>Ga0098073_1000572_pt1 | contig 12235 bp, 8 predicted proteins | sample 31_taG_FD_75060 | JGI IMG/M metagenome (GOLD analysis project Ga0098073, IMG submission 75060) | Marine viral communities from the Gulf of Mexico - 31_GoM_OMZ_CsCl metaG | ecosystem: Environmental > Aquatic > Marine > Oceanic | place: Gulf of Mexico | collected 2015-07-12
AGATATACCGCTCTAAATCCGCGTAAAAAACGGGCCGGCCTACCGCCGTATCGCAATTCATAAAACTCAATGTCGGTGGTCACTTCAGACTTACGCCAAAGCTTAGCATATACAAATACCGTAAGTAAACCGGTGATCAAAAAGGCCCACCAGACCCAGTTACCGCTTACGCCCTGATTCCGTACAATATCGGTTACCAGGTTTGGGGTATCGGTTGAAAAGGTGGTCGCTACCATCGAAATACCCAAAAGCCACCAGGGCATATTTCGGCCTGATAAAAAGTATTCAGCAGAACTTTTACCTGATTTTTTAGCAACCATTAAACCTATAAACAGGGTGATTGCAAAAAAGCCAATGATAATGGCGTAATCGAGGGTTTCCAGTGCTACCATACTTTATTTATTAGTATTGCTATTACTATTTTTATTGTTATTCCGATTGCTATTGAAAAGCGAAAGATAATTTAAGTTTTAGAAGTGATAGCGCATAAAGGCTTCCATCGCGGCATATTCCGCAAGACCTAAAGCACGGTATTTTTGAGCAGTTTCCTTGTTTCTATCTTCTGCGCGTACCCAAAATTCTCTCAGGTCTTCACCCTGAAACATCACCCCGTCTTTTTGAGACTGGTGGTAAAAAATAGCCTGACGTTTCTTTAAAACCTGGTCCGGACTCATCGGTACGGCCATCTCGATCTCGTGCATCTCAAACTCGTGCCAGGCACCGCGGTATAACCACACCCAGCAATCGTTCATATAAGGCTCATTTTTAAGTTGAGCCAGGGATTCAAAAATGATATTGAGGCATACTTTGTGGGTTCCGTGCGGATCGGCGAGATCCCCGGCAGCGTAAATCTGATGCGGTTTTACGGTTGAAATAAGTTCGTTTACAATTGCTACATCTTCCTGAGACATTGGGTTTTTCTTAATCCCTCCGGTTTCGTAAAACGGAAGGTCTAAAAAGTGTACCTGCTCATCAGGAACGCCTTCAAAACGGGTGGCACCCAGTGATTCGCAGCGTCTGATCAATCCTTTTAGCTGGCGTACTTCAAGCGGATCAACCTCGTTGCGTTGTTTGTTCTTGATCTGTTCTGCAATTTTACTGAAACGCTCGCAGTCGTTATTACCCATTAATGCGGAAACTTCAGCGAACTTTAAGGCTTCCGTGTCGCTTACGGCTATATTTCCTGAAGTTTGGTAGGCAATATGTACTTCGTGCCCCTGTTCTACCAGTCGGTCAAAGGTACCTCCCATCGAGATCACATCATCATCAGGATGCGGACTGAAGATAATCACTCGCTTTATGGCGGGCTCTGCACGCTCAGGGCGTTTGGTATCATCAGCTCCGGGTTTACCACCCGGCCAGCCGGTAATGGTATGCTGCAATTTGTTGAACATTTCAATGTTCAGGTTGTATGCTGAACCTTGCAAGGCGAGTAAGTCGGACATTCCGTGGTCGTTATAATCCTTGTCAGTAAGACTTAAAATGGTCTTGCCGGTCTTTTCGCACAACCAGAAAACCGCCTTGGCTGTCAATTCTTTGGTCCAGTCACAGGTACCCACCAACCAGGGTGTTTTGACACGGGTCAATTCTGATGCAGCTGCATCATCCAGTACAAAGGTGGTATTCTCGTGCTCCTGTAAATAAGTTGCCGGAACGATTGAAGATATCTCTCCTTCTATAGTTTCTTTTAAAATTTCGGCTTTGTTTTGTCCCCATCCTAAAAGCACAATACGTTTGGCGTTTAACACGGTATTGATCCCCATTGTGATTGCCTTTTTAGGCACATTAGAGATTCCTCTAAAAGATCCCGCTGCATCAGCGCGGGTCAGGTAATCCAGGGTGATCATACGCGTACCAGAATTGAAATGTGAACCCGGTTCATTAAAACCAATATGCCCGGTACGACCGATTCCCAACAACTGAAAATCCAATCCGCCGGCGGCTTTAATTTTAGCTTCGTAAGCAATACAAAAGGGTTTGATCTCTTCCTGATCTACCGTCCCATCAGGGATGTTTACCTGATCTGCCGGAATATCTACGTGATTGAATAAATGCTCGTGCATAAAATAATGGTAACTCTGCACGTCAGACTTATCCATCGGCCAGTATTCATCCAGATTGAAGGTGATCACGTTTTTAAAGCTCAAACCTTCTTCCCGATGCATTCGCACGAGCTCTGCATACACATTAATAGGTGAAGAACCTGTTGCCAGACCCAAAACGCATTTTTCACCGGCAGTCTCTTTACTGCGGATCAAATCTGCAATCTCCTGAGCTACAATAGCTGAAGCCTGCGTAGATTGCGCAAAACCGATGTTGTGTATCTTCTCAAAACGGGTCTCTTCAAATTTACCTGCGGGTTCGTAACCAATGAGATTGGAACTTTTAATAGTTGCTTGCATATTCATTTTTTATTAGCTGTAAGAGTTGCTCAATCTTTAATTTCCGTTGTAAAAATGAATACCCATCAATTTCCAGCGTTGTTTTATTAATTGCATCGCTTCTTCAAATCGTTGAAAATCTTTGTTTTCAAGGGCGGTCCATCCCACTTCTGCATAAGCTGCCATACGCGGAAACACCTGCTGTTGCATACTGGCAACCGTAGGAATCCACTCGCTCCACATTTGCGCTCCTGTGCCGAGAATTTTTGAATGGTATTCTACATTTAAACCTTCCGGAATGGGATTAAAGGCATAAGATTTTGATAAGGGGGTACGCTCGTAGGTATAATCTAAATAGGTGTCCCAATGATTGGAATTTACCACATTATAACCTTCCGCTACTGCTTCGATAATCAGTTTTAGATCACCTTTCCAGAAATGAACAATGGCAGAATTTGCAAGTTTCTGTTTTGCTTCGGCTTTAGTTTCACCATCATCTTCGTGAATGTCTGTTCCCATAATTTCATTCCATCCCATCATACGTTTACCCCTGCTGTCTATATAATTTGAAATCTGGTTGGTGAAATAAATCTGTAAATCAATTGGTGTTTCCAAACCCTTTTTCTGCATAAAATCCTGAGCAACTTTTGAATCTTCCCAGGGTTTGAAATTCACTTCATCTCCACCTATATGAATGACCTGACCCGGAAACAAATTGATCACTTCGTCCAACACATCGGTTAAGAAGCTTACTACTTCAGGATCTGCTATATTAAATGAATCATCCAGTTTACCAAAGGTTACAGACACTTCCTGTGGCACACCCATAGAACTCAACCAGGGATAAGCGGCAATCGCTGCAGTTGCGTGACCCGGCATCTCAATCTCGGGTACAACAGTAATGTGCTTACTTTCGGCGTACGCCAAAATCTCTTTAATTTCGCTTTGCGTATAAAATCCTTCGTGCGGTTTTCCTACGCGTTCTTCACTTTTTCTACTCAGTTGAGTGTCCTTACGTTTAGATCCTATTTCGGTTAACCTGGGATATTTTTTAATCTCAATACGCCAGCCCTGATCGTCTGTTAAGTGCCAGTGAAAGGTGTTCATTTTAAGCATCGCCATTTGGTCAAGCATATTCTTAATCACTTCCTTTCCCTGAAAATGTCGGGATACATCCAACATAAAAGCACGCCAGGGAAAACGAGGTTTATCAGTAATTTCAACAAATGGAATTTCAATAGCATTCTCCTGTTCATCAAACTCAAAATCTACCGGAAGTAGTTGCCTAAAGGACTGAAGACCGTAAAAAACACCTGTAGCAGTAGCGGCTCTTATAAAAACCCCTTTTTTCTTAACAGAAAGTGTGTAGCCCTCCTCTCCCAATTCATTTTTTAAGGTTTTATCTAAGGTTAGAACAATCCCTTTTTTCTTTTTAGATAGTTTGGGTGTTTTGCAGAATCCTTTTTCGAGCAAAGCGGAAAGAAATTGTACTTCATTCTCAAGATCTTCTGAAGCATGAATCTTAACCTTATCACCTAATTCAAAGCTACCATTGCCATAGCTGATTGATGATGGCTGGGGTATGATTTGTACCTGATCTTGCGCAACCAAGGCGTGCGTGTAGAGCAGTGATAAGGAGAAGAGCAGAAAGATTGCTAAATGTGATTTTTTATAATTAAAATCTGTGAGTAGTTTCATAATTAGATTCATTAAAGGGAATAAACAATTTCCCCAGATTTAAGGGTTTGTATAATTTTTGTTGTGCCTGAATGCCTTTCAAACACGATAAGATCTGCTGTGTTTCCTTCTTTCAATCCACAGCATTTTTTGTTCCCCAAAAGTTCATTAGGTCTTAAGGAAGCCATATCAAAAACGCAAGCGGTGGTTTCTAAATTTGTACTGATTAAATGATCAACACAATCCAATAGTGAGCGGGCAGAACCGGCAAGCATTTTAGGACTGCCTTTCATAAAAAGCCGGCCATTTTCAGCTAATTCTACCGAACCGCCTATATGACTTTGATAGGAACCCGGTGATAAACCGGCGAATTTGGTCGCGTCACTTACCAGAATACTTTTGTTTTGTTTCACTTTCAAAAACACGGAAAGCAAGGATTGCGGCAAGTGAAAACCGTCTGCAATTAAGGTGGCCCATAAGTTTTCTGAAGCCAATTGCTCCCAGATATAATTGGAATGCCTGGGCAAAACCAAATGCGATGCGTTACCCAGATGTGTTGAAAAGCGGGCCCCGGCTTTTACAGCTTCCTGTATCTGTTCAGGACTTGCTGCGGTGTGTCCTATCGCTACCGTCACTCCTACAGCGACACTCTTTTTGATGAATGAAATTGCCCCGGGCAGCTCTGGAGCCAACGTAATGACTCGTATTTTTCCCTGAGCGATTTCCTGCCATTTGCAAAAAAGCTCCCAATCCGGGTTTTGTATGTATTGTAAGGGATGTGCTCCCCGCGGACCATCTTCAGCAGATAAAAAAGGGCCTTCCAGATGGATCCCGAGTAGGCTTTCGTTTATGATTTTACTTTCAGTACAGCTTTGTAAAAGAATTTTAAGCGTATTATTGATTGCTTCAGCGCTATTGGTAATGAGTGTGGGGAAGTATCCGGTAACTCCTTCTTTAAATAATTCCTGAGTTATTTCTAAAACCTTGTCTTCTGTCAAGCCGGGTTCGTTAAAGTCAACTCCTTTAAAACCGTTGATTTGTAAATCTACCAGACCGGGTGCTATAAAGCGATTGAGCTTAAAATCTGAAGCAGTGCTTATTTTTTCTATCAGACCAGATTTGAGTTCCAGCGCAATGGGCTGTTCGGTCTTGTAATGTATTCCTGTTAAGATGCCAGACATCTTGCTTGGGTTTTAATGATTAGTATCAAGGTTGAGATGCAATGTGTTGACGCGTTCCGGCACTTCCCGTTTGTTAAAAAAACCGAGAATACTATACAAAATAAACGACACCAACGTAGGACCACCTACTTCAAGCGCAAAAGAATCTACAGGAAAAAATTTGAGTGTAACGAAAAAACACAAACCGCCCACTATAGAAATAATCGCTACCCGGCCATCACTTTTCTTAAAAAACGGTAAAAGTCCTAGAATCATCGGGATTGCAATTGGCCCTAATAATGCCGCAAACCAGGAAATAATCAAACCAAAAACACCACCAAAAACACCGGCATTCAATGCGGTAATTATAGTGAGTATGGTAAAACTGAGTGTAGTTATACGGGCGAGTTGAAGTAGTTTTTTATTTGAAAAACTTTTGATCTTCGGAAACAGATTGGGTAAAATGTCCCGGCTTATAACCGCTGAAACAGTATTAGAATCTGAAGCCGTCATCGAAAGTGTATTGGCAAACAGGGAAGCCAGAACCAGACCTACCAGACCTTGTGGAAGAAAATCTAAGACCATTTTACCATAGGATAAGGTAGGGTCTGAAAGATTTTCAAAAAACAAGGGGGCGGCAAACATAGGGTATAATAAAATAAGGGGCCATATAAAATACAGACACGAAGATAAAATCGCAGCCTTCTTTGCTGTTTTACCGGATGATGAAGATATAAATCGGGTGGCCAAATTCCAGGTTCCACCGCTGTAACTAAAGAAATTTATGACCAGCATCACCAAAGCAAAAGACAAGGTATAGGGATCATTAAAGAAATCAGAATTCCCTTCAGGCAGACGCTCCCACATCGTAAAAATGCCTGTAAAACCCTCATCTAATTTGATAACGATCATTACAAACATGGTCAGGCCTGCCAGCAATTGCACGACAAACTGACCAAAGTCATTCCATACATCTGCCCAAAGACCGCCAATGGTTATATAAATCAGCGAAATGGTACCCACCAGTAGAATCCCGAAGGTTATGGAGGTCCCACTAAACACATTTAAAAGCACAGCAATAGCAGCCAATTTTCCACCGGTATCAAAAACTTTAATGATAGCACCTGCCCACGCAATAAGTTGCTGGGTAGTTAAATTATAGCGCAACAACAAATATTCGGTAGGAGATTGAATGCCTACATAAATACGCAAACGAGACCACCTGGGCGCGATGTAGAACGCGGCAATCATTGTCGCTATTCCTACCGTAAAAGCCCACCACACATACAGGGTAAACCCATGGGTGTATGCGATACCCGCATACGCCACAAACACAGCACCACTGTATCCCGAAACATGGTGTGAAATACCAGACAGCCACCACGGTAATTTACCACCGGCTGTATAAAAATCTTCAGAATTCTTAACCCGGAAATACGCCCACAATCCTATTGCCAACAGCATTAAAAAATACAGCGATAATACAATCCAGTCTAGTAATTCCATGTAGAGTAAGGTCTGTCTGTTAGTAACTAAATTCCTATTTCAGTTTTGACAAGCGGTCATATAAAACCTCAACTTGTTGCAGGCGTAATGCATTTTGATCCTTCAATTCTGCATCGTATAAAAAGCCTTTGTTCAGGCTATAAAAACGTTCATTTAAATCTTTAGCTTCCGCAAGCAATACATCGAGTTGTTTCAAAAGTTGTTGAGCCTGATCACTCGTATATCCTTTAGAATTATAAGCCGCTTCTATTTGTTTAAAATTGAGGTAATGCATCCTTAAATCTGCCATAAGCTTAAAATGGGCAAATTCGTCTTGATGATTTTTTACTTCAACCTTCAGGAGTTCGTCCCTTATAGGATCAAAGTACTCAATCATCGCTGCTATGCTTTCACTTTCTTTGGGCTTTCCGTTTACAATTAACTCCGGCTTGCTGTTCAAAAAAGTTACAAACCGCCGGGTATCGTCAGTAGACAAGCCAAAGCGGGTTTTGGCGTAGTTTTTAATAAATCTATCGGTATCGAGCGTGTCTTTAGTCTTTAAAGCTTCGGCATAACTGGCGATTAAAATTCTAAATCCGGAAAGCGGATAGGTATTTCTTAGCTGCACCATATCAACCACGCTATAATCTACATCCCAGGTAAAACCGTATACGCCGCTGGTAGACCACGAAGTCATCACCATACCTTCGTACCCAGCGTTACGCGAATACGGAATAAAATCTCTTTGATTTTTAAAATGTGTTTTCCAGTCAGTCACATACCAGTTATCCGGGTGACTGCGAATGGCAGGAGCCCCCCAAAAGGAAAAGCCTTTATCCTGAAGTGCCGGTATATCCCCAAAATGATTGATTTTCCAGCCGTAGTTCCAATCTACAAAAATGGTTTCCTTGGGTAATTCTTCAGCGGCTTCGGGGTGTTTTAGAATAATATCTGCCCACATTACCGGCTTTTTACCCAGATCAACAACAATCTGGGTGATCATAGACATATAATCTACAAACAACTTGGATTTCCCTACTTCTTCCACGCGCTTTTGACACAAGGGACAATGGCCCAGAAGTCGTGTTTCATCACCCCCAATATGAATGTAATCTGAGTCGTGCATTGCTGCCAGATCTGAAAACAGCTCAGTAAATAACTCTTTGCTTTCCTCGATCTTCATAGGGCACACCTGCGAAATATCCTGCCGGTCTTCCTTCAATTCACTATACCTGGGGTTTCTTAAAATGTATTCTAAATGCCCTAAGCTCTGTTGAAGCGGAACAACTTCGATTCCTATAGACTTGCAATAGCTTATAAACTCTTTAATTTCTTCCCGGGTGTACGAGTATTCATTTGTAATGGTGGCATGCTTTTTAAACGGGTAGGTTGCCTCATACTCCATCACCAGTGTATTCATACCTAAATCTGCAAGCTCTTTTGCAAAAGCCTTGAGAGCAGCAGGCGTCATCACCTGAATGCGTAAATCAAGATGAAATCCTTTGACTTTAAAATCCGGCTGTTCGTTCTGAGCGAGTGCACCACAAGAGCTTGCCACTAAAAGGTAGAGAACAAAAATGGTTTTATACAAAAAATGAAATCTCATAAATGCTATTCTTTAATCGTTTAAGATTTTACTTTTAATTGCTCTGGCCTCCTTAAAGGCTGCTTCATCAAAGAAAAACTCACAGTGCTCGTGCGTGGTAAGTATTGACGCAGGACAGGCAGTTGTAATTTTCCCTGCAAATGTATTTCTAACAGCGGCACTCTTTTTTGCTCCGAGTACTACACAAAACAAAAACGTACCGCTTAAGAGTGTAGGTATTGTAAGGGTTAATGCTTTTTCCGGGACGTCTTCCAGCTTCTCAAAACAGCCATCGTGAACCTGTTGCATTCTACAGGGCTCATCTAAATGTACTGCTTTTATGACGTGTGAATCATTAAAATCTGCTACAGGAGGATCGTTGAAGGCGATGTGGCCATTCTCCCCTATTCCCAGACACACAATATCTATAGGCGCTTCCTGAATGAGGTGGGCATAACGATTCAATTCTGCATCAATATCAGAGCCGGGATTAATCGTATGCTTTTCTTTTAGATTTACTTTAGAATAAAGGTTCTCTTCCAGATAATTGGCAAAAGACTGCGGTGCATTCGCAGGTAAGCCAATGTATTCATCCATATTGAAAGCTACAATAGTATTCCATTTTATGGTTTTTGACTTTGACAGATAATCAAGCATGGTGTCCTGTGAGGGAGCTGCAGCAAAAACAATACGTATGGTTTCTTTCTCTTCCTGCAACTTCACGATACAGGCTTCAATTTTTTTGCCTGCAGCGATGCCGGTTAGTTCTCCTGTTGAAAGGACATTTATATCTTCGCGAGATTCTAGCATTTAGTTTTTTTTAGAGCAGCGAATAGGAATTCACTGATTTGGAATAATTTATTTTTTTGAATTAATACATTTCAAAACGATCAATAATCATTTCACCTCCTGTACCGTTTGCAGGACTTGCGCCTCTAAAAAGCCATAGGTTGATTTTTACGCGTTCTGCTGTATGAGGTGGTATGCTTTCGCCGGTATACGTCCAGCTATCGACGATCGCATCCGCTTCAGGAGTTAGGGTATGCCCCTGATAACTGGCGAACTCAATACTCTCGGGTTTCCAGTCAAAGAAATGCGTGGATTTAGTAGTTTTTAAATCTAAATCATACCGCTTTTTATTTCCTGCTTTAAAAGAAGGTTGAACAGCAAACTGCGAATTGTGATTATCGGGATCAGACCAGCGTGAAAATTCAATATCTATTTCTTCATCGTCTGTGATATGGGTGAAAAGTCCACCTACAATATTTTCATCCAGATTATCTACCCGGCTTCCTACGTAGAACACATATTTTTTAAATCCATAAGATTGTTTCAGAATTACTCCGGAACAATACCAGTTACCATCACGTTCTACAACCTTAAGATGCAATCGGCCTTCAGCATCTACCCAAACGTTTTCTTCAGAATCTGAAAAATAGTTAGGTCCGGGGCCCTGTTTCCCTTCATCAGTAGTACGTACTACCCATTCATAACCCGAGAAATTGATAATACGGGTTGAGTTTACTACAGGCAATTCTTCATTCTCCTGCGAGCTTGCGCAAGAACTGAATAGGAGTACAAATGACATCAGTATATAACCTGTTAGGGTATGTTTAAGACCAAAATTTAAATCCATCTCAAGCTGTTTTACTATTGAATGGTTATATCTACACTGAAGCTGTCTAAGCTTGATCCTGCTCGGTCTCTTGCCGATAGCACCAGGCTGTCTTCAGTACCCGTACCATTACTGATGTAAACTAAATTTTTAGCATTTACATCCTGCTGGGTAAGACGATCGCCTGCTTTTAAAATATCTGCTCCCCTGATAAGCCATCCGTTTTGCGGACTCTCTTCTAATGTGAATATAATGTCTGCTGCAGAAGCACCGGTAACCTCGAGAACCTCACTGTTAAGTACAAAAGTCTCTCCGCTGGCAACTGTAAAACCCGTATTGGTCTCAAGGTTTAAAACGTTATTACCCGAAGCGATGATTGCAATTAACATAGGTGCGCTTAGCGCTGTATTTTCCTTAGATGCAAATTCATCGGTTTCATCACTTCCCGGCTGACCATCCAAAACAAATGAAACGCTTTGGCGCTTAGGTAAACTGTTGAAAAAGTCAGTCACGTCAAAAGCGAATGTGCTTATTTTTGAAGTGGTCAGACTGGCTATAGGATCTCCAGTTGGAAGGGTTGCATTATCATACGTTAAGCTTGATTCGTTCCAAAGAGTATCATTCACGGCAAAAACATTCATACTCACTCCTTTTGCGGCTGTAAATCGCACAGCCATATCCAGGCGTACATCTGTAATGACGCCTTCTTTATCAAACTCATTCAGGTCAAACATCAAATAGGCTTTACGGTCATAAGTTCCTCTACCAGTAACATTCTTAACCTTTAAAACCGATTCTCTCCCAAAGTTCTCATCAGAATTAGAACCGCCATTTATATAGGTATCGTATTTTGGATAAATAGTGTCTCTTTTAACCGATGGGTCAGGAATATTTAAGTCAGCAGCGGGAGCAGAATAAAATACTATGGAAGGAACTACGTGAATAGCACCATTTGTGGGCACCAGATTAGAAGTTAAAATCGTCCACTGTTTACTGGTTCCCTGGTTTACAATACCCTGATAATTTGTATTGTGAGAAAGAAACATAATTTGTCCATTTTCAGTATCATAAGCAATGGGCTTATTGCTTTCTGAGAGATCTGGATCTGTAAATAAAACCACATCAGTTACAATATGATACTTCAGGGTGTTTTTTAATATGGGTACCGGCACATCATCAAGTGAGGTGTAAGCATTTGTTTCGAGGTAACTTTCAAACGCACTGTTTGTGGGAGCTATAAACGTTTTAGCATCCATTGTGGTATAGCTGGATTCCAGCCCTGCACGTATAATTGCTGCTTCGAGCAAAACAAGCGAATCGTTAGCCTGTATAAACTCCCAGGCGTTGACACCCAGATCACCGGTTACACCCGATTTTTGATATTCAAAGTTTTCCTGAATTTCACAACTGGTAACCAGAATACTAAGAATCCCAATTAGCAAGAAATAATTAGTTTTTAAATTCTTCATTGTTTACAATTTATTTATTAAACATTGCCCATCAACGCTCATTTACCTACTGGTAAAACGAGTTTTGATTAAGATTAGGATTTCTATTTAATGCGTCTTCGTGTATAGGCCATACCAGGTTTGCGGGATCACTCAACCCGTTTATAGGCTGCATCACTTCAATCGCCTTACCGGTTCTTACCAGATCAAACCAGCGATGTCCTTCATAACTAAGTTCAATAGAGCGCTCGTGTAATATTGCAGATTGCACATCACCATAAGCGGCAATAGCACCTGCCTCGTCCAGAGCTGAAAGACCTGCTCTTGTTCTTACTTGGTTTAGAAGCTCAAGAGCATCATCAGTTTGTCCCAATTCATTTAAAGCCTCAGCTTTTAATAAAATAATATCGGCAAGGCGTACTAAAACTATATTGTTTGAAGAAGGATCCGGACTCTCATCATTAAAACCTTCGCCAAAGTATTTCCAGATTTTACGGGGTTGAGCAGCAGTGGTATCGTAAATCTTGGTTTGTCTTAAATCGCCGTCTTCAAAAGAGTTTCTAAATTGTTCACTGGGAAAGTAATCACTATCTGATCCTAAAGCGTACAATACACGTAAAGCATTTGTTTGAACGTCATTATAACCTACCTCAAAAATACTTTCATTTGAAAAACCGGTGGTGAAAATTTTAGACCAGTCTGCCATACTCACCAGGGAGTACAGGGAGTTATCTAATACTAAATCTGCCGTTAAGGCTGCATTTTGGTATTCTTTTCTCCACATATACACCTGAGTAAGCAATGCATTGGCTCCGCCCTGAGTTATTAAAACCCGGTCCCGTTCTCCTCCAAAATTGGCATTGCAATTTTCTGCAGCAAATTTG
>Ga0098073_1000573_pt1 | contig 12227 bp, 9 predicted proteins | sample 31_taG_FD_75060 | JGI IMG/M metagenome (GOLD analysis project Ga0098073, IMG submission 75060) | Marine viral communities from the Gulf of Mexico - 31_GoM_OMZ_CsCl metaG | ecosystem: Environmental > Aquatic > Marine > Oceanic | place: Gulf of Mexico | collected 2015-07-12
ATGCGGGGAACCGGCTTTCGTGCGCGACATGCAAGGGGAGATAGTGCGCCGCATCGGCTTGTGCAAAGCCGGTTTTGCCGCCATCCCCCGGGCGATGGACCCAACCAAAATTGCACCGCCGCGCACGGTCGGCTTCTGGGGCACCTCGCTGTTCCCGCTCAACGGGATGATCGGGGCGGGGATTTTCGCGCTGCCCGCAGTGCTGGTGGCGGCAGTGGGCAACTTCGCCCCGTGGATGATGCTGGTCGGCGGCATCCTCTTCCTGCCGCTGGCGCTGTGCTACGCCTGGATGGCCACGCGGTTCGAGCATAGCGGCGGATCGGTGCTTTATGGCGAGGCCGCCTTCGGGCGCTTCGTCGGCTTCCAGGCCGGCTGGGCGCGCTATGCCAGCGCGATCGTGACCGCGGCGGCCAACATGCATGTGATGGTCGCCTATCTCGCCGCGCTGTTCCCCGGGCTGGCGGGGCCGGTCGCCTCGCCCGTCGCGGTGGCGGTGGGGCTGGCGCTGATCACTGCGATCAATCTCTACGGCATGCGCGCCTCGGTCGGCGCGCTGGGCGTGATGACCGCGATCAAGCTGCTGCCGCTGGGCGCGCTGATCCTCTCTGCCTTTTTCGCGAGCGGCGAGATGGGGGCAGTGACGCTGCCGCAGTTCAGCCAGGTCGAGACGGTCATCCTGCTGACCTTCTACGCCTTCATCGGCTTCGAGGGCGTGGTCGAGGCGGCGGGCGAGTTCAAGCATCCCAAGCGCGACGTGCCGTTGTCGATCGTGACCATGGTGAGCGGGGTGACGCTGCTCTACATGGCGATCATCTGGGCCTTCATCGCGATCGGCCCCGAGTTCGCGGGCGAGGACAATGCGCTGGCGGGCGTGGCGGGTGCCTCGATGGGGCAGATCGGGTCGCTCGCGATCGTCGTCGCGGCCAGCTTCAGCATCGGCGCGAACAATTTCGCCAGCGGCGTGGCGCAGCCGCGGCTGATGTACGGCATGGCCGAGCGCGGCATGCTCCCGCGGTGGTTCGAATATGTCCACCCGCGCTTCCTCACGCCGTTCAACGCGATCCTGTTCTACGGCGTGGCGGCAATGCTGTTCGGCCTGTGGGAAGGCTTCGAAGTGCTGGCGATCGCGGGCACTCTGGTGCGGCTGGTGACCTATATCGTGACCAGCTGCGCGCTGCCCGTGCTCGAACACCGCGAGGGGCGGATCGACCCGCTGCACCTGTTCTGCGTGGTCTTCGCGGTGGCCAGCTCGCTGTTCATCGCCGCGCAGGCGCAGACGCAGTCGTGGCTGGTGTTCGGCGGGCTGCTGGTGGTGGGCACGCTGCTCTATTTCATCGCGGCGCGCCAGAAGCCCGAGTATCCGCTCGACGAGGCATAGATGGCCGAGGAATTCGATGCGATCGTCCTGGGCGCAGGCGCGGCGGGGCTGATGTGTGCGGCGCGTGCGGGGCAGCGCGGGCGCCGCGTGCTGCTGCTCGAACGCGCGGCGACACCGGGCAAGAAGATCCTGATCTCGGGCGGCGGGCGCTGCAATTTCACCAATATCGGTGCGGGTCCGGCCAATTACCTGTCGGCCAATCCGCATTTCGCCAAGTCGGCGCTGGCGCGCTACACCGCGCGCGATTTCCTCGCATTGGTCGAAAGCCATGGCATCGCCTGGCACGAAAAGACCCTCGGCCAGCTGTTCTGCGACGGGTCGGCCACGCAGATCGTTGCCATGTTGCTGGAGGAATGCGCGAAGGGCGAGGTAGACCTGCGCTGCGGCGAGGAAATCGCCTCGGTCGAACAGGCCGGCGGGTTCACCGTCACCACGCAATCGGGCCGGTTTCGCGCGCCTTCGCTGGTGATAGCCACCGGCGGACCCTCGATCCCCAAGATGGGCGCAAGCGGCTATGCCTATGACCTCGCGCGGCAATTCGGTCTCAAGGTGGTCGAGCCGCGCCCGGCGCTGGTGCCGCTGACGCTGGGCGGCGAGGAAGTGCTGTTCCGCGACATCTCCGGGGTTTCCGCGCCGGTGGTGACCAGCGCGGGCAAGGCGCGCTTTGCCGAGGCGGCGCTGTTCACGCACCGCGGACTGTCGGGCCCCGCGATCCTGCAGGCGAGTTCCTACTGGCGTCCGGGCGAGCCGCTGTTCGTCGATTTCCTGCCCGACGAAAGCGGCGATTTCCTGCTCGACGCCAAGCGCGCCGCGCCCAGATCGACGCTGCGCGCATGGCTGCGCGAGCGCCTGCCCGCGCGGCTGGCCGATATCCTCGCCGAGCGGCTGGGGCTGGAAGTCGAGTTCGGCAACGCGCCCGACAAGGCCTTGCGCGGGGCGGGCGAACGGCTGAAGCGCTGGACGTTCCAGCCCAACGGGACCGAGGGCTTCGCCAAGGCCGAGGTCACCGTCGGCGGGATCGCCACCGCCGAGCTCTCCTCCAAGACGATGGAAGCCAGGCGCGTGCCCGGCCTTTACGCGATCGGGGAGGCCGTCGATGTCACCGGCTGGCTGGGCGGCTACAATTTCCAGTGGGCCTGGGCCAGCGGCGTGGCGGCGGGCGAAGCGCTCTAGCCGGATTGCCCGCCCCCCGTCGCGGGCAATCAGAAGACCTTCCGGAACTCGATCTCGAACGTCCGGCCGAGCGGGTCGACCAGCCACGGCTGGTAGCTCAGCGGGACCGTGCCGGTTTCGTCGGTCACGCGCTGCTGCGCGTCGAACAGATTGTCCACTCGCAGCGAGAGCCGTGCGCCCTTGAGGAAGCCGGGATTGTCGCCCGCCAGCCACTGCTGCTGTTCGAGGTTCATGAACAACCGCAAGTCGAAGGTCGCAAGGTCGTGGAAGCTGAGGTTGTCGACCTGCGATCCGCTGGCGTAGTTGGCCGACAGGCGCGCGCCGAGGCCGTTGTGGAACAGCCCGCCTTCCATCGTGACATTGTGCCGGTTCACACCGCTGCCGCTGAGCGCATCGCCGCCCAGCAGGTCGAGCTGCGGGATGCCGTTGGCGATGACCGCGTAATTCTCCAGCTCGATCGTGTGATAGACCGAAAGGTTCCAGCGTCCCTGTCCGCCACCGGGGCCACCAGAACCACCGCCACGACCGCGCCCGCCGCCGCCACGCGTTTCACCGCCCGCAGCCGGCGATTCGCCCGCGTCGCTGCCCTCACCGCCGGGACCGCGTTCGCCGCCGGGGGCTGCACAGACGCGCGCACGAAGCTGGTTCAGCCGCTCGGGATCGACCTGGCCGTCGGGGCCCGCCAGCCGCTCGCGCACGCGTTCCGGCAGAGCCGCGAGGTCGACCGGAGTCGACGCGGCGGGATCGGCCGGATTCCAGCCGGTGCACAGCCGTATGCGCGCGGCCTCCATCTCTTCGCGGGCCTGCATCCCGTCGGCGCTGCAAATCCGCTCGCGCGCCTGTGCGACACGCTCCGGGTCGACCTCGCCATTCTCGCCGCGCAGGCGCTGCTGCATCCGTTCGGGCAGTTGCGAGATATCGGGCTGACCCTCGGATGAGCAGAACTGTTCGCGCAGCTGCTGGAAGCGCGCGCGATCGCTGGTCCCGCCTCCCGGCCCTTGTCCCTGCCCCTGACTTTGCGCGCCCGAACCTGCGGCTGCGGACGCGATCCGCGCCATCATCCCGCCGCGCCCACTGCGCGAGCCGCCCTCCGATTCCGAGCCGACGCGGCCGAAGAAATTGAAGCCATACCGGATGCGCGACGAGCCGCGCTCGGCAAAGGTCACTGCGCGCCGGTCAAGCTCGACCAGCTGGCCGTTCTCGCGCGTGACCCGATCCGGGAATGCCGCCTCGATTGCGGGGGTGAGCAGCGGGAAGCTTTCGGTCACGTCGTCCGACCGGTTGCGGACATATTCGACGCGGAAGTTCGACCGGTCGAACAGGTCGAAATCGTAGGAGGCCGCCAGCTTGATGTCGCGCTGGGTCTCCGCCAGCAGATCGGGATTACCCCCCGTGACCACATTGGCGAGCACGGTGTCACCGGTCGTGAAATCGTAGACCGGGACGTTCAGGTCGACGATCTGCGGATTGCCTAGCTGCGCGATCCCCGGAGCCTGTTCGCGCACGCTGTAGCTGGCCTGCAGCGAGAGGCTGTCGGATGGGCGCCAGTTGAGCCCCGCGTTCCAATTGGTCAGCAGCCCGAAGTCCGACAGGTCCTCGACCCCGCCGCCGAGATCGAGCGTCAGCTCGCCCAGCGGCGCGAGAAAGCCCTCACGCGCGCTGGCGAGCGGGATGGCCAGGTTGAGCCCCGCCAGCAATTCGCGGCGATCGAGCGAGGTTTCGACGCCGGGATTGCGCGTGTCCTCGCTGTCGATCCCGTCGAGGTTGAAACCTGCTTTCGCGGTGACGTTCACCTCGCCGCTGGGCAGCAGGATCGGTCGCCCGGTCAATGTCAGGAGGCTGTCGAGCGTGTAGGTCCTGCTGTCGGCCTGCTCGATACCGCCGCCCGCCAGCGGACCGAGATCGCCCGCAATGTCGATTTCACCCGCGGCGGCAGCCGCAACAAGCGCGGCGGTATCGCGTCGCTGATCGGTCCACGTGGTGTTCCACCCGCGGGTCGCATCCACCGTAAGCGCGAGATCCCAATCGTCGATCGGGGCGTTGAACGAACTGCCGAGCGAGGCGGTGGTCGACCTGGTCCGCCGCGTGATCGGGTCGTCGTCGATCGCGCGCAGCTGCGAATTCCCGTCCGGATCGGTCAGCAGGACCGTATCGAGACCCGAGAGCGAGCGCGAGAAACTGCGGTCGAGATTGGCGTTGACCGACAGGCTTGGCACACGTGCGCCCTCGCCGAAGGTGGTGTTCCAGGTGGTTTCGAGTTCGATGCCCTCGCTGTCGGAGGCGAGGCTGCGGAACTCGGCCGGATCGGGATCGCCTGCGACGGTGGGCGTGTTGCTGGCGGTCTGGATGATATCGCGCTCGGCCTCGGACAGCAGCGACGAGCTGTTGAATTCGGCACCGAACAACAGGCGGTCTCCGCCATTGATGGTCAGCTGCGAATATTCGACCTCGCCGTTCGACCGGCCTCCCCGCGTCGGCTGGCCGTATTCGAGTTCGACCTCGCGGCTGGAAAAATTGTCCTTGAGGATGAAGTTGATCACACGCTGGTCGGCAGGATAGCCATATTGCAGCGCGACCTCCTCGGGGAAGACCTGCACCTTCACGATCGCCTCGGGAGGATAGCGGCGGAATTCGCGAAAGCCCGAGACACGGCGACCGTTGACGAGGAACACGGGACGCCCGCTACCACGGCCGCTGGCCGAACCGGTCTGCGGCGCCAGCTGTTCGACCAGATCGGCCAGCGAATCCGCGCCATAAGCGGCGATATCGTCTTCATCGAGTTCGACCACCGGCGGAACCTCGGTTTCGACTTCGCCGCGGATGCGTTCGCCGGTCACGATGATCGCGTTCTCGGGCAGCGCCTCGCCCCCGGTGCCGCCCTCGCCGGTGACGGGCGCCGCGTCCTGGGCATGGCCCGGCGCGGCAAGGGCGATGGTCAGCGCAAGTGCGGATATGCGGGTGAGAAATTGCATGGCAGGTTTCGCGGTCCTCAATCGTGGTCTCGTGTCCGCCCCCTCACCCGGTCCTGAAGCAGCTCAGGCGGGCGAGCAACAATCCTTGCGTAACAAAGTGTCGCAGCAGACTTGCACCGCGATTAACGTCTGCCACTTCCCTTTCTCACCCACTGAGGCTATGGGCGCGCGATACAAATCGTCCAACGACACGATCCAAGGAAATACATGGCGAAAGAAGAACTTCTCGAAATGCGCGGCAAGGTGGTTGAACTGCTGCCCAATGCGATGTTCCGCGTCGAGCTCGAGAACGGCCATGAAGTGCTCGGCCATACGGCCGGCAAGATGCGCAAGAACCGTATCCGCGTGCTGGTGGGCGACGAAGTGCTCTGCGAACTCACGCCCTACGACCTGACCAAGGCGCGCATCACCTACCGCTTCATGCCCGGTCGCGGCGGCCCCGGCCCGCAGTAACGGCACGTGGGCCAGCCCACACTCATCCTCGCATCGGCCAGTCCCCGCAGGCGCGAACTCATCGCGCGCCTCGGCGTGGAGCCGGCTGCGATCAATCCTGCCGATATCGATGAAACCCCGCTCGCTGGCGAACTGCCGCGCGACTATGCCACCCGCATGGCCCGCGAAAAGGCCGCAGCCGCGGCCTCGGACGATGGCCATGTCCTGGCCGGGGATACGGTGGTCTGCGCCGGTCGGCGGATCCTGCCCAAGGCAGAGGACGAAGCGACCGCGCGGCGCTGTCTCGAACTGCTGTCGGGCCGCCGCCACCGCGTGCTGTCCGCGATCGCGCTGCGCGCCCCCGACGGCAGGCTGCGCGAACGGCTGAGCGAGACGGTGGTGATCTTCAAGCGCCTCTCGACCGACGAAATCGACGCCTATCTCGCCAGCGGCGAATGGGAAGGCAAGGCGGGCGGCTATGCCATCCAGGGGATCGCCGAAGGGCTGATCCGCCGGATCCAGGGCAGCCATTCGGGCGTGGTCGGCCTGCCGCTCTACGAAACGCGCACGCTGCTCAAATCCGCCGGGTTCGACCTTGCCTGACTGGCTGGTCGAGCATGGCATCGGCGAAAGCCGTGCCCTGCTGGTCGAAGGCGATGACATCCTCGCCGCCAGGCTGCGCTGGCCGGGCGATTTGCCAGTCGGCAGCCGGGCACAGGCAGTGCTGGTATCCAAGCCCGCCGGCCGCAGCCGCGGCCTCGCGCGGATGGCCAATGGTACCGAGCTCATGGTCGACCGCATTCCCGCCCATTGCAACGAAGGCGCGGCGGTGCCGCTGGTCGTCACGCGCGCGGCGATCGCCGAACGCGGACGGTTCAAGCGTGCGCAGGCGCGGGTGGTCGAGGACACGGACAACAGCCCGTCGCAACAGGCGGACGATGTTTTCGCGATGGGCGATACGGTCCGCCGGCTGCCTGCTGGCGCGTGGGAAGAGGTATGGCACACTGCGTCTGCGGGCGAGGTCGCGTTCGCCGGCGGCGCGCTGCTGTTCAGCGTGACGCCCGCCATGACGCTGATCGATATCGACGGCGACCGCCCGCCGCGCGAACTGGCCCTGGCGGCGGTGCCCGAAATCGCGCGCTGGCTGCGCCTGTTCGACCTCGGCGGTTCGATCGGGATCGACTTTCCCACGCTGGCAACAAAGGCCGATCGCAAGGCCGTGGATGCCGCGCTCGATGCCGCGCTGGGCGGATGGCCGCACGAGCGGACCGCGATGAACGGCTTCGGTTTCGTCCATATCGTGGCGCGGCTCGACGGGCCCTCGCTGCTGCACCGCTTTGCCACCGCGCGAATCGGGGCGGCGGCGCGCATGGCGTTGCGGCGCGCCGAACTGGTCGAAGGGCCGGGCGCGACGCTGCTCACCGTCCATCCCGCGGTAAAAGCCAAGCTCAAGCCCGAGTGGCTGGCGGAGCTAGAACGGCGGACCGCGCGCCGGGTGCGGATAGAGATCGATCCGGGCCTTGCGATCGAGGCGGCCACCGCCCAGATCGTGGCGCATGACGACTAAACCCCGCCCCTGCCCCATCTGCAAGAAACCGCGCAGCGAGGAGCACACGCCGTTCTGTTCCGCGCGCTGCCGCGATCGCGACCTGTCGCAGTGGTTCGGCGACGGATATTCCGTGCCCGGCCGCCCCGCACTGCCCGAAGAAATCGCGGTTGCAGTGACGCAAGGTTCGGAAGACTGAAATTCCCCCCTTGCCAAGGCGTGCCAGCTTCGCCATAGGCGCGCTCTCATTGCTCGCGGGGCTGTTCAGGCCCCTCCGCCGAAGCAGTGTGCCCGGGTAGCTCAGTGGTAGAGCAGACGACTGAAAATCGTCGTGTCGGTGGTTCGACTCCGCCCCTGGGCACCACTTCGCACCGATAGCTTCCCCTGCTTCCCCGCCCGCGCTAGTCAGCCGGGATGCATGACACCGCCAGCACTGCGCTTTCCGCCTTCGACATCGCTGCGATCCTCGTGGTCGCCTCCGCGCTGCTCGGCTGGTTCAACCATCATTTCCTCAAGCTGCCGCATGTCATCGGGCTGACCGTGATGGGCGCGCTGGGGGCAATCGGGCTGACGGTGGCCGATGCCTTCATCCCCGGCGTGACGCTCGACGACTGGGTCGCCGACACGCTGCAGCAGATGAATTTCACCGAGACGCTGCTGCAGGGCATGCTCAGCTTCCTGCTGTTTGCCGGCGCGCTGCATGTCGATCTCGACCGCCTCAAGGTCGCGTGGCTGCCCGTGCTGCTGCTCTCCACCGTGGGCGTAATGATTTCGACCGTGCTCGTCGGGCTCGCCATGTGGGGCGTGGGCATGCTGCTGGCGCTGGGGATCGCGCCGATCTGGTATTTCGTCTTCGGCGCGCTGATCGCCCCGACCGACCCGGTTTCGGTGCTCGGCGTGCTGCGCGAGGAGAAGGTCCCGCAATCGCTGCAGAGCGCGGTGGCGGGCGAGAGCCTGTTCAATGACGGTGTCGGCATCGTCGTGTTCATCATCCTGCTCGGCGCGGCAGTGAGCGGGAACGACTTCTCCTTCGCCGAGGGCGCACGGCTGTTCGCGATCGAGGCGGGTGGCGGCATCGTGGTCGGGCTCGTCGCGGGCTATGTCGGCTACCGCGCGCTGGCGGGGATGGACGAATACACGCTCGAGGTACTGGTCACGCTGGCGGTGGTGATGGGCGGCTATGCGCTGTGCAACTACTTGACGCTCTCGGGCCCGCTGGCGATGGCGGTGGCCGGCCTGCTGATCGGCAACCACGGCGTTACCTATGCGATGAGCGACGTGACGCGCGATTACCTCGTCAAGTTCTGGGAGCTGGTCGACGAATTGCTCAATTCGGTGCTGTTCCTGCTGATCGGGCTGGAAATGATTGTGCTGGTCGCGGGTTTCGACGAGCTGGTGCTGGCGCTGGCCGCAATCCCGCTGACGCTGGCCGCGCGCGGGGTCGGTATCTTCGTCTCGACCAAGGCGATCCCCGCTGCACGGCTGCAGGACAAGGGCGCAGGCCGCGTGCTGTGGTGGGGCGGGCTGCGCGGCGGCATTTCGATCGCGCTGGCGCTGTCGCTGCCCGCCGGCGAGACGCGCGACCTGATCCTTGCCGCGACCTTCGCCGCGGTGCTGTTCAGCGTCCTCGTCCAGCGCGCCACGCTGGGCCGGCTGATCGAGAAGCTGAAACGCGACCACGCCCCCGCGGTCGAAGACGCTGCCCCCGTACGCGAACCGACTGTTCGTTAGTCGGCGGCGATGGCGTCCGCTGCGGTGCCGATCTCGGCCCAGATGCGCGCCAGGTCATCGTCCTCGACGCAATAGGGCGGCATGACGTAGACGGTGTTGCCAAGCGGCCGCAGCAGCAGGTCCGCCTCGCGGAACCGGCGCAGCAGCTTCGGCCCGAGGTCGGACAGATAGCTGCCGCCCGGCTCGCCCAGTTCCAGCGCGGCAATCGTCCCGCAGCGCCGCGCGTTGCGCACCATCGCGTGATCCGCCAGCGTATCGAGATGCGCCTGCTGCTTCGCTGCCAGCGCCGCGATCCGCTCAGGCACCGGTTCCTCGCGCCAGATCGCGAGATTGGCATTGGCCGCCGCGCAGGCCACCGGGTTCGCAGTATAGCTCGACGAATGGTAGAAAGTGCGTGTGCGGTCGGTGGAATAATGCGCGTCCCAGATCGGCTCGCTCGCCATGGTCACCGCCAGCGGCATCGCCCCGCCGGTCAGCCCCTTGGACAGGCACATGATATCGGGCACGACATCGGCCTGTTCGCAGGCGGTCAGCGTGCCGGTGCGGCCCCAAGCGGTCATCACCTCGTCGGCGATGAACAGCGTGCCGTGGCGGGCGCAGATCGCGCGCATCTCGGCCAGTACCGCAGGCGGATACATCAGCATGCCGCCCGCCCCCAGCACCAGCGGTTCGACAATGAACGCCGCCGCCCCGCCCGCGCATTCGGTTTCGAGCGCATCGTAGGTGGGTTGCGGATCGGTCCCGGGAAAAGGCACGCGCCCGACATCGAACAGCATCGGCGCATAGGCGGCGTTGAACACCCCGCGCGCACCCACCGACATCGCGCCGATCGTATCGCCGTGATAGGAATGCTCCATCACCACGATCCGGCTGCGGTCCTCACTGCGATGCGTCCAGAAGCCGAGCGCCATCTTCAGCGCGACCTCGACTGCGGTCGAACCGCTGTCGGAAAAGAACACGCGGGTCAGCTCATCGGGCAGGATCCGGCACAGTTCACGCGCGAGATCCTCTGCCGGTTGGTGCGTCCAGCCGGCGAAGATCATCTGGTCGAGCCGCTGCGCCTGGTCGGCGATTGCCGCCATGATCCGCGGGTGGCAATGGCCATGGGTGGTCACCCACCAGCTCGAAATCGCGTCCACCACGCGGCGGCCGTCCTCGCTATGCAGCACAGCGCCTTCGGCATGCGTGACCAGCGGAACCGGATCGCCCAGCCCGTGCTGCGTGAAAGGATGCCATACGGGCGAGTGGGTCATGCGAAATCCGCCATATCGAAATTGTCGGTAAAGGCCCGGCCAAGCGTCGCCGCGTCGAGCGTGCCGAGCAGCGGCAGGCGGCCAAGCCGCTTCACCGCGCCGAGCCGGCAGATCGTCGCCTCGCTATCCTCCACCGCGTCGCCGACAAAGGCCACGCCGTGGATCGCTACCCCGCGCGCGCGCAGCGCTTCGATCGTCAGCAGCGAATGGTTGATTGTACCCAGCGCGGTGCGCGCAACCACGATCGCAGGCAATCCCCAGCGCGCGAACATGTCGGCGTAAAGCAAGTCCCCGCCAAGCGGCACCAGCGCGCCGCCCGCCCCCTCGACCACCAGCGGGCGCTGCGCGGGGAGTGCCAGCCGGTCGGGATCGATGGCGACCCCGTCGATCTCGGCTGCGCGGTGCGGCGAACAGGGCGTCGCCAGGCGATAGGCCTCGGGCAGCACGCGGGTTTCGGGCAGACCCGCGAGCTTCGCCACCTGCGCCCGGTCGCCGCCTTCGTCCAGCCCCGCCTGCACCGGCTTCCAGTAATGCGCGTCGAGCGCGCCGGTCAGCGCGGCGGCGAAGACGGTCTTGCCGACGTCGGTATCGGTCCCCGTGACAGTGAAAGCACTCATGCGAGAATCTCCGAAAGCGTGTCGGCCAGCGCATCGATCTGCGCCCGGCCGATATTGAGAGTGAGCGAGATGCGCAGGCGGCTGCTGCCCGCAGGCACGGTGGGCGGGCGAATGCCGCGGATATCGAAGCCCGCGCTGCGCAGCGCCCCGGCAATCTGCATAGTCCGTGCTTCGTCACCCAGCACCAGCGGGATGATCTGCGATCCGCTGGTGCTGACGCCGAAGGGCGCGAGTTTGCGGCCCGCATAGCCGATCAGATCGTGCAGCGCTTCGCGCCGTTCCGGCTCCTCCTCCACGATCCTCAGCGCCTCGCGCACGCAGGCGGCCATCAGCGGCGATGGCGCAGTGGAGAAGATGAAGCCCCGCCCGCGATTGATCACATGGTCGCGCATTACGCGCGGCCCGCACAGCAGCGCGCCTTCGCTGCCCAGGGCCTTCCCGCAGGTGCGCAGCACGATCGCATTGTCGCGCCCGTCGATATGCGCTGCCAGCCCCCGGCCGCCATTGCCGAAAACGCCGGTGGCATGCGCATCGTCCGCCAGCAGCACCGCGCCATGGCGATCCGCCAGATCGGCAAGTTCGGCAATCGGTGCGCGGTCGCCGTCCATGCTGTAGAGCGTTTCGACCGCGATCCACGCCTGGCCCGCGGCATTGCCCGCCCGCCAGTGCGCAAGCGCTTCGGCGAAGGCGCCGACATCATTGTGCGGTACCGCAATGCATTCGGCCCGCGACAGGCGCATCCCTTCGTGCGCGCTGGCATGGACCAGCGCGTCGTGGAAGATCGCATCGCCGCGTTGGGGCAGTGCCGACAGCAGAACGCTGTTGGCGCCGTAGCCATTGGCAAGGAACAGCGCGCTTTCGCAGCCGAAGAAGCGCGCGGCCTCCGCCTCCAGCGCCTCGTGTTCGGGATGGTTGCCCCGCAGCAGCCGCGAACCGCCCGAACCGACGGGAACGCCGCGCTCAAGTGCGTCCATCACGGCGTTCTTGAGCCGCGCGCTGCCCGCCAGCGCGAGGTAATCGTTCGACGAGAAATCGGCGCCGCCGGGAAGCGCCAGGCTGCGCAGCCGCGCCGCGCGCGCTAGACCCGTCAGATCGTCGACCTGCGCGGCAAGGGGGGTGTTGGTG
>Ga0098073_1000576_pt1 | contig 12132 bp, 12 predicted proteins | sample 31_taG_FD_75060 | JGI IMG/M metagenome (GOLD analysis project Ga0098073, IMG submission 75060) | Marine viral communities from the Gulf of Mexico - 31_GoM_OMZ_CsCl metaG | ecosystem: Environmental > Aquatic > Marine > Oceanic | place: Gulf of Mexico | collected 2015-07-12
AAAGTGACTTTGCCTATAAAATTTGTACTTCGTTTACCATCAACTTCAGCTTTAACTATTTCTGTTTTCTCGTTTTCATAATAGGTAAAATCAGCTTCTAAAACGAAGTCACTATTAAGTTCAAAGTTTTGAAAGCCTTTAAATGCTTGTATAGCTGGGTTTTTTGCGTCCCAAACTCTTAAGTATTGTTGTCCGGAACGTGTTATGATTTGCCAACTTAAATCTTTATAGTATAATTTTTCTGAGCTTCCATATTCATTTAGACTTAAATTTATTTCTGTAATTATTGAATCTTGTAATGTTTTTACTTCAACGTTTTCGGAAGTTCTAAATTTTATGTCCTCTTCACTCATGAATAGGTTTCCAATTGTTGAAGGTAAATAGTCAATATTTAATGAAAGTTGATTATTTATATCCTTACCAAAAGCATTGTTGCCTTCATTAATTTTGTACAATGCGACCAATTGTAAATAATCACCTTGACGTTCCTTCATTTTATCTACAAAAAAAGAATCAATTTCTGCGATGTAATTATCATCAATACTAAACTTTTTTTCGTTTGATTTGCAGGCAATTATAAAAGTTAAGACGGTTAATAATTTCAAAATTTTCATATCTAAATATTAAGTTTTTAAAGTTAAAAAATTTAGAATTAAGGTTTTTCCATTATTCAATTACTTTAAAATTTTTGTCAACTTCGTAACTTTTGTTGGCATAAGTCGTCATAATATTACTAATTTGCTGCAGTTAAAAGCTATAAATGAAAGTATTTGTAAAAGAAGTTTTAAATTCCATTAAGAATATTGGTGCTATAGCACCAAGTTCTAAGTACTTAGCAAATAGTATTATTAAGCATATTAATTTTGAAGAAAATCAAATTATTCTTGAGTTTGGTTGCGGAAATGGCGCTATTACCAAACAAATATTAAGGCAAATGCCATTAAGTTCCAGATTGATTTCATTAGAAATCAACGATCCTTTTTTGAAGCATTGCAGACAAAAATTTAAAGTTTACAATAATTTCGAAATTTATAATCACTCTGCTATTGATTTTGATTTACTGCTTAAACAACTTGAAATAGAAAAAGTTGATTATTTAATTTCAAGTTTGCCTTTAGCTTTATTGCCAAAAACAGATTTGGATGTTTTGTTTGAAAAAATACCTAATTACCTTATTAGCGATGGTAGTTTTGTACAATACCAGTACAGTTTAAACAAGTACAAGTTCTTAAAAACGGTGTTCAATTCTGTAACGCTAGGATTTTCTCCAATCAATTTACCTCCAGCATTTATTTATAAATGCCGCTAATACTATTCAATTTTTTTAGCAGGAATTTTTGCGCCACCTTGATGCAAGGTTAACATGTTTACATTCCCATTGTCATCTTTAGAAAAAACTAATTGGGCTTCAACAACCTTAAAAAAGAAATGATCTTCCTTTTTTGCAAATATTTCATTTTTTCCTTGACCAGTTGCTTGGGCAAAAATTCTTCCATTGGCTACTGTTATTTCCAAAATAAATCCAGGCTGTAATTCATATTTGCCTGTATATTTATTTAATTCTTCTGTAGATAGCTCAATGGTATTTGGCGTACGCTCAAATATCAAATCATCTAACATTGGTTCTGCTTTAAATGAAGCACCAGAAATGTCTCCATTGGCATTTGTGTTAAAAGTAATTTTAAATGCCTTTCCAATTTGTGATGTATCCACCTTATTGTCAATCACATCTATTAATTCAAAAGTGTCATAATGATAATGATTTACAAATTGTTTTGTCCCATTTAAAGTTGTAAACAGGCTATCATTTTCCACGTTTATTTCTAAACTACCATAACCTGGATTTGAATAGATCCCTGTATAATCTATTTTTGTATGTGATGGCTTTGTGTTTTCTATTTTTAAACTTGATGGATTGGCATCACTTTCTTCTTGAGTTTTTTTATTTTTCTCTTTAGCCTCTAAAAACCGTTTAACCCAATCTGTAGTTTTTCCACCTAGCAATCTGTCAGCAATTGTATTTCTAACCAAGCCAGTAGCTGCAGAGCCATTTTGATTGGTTAAAACCACAATACCTAATTTGTCTGTTGGATAAAGTGCAACACTAGCACTAAAACCATCTATATTCCCTCCATGTTCAACGCGATAATGTCCACGATAAGATTGTAACATCCAACCATAGCCATAATTTGCAAAATGCATATCTGGTAATTCTTCATCTGGTAAAGCCGCATCAATAACCATTTGAGAACTAATAGCTTCAGTGATGTAATTTTCAGGAATAATTTCTTTGTCATTAAACTTGCCTTTGTTTATCCAGGTCATTAACCACTTAGACATATCATTTACGCTGCTATTAATACTGCCTGCTGGAGACATTCCAGCAATATCATAATAATCCATTTTACTAATTACATCTCCTTTTTTTAATTCATATCCAAATGCAGCATTTGTTGCAGCTTTCATTTCAGCAATGGTAGAGTTAGACCTTGTCATGCCTAAAGGTTTAAAGAACATCTCTTTAATATTATCTTCCCAACTTTTTCCAGTTATTTTTTCAGCCAGAACACCTTGAGCTAGAAACATAAAATTGTTATAGTACCATTGCTGTCTCACACCTGTAAATGGTTCTTGATATTGAACGCGTTTAATTAGACTATCCTTACTGTGCGTAGGAAAATAATACCATGATAAGTCATGTCTTGGCAGTCCTGTACTATGACGCATTAAATCTTTAATAATGATGTTGTTGTTCATTTCATCATTATAGAATTTTAGGTCTGGAATGTAGTCTAATGGACTATCATTAAATGATAATTTATTATCGGCTCGAAGTTTACCTAATATTGCTGTAGTAAAAGCTTTTGAGGACGAACCAATTGCAAATAATGTGTTGGTATCAACAGGAATTTTGTTTTCATAATCTCTATATCCAAATCCTTTTGCGTAAATAATTTTATCACCTTCAACAACAGCTACTGCAAATCCTGGAGCATGTGTAGCCTCTAAAACTTTTTGTAATTCGGCATCAATGTTTTTTAATCTGTTATCGGTTTGACTGAGTGCTGGAAGTATTAAGCAAATGCTCAATATGCTTAAAAGTAATTTTTTCATTTGGTTGGTTTTAAATTATAGGATTCTACGATATGAGGTTTATAAAGTTACCAATTTTAATATGGTTTTTTCAAAAAAACACAATTCATCTTTCAAATTTTACAGTTCAGTCATTCTGTTTTTATAAATAAGAGGGTTCATATGATATTTGTCTCATAATTAAAAATCGAACTATTATGCAAAAACTAGCACTTTTAATCGCATTTATAATCTCAGGAATTGTAGGTGCGCAGTCAAATTACGAAAAAGGCATGCAAAAGGCTTTTGAACTTTGGGGAACAAATCCAATGGAGGCCTCAAATTTGTTTGAGCGCATTGCCACTGCCGAAACGAACAACTGGTTGCCATCTTACTATGCAGCTAATGTTTTAATTCTTCAAAGTTTTAATGAGAAGGATAAAGACAAATTAGATTCTCAACTAAAAAAAGCTCAGGATTTAATTAATGATGCAACAGCCATCTCGAAAAACAATCCAGAGATTTTAGTCCTACAAGCTATAAAGCACACAGCTTATGTAGCTTATGATGGTGCTACTTATGGCATGCAATTATCACCAAAAATAGCAGCTCTTTATGCTCAAGCAGAACAGATTGATGCTACAAATCCAAGAGTGGTTTTAAGTAAAGCAGAATGGGATATGGGAAGTGCACAATTTTTTGGGCAAGATACTGCGCCATTTTGTAAAGATATAGAAAGAGCCTTAGAACTTTTTGCTAACTTTAAACCTGAAACAGCTTTTCACCCAAATTGGGGAAAAGAAAGAGCTGAACAAGTTCTAAGTAACTGTAAATAGAAAATTTAAAAATGAAGGATTTTATAAAAATACTAGCGGTAAGTTTAATAATTGCATTTATTTTATTTGTGGTAGAAATACTATTTAGATACTCATCTAATATTGAAGTAGAATATAACTTACAACTATTAAAGGTTTTTGGATACTACATTATGTATAGTGCGCCATTAACGTTTGTGAATTCTTTCTTTTTTGATTACCTAAATGATAAAGTTGTTTGGAATCGCTATAAAAAGTACAGATTAGCCATCGGATTTTTAGGATCTGTAATGATTACATTAATTACAGTTTTTTTGGTAAGACTATTTCACAGAGTTATCCTGGATGGTGTTACTTATAATGAGTTTTTGGCTACTGAAACTTCAGACTTCTATTACACGTCATTAATCATAACTATTGTAGCTTCTTTATTTTTCCATGCCTTTTATTTTTATCAAGAATTGCAGAAAAATAAAATAAAGGAGCAAAAGGTAATTGCAGGTACAGCAAGTGCTAAGTTTGACGCTTTAAAAAATCAGTTAGACCCTCATTTTTTGTTTAACAGCTTAAATGTATTAACAAGTTTAATTGATGAAAATCCAGAAAGTGCTCAAAAATTCACCACAGCATTATCTAAAGTATATCGTTATGTTTTAGAACAAAAAAACAAGGATTTAGTAACAGTTGACGAAGAATTAGAGTTTGCCAAGACTTACATGTCTTTATTAAAAATGCGATTTGAAGACAGCATTATTTTTGAAATCCCAGAACAAGCTTCAAACCCTGAAAGTAAAGTCGTGCCGTTATCGTTACAATTGTTATTGGAAAACGCTGTAAAACACAACATGGTTACATCTAGTAAGCCTTTACACATAAAGATTTATGAAACTAACAATTTATTGGTTGTAGAAAACAATTTACAGCCAAAGCAAATTGTAAAAAAGAGTAGTGGTGTTGGATTAGATAATATAAAGCAACGCTATGAATTATTGACCGATAGAAAAGTAAACATCAATCAACAAGCAGAAAGTTTTACAATAGCAATACCAATGCTTACTAAACAAATCACAGTCATGAAAACAAGAACAAAAGAACAGTTTGACGACAGTTACGTTCGTGCTCGTAAACACGTTGAAGAAGTAAAAGAATTTTATTATAGTCTTATATCATACGTTATTATAATCCCATTTTTAGCCTTTATTAATTATTGGACATTTTGGGAATACCAATGGTTTTGGTGGCCAATGTTTGGTTGGGGAATTGGCTTATTATTTCATGCCTATAAGGTGTATGTAAATGATGGTATGTTTGGACGTAACTGGGAACGCAGAAAAATTGAAGAGTTTATGCGTGAAGATGAGGAAAATAATCGTTGGAATTAAAAGTAAATATCATGGACTATTCAAATAAAGACCGCAAATATTTAAAAGCCAGACAAAGAGTTGAAAAACTAAAGTCTTTTTATACTCACCTAACAGTTTATATAGTAGTTAATGGGGCTATTTATGCGTTTAAAATTATAAGAAACTTAAGCCGAGGAGAATCATTTGAAGACGCTTTTTTTGATTTTAGTATTTCAGGAATTTGGTTGATTTGGGGAATTGTTTTAATAATTCATGCATTTTCAGTATTTGGCTTACCATTAATACTTGGAGATAACTGGGAAGAAGAGAAGATTAAGCAGTTTATGGAGGAAGAAAAAAAGAATAATTTTAATTGAAAGAAGATGAAAAAATACGAGATAGAACCATACAATGATGAGCAATCAAGGTATGAATTTGAAAAAGAAGAAGCTTATTTAAGAGCAAAAAAGAAGCTTGAAAAACTAGTAGGCTTTTATTGGCATTTGGCTGTATATGTGATTATAAATTTAGTTTTAATTACAATTATAGGTGTTAATAGAGGTGACGAAGAATTCTGGAGCTTTGGCACTTTTGCAACAGCCTTTTTTTGGGGAATAGGATTAATGTTTCATTTTCTTGGAGTGTTCGGACCAAATTTCATTTTTGGAAAGAACTGGGAAGAAAAGAAAATGAAAGAATTCATGGATAAGGAAAAAGAAGAATATCAACGATTTCAATAAATAACCATTAGTATGAACGTTATAATTATAGAAGACGAAAAACCTTCGGCAAGACGCTTAAAACGTATGTTGGGTAATATTAATATTGAAGCACAAGTGATGCTGCATTCTGTTGAAGAATCTATTGATTGGTTTCAGAAGAATACGCATCCAGATCTTATTTTTTTAGATATTCAATTAAGTGATGGCTTATCGTTTGAGATTTTTGAAAGCATTGATATACAATCTGCAGTGATTTTTACCACTGCTTATGATGAGTATGCCTTACAGGCATTTAAGCTAAATAGTATCGATTATTTACTAAAACCAATTGATGATGACGATTTAGCCAAAGCAGTTTCAAAGTTTAAAGAACGCTTACCAAAACAACAAGCAGTTACTCTCGATTTTAATGACATTAAAAATTTATTGGTAAATCCTATTGAGCGCGAATATAAAAAGCGTTTTTCAGTTAAAGTTGGGCAGCATTTAAAGCTTATTAATGTTGATGAAATAGAATGCGTATATAGCGAAAATAAAGGCACTTATGTGTTTACTTCTGAAGGTAGAAATTACTTGTTGGATACGACTTTAGAACATTTGGAAAACGAACTAGAACCGCACAAGTTTTTTAGAATTAACAGAAAGTTTTTTATAAATATTGAGGCGATAAAAGATATGGTGAGTTATACCAATTCACGTTTGCAAATAAAGCTTAATACATATAAAGAGCAAGATGTTATTGTAGCAAGAGAGCGTGTTAAAGAGTTTAAAGATTGGCTGGAGTAAATTATTTATTGGATTTAACCTCTTTCTTTTCAGGCATAGGACCACGAAGATGAATGATGAGGCCATCGAGGAAGTTACGTAAAAACTGATCGCCACACTCCATATATTTTGGATGGTTTTCATTTCTGAAAATAGCGCCAAGTTCACTTTTAGTCACCTTAAAGTCTTTTAAAGCACAAATTTTTACAATATCGTCATCACGCAACTTATGTGCTACGCGAAGTTTTTTAAAGATGTCATTATTGGTTAATCCCATTTGACAAAGGTAACAGATTAAAGTTTAGGTTTCTTATATTTTATTAATGAATACAAGGCAATTAATGCCCAAATTCCTTCTAAAATTATAAAAGGTAAATAGTCTAATAGAATAAGCAATGCAAGCTATAGTTGCTCCAATAAGGTTAAGAAACATGAATATTAAGGAGTTATTGGTGACTTTCCCAGTAACATTTAAAAAATAAGCGAGAAGTATTTGAAATACGCCAACAAAACCTAACCAATCAACTGCTTGCGTTTACCAAAATTAGGTAAAAGATTTGAGTTTATGAGAATAGAATTATGGATTTCGTTTAACGTCTTCGTGCATGGTTAGTTGCGTGGTTAAGCAACTAATTCAACAAATAAATCACAGATGGAAAGTCTACGAAGACTTTCGTAAGTAGGCGAGTACTAGCAATTAAATATAAATTTTGTTGGCATTAGGTTATTTTTTTTCAACTATGTCATAAACACCTTCCGAAGTGACTTTTTCAGATGCCATTATTTCCTCAACATAATTTTGAAATTCCTTTAGGAATATAGATTTTCTTGATTTCCAAAACACAATAAATCCAGGAGTTCTTTTAATTCCATTGATAATTTCCAAAAGTGATTGTTGAATCTCTTGGTCAAGTGTTCCTTCTTTAACTAAGTAATAACTATTTTGAAATGCTAGCATAGCTCCATGAATATTCATAATAGCTTGAAACCTCTCTTCAGGTTTTAGCGAATCGGGATTACTTAGAAAATTCCAGAATATATAACTTCCACGCTCGCTATTACCGATATTACTGTACCACGAAGTCATTTCAGAAACAGTTGCTAATGCCGTAGCTGACCTTGTTGCCTTAGTATTTTCTTTGAATTGAATACCTACAAATATTAAGGAAATTAGGATGGCAATTCCTCCAAATATTTCAGCAACTAATGCAATTTTTTTAAGATTATATTTCATAATGTTTCTTTAATTTAATACCAATGTTATGATATGAACTCTTATAATTGTTTATAACAGAAATTAAACGAAGCTATCGTTTTTTTCTAATAAAGTCAAGTTTACCAAATCCCAGCATACTCCAAATTTTCATTGGTTTGGCTGCTCAAAAAATCAAATTTCTGTTTTATAATTTGCCTTACATGTAAATAGTCGTGTGCTAACCAATTGTCTATATAGTGCTTTGCTGTTACTTTTCCTAGTTTTGGATGTATGTAGCCATAGTCCCAATTCGGGTTTTTTAAACCTTGTAACCAAGCTATAGAAGCGTCTCTTTCTAATAAAAACCTTTTGACCATGTCTTCATAATTCTGCTCCATGTACTTATGATCTGTAACCCAATCAATTGGATTAAAAGGAGGAGGCTGTGTATCAGGTTGCTTTAAAATCCATTGTGCTCTAAAGCGGAAATCAAATTGTTCTTCATCATACAAATGGCAAACAATTTCTAGTAAACACCATTTATCAGGTCGTGGTCGCCAAGTGACAAGCTCAGGTTGAACATCTTCAAGCAATGATTGAAATACAAATTTGTTTTTATGAAGCTGTTCGGCAATGTTCATGATATTATTGGTAACGTTCTTGAGTTAGTTCTGCTATTTTACAAATAACATTGGTTGCTAAGAGGATGCTCTCAAGTGGTACGTACTCGTAACGACCATGAAAATTGTGTCCTCCAGCAAAAATATTAGGACAAGGCAAGCCTTTATAACTCAACTGAGAGCCATCGGTTCCACCACGAATAGGTTTAATAATAGGTTCAATATTTAGAGCTTTCATGGCATCTTCAGCAATATCAACAATATGCATAACTGGCTCTACCTTTTCTTTCATATTGAAATATTGATCTTTCATTTCAATTTCGACTACAGTACTTTCGTAGTTTTCATTCATATCGTCAACCACTTTTTGCATCAAAGCTTTTCTAGCTTCAAACTTACCCATATCGTGATCACGAATAATGTATTGCAAGGTGGTTTCTTCAACCTTACCATTCATGGCATATAAATGGAAAAAGCCTTGATAACCTTCAGTATGTTCAGGAGTTTCTAATTGTGGTAATGCATTGATAAATTCGGTTGCAAAGTACATGGAGTTTATCATTTTGCCTTTGGCATAACCTGGATGAACAATTTTTCCGTTAAATTTTACTTTGGCTCCAGCTGCATTAAAGTTTTCGTATTCCAGTTCGCCAACTTGGCTGCCATCCATAGTGTAAGCCCAATCTGCACCAAATTTTTCAACGTCAAATTTATGTGCACCACGTCCAATTTCTTCGTCAGGAGTAAAGCCAACCTTAATTGTTCCATGTTTAATTTCAGGATGATTTATGAGGTATTCCATAGCGCTCATAATTTCGCAAATACCTGCTTTATCATCTGCACCTAGCAAGGTTGTACCATCTGTAGTGATTAGGGTTTGTCCTTTGTACAGCAATAAATCCTCAAAATAATCTGGTGATAAAATGATGTTTTCAGCTTCACTTAAAATGATGTCCTTTCCATTGTAGTTCTCAATGATTTGAGGTTTTACATTGGCTGCTGTAAAATCTGGTGAGGTATCAAAATGTGAAATAAATCCTATGGTTGGTACATCGTGGGCGACATTACTTGGCAAAGTTGCCATAATGTAAGCATTGTCATCAATGGTAACATCACTCATGCCAATTGCAATGAGTTCGTCATATAATTTATTGGCTAAATCCCATTGTTTAGCCGAACTTGGAGTGGTCTCACTATTTGGATCACTTTCAGTATCAATGGTGACATAACTTATGAATCGATTGAGTATGTGTTGCTTGTTTAACATTGGTTAGTGCATTTGCTCAAAAATAATGAACGCTTTTTTAAGCAACAAGTGTTGTTGAAGTTTCTTTTTAGTTCCTGCAAATTGCCTTACTTTTGTATTCAAAATCTAATATATGTATAAGGTTTTAATACGACCAATTTTATTTTGTTTTGATCCAGAAAAAGTTCATTATTTTACATTTTCAGCCATTCGGTTTTTTTCAAAAATCCCTGGTTTTGCTGCGCTATTTAGACTTTTTTATGCTGTAAACGATAAGCGCTTAGAGCGAAACTTATTTGGATTGACCTTTAAAAATCCTGTTGGACTTGCTGCTGGTTTTGATAAAGATGCTAAATTGTTTAATGAGTTGAGCAACTTTGGATTTGGTTTTATTGAAATAGGAACCATAACACCTAAACCACAAGCTGGAAATCCGAAAAAACGTTTGTTTAGATTAAAATCAGATTCTGCCATTATTAATAGAATGGGTTTTAACAATGGAGGTGTGGAAGAGGCTGTTGCACGATTGAAGCAAAACAAAGGTGTATTAATTGGTGGCAATATTGGCAAAAACAAAGTGACTCCAAATGAAGATGCTGTAGACGATTATAAGCTATGCTTCGAAGCATTGTTCGATTATGTCGATTATTTTGTGGTGAATGTAAGTTCTCCAAACACACCAAATTTAAGAGCCCTTCAAGACAAAGAACCGCTGACAAAACTTTTAAAGGACTTGCAAATATTAAATTCTGTAAAAGTAAAACAGAAACCAATTTTACTAAAAATTGCGCCAGATTTAACCAACGAGCAATTATTGGATATTATTGATATTGTTGCTGACACCAAAATTGATGGTGTTATTGCAACTAATACAACCATCTCTAGAGAAGGTTTACAGAGTGAAAACAAAACTGAAATTGGAGGATTAAGCGGAAAACCACTAACGCATCGTTCAACAGAAGTAATTCGATTTTTATCTAAAAAAAGCAATAAGGCCTTTCCAATTATTGGAGTAGGAGGTATTCATACTGCTAAGGATGCTTTAGATAAACTTGAAGCTGGAGCTAGTTTGATTCAGCTGTATACAGGTTTTATCTACGAAGGACCGAAACTCATAAAAGAGATAAATAAAGCTATATTAAAAAAGGAACATTAACTAACGCTCCTTTTTTAATTCAATTGCAATTACTTTTTAATAAATGGCAACGCTAGTTCGCCAGCATCTTTTATGATTTTTATGACATACATGCCTTGACTTAAAGATGAAGCATCTATAGTTAAATCCGAGAAACTATCAATTCTTTTCTTTAAAATAGATTGCCCTAATAAATTGAAAACTTCGTAAGAGTCTGGTAAATCATTTGATTTTAATAATTTAATATTCAACTGATTTGTGACAGGATTGGGGAATAAAGAGATATTGCTCTTAAGGTAATCATTTGTGCTAAGAGTCGTTGTTGAAATATAAGTAGATTCACCAAAACCATAATCACCTCCAGATGCAATTATATTATCAGAATCATCTTTTAATACATAAGAACCATTGCCAGAAAAGCAGCAAATGCCATCTCCATAAGTATCACTAATCTCAAAAATATAGCATTCATTTAAGTCGACATCAAATGATTCGTTTATGGTTATAAAATCATCTGAGGTGCCATTGTAAAGTCCACCTGATGCAAGGATAGTGCCATCAAGTTTTTTGAATTCCCAAGACGTTTCTTGAGACCAATCATCTGTTTCTAAAGTCAGATGCACTTGAGTTGAATTGATATTGGTAGTTTCGTAATCAATTAAATTTGAGTATACACGCGTTATAGTTTCTGAACCATTACTAACAGTAAGTGTAACGTCATACTTTCCAGGTGCAAAATCATGTGAAGGATTTGGTATTGTATAATCTATAATATCATCACCATCAACGTCCCAATTCCATGATGTAGCTCCAGTTCCGTTATCAGCAAAATCGACGATTAGAGAAGTTCCACAATCTCTTGTGTAAGTGGCTGCGACATCAATATTAAATGAAGGGCAAGAAAAATTATTTCTGACAGATTGATATGTTGCATAAATTCTAGCATATTGCTGTGGCGATAAATAGGTACGACACTCTTTTCTTGAATATGATAAAATATTTGTTGGGTCTGGAACAAATGAAGCACCATTGGCATCAGTTGCAAATCCTGTGTATATACAGTTTATATCTACATTACCTGAGCCAAGCTGAGGATCAGCTGGTGTGTCGCAAATTAAATCACCATCAGTATCACAATTTGAACCATCTACAAGTTCTGTAGTTAACGTTGAGTTACTAGGACCATGAGTATGACGTAATGAGAAAAAATGACCAACTT
>Ga0098073_1000578_pt1 | contig 12119 bp, 29 predicted proteins | sample 31_taG_FD_75060 | JGI IMG/M metagenome (GOLD analysis project Ga0098073, IMG submission 75060) | Marine viral communities from the Gulf of Mexico - 31_GoM_OMZ_CsCl metaG | ecosystem: Environmental > Aquatic > Marine > Oceanic | place: Gulf of Mexico | collected 2015-07-12
ACGAGCTGCTCAGCCTCCTCAATCAGCTTCAGTCCACGCTCAATCGGCAGGTATCCCTCTTGATCAGCACAGCTGTACACCTCGTCGGTAGTTACGTCGCGCAGAACTAACGAGTGGATGCAATCCAGCTCCCAGAGTAGCCCGTTAGTCTCGGTGTCTAGCGTGAGTCTCATACTAATACCGACTCAGTAGAACTTTTTGTACAGCCTGGCCACATTACAGATCTCGAGCCCATTAATCAACCCCTTATTCTTAAGCCTTTCGTAAACATTTTTAGCTTCCGTCAGGTCTGACAGGCAGATCGATCTATTCAACTCTCTCGTTGTCTCAACTGGGACCAAACTCACACTGCTCTTATCCTCGGTTAAACACAGAACCCGCTCCAGATCCTTGGAGCAAATCACGTATCCCGTTTGCATGGCTCAGTCCCGAATTGCCTCGTGGTTGGGGATTGCCTTCAGAAGGAAGATATCGAGGGCAATGTGCAGCAGCAAGGGAACCATCTGGAATGCTGCAGGCGGCAGACCACCGAACAGAGCAGCCAGCTTGTCGCTGAGATCCGTGCGATGCAGCTCCTGGAACTCAACCGACAACATCTGCGCTACGCTGAGAACAAAGTCTTCCGGACTTTCATCCTGGTGCTTCAACTGCTCAATGATCTCCCACAGTTCCGGGTCTGACTGAATAAGCCTAAGTAAATCTTCCACGATGTCGTACAGAGTTTGCCGCAAGTTTACCTCTTCTACATTTACAGTTGAAGGGCAACTTTGCAAAATTTTCTTCGAACCTCTAGGTGAGTACGAGAAAGGGTTCTGGATTTGGAATGTAGGATTCGCTATTGGTAAATCAAATCGTCAACTCAACGATTGGTACTGGAAGCGGAAGAACAAGCGTAGACGCTCAATCGAGAATCATTTTCATGGCCGCGCAGGAATTAAGGCCATCAAGCGAGGCTTCGAGGAAGTGTTACGCCTCCGCTGGATCATCGAACCTGGTGACGCAATCGTTTTGGACTGCACATCAGGTGATCCTGAACGTCAGTTCCGCGCCTGGAGCCGTTGGCATCGCTACCACCCGGAATGGGTGATCGACCCCATCAAGCGTGAATTCCTCTGGTACCGACCGCCTTACGCAAATGATCCGGTGCGTAAATCCTTCAGTATCACCGGAGTGGTTCCTGAGGATCCTCTGGGGAACACTGTTGGCGAGCGCTACTTTGATTGCTTTCGTGTTCAGCCAAAAGTTCAAGATATCGATCTATCCACGGACCAAACGATTGGTCAATTACTCCAGGTTCTACTAACTGGCTAAGAATCTGGATTGCTTCAGCTAAATCAGCTCTTGAGTCGTCGGTGTTCTGATCGAGCATGTCCAGGAGCACGGCCTGCAACCATGCATTAGGGTGCACCCTGGGGTCGACGTAGCTCACTCAATCTCGATGACGACACGTCTTAGTCTACCGCGCCGGTCTCTTTGCTCATAGACGGTAAATTCGCCATCTCCGATTTCAGTTTCGAAGCTGGTATGAAGGTTCCACGCTGGAAGACTGACTGAACCGGAAGGAGAAACCTCGAGATGGCTCGGGTCCAGCACACTGAGACTGCCGGAATCACTGGAGACTAACCCTATTAATTTAGGTTTTGTTAAGGTTACCACGGGTTTGAAATTTTAGTCGCATAGAGTTTATTATACAACTGGGCCGAAGAAGGACAGCGTCAGGCCCATCATCCGAGGGAAGCGTAGTTCTTGCTGTCTCCTGCGCTTGGTAACTGACCGGCTTTTCCCGTGGCCACGGAGGAGCCGCACCCTCACCTCATTGATCCGTTATGTCTTACCCATTCCTCAGCATCCTGGAAGGCAACTGGGAAACGATACTGGAGGAGCTGGAGAATATCCTCTACAACGAAGCTGAGTCGGGTAAATCGTATTTCACCCCGTGGCACGAAAAGGAGATTTATGACGGGGATTGGGATGTATTCGGTCTATATGCTTTTGGCGAGAAGCTAGATGTCAACTGCAGTTTCTGCCCTAAAACCACTGAGCTTGTGGAGCAGATTCCGGGCATGGTAACAGCAGGTTTCTCCTGCATGGCGCCAGAAACCCACATCAAACCCCACGTCGGGTATACCGACGAGGTCTTACGATGCCATCTGGGACTGATCGTTCCCGAACGCAGGAGTGCGCGTTATGAAGGCGGACCGATCCCAATCGTCAACTGCGGTCTGCGTGTTGGTGAAGTTCTCCATACTTGGACACCTGGTAAGGCCTTTGTGTTCGATGACACCGAGGAGCACGAAGCCTATAACTATGGTGATCGATCCAGATTTGTTCTTTTGGTCGATTTCAAGAAAGAACAGGCTTGAAATCTTTATATTAATTTAACTTTCAGTGTAGCTGTATAAACGACTACATTTACTGCTTCGTTTATACAGTAAAGAGTATGTGGGTATTCCCATGACTCAGCTCACCTATCGCGGCGTCTCCTATTTGAAAGAGGAGGAGAGCCTCCGCAACCGGAATTGGTGGAACCTGGCCCACCGCCCTGGCCTGTGGCTCCGTTATCGCGGCTCGAAGTATCGTCCGATCCAAACCGGCGGATTACTCTGAAGCTAGAGAGGACCCCGTTCACGGGATTTAAGTAAGGGTCGGCCCCTACTCCTCTCATTGCTTCATCGTTGCTTCACCGCTTCCACTCGGTGAAGTTGATCCTGTAATCGAGGGACGAGGATCGATTACAAACCAGTGGCCACTGGTGGTCTGCAGAACCAAAGAAATTATAAAGGACTAAATCAGCGTTGTCGAGCCACGGAATTTCTCGCGGCTCATTCGCAGTGTGATCTGGTCTCCATTATCAGGTTCTTCATTGGGGCCTTGGTGCACCAGCACCTCCCAGATGTTGGCGTTAAACCTCATTAGCTCTCGGCAGTAGTCGAGGATGAGTTTGTCCTTGTCCTCCCCTGGAGCCAATTCGAATGTCTTCTTGTGAATTCCAAGGGGCGCATCCTCATTTTCCTGGATGTAACTTGCCACCCAGTAACTAGCGGTTCGGGTTTTGGTCTTTGTTGCTGAGAAGCCTTTCATCAATGGTAAGTTGTTAGTTCCTTTGATTAACTTCATAGGAGCGTTACCCGCATCTTGGCTGCGGTCAGGACCTCGCCCCGTGAAGCTTGGTCTGAGCCAAGAGAGTATAAAAGCCGTGGTTCCACACACGGCTTGACTCTTGTTTAAATTTCCCACTCAACATTGTTACCGCCGAGAGCATCTGCGATGGTCGGGAGCTGTCCGCAGAGGATCGTCTTAATGTCCTTCGCGATGACCATGTGCTCCCGTTGGGTGCCATGCTTCTCCCGGAGGGCGATGTAAGTGAGCCACGAGCGGATCGTCCCGTTGGCGTAGAGCCGAGTTGGTGAAGCGAGCGGGAGCACACTCCTGGCGCATTCCTTAGCTACGCCTTCACTCAGCATCTCTTTGTAGAGATGTTCGGCATCTTCGAAGAGCGTACCGATGCGGCGGTAGAGGCGCTGTGTCGTTTCGGTAGTCAGATCATCGACAGAATTCTGACGATTCTTATGATCTTGACGACGAAGGTGAGGGATAACAGAACTACCGAGGATTCCTACATCCTGGTACCTAGAACTAAATTCCTGGAATGTGAATGAACGGTGTCGAAGAATCTGGGCTGAAATTGCACGAGTTGTGTTAATTTCAACACACATATTGGCTTGTTCAAAGATCGACCAGTGCCGATTTTTGATACAGTATTTGATCAGCCTGGGCGAGGTGTCCAGGTTCTCTTGGTTCTGTGGGTTGCTCACCCTGGCGCAATAACTGATCACCTCTTCTGCACCTGGGGTGATCCAGACTAATTTGACGCTGCTCATGGATGATGAAATGGAAAATCCTGGTGTTTGGTGTGGTCAGTATAACTGTCTATTGTTATTCCGCATCCTCAATCAGCATGCAGTTTAAACATGAAATTAGCTCTTCGATGTCCTCTTTATTTAGGAAATCGAATGTGACGACCAGGCCGCCACTGCTGAATGTGAGCGAGTACTCGTCTTCTGCGGCATCGTAAGCACCCGAGGTTTGAATCCGTTCCTTTGTCATGGCAGTCGATAGCAGCTACAGCCGACAGCTTCGTCGGTATCATACTCAGGGAATCCGAGATCGCAATACCATTCCCCTGTCTTAGAACTTTTAACTTTGTGACAGCACGATTCACAAGGAATTTCAACCGGCTCAACTGATTCGGCTAGCTTCTTGATACCAAGAGCACTGATCACGTCTTTGATGATGATCTTGTTGTTCTTGGCTTCTTCGAAGAACTCAGCCGAAACCTCGTGTGTCGTCAAGCGATGACCACAGTTAGAGCACTTCTTTCTCCGCCGCGTGGAGAGATCGGTCGTTCTGCTCTCGATTGTCTTTAGTTCACCTGTCTTACAGACTGGGCAGGGCGGGAGAATCGCCTTCTGAAACGTCATTGATCTCGGTGGAAGATGAACCTTTGACAGATCTCAGCCATGATTGCTTCTTCAATCTCCATAAAGATTGAGTCTTCACTTGGTTTTTCGACGTGTTTGTGGGCTCGACGATACCCACGCGGCACCCCAAGCTCGATACACTCCTCGAGGATGTTGTAGTAGTTAGGTTGCACTTTCGAGCCTCCTAAGGATTTCCTGGTAGAAAGAGGCCATACGGTTGAATTTGTTGACCTCTTCCGTCATGAGGAGAGTTAGATCTTCCCAGAATTCATCCACTTGGCCCTCATCCAGATACTCCGCTACCCATCCACGGAGTTGATCGAACTTCCGCTTCCGGTCCACATCATCCTCCAATGATGTGCGAGAAGCCTTCGCGAATTCCTTCCAGTTCTGATTCATGACAAATCCTCATTTGAGCGTGTTCACTGGGTGTTTGCATTCCGTCCCATAGGACTTTCAGGCACGACATTTTGACGGGTCGTTTCCCTGGAGATGAACTGACTTTGGTGTAGACATCGACGACGATTCCGTAACGTTGAACGGCGTACGCAGCGATTTTTTGGCGGGATTCAGCTCTCAGGCCCGGAATCATTGTCGCTTTCGGGCGCTCTGCTACTCGATCTCCAATCTTGAAGACCTGTTTCTTCTTTGTTGCCATTGAAAGCGTCGATTTGTTTTTGAAGGATTTCGCTGAAAGATTCAGAGGTTAAATCTTTCAAAATATCCCACTGTGGATGCGTTTCGCTATCCCAGATAAAGGAAAATGTGTTGGACTCCTCATCGAATTCGACTCGGAGTCCGTCTTTTTCGCTGAATTCAGTCATGGGCAGCAAATAACTGCCCACACCTTACATCAGCCGTACTGCTTAAGCCAGCGACCGACTGTCGATTTACTGACATTCAGAAGACCGGCAATCGCAGCGTGGGATTGACCCGAACGGCGCATCGTCAGACAGGTTTTAACCTGCTCGAGACGCTGTACATCCCCTTCGCAGGAAGGGATCTCTTCCTCCTGGAGCTGAGCATCAATTTCTTCAGTGAAGAAGCTGTGCGGTGCTGGTTGTGCCCCGAGGATGTAAACCAGACGTGCGCCGGGTTGTTGACGACGCGCTTCGTCTTGAGCCTGAACTCCAGACTTAGCTCGGATCGTCATGTCGACCGGTTTGCCATCTCCCTTGGAGACGCGAACGGAGTAAATTTTGTCAGGCATTTTTCACGTGCTTCCAGCTTTGGTTATGAACGATCTTGTAGACCGTGGTGTAATGAACGTTATATGCCTTAGCTAAATCAACGTAGAGAGCATATTCACTTTGGAAGCCTTTACGATACTCATCATCACAAAACAGAGCCCGCATTTCACGGATATCTTGCTCTTTTAGTTTTGCTTTGACATGATCCTCACCGTAGCGAGGATTACGGCTCCAGTATTTTGGTTTGCGGCGAACCGATTTGGTAATTACTGGAGCTGGCGCCGTCTCTTTAGCCTGTTGTGAGAGTACAGACGTACTAGGCATTGGAGCGGTGATCAGGATTTGGTCCCCATCACGATTAGCGGAAATCGTCAGGGTTCCATCTTCGATTTTGATGGTCGGGTTGTCAGCTTCCCCCAATTGGAGTAGCTGTACCGCCTTGAATTGGAAGGTCGACACGGTTGGACATCGTAGTGTGCACCAGGGTTTGACCCGCTGGCTTGACCAGGATACCCGAAACTCGCTAGATTGCAAGTGACCGGCGCGTCCGGTCTTATGGGTGCATGGTTGGAAAGTCCCATAGCGTGTTGTGTGTGGAACGAGGGTTGGGGTGGTACCCGGCCCTTTTCTTTTGGCTAGGGATCTTCAGCTTTTCTTAAGGATTCCTTGGATTGTTTTCTACCTTCTATCTATATATGGGGCTTCGCTGGTGCTGGGCGGAGCTCTACCCTTTTACTTCGTCTTATCCCCGCGATTCGCACTTCGATCTCGCATCCGTAGGTTCTCCGGACGGTTATCGAGCGGGTTGCCATTCTTGTGATCGACATCACGTCCATCACCCTTACGAGCTTCACCATTTCGCTCCTTGTGGCGACGAGCCATTACACGTGCCGCCCGACGCTTAATTTGCTCCGGACGGCCGTGGTATTCCTTATATTCCTCTTTGTAATCTCTTGTCATCTGCTATTGACTGATATATCTATTCTAGATATAGACCACCTGGCGGTGGATGGGATTCAATCGTGATTTATTGTTTGTTTTATTTGTAACAATGTAGCACTACACTACTTTGCTGCAAATAAAAATCACGATTAATTTGATTTAATCATGACGAACTAAATCTTTCCTGTAATCATTAAGTCCTCGCGCAAAACACTCCTTAATGAACTGTCCCATATTCAGTTTCGTATTCAACATACCGGCATCTTTTAACGAATCCATCAACGCAGCAGTCTCTAACCTTTCATCGTTTGTTAATTCGATGCTAAGGAAGTGACGCGTGGCCTTGTTCAGGTCCATTGTTATCGTGCGATTCATCCTATCCTAGCGACAGGTAAATCTTTCACAATTTATTCGGTATCCGCGAACACAAGGAACTTCTTCACATCTTGATCTTTGGCATTAAGTAAATCGGAAATGATTTTCAGTTTCTTCTCCGCCTTCAATGCTCGCTCGCTCCAGAGCTTCAGGAATTGATTCGTCTTCGTCAGTTCCGACTCCAGTGCACTTTGGAATAAGGAGGAGGGACTAATATCAAGGTCGCTCTCCTTCCACTTTTCGTACAGCGTTTCAGGAACGGAAACACTCAGAACCCTGGCCATAATCTTAGCTACAAAAAAGCTGTGTTACCTCATAAGATAACACAGCTATGCAACTTATTAACCTTCGATGTTGACTCTTGGACGAAAGGTTATTTCCTGCACTGGTGTGACAGGGTAAGGCTCACTGACCACCATGTTCGAGGTCGCAACTCTCAGTGAATTTGCAAATTCCTCGGCACTTTCAAAATCTGGAAATGCTGGAGCGTGTGTACCGATGTCTCCGTTATGCACGAAAACCACGTAACTGGTGACTGGGAAAGCCATGCTGCTGTTGAAGCTCGTTCAGCCTAGCAGGTTTTTTCAGGCTGGGAGGATAAACGGACCGCTCTTGAAATAGAGCTTCGGATTGTCCTGGATTGTACGGTCAGCATCCGTACAGTCGGTTGTCACCTTGACCACTTCGCTCCGTCCAGAGGGGGTTTGTGCCAGTACCGCCCAGGCCAGTCGGCTGTTGATTTCGCTTGTGTTCTGCATCGCTTTATTTCGTCCGCGTACTTCATTTTCCAGGGAATAAATCTAGCTTTTTTACTAACCCTGAAAACTCGAAAACCATTGCTACCACTGGGGTTTAGAGTCCCAAGGTAGCAATGGCTCAGCTCCCTGAACAGGGAGGAATTGTTAAGCTTTTCTGATCAGAAAAGATCGTCCACCCAGCCCCAACCGCCGCAGTCGTTATTGACTGGGATGGGCTTCATCAGATCAGCCGGCTGACCGGGGATGGTCTGAGCGAGAGCGTTTAAAGCAACGATCCGTGCGGTCGGATCGGTGCTGTTGGACAGAGTTTGCAGCGCCTGATTCTGGATCATGTTGCGCAGTTGCTGGGGTGGGATAAACATGGTCATGGTTTTACGTGCGGTTGGGTGTAGGCGGCTGCAGGTGGTTGGCGCACCTGCTTCCGCCCACAAACCATAGCACGCTCAGCGGTACATGTAACCGTAATACGAATATTGATACTGATTCACGATGGGAGTCGTCACCAGCTCTGGCAATGTCGGTGGCCTCTGGACCTGCGGCGTCCCCATGCAGACGGCTGCCCTTATGCCAATTTGGCATGCGGCCTGTACGATGAACGGCACGAAGATCGGATCCACAGGTTAAACCTCCTGGCGATGACCCAATCTTAATCGATGATGGGCCAGATCAAAGCGGTCTCATTATTGGCTTCATGTTTCCCAATCCTTACACAGCCCAGGCCAGACATTATCTGTCAGGTAGTCATGAAGTAATCGAGCGAAGATTTGATACGCCGGTTCTGTTGTTTCAATTGCCGATGACACAGCAACACGCCACATTATTTCCTGACGTTCTAGATCTGGAAGGTCTTTAAAACCTTTGGAGGTAACCGACGCTACGGCTTTTGTTTTATCAGTCAACATCGAAGCTATCGTCTTCTACAAGCGGATATTGTGGTTTGATTTCTACTTGAGGTTCAAATTTAGCCGCGATGCCGTCGAGCACTTCAAGAGCTAAATCTAGGCTTAGTTCTTGTTCCCCATGAATTGTGTCTAAGAAGAGCGGGTCTTCCAAGAGGTCATCGAGCGTGAAGATGATGCTGTTGATCTTCTCGAGGATAAGTTCAAAGCGTTTTTCAACCGATTCGCTTTTAGCCATGGTGCGGATCGCGTAGGTGTATAGGTTCATTGAAGTGTAGCTCCCTTTACTTCTGCTGGCTACTGTCAAGCCACGGTGCTTTGATTTGAAGTGTCCCTCCTAACAATTCCTGAGCTTTAGAGCCGTCCGGTTCATGTTCAACGATGATGGGCGTCACGTATTTTTTATCGTGTTCTTCCTGCTGCATGGCTTTGATGACTTCGATTTGGTGATCGACGTTCTTCATGGTGCGTTCAGTTTTCCATTCGACCCAATCGGGGAAACAGTGACGACGGATCATTCGGACCCACTGGTTAAGTTCCCACCGTGGGTCATGATTGATGAGTAGGTTCGTTATTTCGTAGGCGATGGCATTCCAAATGTTGTAGGCCATGATTAACTTATTTACAGTTTGTTGTTCTTATAGCTTATTCGAAGTCTGGTACGATCTGAAGTTGGACGCCATCCTCTGTTTCTACTAGCTGGATTTGTCCGCCTTGATCTTCTTCCTGGTAGGGAACAGTGAGGAGGAGTTGAAGAACGTGATCGTAGAGGTCGTATTCGATGAGGTTGGAGGTGATGTAGTGGTAGCCATCTTCGGTAGAGAAGGAAGCAGCGAATCCCATGCCTGCGTCGTCAGCTGCTGAACGCATTTGAGCGAGGGATTGCATCGCCTTCAACTGTTGCGTATTGACGGCCGTTGAGACGTTGATACTTTTGTTAGGGTCGAAGGTGGCGTAACAGTTATCGAGGAACTGTTCAACCAGGACCATGTTGTGGTGACGGAAGATTTGAAAGATCATGGGGGTTTGTGTTGATTTGTTGACAATGTGCTGTGGACTACGTTCGGAACTGTGGATCGGATGCAGACTTAGTCGGTAGGTATTTATTCCTAGTCAGATGACTGAGTCGCTTCCTTTTGACCTGAATCTGTGGTTCTTCTGCTGTTTTTGTGCTGGTGCTCTTTATCAGTACTGGAAGACCGATCTGTGATCCCCCAGTTCCGTTCAAATTCGTCCAGCCATTCGTCATCGAGCATATCAATGTGGTGTTTCATCGTTCTGCGTCCTCCATTGCGATAGCTGCTTCCATCTTTAACCAATCAGAAGTTTCACCGGGATCACGGTCATAATCGATGTCACCTCGATGTTCAACTTCTTCGGCGATTAGATTTAAAATGCCGGCGATCTCCACTGCTCCTAGATCATAGGGACCAGTTTTACCTCCGATTCGTTTCCAGAGTGATTCAGTCATTGAGCTGCTCCAATGCGCGATGGAGTGGTCCGATGATGTTGGGATCTGTTGTGCGCTGTTTTAATGATTCCAATGCTTCTAGTGCCTGTTCTTTTAAGCTTGGTAGCTTTGGGCGACGGGCCTCTTTAATTTTCCTAACTAGGATCTGACGCTGAAATTTGGTTCCGCAGCACGGATCGACAAGGGCTAAAGAACAACATTCCTTTAGTTCCCGGTCTGAACCCCATTGGGCCGCACGCAGAGCGAATCGCATCTTAGCCTCGAACATGGTGGGAGAAGATAATGCTTCGTCCGACCAAACCTGAACCAACTCTGGAGGTGGTGCGATTGGGTGTTGTTGTGTCATCACTCAGCGATAGATGAGACGGAAAGGACGATTCTGTTCGCGCAGGATTTGAATTGTTTTGCGGAAGTCAGGGCTTGATGTAGAGAAGCTGACGATCTGGTGTCGACCAGCCGCGTAATACGATATGGAAACCTCCGGGCCGGACACTGCGTTCAGGGAGGGAGTACTGGTGGTGGGCATGGTGGTGGTTGTGGTGTGACAACGGTGAAAGTCTAGTCGTGATCTGAAGTATTGCCAGGTATTGGCTGTTTCAGTGTGTGAACCAATACTTGGTAGGGGGCGCTAGTACAAAGATACTACTAATGATGTAACGGAGCGAACTACAGCATTCCCCACTCTCTGATACTGTATAAATAGTTACAGAATCAAGACAATGAACGCTGCATTCATCACCTACATCAAGTCCAATCAGAAGAAACTGGCCCGTACTACGAAGCAACAGGCCTTTGCGGTCGCGCAGACTGCCAAAGAGGGTCGGGAATTGAACGAATCCGCCCTGGTGAACGCACGTTGATCGGATCTTCAGGATCACGAATCACCCACTCCGTATAGAGGGGCGATTCTCTATCAACAGTTACAAGATGTAACTCCTCCAGCCTTTCCAAAGCCCGCAGGTATTGGTGAAGCCTGGAGTTCTGCGATGGGATTGGCGGCACATAGCACGGTGTCGTCAGTCCCTTCTCTTTATGGTTGAGGAAGTGCAGGTAGAGGTTCCTTTGGTTGATGGTCAGCGATGCCATGGTGGTTGTGGGAGGTAATCAAAAGGAAAGGAGGCCCGACCCGGACCCCCTCCCCCAAAAGTGGAAGCATTTACTTCCGTTTTCTCTCAAAAAGGTGCCTCCTCGCTTCCGGTCTCTGACAACCGGACCCTGGGGATAGAACCCTTGTTGTTATTGAGGTGAGCAGCGGCTGCCTGCATGAATGCAGTCTCGAAGTCGCGCATCGGATCGATGTCACTCATCAACTTCAGCATCTGCACCAGTTGCTTCGATGCACCGACCTGGGCGTTGATGTTGCCGGATTCCCTGGCGTCCATGCGGTCAGCCTGCAGGCCCGCGAACGTCTGAGCGAACAGGAACGCCCGATCATGAACAGGAACAGCTTCCTTCGCTAGCCGCTCTCCTTCCTTGACGTAGCTTCTGGCCTGCCTAGCAGTGACCTGGAACTTCTCCGATAGTTTCTTCACAACAACTCGCCCAGGCCAGCCCTCAGCGAGTAGGTCTGCTGCTTCTTCGCAGCGTGCTTCGTATTCAGCTTTGGTGGAACGATTGGCGGTCATGGTTGATTCACTCGTTGTTTGCGAGGATGAGGATGTAGACAATGATGTAGCCAGTGCCGAGCAAACCGAGAGCTAAGAGGATTGCAACACCCCAAGGGAATTGAGTCACCGGTCTTTGTTGTAGTTGATTGAGACAACATCAAACCGATTGAAGAGTCGCAGCTGTGTTGCTGTGAACAGCGTGGTCAAATCTTCAGGGTAGTTATAAAGTTCTTCTTCGTGCTCGCGATACGTTTGGAGCATCGATTGAAGAGTTTCGAACTCTTTGTCGGTGAACTGCATGGCCTTGGTGGTGTGGTAGGTGTGTAATCAGAAGAAGAGTCGACCGCCTTTACGGGGTGTGTCCTTCTTCTCGTCAGGTCCAGAAGAATCGAGAGG
>Ga0098073_1000582_pt1 | contig 12060 bp, 13 predicted proteins | sample 31_taG_FD_75060 | JGI IMG/M metagenome (GOLD analysis project Ga0098073, IMG submission 75060) | Marine viral communities from the Gulf of Mexico - 31_GoM_OMZ_CsCl metaG | ecosystem: Environmental > Aquatic > Marine > Oceanic | place: Gulf of Mexico | collected 2015-07-12
CTATTTGAATTTACTCTTGGATGCAGGGGATTTAGATAAAGCTAAACAGTTAGCCGAAGAACAATTGGAAATTGCCATTTCCGATGACGCTAAAAACGCGATGACTACTCTTTTAGCGGGAATTCTAATGGCACAATTACAGGTTCCTTATGTTCGTCAGGAATTGGATAAAATCCATAATTTACAGTTGCAGTCTATTGCTCAGTTCGAAGCTAAGGGCCTTAAAATACAGGCAGGAATGTTGTTAGTCGATGCAGCAGAAATTGCCAATTTTAAGGGAGACTTCATTGCATCTAAAGAACTTATTAATAGAGCGATTCAATATTTTAAAGAAGAAGATATACCGGAGTTCTTAGGAGAGGCCGGATTCAAAAAGGCGATTCTATTATATACCTGGTCAAAGAATGGAAGTCCTCAATATTATAAGGCAGCCATTAATGCTTTTCAGGATGTATTGAAAGTATTCAAGCGAGATACGCATCCTCAGAAATTTGCAGATGTACATCACAACCTGGCATTAATTTATTCTGAAATTCCGGTAGGTGCGGATGAGAAACCAATGTGGACGGCCTTTTGTGCATCATCCTTCAAAGAAGTTCTGGCTTTTTATACAAAAGACAAGTATCCGTATGAGAATGCGATGGCAAGTCATAATTATGCGACCGCCTTAATGCATTTTCCTCCGGCAAAAATTCATGATAACCTGGATAAAGCGTCGGGACTGTTTGAGGAGGCACTTGAGGTAAGAACGGCAGAAGCATACCCCTTTGAACGTGCCTTAACCTTGTTAAATCAATTGGAATTGGGATGGCTCACACATAACGAAACTAGTGAGGAGGAGTTAAAAAAATATGAAGAAATGAAGGAAAAAGCCGAGGAAGTAAAAACTTTAGTCACAGATTCTGGTATACTAGAACAAGCGGAGAAGCATCTTCAAGAATTAGAAAAAGTTAAAACTTTAATTTAGGAGCGTTATGCACGAAACATCTATCGTAAATAGCATTATTGCAACTTTAGAACAAGAGTTTGAGGCTGAGAAACTTCAAAAGATGAAAGCAATTCATCTGAAAGTCGGGATCCTTTCGAACATAGAACCGCGTTTACTACATAATGCTTATGATGTTTATCATTTAAGGGATGGTAGATTTCAGAACGTTGCTTTGAAAATAGAGTCGACACAATTGAAAATTCAATGTGAAGTTTGCAATCACATTACAAATGTTAAAAACTATCGATTTCTTTGTGATAACTGCGGCCGACCTAGTAAAAATGTGATTGAAGGCGAGGAAATGCTTATTCATAAAATAGAGTTTGAAGATTGACCTTGCCAGTTAGACGTGCTAAAAAGTAAAACTGAAAATGGTTAAATAAATGGAAAAAGATAATGATAGATAAATCAACAAAGGCGGCACGAGGAACTGTGCAATGCGAGAACACCAATATCAATTTGCTCAAAGCGAATGATTTTGTAGCGGATATTATTAAAAAAGAAATGGCTAAAACCAATACTCTTTTAATCAACATAACCTCATCAGCAGGTAGTGGTAAGACCACTTTAATGCAGAAAACCGCAGAAAAACTAAAGGATAAAGTAACGATGGCCGTGATGGTCGGAGATTTAGAAACGGAACGCGACGCAGAGCGTATTCGAGAGACTGGCATACACGCCCTGCAGATAGTAACGGGAGGTATTTGCCATCTGGAAGCTCAAATGGTGCATCAGGTTTTGGACCAATTCGACTTGGAAAACATCGATTTGCTCTTTATTGAAAATGTTGGCAACTTGGTTTGTCCGTCATCTTTCGATTTGGGTGAAGACTATCGAGTTACCTTAATGGCAACAACAGAAGGCGATGACAAGCCTAAAAAGTATCCTAAAATGTTTTTGACCAGCGATATGATGTTAGTTTCAAAAGCTGATTTATTGCCTTACGTTCCTTTCTCAGTAGAAGCAGTAATTAAAGATGCACGAGAGGTAAATCATGAAATTGAGGTCTTGCAAATTTCATCAACAAACGGAGAGGGAATTGATGAATGGTGTAATTGGTTGCTGGAGAAAATTGAGCGAAAGAAAGGATAATGGCTAAATGCAAAAAACCTTTGAAATTACAATTTCCGGACAAGTTCAAGGCGTGGGATTTCGACCTTTTGTGTTTAAACTTGCCAAAGAGTTTGCCCTAAAGGGTACCGTATGCAATAATCAAGATGGCGTATTAATTTGCTGCAATTCATCTGAGAAAAAAGCACAGAGGTTTTTAGAGCGTATCCTAAATGATGCTCCTGAAATTTCAGTTATTCAGTCCTATTCGATTTCTGAAATTAGCTTTCAGGAATTTAAAGATTTTGAGATAATTCTTTCGGAGGCAAAACAGCAAGTCAATATCCCTTTAACGCCTGACTTTGCCATCTGCGAGTCATGCAGAGAAGAAATTAGGGATACAACCAATCGCCGTTATGCTTATGCATTTACCACATGTACCAACTGCGGACCTAGATTTTCGGTGACTACCCAATTTCCTTTTGAGAGAAAAAATACCACAGTTGATGCCTTTAAAATGTGTGTTTCTTGTCAAAAGGAATACACTAATCCCGATGACAGACGATTTCATTCACAAACCAATAGCTGTGGTGACTGTGGAATTAAACTGGAACTTCAAGATTACGACGGAAAGCAATTTGATGGAGACCAGAAAAAGCTCATAGAAAAAGCATCTGATTTAATCCGAAAAGGAAGCATTCTAGCACTGAAAAACACTAATGGTTATCTGCTGTGTTGCGATGCCAATAATAAAACCACCATACAACGTTTACGTGAGAAAAAGCAGCGCCCAGCAAAACCTTTTGCGTTGCTTTACCCATCTCTGGACAAAATCAAGAAAGATTTTAACCTAAGCTCTATAGAGGAAAATGCGGTCACTTCTTCGGTTGCTCCAATCGTAATTTTAAACCCGAAGGAATCTATTGCTAATTTAGAAAAGGAAAGTATTGCACCAGGATTGGATCATTTAGGCGTCATGTTGCCCTCGTCAGCTTTGCTTACACTTTTGATGGATGAATTGGGGACTCCAATCATTGCGACAAGCGGAAACATACATGGTTCTCCAATTATTTCACAAAAACTCGACGCAATTCAAAAACTAGCTGGATTGGCCGATTATTTCCTCCATCATGATTTGGAAATTTCTTTCCCGCAGGATGATTCTGTATTTAGGTTTGTCGGAGAACAACAAGTAACACTTCGCCGCTCTCGCGGTCTTGCTCCAAACTATCTGAATGCAACAAAGTCAGATGATAAAATACTAGCTATGGGTGCGCATTTGAAAAGTACATTCGCATTTGGTCCAAATTTGCATACCTATGTGAGTCCATATTTTGGAAATCTGGATAGTTATGATGTTTTCGATAGGTTTCAGGGTAATGTTAAGCAGTTTATAGAATTATTTCAAACACAACCGCAGGTTGTTTTGGTTGATGAGCATCCACAGTACCAAAGCAGTATTTTAGGAAGAGAACTGGCAGAAACATGGAGTGCTGAGCTTGTCTCGGTGCAACACCATAAAGCTCATTTGGCAAGTGTCTTGGGAGAGCATGGTTTATTTGCGTCTGAAGAAAAAATACTTGGTGTAGTTTGGGATGGAACAGGATTGGGAGAAGATGAAATGATATGGGGAGGCGAATTTTTCACCTATCAAAATCGTGCAATGGAAAGGTTCCTTCATTTTGAGTATTATGACTGGTTGGCCTCAGATAAAATGGCAAAGGAACCTCGATTATCTTTATTAAGTATGCTGCCTGATGGAGAAAAACAAATCGCCGAGAAGAAATTTTCTAAAACAGAATGGAAAGTCTACCTCAAAATGTTGGAGAACAACCCCTTGAAAACATCCTCTGTAGGGCGTTTGTTTGATGGGGTTGCATCCTTATTGGGTATAACCGATGTAACTAGCTATGAAGGTGAGGCTGCAATGCTATTAGAAAATCAAGCAAAAAAGTATTTTGGAAATGATGAGGTTGATTTTTTAGAAGGAGTAGTATTTGAAAACATTCCTACAAAAACAATTATTCAAAATATTCACCAGGCTATGGTCGATGGTTTCTCAATTCCTCGACTTGCACATAGTTTTATCCACACACTGGCGCTCGTAATTTTCAAAATAGCCACACATCATAATTTTAGTATTATTGCTTGTAGTGGAGGGGTTTTTCAAAATTCACTCTTAGTCAAAAAGCTTATAAAACTAGGCGAACATTCAAAAATTGATATAAAATTTAATCGTATATTGTCTAGTAACGATGAGAACATTTCGTTCGGTCAGCTATCTTATTATCAGCATATTAAAAAGTAAATTATGTGTTTAGCGATTCCAGGTAAAATCAAGAGTATTGAAATGAAGTATGATGGCAAGGTGCGCATGGCTAAAGTCTTATTTGGTGGCATAACCAAGGAGGCCAGTTTAGAAATGCTGCCGGATGCTGATATTGACGATTATGTATTGGTACACGTTGGTGTTGCCATCAGCAAAGTAGATGAAGAAGAAGCTCAAAAAACCTTTAAGTATCTGGAAGAGATTGGGGAACTGGGAGACCTCACGGATGTAGATGAATATTTGCCAAAAATGAATTAAATCTGCTCGTTATGAAGTATATGTCAGAATATCGCGACCCAGAGTTAGCAAAAAAATATTTGCGAGAAATAGAAAATACTGTTTCCAGACCTTGGTCGATTATGGAAGTTTGTGGTGGGCAAACTCATAGCCTTGTAAAAAATGGTATCATTGAGATGTTACCAGATTCGGTTACAATGATTCACGGGCCCGGTTGCCCGGTTTGTGTGACTCCTTTAAATCTAATTGACAAGGCGGTGTATCTGGCCTCAGAAAAGGGTGTGATTCTTTGTTCTTTTGGAGATATGCTACGCGTCCCTGGTTCTCAAAAAAGTTTGCTTGAAGCAAAAGCAGAAGGAGCCGATGTACGGATTTTATATTCCCCCTTGGAGGCTGTAAAAATTGCTGAAGACAATCCTGATAAAGAGGTTGTTTTCTTTGCTGTGGGCTTTGAAACTACTGCTCCGGCAAATGCATTGTCGGTCGTTCATGCGCATCGCAGAGGTGTAAAAAATTATTCGATTTTAGCTTCCCACGTATTGGTGCCACCCGCAATAAAAGCTGTGATTGATGATGAGGAAAGTAAAATTGATGGCTTTTTAGCGGCAGGTCATGTATGCACTATAATGGGCAACACGGAATATCATCCCATATCGGCAGAATATAAAGTACCGATTGTGGTTACTGGTTTTGAGCCTTTAGATGTTTTGCAAGGTATTTTAATGGTCATCCGTCAATTAGAGCAAAGTAAATCAGAAGTTGAAAATCAATATTCGAGAATTGTCCGAGAGGGTGGAAACCCGGAAGCTCAGAAAGTCATCGATGAAGTTTTTGAAGTGCGAAATCAAATGTGGCGTGGTATAGGGGAAATTCCTGATAGCGGGTATGCCGTCCGTGAGAACTATGCAGCGTTTGATGCTACGAAAAAATTTAATGTCACGATTAAAGAAGCGCCTGAAAACCCAGATTGTATTTCAGGGCAGATTATGAAGGGAATCAAAAAGCCTTTTGAGTGCTCTCAATTTGGCAAGACGTGTAAACCCACAAATCCACTCGGCGCGCCTATGGTCAGTAGTGAAGGGGCCTGTGCGGCCTATTATCATTTTTCTGGAATGGTAGAAGCTTAATCAACAAAAGCCTGGCTCTGGGCAAGTGCCCATTGCATTTAAAATTAACAACTTTGTGTTTCGGGTAAAACTCGAATTACATTAATCTCGATTATCGAGGAAATGTCAGAAAATTATAAAATACGCATGCAGTTGCAATGCCCAATGCCTAAACTTGATTTTGATGTGATCACATTGGGTCATGGAAGTGGTGGAGTACTAACCAACAAACTTTTAGATAGTGGTGTTTTTGATCTACTGAAAAACGATATCCTCGACGAACGCCACGATGGTGCATTTCTAGAGTTGAATGGTAAAACAGCTTTTTCTACGGATAGCTTTTTAGTGTCTCCCCTATTTTTCCCCGGAGGAAATATTGGAGAGTTGGCCGTAAACGGAACCGTCAATGACCTGGCTATGTGCGGTGCTACTCCGAAGTTTCTATCGTTAAGCTTCATTATTGAAGAAGGTCTTCCGGTAAAAGAGTTTTGGGATATTCTGGTAGCGATTAAATTTGCCTGTGAGAAAGCTGGTGTGCAAATTGTTACAGGTGATACCAAAGTGGTTGAAAAGGGTAAGGGCGACAAAATTTTCGTGAATACCTCGGGTATTGGACCCATTCATCCAAAAGCAAATATCCGCGTAAAAAACATATCTGTAGGAGATAAAATCATTATCAGTGGAAACCTTGCAAACCATGGGATGGCTATTATGTCCGTAAGGGAAGGTTTGGAATTTGATTCAGAAATCAAGAGTGATACAACTAATTTAAATTATACCATACTACGATTGATTGAGCAATTTGGAGAAAGCATTCATTTGTTGACTGATCCCACTCGGGGAGGTGTTGCGACTGTATTGAAAGAAATTGCACAAACTTCTGAACTTGGTATAGACCTAATTCAACGAGATTTACCTATGGATGAACAGGTGGCAAGCGCATGTGAGTTATTAGGTTTAGACCCCATTTATGTTGCTAATGAAGGACTTTTTATTGCTTTCGTGTCTGAGTCAGAGGCTGATGCTGTGTTGGCCGCTTTGCAGAAAGATGAAAATGGACACAATGCCCGGATTATAGGAAGTGTTGTTGCAGAACATCCGAAACAAGTAATTATGGAAAGTGCGATAGGAGGAAAGCGCGTGATCAGTATGCTTCCAGGAGAACAGTTGCCTAGAATTTGTTAATATGGATTTTGAAACGCTAGGCAAAAACGTTACTAATTCATATGTTTTTAAGGGCTCTGAACAAATGCCATTCTTAGCCCCAAGAGGGGTTTTCACCGCGGAAAATAAACTCTTTGTTTCTGATACAGGTCGCAACCGTGTTTTCATTTGGAATGAAATTCCTAAGACAGAATATCAAGAACCTGATATTGTTTTAGGCCAGATTGATGCACTAGAAACAAGTCGCAATTCTGGTGGTCCGGTAACTGCGAGTACCTTGCAATATCCCTCGGGAATATGGAGTAATGGTACTGTTGTAATTGTGGCCGATGCCTGGAATCACCGCGTACTCATCTGGCATTCATTACCAACTGAAAATGGACAACCGGCTGATGTAGTTTTGGGTCAACCCGATTTTGAATCAAATCAAACTAATGTTGGTGGTATTGGAAATGCCCCTTCTGCTCAAACCCTAAACTGGCCCTATGGTGTTTTTTCTGATGGAAGAAGTTTATGGGTAGCTGACACTGGTAATCGTAGAATACTGTACTACAATGAAATTCCTAAGACCAGCTTCGCTACGGCCGACGAGGTAATTGGCAAGCCTGATTTTTCGACTAGAGATTATGAAAATCATGAGCCTATTTGGCCCTATTCCGTTAAGGTAAATGCCAAAAGACAAATGATAGTAGCTGATACTCAATTTTATAGAACCCTGCTGTGGAATGATGTTGATAAAGCATTTTCAAAACCCGCAGACAGTATTATTGGACAAACCGATTTCAATGCTTGTGGGCAAAATCAGTTTGGCTTGTTTCCCTCTTCAAAATCCTTAAACTGGACTTATGATGCCTGTTTTTACAAAGATGGGATACTGGTAAATGATACCGGGAATAGTAGAGTATTATGGTTTGATAAAATCCCTGCGAAAAACAATCCTGAAGCAACAGCGGTCATTGGGAAACGAGATTTTAAAACAGGAAGCGACAATAAAGAAACCTTGATGGGAACTTCAAGCTCCTTGTATTGGCCTTTTTCAATTACTACAAAAGAAAATAAACTAATCATTGCAGATACTGGAAATCATCGGGTAGTGATAACAGATTTAAAGTTCTAAAAACTAAGATACAGCCAGTAGACACCTATACCAATTGCGAAAACTCCTCCCAATAAGCGTATCATTTTAAAAAGGGATTTACTGTTTTGTTTTTTGGAGTATTTTGCTAATTGTCCAAGTAAGAATGTGTAAATCGTCATAGCCAATACTGTGCCCAATCCGAAGCCAATGATGTACTGAATACCATCAAATTTATTTTCAAACCCCAATACCGGAAGGAGTAAAATAAAATGTGCTATTCCTGCGAGTCCATGTAAAACGCCTATTCCAAAAGATGACCATTGTTTCGGTTTAACCACTTGGCTATGAGCGTGGTTGTGTTTTAGCTTATTTTGGTTATGCTTATGTTCGTGTATGTGAATATAGGGCTCTTCTGAGTCATGCACATGTGGATGACTGTGGTTTTTTCTTTTTCTGAAAATACTATATAATGCCCAGAGTCCTACGATAATTAGAACGGCGCCAACTAGCTGTTCACTATGTTCCGATATCTTCTCTAGTGGAATGTATTGCCGAAATAGAAGAAAAAGCAATCCTATCAAAAGCATTCCGGTCAGATGTCCAACCCCCCAAAATAAACCTATTTTCCAGACTTTTCGTCTAGCTTCAATCGCCAAAGGGGTAACTGCGGCCAAATGATCTGGCCCTGAAATCACATGCAATGTTGAAGCCGCAATACCGGCAAGTAACGGAAAGCTCATCATTTGTTTTACAAAAGAACAATGTAATAAAATTTCTTGTCAAAATTGTTTCTGATATGTGTTTCAATTTGCTCTACGTTGTTGCACTATATACATTTCATTATTTAGCTCTTTAAAGTGTAAATCGTAGGCCGCTGTAAATTATAATTATGGTCCTATTAGAGGTTTGAGAAACGAACTTAAAAATAAATGTTTGCAGATCATACCTGTAAAGGGTTTGACATAAATAACTTCTGGAATCTGAATTGGCTAAAATCTAAAAAACTTCCTCCTGAAGCAGAGGCTTACCTTCAATATTTAGAAACGGGAAAAGACCAAATAATTTCAGAGCAGTTTTCAGGGATAGATGCTATCTAATTTTTCTATATAGTTTATTTTTGCAGCGTGAAAAACTGGGTTGTCATATTTGCCTTGCTTTTGTTCCTGAGACCGGGGTTCCCGTATCTGGAATATGCTTTGGATTATGAATACATCAGCACGGTACTTTGTGAAAACAAAGACAAGCCCAAACTGGAGTGTAATGGTAAATGCTATCTTATGAAAGCTCTTGCTGAAGCTTCAGAAAAAGAAAGCAGCCAGAAAAAGAAAAGCAATACTGCAACTATTGAATTGCTTCCGCTGGTAAACTGGACTACCGAGCAACCTGTTGTTTGCAATTTTGAAGAAACTACTACAAAGACGTTCCCCACATTTCATACTTCCGGTGGACGTCAACACCTGCAAAGCCTTTTTCGCCCACCCATTATTTAATTGGAGCCGCCAAAGGGTATAATAATCAGAGGTTTTTCCCCGAAAATAAAATGGTTTTCTAAAGAGTAATCCGTTCGTTTGTTGCGGATTAGGTTATTTACCCGACACTTTTTTCGTTTAAATTAAATACCATTACCATGAATATTCTAAAATACGTTCTCGTGTTTGGAATGGTCTTGAGTACGCTTTTGGCGTGTGATAACCAGTCTGAACAACGGGATCAATACAACGAGTTGTTTGCTGAGGTAATCGCCGTTCACGACGAACTCATGCCGCAAATGACTGTGATTTCTAACATTCAATCCCGATTAAAAACTCCGGATTCGGTAGCACTATCTTCCCAAAAGCAGGAATTGCTCGAGCAGGCTAATAAAGCTGACGGTGATATGATGACCTGGATGCAAAGTTTTACAGATACCTACGTGAAAAATCGGGTGCCCGTAGCCGAGATGAGCAAGGAACAACTGGAAACTGCTATTGCAGGGTTGCAGGAAGAACTCCGTGAGATCAAAGCCCTGCAGGATTTAACCCAAAACTGCATTCAGCAGTCTCAGGAAATACTCGAGTAAATAATGATTTTAAGGTTAGTCAGCTTTTTGTTTGCACTTTTTGTGTTGGTACGGCCCGTGTTGCCGGTGCTTGACTATGCCTTAAATTATGATTACATCGTAGAAGAGTTGTGTGTGAACCGCGACAGGCCCGAGCTGGAATGTAACGGGCGTTGTTATCTCATGCAGGCTCTTGCCGAGGAAGCTTCGCGAAAGAAAGAAGCTGCACAACAAGGGCTAAAAAGTAGTTTGCATTTAGGGTTCACCTTTTTCGCAGAACCCGGTATTGATTATGGGTATCTGCAGGACCCGATAGATTCTCAAAATCCAATATTTTTTGGCTATCTGGCTTTTGCTCCTAAAGGTTATGATACCGAAGTCTTTCGACCTCCCATTTCTGTTTTGTTTTTTAACGAAGAACACGCATAACTGCTCTCGCAGATGCTGTTCAACCCGCTAAAGGTCAACAGACCTTAGCTTGACTATGTCTTATTTTAATTAAAAACAAAACAGATGAAATTTTTACAGAAAACCCAATACCTATTTTTAATACTTAGCCTTATTCTTGCCTCTTGCTCATCAGACGACGATGCTGCTCAAAGCCTTACTGGTGAAAATGATCTTGTTATCGAATTTGATAACAGTTTTAATGGTGATGACCTGCTTTTAGGAACTTCAACCTATGTTAACGGCAACAACGAGACCCTTACCATTAATCGTTTTAATTACATCGTCAGTAATTTTATCCTGATTGATGCCGAAGGAAATGAATATGTGTATCCTAAAGATGATAGCTATTTCGTAGTCTCTGAAGAAGAGGAGATGACCGAGGTCACACTTAAAAACATCCCTGCCGGGGAATATGTGTCCATGCGTTTTGGTGTGGGTGTAGATCAGGAAAAATACCTGCAGGGTGCAGCTGGTCAGGGCGATTTTTTACAAGTAGCCGAAGCGACCAATATGATGTGGTCATGGCAAGCTGGGTACAAGTTCCTAAACTTTGAAGGCACATTTACTTCACCAGAAGTGGCCACAGCTACCGATTTTAAAATTCATATGGGTAGTCACGGCAGCAGTCTGGATAATTACAAGGAAGTAAGCGTAAACTTACCTACGGCAGCGCTGGTAAGTGATGCGCTGAGCCCGGTGGTGCACTTTGCAGTTGATGCCAACGAAGTACTTGACGGCAACACCAAAATTCTACTTTCGGAAAAGGCGGTGGTGATGGTAGACGAAGTTAAAAGTCCGCAAATCGCAACCAATACTTCCGGGATGTTTCGCGTAGATCACGTGCATAATGGCGAACATGGGGATCATTAAGATGAAAGTAAGGTGCGGGTATTTTGCCCGTACCTGCTTTTTTTCAGTAATGGGGATTCAAATTCCCCGGGACCTGTCTTATTTAAAAAACAGCAATCCATTTTACCGATGGCTTGCCCCACACACGTTTACTATGAAAATGATTTTATTACGAAACCTTGCGTTACTGCTGTTCGGTATGCTGAGCATAGCTTGCAGTCAGGAAGACGAGGAATATATACGCATTGACGAAAACCTGGAAGTCGTGCGACCTGATAACTTTCCGGAGCTTGCCTATGACCTGTCTAAAAATCCCGTGACAAAAAATGGGTTTGAGTTGGGTAAAAAACTGTTTTATGATGGGAAACTTTCGGCTAACGGATTTATTTCCTGCGGATTTTGCCACGAGCAGCGTTTTGCCTTTACACACCATGGGCATCAGTTTAGCCACGGTATTGATGATCTGGAAGGAACACGCAATGCGCCCGCCATTCAAAATATGGCTTTTCAAAAGCAATTTACCTGGGACGGTGCAACCTCGCATCTCGATTTGTTTCCCATAATTCCTATTACCAATGAAGTGGAAATGGGCGAAACCATGACCGGTGTATTGGGTAAGCTTCAGGGCGATGTCGAGTATCAGCGGCTTTTTGCTTCGGCTTTTGACAATGCTGAAGTGGACACCGAAAATTTCCTGAAAGCCCTTTCGCAGTTTATGGTGATGATGATTTCGGCAAATTCCAAATACGATAAGTATGTACGTAATGAACC
>Ga0098073_1000584_pt1 | contig 12054 bp, 6 predicted proteins | sample 31_taG_FD_75060 | JGI IMG/M metagenome (GOLD analysis project Ga0098073, IMG submission 75060) | Marine viral communities from the Gulf of Mexico - 31_GoM_OMZ_CsCl metaG | ecosystem: Environmental > Aquatic > Marine > Oceanic | place: Gulf of Mexico | collected 2015-07-12
AATTAAAAAAAATATAAATGATTGTGAGTAATCTTTAGACTTCAAGTTTTGTCCGGATTAGTCATAAGAAACACCAAGGCGCGTGCAAACCAGTATGATTTTTGATTGATATCAATTTAAAATTTAAGAAGTAGGCGATTCAGTTATTCTTTGTTTATTAAAACAAAATCCCGCAAATCGCTTTGGCGTAAACCTTCAATCAGTTCTGCTACGGTAAGTGCGTTGAGTTTGGCTCCTGCTCTGTTGGTATGTGTATGATCATCCGGGAAAAACACAGCAACGCTGTCTTTTCCCATTGCTTCGTATTTCTGTGCCACCACTTCATTCAGATCTAAAAAATAACCACCGACTTCATCCACAGCTTCTTTAGCCCAGGTGCCGTAACTGCCAGATGCACGGTCTACTTTCCCGTCAGACCAATCGTTACGGGGTATCATACTCAATACCATAGGTGTTGCTCCCGCCGCTTCGGTTTCTTTGATGTATTGCTTCATGTACCAGCCGTAGGTGTGAACGGTTTCGATACCGCTGCTGTCACGCTGTACGTCCTGTGTTTCATCTCCCATTCCCTTGAGGGAACCTCGATATTTTGCTTTATCAATATTTCCGCCATCGTTATGACCAAATTGCATCAACACAAAATCTCCCGGCTTCAGTTGAGACTTTACCGCATCCCACAATCCCTCGTATCTAAAAGTGCGGCTGCTTCTCCCACCTCGGGCTTTATTATAAACCGTCATTCTTGTGGTATCGATGTGTTGGGGTAAATAAACGCCCCAGCCGGTTTTCCCATCCTGACCGTTATCTGCAACCGTAGAATCACCAATGATGAATAGGTTTCGCTTTCGCGGAAGCGTAATTTCAGGATTCTCCAGTAAATAGTTTTTCAATGAATTATCGCTTTCTGCCAGTCCTTCTGCAATCAGGGATGCCGCAAGCACTGCTCCTTTTGCCGAAGTATGCGTGTGATCGCGCTTATAAAACAAATGTCCGGTAACCTGACCCTCTCCACGGGCTTCCATTGCCGAAGCCATTTTATCATTCAAGTCGATAAAAGTAACGCCTTCTTCTTCGGCAATTTGTTTTGCCCAGCCCCCATAGGAATCGGCATTGCGCGGTACTTTACCATTGCTCCAGTCGTTACGCGGTATAGGCGCCATAATCACCGGAATGGCCCCTTTTGATTTGGCTTCTTTCACAATTTTACGCAGGTACCAGCCGTAACTGTGCACCACTTCGTGCTCCCCGGTTAGCATATTGTCAATCTCTTCAGTCTCATCGCCTGTTCCTTTTATGGTCCCACGTGCACGTGAATCGTCATTTAAGGCTCCATTGTCATTATGCCCAAACTGAATGAGTACATAATCCCCTTTTTGCAAACTGTCTAAAACCGGCTGCCACAGTCCTTTTGATTGAAAGGTGCGACTGCTTGTTCCGCCCAAAGCGTGGTTTTCAACAGCTACCTGAGTGGTATCGAGAAAATGCCCAATATAATCTCCCCAGCCCCAGAGACCGCCGTCGCCTTTGCCCTGACCATTCTTTACTGTAGAATCTCCTACACAATAGACCGTAGGCTTTTGCGCATTGACCGATTCACATTGCACAAAACATAGAGCCAGTATAAAAAGGCTGAAAAGTTTTACTAATTTCATAAATGATGCTTTTACTATTTTGGGCGCAACCCTTTGGGTCGGGCTTTTCGTTTCAATTCCGTTTGCTCGCGCTGCTCACAATCCGGGATTTTCACTGCAATCCCTTGCGCAACTCTTTTGAGTCTTAAGTCTTTATTCTTTTATCTAATATCTATAGTCTCACGCCTATCACCTATTCCCTAAAATCAAACCACAAGTTCATCGAGATTCCTTCATCACCGCTTTTGATTCTAATATTTGAAGGCTGACTGCTAGGCCCTTGTTGTTCCAAAGGTTTAAATGCGCGCTGTCCGGGAATTTCATACATAAATGAGATGTTTCCATCCGGAAAACCGGGCTGAAAATGACTGCCTTTAAAACCGTTTTTGGCTTCATCGGGTGTAAACAGGCGCAGGAATAACTTATCGCTTTCGCTAAAGACTTTAAAGCTATTGTTACCGGCTTGTAGGTTTCCCGCTAAGAAATTGGCATAATAGCCTTTAAACTCCGGATAAACCAGATTCTCAAAACTCTCACCGGTTATGGTTGTATTGTATTCTTTTTCCCAAATTCCATACTCAATACCCTGCAGGCGATTGCGCCAGGTATGATAGGGTCCGCGACCAAAAAGTGTAATTCCCTCAACACCTTCTTCCGGAAAGTCAAACGTGATCCCAAACTTATCGATATCTCCTTCATAAAAAGCGCCGTCAAAACCGCTGCTTCTTCCGGCGTTTTTTAATGCAACAAGTTCCATATGTACGCGACCATCGGCATACATCGTCCATTTGATGTGGTCGATTCCTCCATTGTAATCGATACGGCAAACGGCATTTTGGTCCTCTTGTGAAAGTGTGACCTTATCGACTTCGGCTTTCATACCAATAGGTTTGGGTCCGTTGATGAAAGGAATTTCGTGCTCTTTATTATTTATTTTGGTGATATATCCGGTTTTGGTGTTGAGTTCTAAATGTATATCGCTACCGGTTAACTCAACCAAATCACCATTTTGCGTGGCTTTAGCTGCTTTTATGACCTCAGCCTGATAGATGAATTTATTAGCAAAATAATCAGCTTTATGAATGGGCCAGGTCCAGGTATAAAGCTCGCGACCATGTTGATCGGTTGCGGTCAGCTCCAGCCAGTCTCCTTCAAAGAAATCATCGGCTACTGGCATTTGGATTTTTCGGGTTTCACCGGGTTCGGCATCGGGTAATTCAATTTTTCCGGAATCTAAAATACGTGCAGCAGTTCCCGGTTCGTAAAAAGTTTTCGCATCTGCCTCCATCACGCGGTACTGCATCGTTACCGTATTGAGGTTTGTAAATAGATAGTCATTGGTTACCAAAAAGCTTCCGTCAAAGGTTTCAGTGATGGCTTTGGGTTTAAATTGTACCGGAGCCCAAACTTCTTTTACGGTATAAAAACTGCCTTCTTTCTCGCGGTGCGGACCTAAAACACCATCTGCGGCCAGGCTGCCTTTGGAATCAAACTTCTCATCGCCCGTCCAATCTGAACGTAAAACCGCTTCATCGCTAAACGCCCATATAAATCCGCCTGCAAATAGCGGACTCTCGCTGTAGTGTTCCCAAAAATCTTTGAGTCCGGCTCCTATCCCGTTATCATAAGTTCCGTGCATAAACTCGGTGGGGAAAAACACATTTTCGCCATTCCCAAAGCGATGTACTCCGGTTAAATACGTAGGATAGTGATGCGTATCCCAGCCGTTAAAATCAGACCAGGGATGAATGACTATGCGATTTTGAGGATCGTGTTTTGCAAACTCGTCGTCCAGTTCATAATTCCAGCCGCCTTCATTTCCCTGATCCCAGATAATTACGGAAGGATGGTTGACATCGCGATCTACCATCTCTTTGATGAGTTGTTTCCCGGTCTCGGTATTATAGGGGTTTTGCCAGCCCGCGAGCTCGTCTAAGACAAAAAGTCCGAGTGAATCCGCCACTTCCAGAAAGTGATCATCTGGCGGATAGTGAAAACGCACCGCATTCATATTCATATCTTTGATCAGATTCACATCCATCACGCTGATGCGCTTGCTGGTGCTGCGGCCTCCTTCTGGCCAAAAGCTGTGCCGGTTGATGCCTTTCATTTTGATCTTGGTTCCGTTTACATAAATGCCATCCCGCTTTCTAAAATCAATAGTCCTAAAACCGATGCGCTCGGTAATCTCGTGAATGGTTTTTCCGTTTTGTTGCAATTGCAAGGTTAAGATATACAGATTCGGATTTTCAGGATCCCAAGTTTTGACATCGTCCCATTTAAATTGAATTTCTTCATCCGTTTTTCCGCTTAACTCACGGCTTTGCGCTTCAAATGTTTTACCCGCTCCTGAAAGTGGTTTAATGCTTGCCTCTATACTAAGATTTTTAGAGGGATTAGATAATTTTAAAACTGCCTTTAGGCCGCCGTCCATTTGGGCATCTACGGCGACGTGGTCGATATGGGTTTTCGGCTTAATCTCCAACCAAACCGGGCGGTAAATTCCGCCAAAGAGCCACCAGTCTGCCTTCCGCTCTGCGTTATTAACACTTCCATTTTCAGAGTGCTTCCACACGTGCACTTCGAGTAGGTTTTCTGTTCCAAATTTTACAAAATCGGTGATATCGTATTCAAACTCGTAAAAACCACCGTGGTGTTTCGGGCCAACTACTTTTCCATTGACGGAAACTTCGGTATCGGTCATCACACCACCAAAATGTATCGTAACAACTTCCCCTTCTGCTGAAGCGGGGAGTTTAAAATTCAGCTTATAAAAACCCTCCTCTTTGCTGGGTTCATCCTGCTCCAGTTCTTTATACCAGCGGCCATAAGTATATTCACCAAAGCCCTGCAGCTCCCATTGTGAAGGAACCTCGATGGTAGACCAGCTACCGCTGTTAGCTCCTGCCGAAACTTTAAAATCCCAGGTTTTGGGATGTTCAAAATTAGTTCCCGAAAGCCAGATTTTATCTGTTTTTTGGGCAATGCAGTTGATAAAACTGAAACTGCAAAAACTAAGTACAAAAAGAAATTTTTTCATAAGTATTGTTTAATTACCATCTGGTTTTTCAATTTGAAAACGACTGCTAAACGGGATCGTATAGCTGCCTGCAGGATTAGGTTGAGAAGGATTGTAATTAGGGGTTTCCGCAGCGACATATGTTTTCAATTCAGAATCCGAATTTCTAATGGCATTTGCCACGGCCAGCGCAATCTCGTTTGCTCCAAAATTGCTGAAATGCGTATTATCTTCCAGGTTGCTGCTCTGCCCGGGAAAGGTATTTGCAGGATATTGTACAAAAGCTTTTCGGGATTCCTGAGGTCCCCAGGCTTCATACATTTGGGTCGTCATTTTGGTTAAATCCACTAACAACACACCTTCCTCTTTTGCTAACTTCCGCATCGCATTGGGAAAATCCCCGTGTGTTTCTTTCAGCTTTGCTCCTTCAAAAGCCCGGCGCTGAGTTGGTGTAATCAAAATCGGAATACCTTTCTTTTCGCGAATGCGTTGTATAAAATCGGTTAACAGATCCGTGTACAAACCCCAGGCACCGTTGCCTTCACCTTTGATCTTTTCGTCATTATGACCAAACTCGATAATCACAAAATCCTCAGATTTGAGCTGACTTAAAATCTTATCAATTCGACTTCCTTTAAATGAAGCCAGCGATGCTCCCGAAGAAGCCTGATTGGATACTGCGATGTTTTCATCCAGATAAGCGGTGATAAATTGACCCCAAGAAGCCCAGGGCTCCACATCCTGATTGGTCACCGTAGAATCGCCCGCCAGAAAAAGCGTTCGGGTTTGAGGTGCAGGCGTTATGTGTATTTCGTGAATAGTGCTATTCCCCAGAAATTCAAGAGTAAGCTTATAATCCCAATCCAGTTTGCCCAGTTCGCGATCTTTCAATCCTACATTATAGTTCTCTGAAATTTCAGGATTATAAACCGCTACGGTAAATGTCTTCACCCTCTTGTCTGGCGTATCAATTTTTTCGCGGGATACCAGAAGCCGCTTCGATTCAGCCTTCACGGTCATTTCGGTATCCATGCCCGATAGAACTATGCTTACCGTATAGGTTCCTTCAGGTAGATCCACTGAAAAATAGACAGGCGCGTTTGCGGTAAAGCCATTGTCACGCTGGGTTACCCGGTAAGCCGTTCCGAAGTCAAAACCATATCCGGTATCCGGCTGGTAAGGAAGCTGGGGCGAAACCGCGGTAGCTTGTTCAGGACTATTTTCAGTTCCAAAAACAAATCGGTAATCGATTGTATTTTGAGCCTGAAGACTAAAAAAACTGAAAAGTAACCCGAGAACTAAAGCTTTCATGTATTCAAATGGTATTGAAGAACGGAAAATACAAAGCTCTCTCCGCAACACCATCCTGTACTGTTCTGATTTTTTAAACCGAATTGCGCTCTATATATTTAAAGACGTTTTTGACCCGTTCCTTTTTATTTTTCAATACCATATAGGCTGCAGTTTCTCCCATTGCCTTAAAATCGGTACTAATTACGGTGATACCCAGTAACTCTTTCAACGGAGTTTCGTTATACGAAATCACCCCGATATCAGTGCCCAAAGTAAGATTACGTGCCCGTATTTGACGCATGAGGTTTACCAGATCCATCTCTTCGATGGTAATGTAAACGTCTTTGCGCTCAAACTCCATATCTTCATAAATCTCGTCGAGGATCTCAAAATCAAAATCATACTTCTGGCAGAAAAACTTAAACCCGTGTACGATGCGTAAGGGATATGGGTGTATACTTTTAGACGGATAAACCAGAATCAGCCGGTCGTATTTTTTAAGCTTATCAATACCTTCTTCAAGCGCATGAAAAATATCTTCCTTAAAATCCTGATAGATAGCTCCATAGTTTCCTTTAACTTCAAGTTTAGAGTTATCTACCAAAAGTAATTGATCTTTAGGTATCATCTCAATTGCCTTAAGTACCCGGGGTGTGAAACTTTTATGATTGAGATCGCTGTCTCTAAAATGCGGCATAATCACATAATAATTATAAGCGCCGATATTTTTTTCAATCGCATTGATAAACAAGGACTCTTCACAATGGTAAATAGACAAGTTAACATGCGCGTTGACCCCCATCGCATTTACAAAATGATTGTAGATCATCATTTTATAGGAACTGGGTTTATTGATTAAAAAGAACACATTGATTTTGGAAATCAAATCGGTTTTAGCGGTATAATAGCCTTTACCCTTAACCGAAATAATAACCTTGCGTTCCTTGAGTATTTTATAGGCTTTTTCTACCGTGTCCCGACTCAGATATGCGGCTTCACTTAGTTCGTTGATAGAAGGAATTTTTTCTCCTACCTTTAACCTTCCGGCCGCAATATCATTAATCATAGAGTCAACAATCTGCTTGTATTTAGGTATTCTTGAATCTTCATTAATGTTAATGGTAAAGCCCTGAGCCATGGAAGGAATTTTTTAACTTCGGTAAATGTAGACAAAAGTTAAGCTTTAAGAAACATAATTCATACAGTACAGCACAGGATGCCTAAGTACATTTAAGCTCCTAGTTTTGGTTGTTGACGCTTTAACCTAAACACTAAAAATGGAAAAAACTTTTACTCACGTAAACTATCTATGGAACGAGCAAAAAGCCGCAGAATTGGGAGATGACCAGGTTGCGCTGTTTTTATACCGCTCTAATATTCTAGGGGCAGATTTACGTATTACCAATTACGGTGGTGGCAACACCAGTTGCAAGACGATAGAAAAAGACCCGCTTACTAATGAAGAGGTAGAAGTCATGTGGGTTAAAGGCTCAGGAGGTGACATTGGTACACTCACCCGCGCCGGTATTGCCGGACTCTACACAGAGCGTCTTCGGAATTTAAAAAACGTATATGGCGGCCTGGAGGATGAGGATCGTATGGTGGGTTTATTTAACCACTGCATATATGATCTGGACTCTAAAGCTCCATCAATAGACACTCCGTTACACGGCTTATTACCTTTTAAACATATAGATCACCTGCATCCCGATGCACTCATCGCCATTGCTGCTGCAGAAGATAGCGAGCGCATTACCCACGAAATCTGGGGAGATACCATGGGCTGGGTGCCCTGGCAACGTCCCGGTTTTGATTTAGGACTTCAGCTTGAAAAATGCCTGAACGAAAACCCGGGTATTCGCGGTATCGTTTTGGGTAGTCATGGTTTGTTTACCTGGGGAGACACCTCCTACGAATGTTACATTAACAGTCTGGAGGTTATTGAAAAAGCTTCATCTTATATCGCGAAAAAAGTAAAAGAAAAAGAAAGCGTTTTTGGTGGCGAAAAAGTGGTGAGTTTACCAACAGGAAAACGCAAAGATCAGGCAGCTAAATTGATGCCTTTACTTAGAGGTCTGGCTTCTTCAGAAAACCGAATGATTGGTCATTTTACAGATACTGAAACGGTGATGCAGTTCATAAATAGTAACGATCTGGAGCGCCTCGCACCTATGGGAACCTCGTGTCCTGATCACTTTTTGCGTACTAAAATCCAACCGTTAATTCTTAATCTGCACAAAGACGATGATCTGGACGATACGGAAGCGGTTTTGCAAAAATTGAAGCCTTCATTTGAAAAGTACCGTGAAGAATATAACGAATACTACGAAAGCTGCAAGCACGACAACAGCCCGGCAATGCGTGATCCCAATCCGGTGATTATCATTTATCCGGGAGTGGGAATGTTCAGCTTTGCGAAAAACAAACAAACTACCCGCGTGGCCAGTGAGTTTTACATCAACGCCATCAATGTGATGCGGGGTGCCGAAGCCATTACGAGCTACACCTCATTACCGCGTCAGGAAGCTTTTGATATTGAATACTGGCTGCTTGAAGAAGCTAAATTACAACGTATGCCTAAGGAGCAACCGCTTTCGCGAAAAGTGGCCATCGTTACCGGTGCTGCCGGCGGAATTGGTAAAGCTATTGCAGACAAACTGGTTGCAGAAGGTGCCAATGTGGTACTGACCGATATGAGCGAGGAAGCTTTAAAAGAAGCCATCGCAACCTATAAAAAAGACCAGGTTGCCGGTGCCGTTTGTGACGTTACCAACGAAGAAGCCATAAAAAAAGCGTACAAAAAAGCCTGCCTCGAGTTTGGAGGCGTAGATATCGTAATTCATTCTGCCGGACTGGCCATTTCAAAACCACTTGAAGATACCACGCAAAAAGATTGGGACCTCTTGCAGGACGTCCTAGTAAAAGGTCAGTTTTTGATGGCTCAGGAAGGTGTTGCGGTAATGCGCAAACAGGGACTGGGCGGTGATATCGTCAATATCGCCAGTAAAAACGGACTCGTCTCAGGCCCTAACAATGTGGGTTACGGTACCGCCAAAGCCGCACAGCAACATATGACGCGCCTGCTGGCAGCCGAACTGGGTGAAGATAAAATACGCGTAAATACCGTAAACCCAGACGGCGTAATCGTAGGCAGTAAAATATGGGAAGGTGCCTGGGCCGAAGGCCGCGCAAAAGCCTACGGCATTGAGGTGAAAGATTTACCTGCGCACTACGCTAAGCGTAATTTACTCAACGAGATCATTCTTCCCGATGATATCGCAGACGGCGTTTTTGCCTGTGTGGGTATCCTGCTCAAAAGTACCGGCAACACCATCAATGTAGACGGTGGGATGGCAAACGCATTTGTGCGTTAAAACCAATTGAACGAGTTTAAACCGCCGGGAGTCAATTTGACTGCCGGCGGTTAACATGATTATCTGCTTATGAATATTCAGAAACAACAACTTGAAGACCTGAACAAACACGATCTTCAAAACCATAAATCTCATTTTGATTTTCTCGCTCAATCGTTGTCGAAATCAGGCACCGAAGTAGATGGGCTAATTACTAAACTGGCTGACTTTCAGGTAGCTATTCCCAGTTGGGCCCTGGGTGCCGGCGGAACCCGCTTCGGAAGATTCTCTTACGGTGGTGAACCGGCTTCTTTAGAGCAAAAGATTGAAGACATTGGCCTTATTCACAGGCTTACCCAGACAGCGGGCGCTGTTTCATTACACATTCCGTGGGATGTGCCTAATGACTACAACTCGATCAAAGAACTTGCGGCAAATCACAAAATCAAATTTGATGCAGTAAACAGCAACACGTTTCAGGATCAAAAGAATCAGAAGGTATCGTATAAATACGGTTCGCTGAGCAATACCAGTTCCGCGGTACGCGAGCAGGCCATTGCCCATAACAAAGAGGTGATTGAGATTGGTGATAAACTGGGCTCCAAAGCACTTACAGTTTGGCTGGCAGACGGTTCATCCTTTCCGGGGCAAAATAACTTTCAGACGGCACTGACCCACACGCAAAACAGTCTGATTTCGATCTATGAAGATATGCCCACAGACTGGAAACTCTATATCGAATACAAACCCTACGAACCCAATTTTTACAGTACGGTCATTCAGGATTGGGGAACTTCGCTGATGCTGGCAAATGGCTGTGGCGAACGGGCTTATACGCTAGTAGATTTAGGGCATCATTTACCCAATACCAATATTGAGCAAATCGTTTCGGTTTTAATGCTGAAAGGCAAACTGGGCGGTTTCCATTTTAACGACAGCAAATACGGTGATGATGATTTAACCGTAGGCAGTATCAAGCCTTATGCCCTGTTCCTGATTTTTAATGAATTGGTGTACGGGATGCAAAACAATCCGCAAAATCCCGAACTGGGCTGGATGATCGATGCCAGTCACAACGTTAAAGATCCGCTAGAAGATTTAATTCAATCGTTGGAAGCGATTCAAGAAGCTTACGCAAAAGCCTTATTGATCGATCAGGATGCGTTGAGAAGTGCGCAGGAAGCAAACGATGTTACCCTTTGTCAGGAAATTATGCAGGGGGCTTATCGCACCGACGTAAGGCCACTGGTACGTGAAGCTCGTTTACGCAGCGGTGGTGTACTTAATCCTATTGAAGCCTACCGTAAGCTGGAGGTTCGCAAAAACCTCATTAACGAACGCGGTAGTAAAACCGTAGCAACCGGACTCTAATCAGGCACCAGGTAATTGATGAAACAAACAGTAACGGCCATATTCGATATTGGTAAGACCAACAAAAAATTCTTCCTTTTTGACGAAGACTTTCAGGAGGTGTATCGCGAATATGTTCAGTTTGACGAGATCGAAGATGAAGACGGGCATCCCACCGAAGACCTTTCCGCTTTGCGCAACTGGCTAAAAACTGTTTTTGACCGTATCTTAAAGACCGAAAACTACGACATAAAAGCCATCAACTTTTCGTCTTACGGCGCCAGCTTGGTACATCTGGATGAAAACCGCGATGTGATCTTTCCTTTATATAATTATACGAAATCGATTCCGCAGGAAATTAGTGATGGTTTTTATGAGAAATACGGCCCGGAAGCCGATTTCCATCAACAAACGGGTTCTTCAAGTTCCGGAATGCTCAATGCCGGGATGCAGCTTTATTGGCTAAAACACACCAAACCCAAAGTATTTAGCAAAATCCGCTACAGTCTGCATCTGCCACAATATTTAAGTTTTGTATTTACGGGAATTCCGCTAAGCGAATACACCAGTATTGGTTGTCATACCGCCCTTTGGGATTTTGAGAAAAAGGACTACCACGATTGGGTTTATGCCGAAAAACTGGATCAGATCCTGCCGCCTATCGTTTCTACCGAAACGAGCATCAATATGAATTACAACGGCAAGCGCATCAAAATTGGCGTGGGCATTCACGACAGCTCTGCCGCCCTCCTGCCCTACGTGCGCAGCCTGAGCAAACCGTTTATCCTGATCTCGACCGGTACCTGGAGCATTTCACTCAATCCGTTTACTGATAGCCTGCTAACCACCAATGATGTTGCAGACGATTGCATCAATTATATGCGCATCAACGGCAAGCCCGTAAAATCGGCGCGGTTGTTTTTGGGAAATGAGTACAGCATTCAGGTTAAAAAGCTGGCGAAACACTACGGTGTGGATGCCGATTATCACAAAACGGTAAAATTTGATCCCGAAATACACTACGAGATTCACAAAGACTTTGAGCCACTTTTTCACTGGGAATCAATTGATGTTCCCAATATGCCACACAAAACTACATTAAGATATACTACTTTTGAACACGCGTATCATCACCTGATGGTGGAGCTGGTATTGCTTCAGGTCGCGAGTATCAAAAGTGCCAAAGGCAGCATGGCTATCGAAAAGCTTTTTGTTGACGGCGGTTTTAGCGATAACGAAGTCTATATACAACTGCTTTCACATCATTTTAGAACGATGGAATTGCGCACCACAGACTCCTCGCTGGGGTCTGCCCTGGGCGCCGCGATTTGCATCTCAGATACGCAACTGAATTCAAAATTTCTCAAGAAAAACTATTCGATGAAGAAGCATATTCCCTTCATCGCAA
>Ga0098073_1000585_pt1 | contig 12052 bp, 15 predicted proteins | sample 31_taG_FD_75060 | JGI IMG/M metagenome (GOLD analysis project Ga0098073, IMG submission 75060) | Marine viral communities from the Gulf of Mexico - 31_GoM_OMZ_CsCl metaG | ecosystem: Environmental > Aquatic > Marine > Oceanic | place: Gulf of Mexico | collected 2015-07-12
CCCCGCGCCACGCGGCATGACGCTGGCACAGGCTGCAACGACAAGGACGATTGCGGCAACGAGGCCGTGGGCCGGAATACGCATGGCAGGATCACTCCGTATGGTTCACTCCAAGGCTTAAGCCCGTCGCGCCCGCGCGCCAAGACGAAACCTCAGGGCGATCCCGATGCCGCCGCTTTGGGATTGAGGCTCGCCGCGCGATCCTGTAAGCACCCCTTCCCTGGTCCGCACCCGTAGCTCAGCTGGATAGAGTACTGCCCTCCGAAGGCAGGGGTCAGAGGTTCGAATCCTCTCGGGTGCGCCATTTCCCTTTCTCTCTGGACGGACCCCCGGCATGAGCGAGCCCGTGCCTGACCTGCCCACCGGACGCCCCGTAGGGAGGGTGATCGCCATGCCGGCGGACACCAACCCCGAGGGGGACATCTTCGGCGGCTGGCTGCTGGCGCATATGGACCTGTCGGGGGCCACGCCGGCGTTCGAGCGGGCGCAGGGGCGCTGTGTGACCATCGCCCTGGACGCCATGGTGTTCCACAAGCCGGTGTCGGTGGGTGACGAGGTCTCGATCTATGCCGAGATCGTCTCGACGGGCCGAAGCTCGATCCGGGTCAAGGTCGAGGCGTGGAAGCGGCCGCGCAATCAGGCCCATGCGCGGTCGGAACGGGTGACCGAGGGCATCTTCACCTATGTGGCGATCGGCGATGATCTGAGGCCGAGACCGTTGCCGGACCTTCAGGTCTAGGCCCTGCGACCCTCGGAAATCTTGACCTTTCGGGGTATCGCGCCTACCTCGACCCTATGGCCACTCGACGTATCCTGACCATCGACAATGCCGCCGATCTGGCGGTTCTGAAGCGCGTGTCCGAGCCGGTCGAGGGGCCGGTCACCGATGAGCTGCGAACCCTGATGGATGACATGCTCGAGACCATGTATGCCGCGCCGGGCATCGGTCTGGCCGCCGTGCAGATCGGCGACCTGCGCCGGGTGATCGTCATGGATCTGGCCGACAAGCCGGATGTGGCCGAGGACGCCGAGGATGCGGACCGCAAGAATCCGCGCTGCTTCGTCAATCCGGAAATCCTGTGGACCTCTGACGAGACTGCCCCCTACGAGGAGGGCTGCCTGTCGATCCCAGAATATTTCGACGAGGTCCAGCGCCCGGCCCGCGCCCGGATCCGCTATCTGGATTACAACGGCCAGAGCGTCGAGGAAGAGGTCGATGGCCTCTATGCCGTCTGCATCCAGCACGAGATGGACCACCTGAACGGGGTGCTGTTCATCGACCATCTGTCACGGCTGAAGCGCGAGCGGGCCGTGGCCAAGGTGAAGAAAGTCGCGAGGATGGCGGCCTGATGACCCGACGCGCCCCGAAACGCACCCCCCTGAAGCGCTCGCGCGACCGGATCGTCGATCCCAGTGGCCGGCGGCGCCTGACCCGGTCGGAGAAGATCGGCATCGGCAGTGTCGCGACCCTGCTGGCCGTGGGCGCGCTGGGTGTGATCGCGGGCGTGATCATCGACCGGCTGCTGGACTTTGACTCCCCGCTCGACACCGGCGGCGAATGGGACGAGGGCGGCGGCGTCTTCACGCGCTGGGATTGATCGCACCCCCCGGCCTGCCGCTCCCGTCGGCTACCCGTCTGGCTTACCCGAGGTAATTTTTCATGCGTCTGGCCTTCATGGGAACGCCCGCGTTCGCCGTGCCCTCGCTGGCCGAACTGGTGGCGTCGGGGCATGATGTGGTGGCCGTTTATTCCCAGCCGCCGAAGCCTCGCGGGCGGGGGATGAAGCTGACCCCCTCTCCCGTTCAGGAATTTGCCGAAACTCTGGGCCTGCCGGTCTTTACGCCGGAGAGCATGAAGGCGGCGGAGGCCATCGACACCTTCCGCAGCCTGGACCTCGATGCCGCCTGCGTGGTCGCCTATGGCCAGATCCTGAAGCGTGAGGTGCTTGAAGCCCCGCGGCTGGGCTGTCTGAACCTGCACGGGTCGCTGCTGCCGCGCTGGCGGGGGGCGGCGCCGATCCAGCGGGCGATCATGGCGGGGGATGCCCAGACGGGCGTGCAGATCATGCAGATGTCCGAGGGGCTGGACGAGGGGCCGGTGCTGCTGTCGGAGACCATCGCCATCAGCCCGCGCGATACGGCGGCCAGCCTGTCGGAGCGGATGGCCCATATCGGGGCAGGCCTGTGGCCCCGGGCTCTGGCAGCGCTGGAGCGCGGGGGCGGCCAGCCGGTCGAACAGGTCGGCGAGCCCACCTATGCGAAGAAGATCACCCCCGCCGAGGCGCAGATCGACTGGACCCGGCCGGCCCGTGAGGTGGACGCCCATATCCGCGGCCTGTCGCCCTTTCCGGGGGCCTGCTTCGAGGTCGACAGCGATGAGGGGCCGGTGCGCATCAAGGCGCTGATGTCCGGCCTGGCCGAAGGGTCGGGCCCGGCGGGCACGGTGTTGGATGACGCCCTGACGATCGCCTGCGGGGACGGGGCGGTGCGACTGGAACGGGTGCAGCGCCCGGGCAAGGCGGCCCAAGGCGCGGAAGACATGCTGCGCGGCTTTGCCATTCCGGCAGGCACGGTCCTCCCCTCAAGTAGCGAGCCGCCGCGCGGCGAGCGGTAGGGGAGACATACCATGCCGCGCTACCGGCTGACGGTGGAATACGACGGGTCCGGCTATTGCGGCTTTCAGGCCCAGGCCGATCTGCCGACCGTTCAGGGCACGCTGGAGCGCGCCATTATGGCCTTCAGCGGAGAGGCGGTGCGGATCGCGGCGGCCGGGCGGACGGATACCGGCGTCCATGCCACGGCCCAGACAGTGCATGTCGACCTGATGCGTGACTGGCCGGCGCAGACGGTGATGAATGCCATGAACGCCCATATGGCGGAAGAGCCGGTGGCGGTGCTGGCATGCCGGCCTGTGTCGGACGACTGGCATGCGCGGTTTTCGGCGACGGGACGGGGCTATCTGTACCGGATCCTGAACCGCCCGGCGCCACCGGCGCTGGACCGGGGGCGGGTCTGGCATGTGCGCAAGCCCCTGGATGCCGACGCCATGCAGGCGGCGGCGCAGGCGCTGGTCGGCCTGCACGACTTTACGACCTTTCGCGACGTGAACTGCCAGTCGAAATCGCCGGTGAAGACGCTGGACGTGGCCAGCGTCGCGCGGGTCGGCGCGGAGGTGCATCTGGTGTTTCAGGCCCGCAGCTTCCTGCATCGGCAGGTGCGCTCCATGACCGGCACCCTGGTGCAGGTCGGGCTGGGCCGCTGGGCCGTCGAGGACGTGGCGCGGGTGCTGGACGCGCGCGACCGGGCCGCCTGTGGCCCCGTGGCCCCGGCCGAGGGATTGTACCTCGACCGGGTCGACTATGAGGTCGAGGGTTAGGTCTTGGCGTCTTCGGCGCTGTTGGTCACAGCGTCGCCGACGGCTTCGACATCGCGGCCGAAGCCCGAGATAGTGTTGCAGGCCGAGACGGCCAGCGCCGAGGCGATGAGGGCCAGGGTGATGATCTTGCGCATGGTCAAGCTCCGTTATTGCCAAGCTCTAACGCCGATCTGCCCGGCGGGTTGCACGCCCGGGCGATGGTCAAGACAGGCTGTGATCTGCTAGCAGCAGGGCATGAGCCAAACCGCACACACCGCCCGCACAAGCGCCGCCCACCGGCTGGTCCAGACCCTGGTCGCCAACGGCATCGACACCGTCTTCTGCGTGCCGGGAGAGAGCTATCTGGCGGTGCTGGATGCGCTGGCCGATGTGCGCGACCAGATCCGGGTCATCACCTGCCGACACGAGGCGGGCGCCGCCAATATGGCCGAGGCGTACGGCAAGCTGACCGGAAAGCCCGGCGTCTGCATGGTCACGCGCGGCCCGGGCGCAACCCATGCCTCGATCGGCGTGCATACGGCGCATCAGGACTCCACGCCGATGATCCTGTTCGTGGGCCAGATCGCCCTGACCGACCGGGGCCGGGGCGCCTTTCAGGAGGTCGACTATCGCGAGGTGTTCGGCGGCCTGGCCAAATGGGCGACCGAGATCGAGAGCCCCGAGCGCACGGTCGAGATCGTCGAGCGCGGTATCGCCACGGCCCTGCAGGGTCGGATGGGGCCGGTGGTCATCGCCCTGCCCGAGGACATCCTGCATGACGACGGCGGCCCGGCGCCGGTTCGGCCCGTCACCCCCGCGCGCGCGGCGCTGGACCCCGCCACCCTGCGCGAGATCGAAGGGCGGCTGGCCAAGGCGGAACGGCCGCTGCTGATCGTCGGGGGCTCGGGCTGGACCGATGAGGCGGCGCATGCGCTGGCGGCCTGGTCGGAGGCCCTGGGCCTGCCGATCTCCGGCTCGTTCCGGCGGAAGGACATCATCGCCAATGACCGGCCCAACTATGCGGGCGATCTGGGGCTGGGCTGCAATCCCAAGCTGATGGCGCGGGCGCGCGAGGCCGATCTGATCATCACCATCGGCGCGCGGCTGGGCGAGAACCCGACCCAGGGCTACACCCTGTTCGACCGCGACCATACCGCCCGGGTGCTGGTGCACATCCATCCGGGCCCCGAGGAGCTGGGCCGCGTCTGGCCGACGCTGACGTCCGCCGTGGCCGACAACAGTCTGGCGGCGCTGGCCCTGTCGCAGCTGGAGCCGGGCCGCACCTGGCACGATCTGGGCGAGGCCGCCCATGCCGATTTCGAGGCTTTTTCGACCCCGGTCGAGGTGACCGGTTCGGTCAATATGAGCCTGTGCATGCAGCATCTGGGCGAGGTCATGCCCGCCGATGCCATCGTCACCAACGGGGCCGGGAATTTTGCCGCCTGGCTGCACCGATTTTACCGCCACCGGGCGTGCCGGACCCAGCTGGCGCCGACGTCGGGGGCCATGGGCTATGGCTGGCCGGCGGCGCTGGCGGCCAAAGCCGTCCACCCCCACCGCGAGGTCATCTGCGTGGCCGGCGACGGCGACTTCATGATGACCGGTCAGGAGATGGCCACCGCCGTCCAGCACGGGCTGAACCCCGTGGTGATCGTGGTCGACAACTCGACCTATGGCACCATCCGCATGCACCAGGAGGGCCATTATCCGGGCGCGGAGCGGGTGATCGCCACCGATCTGAAGAACCCCGACTTCGTCAAATGGGCCGAGGCCTTCGGGGCCTTCGGCGTCCGCTGCGAGACGACCGAGGATTTTGCCGACGCGCTGGAGACGGTGCGGCGGGAGGCTCGCGAACGGGGGGTTCCTGCCCTGCTGCACTTGATCACCTCGGCCGAAGACATCGCCCCGAACCGCACCATCAGCGGCATGCGAAAGGGATAGACGGATGAAGGCGGCGCTCGCCCTCTGTGCGATTGTTGTTTCGGGCTGCGCCACCACCCCCGCACCCTCATATTTTGCAGAGGAAGGCTTCGATTGCGGTGTCATATCCGCCGTCCTCCGCAAATACGGGTTCGATGAAACGCGGCGGCATGAGCCGTTCGTCTCGCTGGACAGAGCCCTTCCCCGCGATTGCAACTGGTCGCAGTACCGGATGGCGCCACCTACGCTCTATGAGCCCTCTGAGTTTCCATGGGCCCCGAGGTACGCCGTTCATATTTCACGCCCCCGTTATTTCCCTGGAGGCGCAGTCGTCGAGACGTCGGAGCATCGGGGAAGCCAAGTCTGGTCCCGGCGTTATGAACTGACCCTGTCGGGGGTGATGGGATGGATCGTCCTTCCAGAGGTTTGGCCGTCTGCCGAAACGCCTGATCCGCGCGATGGGGAAGCGCTTCCATGAGAGCCGCATTCGCAACCGCCGCCTGCCTGATCCTCCTCTTGAGCGGATGCGCGAGCACTGCCGGTTCGCCCGCCGGGAAGGCAGAAGCCTGCAGTGTGATCGCAGAGGTCGCCAGAAGTCAGTATGGCTTTGGCCCGGAGCTCGGCTTGCCTCTTTTGGAAGACAGCTGGGGAACCGACTGCGATTGGACAGCCAATGGCGTGCCCATGGCAATTGTCCGCTGGGAGGATTTTGACAACCTGGGCAGTCAGTACCAATTCGAACAACCACGACAGCGGGGCGGTATGATAACGGTCAAAGCGATCCACAGTGGGCACAATTTCATTGTTCGGACCTGTAGATTGCGCCGTGATGGAGACGGGTGGCGCCTCGTCAGTGCGTGCCCGATTGCGGACTATCGGCATTGAGGCACTCAACTTTTCTTGTGTTAGCCATCGCACCGGTTCTTCCGGGCTGTGTCTCGTCAGGTCATTCAACCGGTTCCCCGCACCCGATCTATATAAGCGCCGAGGGAGAGATCCTGCTTTTCCATGACGGGCTGGCGGCTTTCGTGTCCACCACCAATCCAGCGGAAGCGATACGTCAGGCCCGGAGGACTGGTGACTTCTACTCGGCCGTTCGATGCGATGCCGCAGGATTTCGATGCCTTCGGTTTGATGGCGCACTCGAGATGATTGTTCCCGATAATCCCGCAAAGGACTGGAGCCTCGGCGGCACGCACTGTTCCACACCGGACGAGGGGCCTCGGGTCCGGGTGAGGTGTGACAGCGCATCAGGCGTAGTCGCCAGTTTCACCTACGAGTACGGCAAGGGCCTGGAGGCCTTATCGAGAGCCTCCCGCTTTAGCCCGAGTGGACGAGCGATAATGGTTCATCATAGCGGACGGCGACTGATGAACTGATCCCGAGCGCCCTGCGCAAGGAAAGAACGGGGTCCCCGCTTTCGCGGGGATGAGCGGTATTGAGACGGCGGCACACCCGCACCTCGCCGCCTCGACGTGATTGCTGTAAGAGGCCGACCCCATGCCTTACCCCGTCACCGTTCTGACCATGTTTCCGGAGGCTTTTCCGGGACCGCTCGGCGTGTCGCTGATCGGCACGGCGTGGCGTGAGCGCGGGCTGTGGAGCCTCGAAACGGTTGACATCCGGGGCTTTAGCGACGATAGGCGCGGCTTCCTGGACGACACCCCTGCGGGTGGCGGTCCCGGAGCTGTGCTGAAGGCCGATGTGGTCGCCCGGGCTCTCGACAGTCTGGATGGCCCCAAACGACCCCTTCTGTACATGAGCGCCCGGGGGCGGCCCCTGACCCAGGCGCGGGTGAAGGACTGGGCCACGGCCGACGGTCTCGTCGTGCTGTGCGGCCGGTTCGAGGGGGTGGACCAGCGGGTGCTCGACGCGCGCGGGTTCGAGGAGGTCGCGGTCGGCGACGCGGTCCTTGCCGGTGGCGAGGCGGCGGCGATGGTGGCGATCGAGGCGTGCGTAAGACTGTTGCCCGGCGTCCTCGGCCAGGCGGCCAGTCTGGAGAGTGAGAGTTTCGAGGACGGGCTTCTGGAGCATCCGCAGTACACGCGACCGCGGACATTCGAGGGGCACGACATTCCCGAGGTCCTGCTGTCGGGTGACCATCAAAAGGTCGCACGGTGGCGCGAGGAGCAAAGGGAGAAGACCACCCGTGAGCGGCGGCCCGATCTGTGGGCGGCGTTTGCGGACAAGACCACCCCGCGGGGCTGATCGCCTCGCCAACTGACAGCTAAAGGGCGCAAAAGCCCGACGGAGAGTGACATGAACATCGTCCAGCAGCTTGCTGCCGAAGAAAAAGCCCGCCTGCTCGAAGCGCGCGAAATCCCCGACTTCCAGCCCGGCGACACCCTGCGCGTCAATGTGCGGATCAAGGAAGGCGAGCGCGAGCGCGTCCAGGCCTTTGAAGGCGTCTGCATCGCCCGTGCCGGCGGTGGCGTGAACGAGACCTTCACCGTCCGCAAGATCAGCTTCGGCGAAGGCGTGGAGCGGAAATTCCCGATCCTGTCGCCGAACATCGAATCCATCGAAGTCAAGCGTCGCGGCGTCGTGCGGCGCGCCAAGCTCTATTATCTGCGCGATCGTCGCGGCAAGTCGGCCCGGATCGCCGAGCGCCAGACGGTCCGTCCGACCAAGGGCGTGTCTGTGCCGGAAACCGGCAAGGCCGAGACCCCCGACACCGAAGCGTAAGACTGAGGTCCGAGAGACTGCGAAAGGCCCCGGAGCGATCCGGGGCCTTTTTGCTGCGCACCGATCCCGTCGCTGTCAGGACCCGTCAGGGATGGATGGTTGCTGAACGTGCGGTGGCGGGTATCGTGGACGGATCGCAATCCCGGAGTCCGCCATGCGCCTCGCCGTTACCCTCGCCACCGTCGCCCTCGCCGCCGCGACCCTCGGCGTGTCCGCGCCCCACGCACAGGAAGCGCCTGCAGTGGACGGACCCTATTATCTGATCGACATTACACGGGAGGCGCTGATCTTTGTGGCGGGCGGCACCGTGCAAAAATCCGGCAATTTCGCCAACGTCACCGTTATCACCGGCTCGTCGCCGGAAACCCTGGCCGAGACCGGGTTCGCGCGTCTGGATATGCGCTATCAGTTCGATTGCCGCAACTCGACCTACAAGACCCCGAACTTCGCCGGGTACGGCGCTGATGGCAGCCTGATGGGCGCCCTCACGGACGACACAGACTGGGAAGCGGTCAACCCGGACGCGCCGTCCGCTATCGTCATGGACCTGGCGTGCAACGGCAATATACCCGCCGACATGGTGCTGGAGGGCGACGTCCAGACGATCGTTACCGAATACCGCGCATTCGTACTCGAACAGTAGGCCCCCTTTCCTCCGCCCGGTATGACCGGCATGGTCGGCATGACTGAACCTGACATGACGCGCCTGCCCCCTGTTGCGTTTCAAAAAGCCGGGTTATGAATTCGGCCGGACGCTGTTCAGGAGATCATCATGCGCCTCGCTCTCGCCCTCGCTGCCGGAACCCTGGCGGCCGCCTCCCTCGGCATTTCCGCTGCCCAGGCCCAGTCGGCCCCCCGCTTCTCGGCCCCCTATTACATCATCGACGCCGATACCGACGCCCTGGCCATCGCGTCGGGCGGATCGGTCCGCAAGTCGGGCAATACCGCCAGCATCACCATCATCATGGGCTCGCACCCGGACCAGGTCGCCGAAAGCGGCATCGCCCGTCTGGACATGGCCTATGAGTTCAACTGCGCGAACTCGACCTATCGCACGCCGGGCGCCGCCGCCTATGACGTCAATGGCGACTTCATGGGTGCCATCGACGATGACTCGCCTTGGGAGCCGGTGGCCCCCACCAGCAACAACTCGACCTTCAAGGGTATTGCCTGCGATGGCGTGATCCCCGAGGACAGCGAAGTCGATGGCGACCTGACCGGCATCATCGCCGTCTATCGCGAATGGGTTGTCGAGCAGTAATCTGCCGCCTCTCGAATACAGAAAGGGCTCCGGTTCGCGCCGGAGCCCTTTTTCATGGCCGGATGATCAGGCGCGCAGGCCGTCCTCGGGCGGCAACAGATGCTCTTCGCGGTCGCCGGGGTGTGGATCGATGACGTCGAACGCCCTCCGCACGATCTCGCGGGTCGGCTCGCCGAGGTCCGGGTCATTGAGCGCGACCTCCCAGGTGTCGATCAGCCAGGATTCGCCATTGCGGATGGAGCCGTCGAGGGTGTCGTCGTCGCGCAGCAGGGCGTGTTTGACATCCATGAAGGCCCGGTGCGCCTTGCCCAGAAGCGAGCAACTGTCGCCCGGCTGGCCCCCGAGGTCTCGCAGGGTCGCCTGAAGCGTTTCCACAACGGCGTCGCGCTGTTCGGCCCGGCGTCCGTAGGTCAGCTTGCGACCAGGGTCCTGGCTGTCGCGGGCGGCGTCGCGGTAGCCTTTGGCGCTATCGACGGTGACTTCGATCAAGCGATTGAGCACGCCGATGTCGTGCCCGTGGGCGCGGCGATCTGTCTCGGTGATATCCAGTCGGGCCATGGTGACCTCCTGTTCCAACACCTCTCCCTTGAAGGGAAAATGCGCGGAGGGGTCGGCGGGTTGCCCGACGCGGATCACAAACGGGTGCGAAGGGACCAGAGCTCGGGGAAGCAGCGGCGCTTGAGCGTCTCGGTCAGATAGCCGACCCCGTCGGTGCCACCGGTGCCGGTCTTGCGGCCGATGATGCGCTCGACCGTCACGACGTGCTTGTGCCGCCAGGTGAGCAGGGCGTCGTCGATGTCGACCAGCTTTTCCGCCAGCTGGTAGAGCGGCCAGTAGCGCTCGGGCTCTCGATAGACGGCCAGCCAGGCGGCCTCGACCGCCGGATGGGGCTCATACGGGGCGCTGATGTCCCGCTCGAGCACCTCGGGCGGCAGGTCGAATCCGGCGCGGGCCAGCTGGTGCAGGGCGTCGTCATAGAGGCTGGGGGCCTCGATCGCCGCCTTGAGCGCCGCATGGGCCTCGGGCCGGTCCTCGTGCCAGGCCAGAAAGCGGGCGTCCTTGAGTCCCAGCATGGCCTCGACCCGGCGGAACTGATCGCTCTGAAAGCCTGAACTGGTACCCAGCACGCCGCGGAAGCGCAGATAGTCGGCCGGGGTCAGGGTGGCCAGGATATCCCAGCTCTGGGTCATGACCGCCTGGATGCGGCTGATGCGGGCCATGCTCTTGTAGGCGGGGACCAGATCGCCGGCGCGTACCAGCAGCTGGGCCAGCGCCAGCTCGTGCAGGATCTGTTTGAGCCACAGTTCCTTGGTCTGGTGGATGATGACGAACAGCATTTCGTCATGCTGGTCCGACAGCGGGTGCTGGCACGCCAGAAGGTCATCCAGCGCCAGATAGCCGGCATAGGTTATGGGGCGGGTCATGCCGCCCTCACGGCTGGCCGAAGCCGAACTCCGAGGCAGTCTCCGGCAGGGCCGCCTGACGCAGCGGGGTCGCGCTGGTGAGGGGCTCCTTGTAGACGAATCCGTAGATCGGATAGACGCTCGAGCCGAGGTCGTTGATGGGCGCGTACCAGACCTTGACCGCGCTCCAGTCACCAGCGTCGGAGACGTCGACCACGGTGACGTTTTCCTCGATCTTGCCGCGGCTGCCGCCCCAGTTGGCGTGGGTGACGCGGATCACGCGATCCGTCAGCACTTCGGAGACCATGGCGACGTGGCCGCGGGTCATGCGGCCGTGGGGCTGGAACACCAGGACGGCGCCGGTTTCGGGCTGATTGCCGGTGCGGAAACGCTCGGTCCCCTGACGCCACCAGGTCCAGGCGTCACCGTAGATATCGATGCCGGACGCGAGCCGCGCGAAGGTCACACACTGCCAGTAGACATCCTGGGTCCGTCCGGGAGTGACGGTGATCAGGCTGGTTCCAAGAACGAGGGCAACCAAGAGGGCGGAGACGCGTTTCAGCATGCGGATTGCTCTGCGCTGTTGAGACTGCTTCGGCCTATACGATAGTTTTCGAGCCCTGAAACCCCTCGACAGGGGAATTCGCTGTGGGCGGAAGGGCGCGCTTGCGGCCCGGGCGCCGGGCCCTCAGCCAGCCGCGCGCCGGCTTCTCCACCAGATGATAGGTGATGGCGGCCACGACCGGCACGCTCAGGACCAGCGCAATCCAGACCGGAAAGGCCAGGCCCGCATCGCCGCTGCCGGTCAGGCGGGCGGCCAGATTGATGGTCACCAGCTTGACCGGAATGCAGACCATATAAACCGAGTAGCTGATCTCTCCCAGATAGACGGCGGGCGCCGAGGCCATGACCCCTGCGCGGCTGTTCGGAAGGGCGGCGAGGCCCAGGATCATCAGGCCTGCGGCCAGAACGATCACGGCATCGGGTGCGCCGAGGGCGGCAGCCGCCATGAGACCGAGGGCCGCGACACCGGCCAGAAGGCCCGGCCGGGCGATCGGGCCGCGGCGGTAGATCAGGTAGAGGGCGCAGCCATAGGCAAAACACGGCACGATCCGTAGCGCGCCCCACTGGATAGTGGCCTCGGTCAGGGGGAAGCCGGCCAGGGCCTGAAACACAAGATAGATGGCCGGGATGAAGGCAGCGGTCGCGGCGAGCGCGATCCACGGCCGGTTGCGCATGCGCCAGGCGGCCGCGGCAAAGACCGGGAAGGCCAGATAGGCGAACCACTCGGCCGAGATCGACCAGGAGGGGTGGTTGAAGGCGGCCTCGGGCGCGAGACCCCAGGCGTGGACCATGGCCAGATTGGCCGGAAGCGAGGCCCAGTCGAGCATGTTGGCGTTGAGCGACATCCCGGCGACCGTGGCCGCC
>Ga0098073_1000586_pt1 | contig 12037 bp, 10 predicted proteins | sample 31_taG_FD_75060 | JGI IMG/M metagenome (GOLD analysis project Ga0098073, IMG submission 75060) | Marine viral communities from the Gulf of Mexico - 31_GoM_OMZ_CsCl metaG | ecosystem: Environmental > Aquatic > Marine > Oceanic | place: Gulf of Mexico | collected 2015-07-12
AGTGCTTCTTGCCTAACAGAGCCTGCTAAACGTGCTGCGCTTGCAACGCGTTTTAATAGCGATAATAAAGCACCTACTACTCAGGTAGGAACTATTATTTATGAGTTTAAGCTAAGTGAGTAATTAAGATTACTTATCTTCTTTAAAATACTTCAGCTGTTACTGTAAGTTTTAAGTTTACAGCACATCTTTTTTATATTCTCTCACCATGTTGCGAGTTGTCTAGACCGCGTTCTTCTTGATCTTCCCTTACTCTAACTGGTAAAACTAAATCTACAATTTTATAGATAAGTAAACTACCTCCGAAAACACCTATAGAAACGAGTATTAAAGCAATTAGATGAAACATAAAAGTTTCTGTCTCTCCATAAATTAAACCCACATCCTTTGCAAGAACTCCTGTTAATATCATACCGACAATACCTCCAACTCCATGACTAGGAAATACATCTAGTGTGTCATCAATATTACATTGTTTCTGTACTTGAATAGCAATATTACTTATAACCGCAGCAAAGAAACCAATGAAAATACTTTGACCTAAATTAACAAAACCTGCCGCTGGTGTTATAGCAACTAAACCTACAATTGCTCCAATACACGCACCAATAGCAGACATTTTTTTATTAAGCATGCGGTCTAAAAAAATCCAAGTAATCATACTTGTTGCAGAAGCCAAGTTTGTGTTTGCAAATGCTATTACAGCATCTATGTTAGCACCTAGCGCAGAGCCGGCATTAAAGCCAAACCAACCAAACCAAAGTAATCCTGTTCCTAATATTACAAATGGGATGTTTGCTGGCTCTTCAATCATTTTTTTGCGTTTTCCTAAATATATAGCACCGGCAAGTGCAGCTAATCCAGCAGAAAGGTGGACTACTGTACCTCCAGCAAAATCTAACACTCCCCAATTCCTTAGCAAACCTTCTGGATGCCAAGTCATATGTGCTAATGGACAGTAAATAAATAATGAAAATAATATCATTATTAAAATGTAGCTTCTAAATCTTATGCGCTCTGCAAAACTTCCAGTTATTAATGCAGGAGCAATAATTGCAAATTTTAACTGAAATAATGCGAACAATAAAAATGGTATTGTTGATGAAAAGTCAGGGTTGGGTGAAAGCGTAACGTTATTAAAATTAAAGTAAGTAAAAGGATTACCTATAATACCATGGTAGCTCTCTCCAAATGCTAGGCTAAAGCCTATAAACACCCAAAGAACACTCATCACTCCTAAAGTTACAAAACTTTGTAACATTGTGGAGATAACATTTTTTCTATTGACTAAACCTCCGTAAAAAAAAGCTAATCCTGGCGTCATTAATAATACAAATGCACTAGCTACAATCATCCAAGCAGTATCTCCAGTATCAATACTGTAATTAGTAGATTCAATAAATGTGTATTCAGCACTACAGATTAGACTAATAATGACAATTACAGTCAATATTATAAAGTTTAATTTTTTACTCATGATAATTATTTTTTATAAAAATATACATTTGAAATAATTACCCCTATAAAATGTAGGGGTAAAAATAAATATTTATTGAAATAATAATAATTAACCCTTAAAAATAATAGGTAATTAATAATCTTGTTTTTTTTTAGTATTTATTTTGTAATTACTGTAATTTTCAATAATCTTCTTAATTTTACTTAAAATTTAAGCTGTTGAATTATAAAGAAACTACTGATTGGTTATTTAAGCAATTACCAATGTATCAAAATCAAGGAGAGTCAGCATATAAAGCGAACTTTGATAATATTGTGATACTAGATGAGTATTTAGATTTTCCTCACCGTAATTTTAAATCTATACATGTAGCAGGAACTAATGGTAAAGGGTCTACGAGCCATATGTTGGCTTCAGTTTTTCAAGAAGCTGGTTATAAAGTTGGTTTGTATACATCTCCGCATTTAAAAGATTTTAGAGAGCGAATAAAAATAAATGGAGAAGTTATAAGTGAGTGTGAAGTAGTTGATTTTGTAAAAGTAAACAGAAATTTTTTTGAAGAAAATAATCTTTCTTTTTTTGAAATGACAGTTGGTATGGCGTTCGACTATTTTTCTAATCAAAAAGTAGATATTGCCATTATAGAAGTTGGGTTAGGAGGAAGATTAGATAGTACAAACATTATAACTCCAGAATTATCTATAATAACAAACATAAGCTTAGATCATACTAAATTTTTAGGGACTACTTTAGAGAGTATTGCAAAAGAAAAATCTGGAATTATCAAATCTAATATTCCAGTGGTAATTGGACAGGCTGATTATGAGTTGAGATTGGTATTTAATGAGGTTGCTAAGAAAAATAATGCTGAGATAATATTTACTGAAGATTTTAGATTTAAAAATTTAGAGTCTGATTTACTAGGAGATTATCAAGTCTTTAATATGAAAACTGTTCAGGCAGCTTTTAAAATACTTCAAGAATCTTGGAATTTAAAGCCAGTCCATTTAAAAAAAGGTCTATTAAAAACTGTTGCAAATACAAGTTTGCTTGGAAGGTGGCAAAAACTTAGCGAAAACCCTTTAGTTCTATGCGATACAGCGCATAATGAAGAAGGCTTAAAAATAGTAATATCACAATTAAAAAAGCTTGAATATGCAACATTGCATATTATATTGGGAGTAGTTAATGACAAAGATTTAAACAAGTTACTTCCAATATTTCCTAAAGATGCAAAATATTATTTTTCTAAACCTAATGTCCCAAGAGGCTTAAATGAAACTGAGTTAAAAAATAGAGCAAAACATTTTCAACTTTTAGGAAATAGTTATACCTCGGTTAGTAAAGCTTTAAGTGCTTCAAAGTTAGGGGCTAAAAAAAATGATTTAATATTTATTGGTGGTAGTACGTTTACTGTGGCAGAAATAATTTAATTTTTTTTTGAAAAAACATTTTGACAATTGTAAAATAAACTTATATTTGCATCCGCTTACAGAGCAGGGCGCATAGCTCAGTTGGTTCAGAGCACTTGGTTTACACCCAAGGGGTCGGGGGTTCGAATCCCTCTGCGCCCACAGAATTAAAAAAAACCACATCGAAAGATGTGGTTTTTTTAGTTTTATAAACGTTTAATTTTTCTAGAGTCTCATTCCGAGCTTTAAATTAAAAATTCTAGGTGTTAAAAAATTTGGAATTGCAAATTGCTGTTGTGTGCTAGCATCTCTTACAAATGTATTTGTTATTGAGTTTTGAACATCGAATATGTTGAAGATTTCAAAACCAAGAGTAAGTTCCTTAAAAGGGTGTAGCCAATGACCTTTACTGAAAGTTTTATTTTGATCTGCAAGCACATAGAATATCCCTAGATCTGCCCTTTTATAGTCTCTTAGACGGGTTTGAAAATCATAAGGGTCTGCATAGTTGGGAGAGCCTCCAGGTAGTCCTGTATTGTAAACTAAGTTTAAATACATTTTTAAACTTGGTATTCTTGGAACATAATCTTGAAGTAATACGCCAAACTTTAAACGTTGATCTGTAGGCCTTGCAATATAGCCTCGGTCATTTATATTCTCTTCAGTTTTAAGGTACCCAAAACTAACCCAACTTTCTGTGCCAGGAACAAACTCACCATTTAAGCGCATATCTAACCCATAAGCATATGCTTTTGCATTATTATTAGCTGCATACCTTATCCTTACGTTTTCAATTGTGTATGGGTTTACATCTGTAATACTCTTATAGTAAAGTTCGCTTACAAGTTTAAATGGGCGGTTCCAGAGCTTAAAGCTATAATCATTACCTAATACTAAGTGAACACTCTGTTGTGCTTTTACATTTGGTCTTACAGTCCCTGTAGAGTCCCGCAGCTCTCTATAGAAAGGAGGTTGATGATATAGTCCTCCGGAAATTCTAAATATCATATCCTTTTCCCAATCGGGCTTAACGGCAAATTGTGCTCTAGGACTTATCACTGCTTGGCTTTCAGTTGTGTTTGTTAGGTTGTCATTAACAGTCCATTGGTGTGCTCTAATACCAAGGTTGTAAAAGATTTCAGTATTTCCTATTACAGTTTTGTTGCCATATTGTGCGTATGTTTGTATCCTATCAATCTGTGTTTCGTTAAATGCTCTCACACTTGAGTAAGGTGCTAAAGATGCGTCAAAAGCTTGATATGGTTGGTCGTTTGCAAAGTCTGAAAAGGGTGGTCTTATTGAAAAGCCAGCAGAGTCTACTACTTCGTATTCTTGTTGTCTGTCTCTAATATCTTCATGAGTATACTTGATACCATAATCTATTAAGTGATCATTGATAGAGATTGTTCCTTTATGCTCTAAGTTGAAAATTAGTGCATCAAGATCATTTCTTGCATGTGTAAGCTGTGATCCGGCTGCTCTGGTAAACTCAACCTCGCCTAAATCTTCGCTCCCAATATCAGTATTAGGAACACCTAATCTATATTCTGCAAATATGTCAAAATGTTCTTGTTCTTGGGTGTTATAGGTTGATGCAATGAGTTTTGCGGTATAATTGTCTGAAACGTCATATGTAGCTTTGAGCGCTCCAAAATAGGTTTCGTAGCGATCTTCTTCTTGACCATCGTAAAATACAACTAATGCTAAAGGATCTTGCAGCGTCCCGAAATTGGTTTGCCTAGCTTGAGGCTCAAAATTGTAATCATTAACTGAAACATTACCTAAAAAGCCCAATTCAAATTTATCTGTTACTCTGTAGCTAAGAAATGTTTGAGCATCAGCAAATCCTGCTCTGTAATTAGTCTCCGTTTCTCTGGAGTTAACAAATAATCCATTGTCTCTATATCTTAATCCTACAATGCCTGAAAATTTATCATCTTTTGAAATTCCTTCAACAGAAATACTTCCACCTAATAAAGAGGCTTCTAAAGATGCTCCGAAATCTACGGGTCTTCTGTAGGTAATATCTAATACAGAAGATAATTTGTCTCCATACTTTGCTTGAAAGCCTCCTGCTGAAAATTCAACATTCCTTACTAAATCTGTATTCACGAAAGAGAGACCTTCTTGTTGTCCGCTTCTAATTAAAAATGGTCTATAAACTTCAATTTCGTTTACATAAACTAAGTTTTCATCATAATTACCGCCTCGCACAGCATATTGTGTAGATAGCTCATTATTATTGCTTACACCTGGTAAAAGTTTAAGTAAAGTCTCTACACCTGCGTTAGCTCCAGGAATTTTTCGAATAGTTTCTGGCGCTAAGGTAACAATACCTTCAACACGTTGACGCTGTCCAGTTTTAATGATGACTTCAGAAATTTGCTCAATGTCTGTTTTAAAGAGTGGATTAAATTCATAAATATCTCCACTAGTTAAATTAACAGTGATTTTAATGTTTTTAAATCCAACGTGAGAATACGTAATTTCTACATCTTGGTTTGATGGAATTTTTAAACTATAAGTTCCGTTTATGTCGGTTTCTGTTCCATTATTACTAGAGCTAATGTTTACTCCTAAAATTGGTGTTTTGGCATCATCTAAAATAATACCTTGAACGGTTGCGGTTTGAGCAGATACTTGGTATGAAAAACAAGTAAAAAGCACATAAAATAGGGTAGATTTTTTCAACAGGATTTAGTTTTTTCTAAAGAAGGTACTTTCAAAAGTAGTACTATTTCCAACATTATCTGTGACTATCACTTGTAATTTGTTTTCAGTTTCGGTGACAACTCCATCTTCAAAACTATGAGTTAATGTGCCTTTTTTGTAATTGTATTCGGTAAGAATGTATTTCCCGTTAACTGTAGCGTGATAATTTTTTATACCGGAACCTTTATCTTCAATTTTTAGCCTTAAGGTTGTGTTGTTGCTAATCCATTTTTTATTGGAGAAATTTAAAGCCTTAATTTCTGGGGCAATAGTATCTTCAACAAGTGTGTATATTCCAAATGTTCTAGTTTTTGTAGTAAACCTAGCTCCTTTCTTGTATGTTGATACATATGATGGGTTTTTATAATAACCATATAATCTTGCTATGTATAATTTCTTACGATCTTCTGGACTGTATTTTTCTACATCAAAACCTATGGTGATATTTTTATGAATAGGAGTATTGTCTTCGTGAAAGTGAATACTGTCACCAACAAATTTTATATTTAAATAGGTGTCTTCATAAAGAGCGTTAGATGGTATATAAACATCAATTCCTTTTTCTTCGAAAGCTGTTGCTTCATCTGCATCTACAAAATATGGAGTAGTTTTAATATCTTTTGGTTTAATGCTTGCGTAAGTTTCGCCTTCTATGGGGATTCTAACAATCCTTTCATTTCCTGAAAAATCACTTACAATAATTGTATAAGTAAAAGAATGCTCATCTGTAATAGATAAATACCCGTTGTTTTCTAAATTTTTATAAACACTAAGAGGATTGTTTTCTTGAACAAAAAGCATTTGTACTCTGCTCTTGTAATCTTTGAAATATTCATAATCTATCATTCTGTTTAGATAGCGTGTTTCTGAGAAGCTAAACCTATCCATTTGTATAGAGAAGTTTGGTTTGCCGTTTATTTGAGTGTCAATTTTATAAATACCATTTTTATTTGGAGCATAATCTTGTCTGTCTACAGTAGAAATACCAAACCCTAAATTACCGCAAGCCTTAATTCTTTCTGCAGTATAACTGCCATCTTGTTGAGGAATAAGTCTTAATTTTTGTTTGTTGGCATCTCCATTTACATGACTATTATCATCTTGAGGATATACCCATAAACTATTTATAATTGGAGCCGTCGTGTCTTTAATGTCGATATTAAACAGCATAGGGTTCATTGGTCTGCTATTGCCATCTCTTATTTCAAAATGCAAATGAGGACCACCACTACTTCCAGAATTTCCAGAGAAAGCTATGAGTTCTCCTTGTTGAACATTAAGATCAGTAGATGTAGGGAAAACTTCTATCTCATAACTTTGCTTCTCATACTGCCTCTTTTTTATGTAGGCTTCAATTTTTGGTGAAAATCTTTGTAAATGAGCATAAACGGTAGAGTAGCCGTTAGGGTGTGTGATGTAAAGAGCCTTTCCGTAGCCGTAATGTGATATTTTAATTCTAGAAACATAACCTTCAGCTGAAGCTAAAACATCATAACCTTCTTTTTGAAGTGTTTTAATATCCATACCACTGTGAAAATGATTAGATCTTAATTCTCCAAAGGTCCCAGATAATTTTAAATCAATATTTAAGGGATTAGAAAAATACTCTGTTGGAACTTCAGGTTGTGCAGCTACGCCATTTGTGATAAAATAACAAATGAATAGACTCAGGAAAAATTGTTTTGTCATCATAAAAATCTGTTCAGCTAAATATAAGACAAACGTAGTAAACCTTGGCTAATTGTGTAAATTTTTAGATTTAAGTACTGTTTTTTATGTTGAAATAAGTAAAACAATTTTAATACTATTAAATGCACTTTATTTAAAATTGGAAAGCAAAATTTATCCGTATTCCTCGAGAGGTGAAAAAGCAAACTTTAAAATATTAACTTTTAATAATTGTAAAAATTTAAGTTGTAAATAAGTCTATGAAACCATTGGCTTATTCAATCCAGTTACATAAATTTGTAAGGATAAGCATAAGTAAAGGCGTGTATGAGTAATTTGGTGAAACTTGTTGAAGCTTTGGAAGATAAGATTGGCAAGTTGGTAGAAAAACAAAGCCAAAGCACTCATAAAATTGCGAAACTGGAACGTGATTTAGAGCTTTCAGGAGCAGAAGTAAATAATTTGCAGAAGCACATAGAAGCTTTAGAGGCAAAAAACCAGACGTTAAAAACCGCTAATGCTATGCTGGGCAGTAATGAGTACAAGAAAGAAACGAAGCTTAAGATTAACAGCCTAATGCGGGAAATAGATCAATGTATCGTTCAGCTTTCTGAATAAATAAAAGGCTATGGCCGACAAACTGAAAATAAAATTATCTATAGCAGATAGAGTTTATCCAATGTCGATAAACCCTAAGCAGGAAGAGGCGTTAAGAAAAGCCACGAAGAGTATAGAGCAAATGATTAAGCAGTTTGAGCAAAATTATGCAGTAAGAGATAAGCAAGATGTATTAGCAATGTGTGCGTTGCAGTTTGCATCTAAGACTGTACAGATGACCATAGACGACCAAGGTGAGGTTGCGGAAATAGAAGACAAATTGAAAAACTTGAACCTCTTTCTGGAACAACAATTAACCTAACATTACGTTCTTTAAAATAAACAAGCATTACTGCCTGTGTTAGCAACCTTTTTGATAAACTTAACAATCAATTATTTGAAAAGGGTAAGTTTTAATTGTAAAAACAAGCCGTCTTAGAACGGAAGTTTGATCAGTTATGTAGCCCTAAACTTTATTATTTATGAAGTTTATACAAAACCAATGCTAATACAGGCTTTTTTTATACCGTAAACTGAAATTATTTTTCATAAACGGGTTTTTATTTAAATATACATATATGAGCACTACAATACTTTACTTTACCATTATTGGCGTTATAGGCGTTGCAATTGGGTATATCATTGCTAAAATGATAGAAAGATCTGCATCATCTAAGATCATTACAGATGCAGAAAAATCTGCAGCTACGATTATAAAAGATGCTAAAACAGAAGGCGAAAGCATAAAGAAAGATAAAATACTTCAAGCAAAAGAAAAGTTTATCGAGCTAAAATCTGAGCACGAAAAAGTAATAAACAGTAGAGAGAAAAAAATGTCTGATGCCGAGAAACGCACCAGAGATAAAGAGTCTAAAGTTTCTAGTGAATTAGGTAGAAATAAAAAACTAAATTCAGAATTAGATGATAAGCTAAAAGACTACAATCATCGTATAGACTACCTAGAAAAGAAGCAGGCAGAAATAGATAAAGTACACACTCAAAAAGTACAACAGTTAGAAGTAATAAGTGGCCTTTCTGCAGATGATGCTAAGGACCAACTTATGGAATCTTTAAAGGAAACAGCCAAGACAGATGCAATGGCTATGATCCAAAATACTATTGAAGATGCCAAGATGACTGCCCAACAAGAAGCTAAGAAAATTGTAATAAATACAATACAACGTATAGGTACAGAAGAAGCAATAGATAATTGCGTGTCTGTATTTAACTTAGAGAGTGACGATGTAAAAGGACGTATTATTGGTCGTGAAGGTCGTAATATTCGTGCTATTGAAGCTGCAACAGGAGTAGAGATTATTGTAGATGACACTCCAGAAGCTATAATACTTTCTTGTTTTGATTCTGTGCGAAGAGAAGTTGCAAGATTATCACTTCATAAATTGGTGACAGATGGAAGAATTCACCCAGCACGAATTGAAGAGGTTGTTAAGAAAACACGTAAAGCAATTGATGAAGAGATTATCGAAGTAGGTAAACGCACAGTAATCGATTTAGGTATTCACGGTCTACATCCAGAACTTATTAAAATGGTAGGACGTATGAAATACCGTTCGTCTTACGGTCAAAACTTATTGCAACACTCAAGAGAGGTTGCAAAACTTTGTGGTGTTATGGCTGCAGAGCTTGGCGTTAACGCAAAACTTGCTAAACGTGCAGGGTTATTACACGATATAGGTAAGGTTCCAGAAACAGAAATGGAAACACCACACGCTATTTTAGGTATGGAAATGGCTCAGAAGTATGGAGAGAAAGATGATGTGTGTAACGCTATTGGAGCTCACCATGATGAAATAGAAATGAAATCTCTATTATCTCCAATAATTCAAGTGTGTGATGCTATTAGTGGTGCAAGACCAGGCGCGAGAAGACAGGTTTTAGATTCTTACATACAACGTCTTAAAGATTTAGAGGATATAGCATTTGGATTTACAGGTGTAAAGAAAGCTTATGCTATACAAGCTGGACGCGAGCTTCGTGTTATTGTAGAAAGCGAAAAAGTAAATGATGATAAAGCTTCAAACTTATCTTTTGAAATTTCTCAGAAAATACAAACAGATATGACGTATCCAGGACAAGTTAAAGTAACTGTTATACGTGAAACACGCGCAGTAAATATTGCTAAATAAATACGCCTAACCTCTTAAAGATCTTTTAAAACCAGTTTATGAACAGTCGAAAAGATCAATTAAAAGCATTAGATCGATTATTAACCATAATGGATGAATTGCGAGAGCAATGTCCTTGGGATAAGAAACAGACTATGCAAAGCTTAAGACATCTTACTATAGAGGAGACTTACGAGCTTGGCGATGCTATTTTAGAAAACGATTTAGACGAGGTAAAGAAAGAGTTAGGAGATGTGCTTTTACACATTGTATTCTATTCTAAAATAGGTAGTGAGACTAAAGATTTTGATATTGCAGATGTAGCCAACTCAATTTGTGATAAATTAATAGATAGGCATCCGCATATTTATGGAGATGTTAAAGTAGATAACGAAGAAGATGTTAAGCGAAACTGGGAAAATTTAAAGCTTAAAGAAGGTAAATCAAGTGTGTTAGAAGGTGTGCCTAAATCTTTGCCAGCTTTAGTTAAAGCTAGTAGAATTCAAGATAAGGTTTCAGGTGTAGGGTTTGACTGGGAAGAACCACAACAGGTATTTGAAAAACTTAAAGAAGAACTTGAAGAACTGCAACACGAAGTAACCGAAGACAATCAAGATCTTATAGAAGCTGAATTTGGCGATGTTTTATTCTCAATGATTAACTACGCCAGATTTTTAAAAGTAAACCCAGAAAACGCATTAGAGCGTACTAATAAGAAATTTATTAAACGTTTTCAATACCTAGAACAAAAAGCCAAGCAACAAGGGAAAGCACTTGCAGATATGACCTTGACAGAAATGGATGTGTACTGGAACGAGGCTAAGATGCTTTAACATTAACGCTGCATTAACTACTGTTCGTTTTGTTACTTATTATCTTTAAGGAAACATTACTAAGATGAGCGATTTAAAAAGAAAAAATTTAGTGGACAGAGAACCTGCAGATATGCATGGTGAAGATGGTATTAGGTTTACAGAGTCACAAAAAGCTAAGAAAGAACAGAAAGAGCGTGAAGACGAAACTTTAAAAACTTCTTTAAAGAAAAATAAAAAGTAATTTTAAGTAGTAAACGTGATGAGTTTAGAAGTGATATCTACACTTTTAAAATTATAATGTGATGCTATCCATTTTAGCGTAGTAGGTGTGTAAAAAAACACATGTGTTTTGTCATTCTTATACCACCAATTCTCAAAATTTGTACTGTCTTTTAAGAGTCCTGTTTTACAATAAAGCTTTGCATCTTCCTTTAGAAGATTACGTAATAAGTTAAACTCATTTTTGGGAGAGTTAAAGTGCTCTATAACTTCACAACAAAAAATATAAGCATAAGTATGTTCTAAAGCTTTGTTTAAGATTTTAAAATAAGGATCATATAATTCAATACTGTAACCTTTCTCCTTAAGTAACTTAGCAATAACAGGTCCTGTGCCACAACCAAAGTCTAAACCATTATCTATTGGTTTAAAATCTCTTATTACAGCATTTACTATTGGTTGTACAAAGTTCTGATAGCCTTTGTCATTCACATCATTATCGTGCTCTAAATAACGTTGTTTTTCTTCTTGTGGTGTAAGCTGAAACTCTTTTGAAAGATGCACTCCATCACAATTAGAGCATTTATAATAGCGCCTATTTAAAGCTTCAGAATATAAAAACACCTTACCATCACAAAGTGGACAGGTAAGGTGTTTTGTTTGTATCATAATGAAAATTAACTTTTAAAGCTGTCTTAGCTTTTTAAGTTTAGCTTTCCACATTTCAAGTTCTTCTTTGTGCTTATTAATGTTTTTATGAACATCTTGAACCATAGGATTGTCATCTGGCACGTGCTGGAAAAAGCCTAAATTATTTTCAAGTTGAGCAATTTCTGCAGTAGTTTCATCTACTTTCTTTCTTATAAAGTAAGATTCCTTTTCAATACTACGATCATCATTGGCGTCTTCTAATGCTTGTAATCTACTTTCGTATTTAAGCATTTCTTGTTTCTTACGGCTTATATCTAAATCACCAAATAAATCATCTAGAGCTTTATTAAACTTACCTTCAATAAAGCGTTTATTATG
>Ga0098073_1000588_pt1 | contig 11993 bp, 10 predicted proteins | sample 31_taG_FD_75060 | JGI IMG/M metagenome (GOLD analysis project Ga0098073, IMG submission 75060) | Marine viral communities from the Gulf of Mexico - 31_GoM_OMZ_CsCl metaG | ecosystem: Environmental > Aquatic > Marine > Oceanic | place: Gulf of Mexico | collected 2015-07-12
CTTTATTGGCAATGCTATTTACAAAGAGCTTTGCTCCTATTTTAGAACTTTTGGCACTTACAATACTAACAATAAGGCGCTTGAAAACAATCAACATTTCTTTCAATATAACATTGAAGAAGATGATGTATTTGAAATTCTAAATACTATTAAACCAACTGTTATCATTTCGTCATTAAGAGGTGATTTTTCAGCGCAAATTATAGCACATCAACATATTTCAGAATACATATTACAAAACAAAGCTCGACTAATATTTTTATCTTCAGCCAATGTGTTTGATGCTTACAGCAAGTTTCCAAGTTATGAGTATGACAAAACCCTTAGCAACAGTGTTTATGGTCATTTCAAGATAAAAATCGAGAATATGCTCTTACGATTACCAAAAATGAAAATTGTCATTTTAAGACTCCCTATGATTTTTGGTGCATTCTCGCCGCGAGTTGATGAAATCAAATTATTGCTAAAAGAAAAATTGCCTATTGAAGTATTTCCTAATTTGGTTATGAATGTGACATCAGATAATAAGTTGACGCAGCAAATCCATTACATCATCAATCAAAATAAATATGGTGTGTTTCACTTAGGAAGCACAGACTTGGTGCATCACGATGAGTTTATTAGTGATATAATCAATTCTTTAGGTGATTACAAACCCATTTACAAACATGTTTACACTACAAATGACGAACGCTATTTAGCAGTATTGCCCAAAGACAACAAACTTCCAAAGCATTTACAAATTAAAAGCACAGAGATTTTACAAGAATTGGAAGTTTAATTGATTTGCGCACTTTAATTCATTAAATTTAAGAACAAAAAAATAACATATTATGCCAAAACTTTCCACTGATGAAATAGAACAACGCATGCTTCACTTCCCAGATTGGGATTATTATGATGACGCCATTCATGCGGAATTTGAATTTGAAAATTTTAAAGACTGCTTTAGTGCCATGAGCAGAATTGCTTTTGAATGCGAAGCCTTAAACCATCATCCAAATTGGAGTAACGTTTATAATGTGCTTACTATATCCTTATCTACTCATAGTGCTCATGGTGTAACAGAAAAAGACTTTGAATTAGCTGAAGCCATAGAAGCTATAGTTGAAGTTGAAGAATAGTTTGTTTTTGTAATAAGCATTATTATTTTTGTCGTAATAACAGAATCTACATTTTTAAATTATGGGAAGAGCTTTTGAATTTCGTAAAGCACGTAAAATGAAACGATGGTCTGCAATGAGCAAGGCCTTTACTCGTATTGGAAAAGATATTGTGATGGCTGTAAAAGAAGGTGGTCCTGATCCTGACAGTAACTCCAGACTTCGTGCAGTTATTCAGAATGCAAAGTCTATAAACATGCCTAAAGATAATATTGAACGCGCCATAAAACGTGCGAGCGATAAAAATCAAGGTGATTATAAAGAGGTGGTTTTTGAGGGTTATGCACCTCACGGTATTGCAGTATTAGTAGAAACAGCTACAGATAACAACACACGAACAGTAGCTAATGTTAGAAGCTATTTCAATAAATGCGATGGTAGTTTAGGCACATCTGGCTCTGTGGTATTTATGTTTGATCATACTTGTAATTTTAAGGTAAAAAGTGATGGGTTAGATTTAGAAGAATTAGAGCTTGAACTTATAGATTTTGGTGTTGAAGAAGTGTTTGAAGACACCGAAGAAGATGCAGATGGAAACGAGTTAACCTGCGTAATGATTTATGCTCCTTTTGAAAGTTTTGGTAAAATTCAAGCTTATCTAGAAAATAATAATATTGAAATTTTATCTTCTGGCTTTGAACGCATCCCACAAGTCACAAAAAAAATAGATGCTGAAGCCGCTGCTGATGTTGAAAAACTGCTTGAAAAATTAGAAGAAGATGATGATGTGCAAAATGTATATCACACCATGGAAGAAAATCTTGATGAATAAAATAAACGCTATGAAACTAAATTTAATACTCCTAGCATCTCTTTACATTTTAATGTTCAGCAGCTGCGAGCAAAGCGTTCAAAAAGAAGAGGATACCACGCTTGAAAGTGAAACTGAACAAATGTTGCATTCGATTAAGGAAGATGACGTAGAAATTCTATCTATAGATGGCTGCCAATATATTGTTTATAAAGAAACCATCGGTGCCAATCATTCTTTCGGTTATTTAGCTCATAAAGGCAATTGCAATAACCCTATTCATTGTTATAATGATATTCAGAGTAATCTAAAAATAGAAGATTAGTTTTGAAAGTGAAAATTAAGTTTCTTTGATACTAAATTCATAATCGTAAATTCTTTTTGCTTTTACTATCTTGGTTTTTTAATTGAAAACGTCCATGAATCTCGATTTAAAATTTATTCGCACGCAGTTTCCAGCATTTACTGAACCAACCCTTCAAGGTTGGGCTTTTTTTGAAAACGCTGGCGGTTCTTACCCTTGCAAACAAGTCATTAACCGGTTGACTGACTTTTATTTAAAAAACAAAGTTCAGGTTAATTATCCTTACCCAGCCTCAACCCTAGCCGGAAATTTAATGGATGACTCGTACAAACGAATGGCTAATTACTTAAACGTGGATGAATCTGAAATTCATTTTGGTCCATCAACAACACAAAACGTCTATGTACTTGCCAATGCCTTAAGCCCAATGTGGAAAGAAGGTGACGACATTATCGTGTCATGTCAAGATCATGAAGCTAATGCAGGAGCATGGAGAAAACTATCGAAACAAGGCTTAAACATTATTGAATGGCATGTCAATGCTAAAACAGGGTTGTTAAGTTTAGAAGATCTAGAAAGTCTTCTTACTAATAAAACAAAAATGATAGCCTATCCACATTGTTCAAATGTGATTGGTCACGTTAATCCTGTTAAAAAAATTAGTGCAATTGCTCTCAAATATGGAGCACTCACAATTGTTGATGGTGTTGGATTAGCACCTCATGGTTTTCCTGATTTAAAAGATTTGGGTGCTGATATCTATTTGTTTTCATTATACAAAACCTTTGGTCCACATTTAGGTTTAATGTATGTACACAAAGATTTGATAGGGAAAATAGAAAACCAATCGCATTTTTTTAAAGAAGGTGTTGAGAGAAGCATGCTTACTCCTGCTGGCCCTGACCATGCTCAAATTGCAGCTGTTAGTGGAATCTTAGATTATTTTGATTTGGTTTATAATCATCATTTCAGTGTTCAAGTTGATCCTGCTGAAAGAAACAGACGATTGAATACATTGTTTCACGAGCATGAAACTGCATTATTAGATAAATTACTTGATTTTTTGAACTCGCGTGATGACATTCGAATTGTTGGTCCAAAAACCTCTAAAGATAGAGCGCCAATTGTGGCTATAATTCCATTAAACAAGAACATTAAAAAAGTGTATGCCTATTTAGTCAAACATAAACTCATGCTGGGTATAGGAAACTTTTACGCTGTTAGACCTTTAATAGATATGGATATTCCAACCCAACCAGGAGTAATTAGAATTTCGTTTTTACATTATACAAGTCCTGAAGAAATTAACCAACTTATTGAAGGTCTTAAAATTGCTTTGGATAATAACTAAAGTTTAAAACCAATCTAGCTTAGCTATTTAAAACCTGAATAATTAAAACAATGTGATTTGTCCTTCTTCATCAATTTCAAAATCTGGTGGTGCTTCTCCATTAGACTCCTTTTTCTCTTCTTTTACTTCTGATTTTGTTTCGTCTGAAACATCAGTTTCATCAACCACTTCTATTTCTTCAGCAGGAACTTCTTCTGGTGCTTCATACGGAATAGGATCCAGTAAGCTTATCTGATTAACCTTTTCTTTAGTTAATTGATTTCCAAGAGCATTAATACCTTTTACTGCAATAAATTCTTCAAGATTAACTTCCAAGTTATCTTTTCGATCTTTACCACGTTCTTTTGTGAATTCAACGTCAGCTACAGGTTTCCAATCCGTTGAAACAATTTCTAAATGTGAGTTTTCATGATTTGAAATAAAACACTCCTCCTTGCTTTCATTTTCAACTAAAAAGCGCTTCACAAAATAACGTTCTTTTTCACCGTCAAAATAAATCGCTGAAATTGGTTTTTTCGGAATCCATTTTTCCATGATAATCATATCGTCATCAAAACGAGCAGTGATTTCAGGTATAATGGTTTTTACAATTCCAGCTTGTGTGATTATCAAAATGCGGTCCTCGCCTCTAAATTCTCCAACAAGTTCCCCACGCTCATCAACATTCAAACGTTGCACTGTATCATCAAACCATATTTTACGCGGTTTTAAGGTACTAACACCTTTTTCTTTCAGTTCAACTCGTTTAACAGAATACTTCGTAACCAAGTTTCCTTTAGATGCGCGACCTTTAATAATAATATCTGCAAAGTCTAAATCCCATTTAAGCTTTTTAATACTTCCCGATTGGCGCAGTAAAATGGTGACAGTTTCAGCTTCACCATTCGGATTTGCTGAAAAATAATGTACATCTGAATTAGTACTTCCATTAGTCATGTCATACTCCTTATCTCTGGTAATAGACGTCACTGCAAAACGCTTCACATATGAAGGTCCTCCTTTACCATCACGATAAATCATATTGTAAATAGTACGCTTGTCTTTTTTCTTGAAAACAGCAACATGAATGATGTTTTTACCAATAAAGGTTTTAGCATCAACTTTGGTGACCATCATTTTGCCTTCTTTGGTAAAGACAATAATATCGTCTATATCACTGCAATCACAAACATATTCATCTCGTTTTAAGGACGTACCAACAAAGCCTTCTTCCCTGTTAACATAGAGTTTCGTGTTTCTAATCACCACTTTTGTAGCATCAACATCATCAAATACTCTGATTTCAGTTTGACGTTCTCTACCTTGACCATAATCTTTTTTCAAACGTTGAAAATAAGCGATGGCATAGTCGATTAAATTTGCTAAATGATGCTTTACCTCAGCAATCTGATATTCAAGAGCGTCAATTTTTTGTTGTGCTTTATCAATATCAAATTTTGAGATACGTTTGATTCTGATTTCAGTTAATCGCACTATGTCTTCGTCAGTAACAGCTCGTTTTAAATGTTTTATGTGTGGCTGTAGTCCTTTGTCAATGGCTCTTATAACGCCTTCCCACGTTTCTTCTTCTTCTATATCACGATAAATTCTGTTTTCAATAAAAATACGTTCTAACGAAGCGAAGTGCCATTGCTCTTCAAGTTCATCGAGCTTTATTTCAAGATCATTCTTAAGCAATTGCACTGTGTTATCTGTGCTACGACGCAACATTTCTGTTACGCCAACAAACAAAGGTCTATTATCCTCAATAACACAACCTAAAGGCGAAATAGACGTTTCACAGCTTGTAAATGCATAAAGCGCATCAATAGTTTTATCTGGTGAAATACCTGAAGGTAAATGCACTAAGATTTCGACCTCAGCCGCTGTATTGTCTTCAATCTTCTTAATCTTTATTTTCCCTTTGTCATTGGCTTTCAAAATGGAATCAATTAGCGATGAAGTATTGGTGCCAAAAGGGATTTCAGTAATGACTAAGGTGTTTTTATCGTATTGTGAAATCTTAGCGCGAACACGAACTCTTCCTCCTCTTAAACCGTCGTTATAGTTAGTAAAATCTGCAATTCCTGCTGTTGGGAAATCTGGTAAAATGGTAAATCGTTTCCCTTGCAAATGCTTTACAGAGGCATCAATTAGCTCTATAAAGTTGTGAGGTAGAATTTTAGTTGACAATCCGACGGCAATCCCTTCTCCACCTTGTGCTAACAACAACGGAAACATCACAGGAAGATTAACGGGTTCTTTACGACGACCATCATATGATGATTGCCATTCGGTTATTTTTGGATTGTAAACAACATCCAAAGCAAACTTTGATAAACGCGCTTCAATGTAACGCGATGCTGCAGCGCTATCTCCAGTTAGGATATTCCCCCAGTTTCCTTGAGTATCAATAAGCAGATCCTTCTGGCCAATTTGTACCATAGCATCAGCGATACTAGCATCTCCATGTGGATGGTATTGCATGGTATGACCAACTATGTTTGCTACTTTGTTGTAACGACCATCGTCCAAATCTTTCATGGAATGCATGATACGACGTTGTACAGGTTTAAAACCATCTTCTATAGCTGGAACAGCACGTTCTAGAATTACGTACGAGGCATAGTCAAGAAACCAATCCTTGTACATGCCTGTAACTTTGGTAATGGTTTCTTCATTATCATTAGTTTCATTTATCAAGTCGTCATTATCTTCAATCATTCATCTGTTGTTTTAAAGTTTTGTTGTGCTTCACTATTTTACTCAAGGATTGTCTTATATATTTTCTTTTTTTTCGACTCACTAAAGTCACATTAAATTCTTCTTTTTTCTTATGACCATGCTTACTTGTCAGATAGATAACTAAATTTTTATAAAACATGTAGTTATTAAACTTATAGCCTGTAAGTTGTTCTTTTTCAAACTCCAATTTATGCTCTCTATAATTAAAATAATCAGACAATAGCATGCCTCTATTAATAATTACAACCTGAACACCATCACTATCATACTCGAAATACTTAGACACCTTATGCGCCGCCAAAAACAAAAAAACAAAAACACCTATTACAATGAAAAATGTTAATGTAGGACTATTAGTCAAATTTGAGAAAGCACTGAACAACGTTGCCAATAGTATAGCAAGTACTATGAGTATGAAGTACATTGAAATAATAACGTTTTTTACTTTACTATTATTTGTTCGCATCCTCTACTAAATCGAGCTCTACTTTTAGGTTGTTTATAATAAATTCTTGCCTGTCTGGCGTGTTTTTTCCCATGTAAAATGACAATAATTCTTCAATAGACATGTCTTTATCTAACATCACTGGATCAAGCCTAATATCATCGCCAATAAAATGTACAAACTCATCAGGAGAAATTTCACCTAGTCCTTTAAAACGTGTTATTTCAGGTTTTGGTTTTAACTTTTCAATGGCATCAACACGTTCTTCATCCGAATAGCAATAAATAGTTTCTTTCTTATTGCGAACTCTAAACAAAGGTGTCTGTAAGATGTACAAATGACCTTCTTTAATTATTTCAGGGAAAAACTGAAGGAAAAATGTAATTAATAACAATCGAATGTGCATACCATCAACATCAGCATCTGTTGCGATAACGACATTGTTGTAACGCAAATCTTCTAAGGACTCTTCTATATTTAATGCTGCCTGAAGTAAATTGAATTCTTCATTTTCATAAACAATCTTTTTACTTAATCCATAGCAGTTTAAAGGTTTTCCTTTTAAGCTAAAAACCGCTTGTGTATTCACATCACGTGATTTTGTAATACTTCCCGAAGCTGAATCTCCCTCAGTAATAAATAGTGTTGTTTCTAAATAACGCTCGTTTTTAGTATCGCCAAAATGGACACGACAATCGCGTAATTTTTTGTTGTGAAGACTCGCCTTTTTTGCTCTGTCTTTAGCAAGTTTTCTAATGCCTGACAATTCCTTACGTTCACGCTCAGCTTGCATAATCTTGCGCTGAATTTTTTCAGCTGTATCAGGGTTTTTATGTAAATAATTATCGAGCTGTGTTTTTAAGAAATCGTTGATATAAGTTCTAACTGTTGGCAGATCACCTCCCATATCTGTAGAACCTAATTTGGTTTTTGTCTGGCTTTCAAAAACAGGCTCCATGACTTTGATGGACACAGCTGAAACTACCGACTTCCTAATATCTGAAGCTTCATAACTCTTGCCATAAAACTCTCTAATGGTTTTTACTAAGGCTTCTCTAAATGCAGCAAGATGAGTTCCACCTTGTGTGGTGTTTTGTCCATTAACAAATGAATGATATTCTTCGCTATACTGCGTTTTACTATGAGTTAATGCGACCTCAATATCATCACCTTTTAAGTGTATAATAGGATATAACTGATCAGATTCATTGATGTTTTCGCTCAACAAATCTTTAAGTCCATTCTCGCTATAGAATTTTTCACCATTAAAAACTATGGTTAATCCTGGATTTAAGTACACATAGTTTTTGAGCATTTTTGCCACATACTCAGTTCGGTACTTATAATTTTTGAAGATTTGCTCATCAGGAACAAAAGACACTTTAGTTCCTTTTCTTCTGGAAGTATCATCCAGTAAATCTTGATTGGTTAAATTACCTTGTTCAAATTCAGCAGAAGCTGATTTTCCATCACGCGTAGATTCTACTCTAAAATATTCTGAAAGGGCATTAACCGCTTTTGTACCAACTCCATTTAATCCTACCGATTTCTTAAATGCTTTAGAATCGTACTTTCCTCCAGTATTCATTTTAGACACAACATCAACCACTTTCCCTAATGGAATACCGCGACCATAATCACGTACAATCACCTTATTGCCTTGTATGGAAATCTCAATAGTCTTACCTGCTCCCATGACGTACTCGTCAATGGAGTTATCCAATACTTCTTTTACGAGAATGTATATACCATCATCTGGTGATGATCCATCACCAAGTTTACCAATATACATTCCTGGACGCATTCTGATGTGCTCTTTCCAGTCGAGTGAGCGTATATTATCTTCGGTATATTTGGTTTCTTGAGACATAAATAAGGCAAAAAATTTAGATAGGTTGCTAATATAACATAACGCTATAAAAAATGAAACCTAGAATATACAAAGTAATTAACAAAAAATAGCCAATATTGTTGAGAACATTGGCTATCAGGTAATATTAAAAAGTTATACTTTACACATTAAACAAGAAATGCATCACATCGCCATCTTTTACAACATAAGCCTTTCCTTCTACTCGCATTTTTCCAGCTTCTTTTACCTTAGCTTCGCTTCCATAATTTACATAATCATCATAGGCAATCACTTCAGCTCTAATAAAGCCTTTTTCAAAGTCTGTATGAATTACGCCTGCTGCTTGTGGTGCAGTTGCTCCTATATCTATAGTCCAAGCTCTAACTTCTTTAACTCCTGCTGTAAAGTAGGTTTGCTGATTTAATAATTTATAAGCTGAACGAATTAATTTAGCCGACCCTGGCTCATCCAAACCAATGTCTTGCAAAAACATTTGACGCTCTTCATAATCATCCAACTCATTAATGTCTGCTTCAGTACCAACGGCCAATACTAAAACCTCAGCATTTTCATCTTTTACAGCGTCTCTTACTTTATCTACATAAGCATTTCCAGAAACCGCCGAATCTTCATCCACATTACACACATACATAACAGGCTTGTCTGTAATAAACTGAGATGGTTTCACAAAAGCCACATAATCATCATCACTAAATTCTAAAGCTCTAACAGAAATTCCAGACTCTAAACCTGCTTTTATCTTCAAGAGCACAGCCTCTTCTTTTTGAGCATCTTTATTCCCAGTTTTTGCAGCACGCTTTACTTTGTCTAGTTTCTTTTCAGTCGTTTCTAAGTCTTTAAGTTGTAGCTCGATATCAATGGTTTCTTTATCACGAATAGGATTAATATTTCCATCAACATGAACAATATTGTCATTATCAAAACAACGCAACACGTGTAAAATCGCATCTGTTTCACGTATGTTAGCTAAAAACTGATTTCCCAAACCTTCACCTTTACTAGCACCTTTCACCAAACCAGCAATATCCACAATTTCAACTGTTGCAGGAACTACACGCTCAGGATTTACCAATTCTTCCAACTTCGCCAATCTTGAATCAGGAACATTTACCACTCCAATATTAGGCTCTATTGTACAGAAGGGAAAGTTAGCACTCTGTGCTTTGGCATTAGACAAACAATTAAATAAGGTTGATTTTCCAACGTTTGGTAATCCTACAATTCCTGCTTTCATCGATTAATTTGTTATTGGTTTCCGTTGTCGCGGAAATCTATTTTTTGCGAGTGCAAATGTAACTATTTTAGCAAGAATTTTATATATGAAGGTTACAAATTGTTATTGTCTATTCAGACAACTTTTCATAAACACCATCAGATACAATGTCTGTAGAGTTTAGAAGGTCATCTATATAATCCCTATACTCTTCAAAGAAAATAGATTTTCGAGCATTCCAGTAAAGTTTAAATCCTGGTTGATCTTTCACACCATAAACAACTTGATTTAATGATTTTGGGATTCGTTCATCAAGCGTACCTTCTAATGAAAGATAAAAGCTATTTTGAAAAGTTAGAAAAAGAGCATGAAAGCTATAAATATGCTGTATTCGTTCCTCTTTCGTCATAGTTTCTGGATTTGCAAGAAATCTATAAAAAGATGCACTAGCTTCTGCATTTGAACCCATAGTAACGTACCAATTTGTCATCGTATCAATTGTGGCAGTTGCAGTGGCTGATCTCGTTGCGACTGTGTTTTCTTTTAGTTGGATACCAACAAAAACCAAGGAGATTAAAATTCCAAGTCCTCCTAGAATTTCTATTAATAATGCAATTTTTTTAAGTTTAACTTTCATACGTTTTGAATTATTCTAACTTTTTGGTGAATTCTTACAACCATAAATATTCTCTAACGTGTAAGTTACTAAATTTTTAAGCAAAATATAGCACAAAAAAAATCCCAAGCCGAAGCTTAGGATTTTATAAGATTAACAATAAATTATAAATTACTCATCTGGATGCATAAAGCGTTGTTTTCCCAACAAAACTTCTTCTGTTTCCACATGGTTGTCATCAGGTACACAACAATCTACAGGACAAACAGCAGCACACTGTGGTTCTTCATGAAATCCTTTGCACTCTGTGCATTTATCTGGAACAATGTAATATATCTCGTCACTTATTGGTTCTTGGGCTTCGTCTGCATCTACTGACTTGCCATTTGGTAAAACCACATTTCCCTTTAAACTTGTACCATCATTGTACCTCCAATCATCAGCTCCTTCATATATAGCAGTATTAGGGCATTCTGGTTCGCAAGCACCACAGTTTATACATTCGTCCGTAATTATGATTGCCATAACAATTTTTAGTTTTAGTTTGCTTAAATTTGCAGCTGCAAAAATAACGCCAAAACAATTCATAACCAAACCATATAATGAATTTAGAAGAAAGAATAAATGCCTTCACCGAATTGGGGAAATTTCTAAGTCAGTTTACTCAGAAAGGCATTCAAAAAAACCCAACTGTGATTCATAATGATTTGTTTTTTGATGGATTTAAACATCAAATAAAATTGGCACAAGAACACAATGGTTGGTTTACAGATGAGAACATTTATTTTGCATTAGAAGGATGGTCTAATTTATTAGAATACAATACTATTAACAAATGGTTAGAGAAGTACGACTTTAACAATAAAAAGTCAAAAAAAATTGCCATTATCATGGCAGGAAATATTCCATTGGTTGGATTTCATGATTTTATTTCTGTTCTTATTTCTGGTCATGATGTGTTGGTTAAACAATCATCAAACGACAGGCATCTTCTACCCTTTTTGGCTAAATATTTAGAGCATGTTGCTCCTGGTTTTAAGAAAAAAATAACATTTACAGAAGATAAACTTGAAGGTTTTGATGCTGTAATTGCAACTGGAAGTGATAACACTGCGCGCTATTTCGAATATTATTTTAAAGATGTTCCATCTATCATAAGACGAAACAGAAATTCTGTTGCAGTTTTAACAGGAAAAGAGTCTATCGAACAATTAGAGGCACTATCTGACGACATTTTTAGGTATTTTGGTTTAGGTTGCAGAAATGTATCTAAACTTTTTGTACCAAAGGAATATGACTTCGCTCCTTTTTTTGAAGCGATTTACAAATGGCATCCAATCATTCATCAGGCAAAGTATGCCAATAATTACGATTATAATAAAGCAGTATACCTAATGAGTGAGTTTGACATGCTTGAAAATGGGTTTTTAATGATTAAGGAAGATGAGAGTTTTGCGTCACCAATCGCCACAGTGTTTTATGAATACTACGATTCAAGCGAATCCTTAAAGGAAAAACTCAGTAATGACAAAGACAAAATACAATGTATTGTC
>Ga0098073_1000591_pt1 | contig 11927 bp, 8 predicted proteins | sample 31_taG_FD_75060 | JGI IMG/M metagenome (GOLD analysis project Ga0098073, IMG submission 75060) | Marine viral communities from the Gulf of Mexico - 31_GoM_OMZ_CsCl metaG | ecosystem: Environmental > Aquatic > Marine > Oceanic | place: Gulf of Mexico | collected 2015-07-12
AATGAGTGCAGATGCACTTAATTTACAAACTACGTTATCATTACAATGTTATAACAATTATGAAACACTTCAAGTTATAAGAGAATCTATTGATAAAAAACTCGCAGATAAAGATGGTTCAAAAAATGAACTTCAAAAATTCAGAGGAAGTGGAGAACCGAATAATGGCGATATTATCTACGGAAGCATCTATGATTCAGAGCTAAAAGACGAAACTATTGTTGGCTTACAATCTAAATTACTTTATCTGCTAACCGTTTTACAAAATGCAGATGAGATGCCAACAGCTAAAACTCAAGAAGCAGCTTCCATGCTTGATAAGAGAGTTGTTGAAATGACTCAATTATGGGATTCACTTAATAAATAAATGAATGAATCAATCAATCACTAATAACTAGCTGTTAATGGACATTAAGCAGGCTATTAAATTTATGATTATTAGTGCCTTGGCATTCACCTTAATGAACTTAATTGTCAAGTATTTATCAAATGTAAGTCCTTTTCAAATTGTATTTTTTAGATCTGCTAGTTCTTTATTTTTTACAATAGGATTTCTGTTAAAACATAAAATACCTCTTCTCGGTAATAATAAAAAATTACTCATATTAAGAGGGCTAACAGGAGTGATTTCTATGACATTTTTTTTCATGTCAATTAAGTATTTGCCAATAGGAACAGCTGTTACTTTGCGCTATATTTCACCTATTTTTGCATCCATTTTTGCCGTTATCGTATTAAGAGAATATATAAAACCAGTACAATGGTTATTTTTTTTAATGGCTTTTTCTGGAGTTGTACTATTAAAAGGATTAGATAATCAAATTAGTGGTTACGGTCTATTCTTAGCACTAATAGCCGCATTCTTTAGTGGTTTGGTATATATTATTATTAACAAAATTGGAAAGAGAGAACACCCAGTAGTTGTTGTAAATTATTTTATGGTAATTGCAACACTAGTTGGAGGCGTTTTGTCCATTAGAAATTGGGTAAATCCAGTGGGAATAGATTGGCTTTTGTTATTAAGTTTAGGTGTTGTTGGATATTTTGGACAATTATACATGACCAAAGCATTTCAGGTTGCGTCAACAAATCAAGTAGCACCGCTAAAATATGTTGAAGTTATTTTCAGTGTATTGTTTGGTTTAATTTGGTTTGACGAAATTTATACCTTGTGGAGTTTACTTGGTATTTTAATGATAATCATTGGTCTTATTTTTAATGTTAGATATAAAACTAAATGTAAATAATCAAATCAAGAAAATATTCCTAAATTTGAAATAATACTTAGGTAGCCCTCATTCTATTTTATTCCAACCTTCTTATTTAATAACCAACCAAATATGAAAAATTCAACTATTTTCAATTTATTTTTATGCCTTTTATTGGCTCAATTTTCTGTTAGTCAAACCAAAACAAAAACACAATCTATAAATGAAAATTTATATCAATCATTAGAATATAGAAATATTGGTCCTTTTCGAGGAGGCCGTTCAACCACAGTTACTGGTGTTTCAGGTGATATCTTCACCTATTATATGGGTACCACAGGAGGAGGGGTTTGGAAAACTACAGATGCTGGTACTACTTGGAAAAACATTTCCGATGGCTTTTTTAATACTACAGGAATTGGTGATGTTACAGTGGCCCCTTCAGATCCAAATATTATTTACGTCGGTACAGGTGAAGGCCCTGTTCGAGGTGTAAAAACATCTCATGGTGATGGTGTATATAAATCAACAGATGCTGGCAAAACATGGAAACATGTTGGTTTAGAAGCTACACGACATATCAGTCGTATTTTTGTGCACCCTAAGAATCCAAATAAAGTATATGTTGCAGCACAAGGAAATCCTTGGGGACCAAATGAAGAAAGAGGTATTTACCTTTCTGAAAATGGTGGAGATACTTGGGAAAAAATCCTTTATGTAAATGAAAATTCAGGCTTTGGAGATTTAACTGTTGATGCATCTAATCCTGATTTTATGATGGCAACGTCTTGGGATTTCAATAGAAAACCTTGGGTTGTTCAGAGTGGTGGACCAGGAAGTAAGGTGTTTAAAACCACTGATGGAGGCAAAACCTGGAAAGAAATAGATAAAGGATTGCCAAAACTAAAAGGTAAAATGGGAATTGCTATTTCTCCTGCAAATCCAAAAATTGTTTATATGGCTATTGAAGCTTTAGGTGAAAAAGGAGGCGTTTATCGTTCAGATAATGCTGGAGAAAGCTTTGTGCAAGCTACAAATGACCCTACAACTTATGCTCGAGCCTGGTATTACATGCATATTATTGCCGATCCAATTGATGAAGATGAACTGTGGGTATTAAATAGTTGGGCCATGAAATCTATTGATGGCGGGAAAACTTTTGAAGGTATGCGTGGAAGCCATGTAGATCACCATGACATGTGGATTAACCATGACAATAACAACATTATGATTAATGGAAACGATGGAGGTGGATCAGTCACTTTTAACGGAGGAGAAAGTTGGTCTACATTAATGAATCAACCAACAGGACAGTTCTATCGAGTTATTGCAGATAATCAATATCCTTATCGTGTATACTCTGGGCAGCAAGATAACAGTACCATTGCTATAGATAGTAGAGTAGAAGATAGTGGTATTGGAGAAATGCATTGGGACATTATGAGAGCAGGTGAATCTTCAACCGTTGCCTTAGATCCAGATAATCCAAGGTATGTATACTCAACTTATTTTGCTAGTAATTTTGTGGAATGGGATAGAGATATAGACAATACGCGCATGGTTCGTCCTTATCCAGAACGTGTTAGTGGAGAACAACCTAAAAACCTAAAATATCGTGCTAATTGGAATGGACCTGTAATTGTGTCGCCGCATAATCCATCTGTGATTTACTATGGTTCACAGTATATGATGAAATCTACTGATAGAGGCGTCACTTGGCAAGTGATTAGTGAAGATCTAACACGAAACAATAAAGATCATCAAGGTAAAGGTGGGTTTCCAATTTCTAATGAGCAAATAACTGCCGAAAGCTATAATAACCTCTTCAACATTGAAGAATCACCAATTACAGAAGGTGTTATTTGGGTTGGGTCTGACGACGGTTTGGTACACTTAACTAAAGATGGAGGACAAACTTGGACTAATGTTACTCCAAAAGGATTAAAAGAAACAATTATTAATGTTGTAGAACCATCTCCTCATGATCCTGCAACAGCGTACTTTGCAGCAGCAGGATATAAGTTGAACGATTTTACACCACAGATATATAAGACAACTAATTATGGCGCAACTTGGGAAAAAATTGTAAATGGAATCCCTAATAATACTTTTGCACGAACAATAAGGGAAGATCCAGACCGAAAAGGATTATTATATGCAGGAACTGAAACAGGCGTTTTTGTTTCCTTCAATGATGGTAGGCAATGGCTCCCTTTACAAAACAATTTACCTGAAGTACCAATTACTGATTTACGTGTAAAGCGTAAGGATTTAGTCGTTGCAACACAAGGAAGATCATTGTGGATTTTGGACGATCTTACACCTTTACATGAAATTTCACAAAAGGTTGCAAAAGCAGACTATTATCTTTATAAACCACGTGAGACAAGCACAGAGTTATCCATTGCTTATAGCGCAGATGAAGGCTTTGGTGAAAATCCGCCTTCAGGAGTTCAAATCAATTATGTGCTGAACACGGCTATTGATCAAGATGTACCAATGTCAATTGAAATTATGGATGAAACAGGCAAGGTCATTCATTCAGAGTACAGCAATCAGCCAAAAACAGAATGTGATACTTATCTGAGACCACAATTAAAAAGAAGTGTTGGTACTCATCGATATCAATGGAACATGAAGATTGGACGTTATGATTGTATTAAAGAACTGGTCGCTACGAGCCGAAATTTAAGTGCTTACGATGCAACTCCAGGAAATTATAAAGTAAAACTTAAAATAGGAGGTTTTGAACAAACACAAGATTTTGTTATTAGCATCGATCCACGTTTATTAAATAATATTCCAAATGTGGCAGAAGCTTATATAGAAAGGTATCAGATTTCTGAGTCCGTTTTCAATGGTGCGACAGAAATGTCAAAAGGAGTAAGAGACTTGCGTCAGGTTAAAGAACAGCTTGAGTTTATTCTAAAGGTTTCCAAAGACGCTAAAGTAGTCTCTCAAGGCAATGCATTAAATAATACTATCGATGAATGGATTTCAAGAATATTGCAAAAAGAGCTTCGAACTCAACAACATAACTATCAATTTGAAGCGCGACTACTCATTAAGTTTAAAGATTTCATAGGTTCTATTGACGAAGGGAATTTGCCTGTAACGCAAGGTACTAGAGATGTGGCTAAAAATTATCTTGCCATCTGGAATGGTCATAAAAATGATCTTGAATCCATTAAAAAGGTGGATATTAAAGATTATAATGTATTACTAAAAGAAGCTGGATTACCAGAAATTTATTTAGCTAAATGAAGCCAAAAGTTTAAACTTTAAATTTAACCAACCAAAATTTAAATTATGAAATCAAAATTATATTACATTAAACTAATCATCTCATTTTTTATTACAAGTACCTTAATTGCTCAAGATTTTAAAGCATTGCAATACCGAACTGTTGGCCCAGAACGAGGCGGTCGCGTGACAACGGTTACAGGAACACCAATGCTTCCTGGGACGTTTTATCTTGGAGCCTCTGGTGGTGGTGTATGGAAATCTGAAGACTATGGAACCACTTGGAATAACGTTTCGGATGGTTTTTTTGCCACACCTTCTATTGGTGCAATTGAAGTAGCTATTAATGATCCTAATATTGTTTATGTTGGTACAGGTTCTGATGGATTGAGAAGTAATGTGATTAGTGGTAAAGGCATGTATAAATCAATTGATGCTGGAAAAACTTGGGAACATATTGGTTTAAAAGATGTTGGACAAATTGGTGCTGTGGAAATCGATCCAACAAACAACAATATTGTATGGGTTGCTGCCATTGGTAATGCTTTCAAACCAAATAAAGATCGTGGAATTTATAAAACAATTGATGGTGGATTAAACTGGGAAAAAGTTTTGTTTGTATCAGATAAGGTTGGATTTGCAGATTTAGAGTTACTTCCTGGGAATCCAAATATTGTCTATGCAGCAGCATGGAAAGGTGAGCGTAAACCGTGGACCATCATTTCAGGTGGCCAAAATAATGAAGGTGGTATATACAAATCTATTAATGGTGGAAAGGATTGGGTTAAGTTAGAAAACGGCTTACCTAAAGGACTTATTGGCAAAATTGATTTAGCAGTTTCACCAGTAAATTCTAGTATTTTATATGCTGTGATTGAAGCTCCTGACAAAGAAGGTGGTTTGTATAAATCTGAAGATCAAGGAAAATCATTTAAACAAGTATCTAGTAATGTTGGTTTGGTAAATAGACCATTTTATTATACTAATATTGAACTCGATCCAACCAACCCTAATATTATTTATTCTAATGCAAATCCTTTATTGAAATCAGTTGACGGAGGAAAGAAGTGGGAACGTATGAGTGTGCCTCATGGTGACAATCACGATATATGGATTAATCCTAACAATCCAGATTTATTAATTCAAGCCAATGATGGAGGTGCTAACGTAACCCATAATGGCGGTAAAACTTGGTCAACTCAATTCAACCAACCAACTGCAGAATTGTACACGGTTGAAGTAGATGACCAGTACCCTTATTGGTTGTATGCAGGACAACAGGACAACTCATCAACTATAGCTGTTCCGAGTTATCCACCAAGTGCCATTCAAAATCCAGGAACAGGTTGGATTATCAATACAGGAGGCTGTGAGACAGGACCAGCTGTTCCAAAGCCAGGTAATGCCAATATTGTTTATGCTAATTGCAAAGGACGATTTAGCGTATTTAATAAGCTTACAGGAACAGAAAAAGAATACTCGGTTGGCGCATCCAATATTTATGGTCATAATCCTAAAGATTTAAAATACCGCTTTCAACGTGTGGCTCCAGTGCATGTATCACCTCACAATCCAAATGTAATATATCATGGTTCTCAGTATGTACACAAAACCATTTCTGATGGCTTAATATGGGAAACCATTTCACCAGACTTAACCGCTTTTGAAGCAGATAAGCAAGTTATTTCTGGAAGTCCTATCACTCGTGATATTACAGGTGAAGAATATTACAGTACTTTATATTCCATTAGAGAATCAGAACTCGTTGAAGGATTAATCTGGACAGGATCTAATGATGGCGTGGTCTCTATAACTAATGATGGAGGAAAAACCTGGAAAAATGTAACACCAAAAAATTTACCAAAAGGAGGAAGGGTCGAATCCATTGAACCCTCACACTTTAGTCAGGGGAAGGTTTATATTGCTGTGGATAGACATTTATTAGGAGACGACAAACCTTACATTTATAAAACAACTAATTTTGGTGAAAGTTGGGAGCTCATCACAACCGGAACTAATGGAATTCCTGCAGATTTCACAGCAAGAGTATTACGTGAAGACCCAGTTCGTGAGGGTTTGCTTTATGCAGGAACCGAATTTGGTATGTTCGTGTCGTTTAATGATGGTAAAACATGGAATAAATTTCAACAAAACTTACCAGTAACACCAATTACAGATCTTAAAATATTCAGAGGTGATTTGGTGATTAGTACTATGGGACGTGGGTTTTGGATTTTAGATAATATCACCTCTTTAAGACAGCAGCAAATTAACAATCTAAAGGACACAGCTCATTTGTTTAAACCAGATAATACCATTCGTTATCGCTATCCAAATGTAAGCAGTCGTGCGTTTCCTAATTACCCAAGAACAAGTGTTATCATGGATTATTTTATTCCTAAAAACCATAAAGGTGGAATTCAATTGGAAATTTTGAATGCTAAAAACGACGTAGTTTCAACAATTTTAAGTGATAGCACACAACTAAAATCTACACTTAAAGAAGTAGAGGACATGCAGCTTAGTCAAATACTTCGTTATGTAGATAACAAACTCAATGAAAAACCTGGATTAAATCGGTTTGAATGGGATTTAAGCCAAAAAGGGCCTTGGCATAAAGACAAGAAAAGAAGTTATAAAAACGGACCTATGGTAGCTCCTGGAATCTACACTGCAAGATTAACAGTTGGTGAGCAATCAATTGAACAACGTTTTGAAATTGTGATGGATCCAAGAGTTGAAGCCGAAGGTCTTACCAATTCTGATATTGAAATACAAATTGAAATGATCAATAAAGTAACAGATTTGTTATCAGATGCGAGAAAGTTACAAGATGATCTGGAAAAGGAAGCTAAGTCATTAAAAGATAAAAAAGCTAAAGATAAATTAGAGCGATTAGAAAAAGTTAATGCCATTTTAAGTCAATTAAAAAATGATGACGGTGCCTATCCAAAACAAATGTTAGTCTCGCAGATATCCTATTTATTAAATATTTTAGATGGCGCAGATAAATTGCCTGGACAAGAAGAAAAAGATAGATATCAAGAGCTTTTTCTGCAACTTAGCGATGTCAAAGAATCAGCAAAAGACTAAACATTTATTCTGGAAACACTATTATTTAAAATTTATTTAGTTAAAATCGGTATCTTTGGCATATATTAATCTTTACTAAACTATTTAATTTCAAGTATGGCAAAATCGCAACAAACGTATAATAAGAGTGAAAAGGAGAAAAAGCGTTTGAAAAAGCGGGAGGATAAGAAAAAGAAAATGGAAGCCAGAAAGCTTGAAAAAGAAGCCAATGGAACTGAAGGTATCCAATTTGCCTATGTAGACCATTATGGAAATTTAACCGATACACCTCCTGACCCTTCAAGAAAAGTTAAAGTAGATGCCTCAAGCATCGAAGTAAGTATTCCCAAAACATTAGAAGACGATAAAGAAGAAACCGATTTCACAAGAACTGGTAAGGTGTCATTTTTCGACACATCCAAGGGCTTTGGTTTTATTGTTGATGCCGTAAATCAAGAAAAATACTTCTGCCATGTTAGTGGTTTAATTGATACTATTGCTGAAAATGACAATGTATCATTTGAACTTGAAAAGGGCGCAAAAGGTATGAATGCCGTAAGAGTCTCCTTGGTAAAATAATAACAGACGAAGTACCGTTAAATTCTACATTAAGAGCATTTTATTTAAAAATAGGACTTTCATCGATTCATCGATGTTTTTTTCCGTTAATAAGACCAACTGACCATTTATCGTAAAAATAGAACGTTCACGTAATTTTTCATGCACAAAGAAGCATTGTTGCCTAATTTCGAAATGGTTAACAAACAAATAGTCTCATGAAACACCTACTAACTATTTTATGTTTTGCTTCTTTTACAGGTTCTTTTCTTACACTTTCTGCGCAAGAGCCTGCTAATGATAATCCTATTTACGATTATACAGAGCAACAATTAAGCAATACGGACACGATTCCTGGATTTGAAACTAAAACGAACAAATTAAAAATAACAGGTACCATTTATCTAAGTGATGGAGTAACACCAGCTAAAGATGTCATTTTGTTTATCGAACAAGCTGATGATAATGGCGATTACCAAATTAAAACCAAAGACAATGGACGCTATATGCATCACAGAGGTTGGGTAAAAACTGATGCTGATGGTCAATATACCTTATATACTTTTGTGCCTGGAGCAGCTATAGATCCTGTTACGTTTCCAAGGAGAAAAGGCCTTAAAAAAATATATCCTGTAATCATTGAAGAAGGTAAAACCGAATACAATGCCGATGCCTTTCTATTTGATGACGATCCGTTATTAACCAAAACTTGTCGTAAGCGTTTAAAGCGTAAAGGTGTAGAGAGTATATTAAAACCTGAAAAGCAAGGTGATATGCTCATGGCTACCAGAGATATCGTCCTTGAAGAAAGTACTGCAGAACTTTAAATAAAATTGACTATTAATTATATATTGAAAACATCCTGCAACTCCCAGGATGTTTTTGTTTGTTTAATCTTACAGAAGGCTTCAATGCCATTGTTTTGCTAATAGTTCACGAAAATTCAAGATACCATCACAATTTAACCTATATTCGCAGCGTTAAATAAACAGACAGCTTTTCTTTTTTTAATTTCTCACCATTTTAATCAATCCTTTGCTCTCTCCATTTTTTAATAAAATGCAGCTCAGATGATAACATCTGATACAAAAACAAAGCTTTGATACCTCCATTACATTTGGTTTTTAAAGCCATAGCAACCAAGTAAAACAAACAGTATCAATACGCCTAAATTTTCAAGAGATATCAATGCCGACTTTGCAAAAACTTTAAGAAGCAGAGTTAACACCTACTTTAAAACTCACAATAAAAGTAGAAATGCAAATAGCTCTATGGTGATTAAAACCATAACTATGCTTGCCTTGTTTTTTGTACCACTAATGTTTCTTGCCTCAGGCAATGTGTCACATGTAGGTTTATTATTTACATTATATATTATAAGTGGCTTTGGGATGGCAGGTATTGGCATGGGTGTCATGCATGACGCAATTCATGGTTCCTATTCTAAAAGCAAACGAATGAATACCATAATAGGCTATTCATTCAACTTGATTGGTGCTAATGCCACAGTTTGGAAAATACAACATAATGTCCTACATCATACTTACACTAATATTGATCATGTTGACGATGATTTAAATGCACCTTTTTTTCTGAGATTTTCGCCTCATGCCAAGCATTATTGGGTACATAAATTTCAACACTTATATATTTGGTTTTTTTATGGTTTATCTACCATTTCGTGGATAACCACAAAAGACTTTGTACGTCTTAAACGCTATAAAGACATGGGCTTTTTAAATCAGAAAGGCGAATATCAAAAGGCCTTAGCAAGCATGGTTGCATGGAAGCTGTTTTATTATTCGTATGCCATTGTATTGCCAATAATCTTATTGCCCTTTTCGTGGGGACTTATCTTATTGGCCTTTATATGCATGCATTTTGTGACAGGCTTATTGGTAAGTATTGTTTTTCAAATCGCACACATTATGCCTGACAATGAATTTCCTTTACCAGACCAAGATAATCAAATAGATGATAATTGGTATGGACACCAATTTGCAACCACAACTAATTTTTCACCAAACAGCAAAGTCTTATTTTGGTGTATTGGCGGACTCAACTATCAAGTAGAACATCATGTACTACCAGATGTCTGCCACGTGCATTATAAGGAGCTTACAGATATAGTAAAAACTACAGCAAAAGAGTATGGTATGCCGTATCACGTAAAACCATCGTTTTATCAAGCCATTAAAGACCATACCAAAATGCTTCGCCATTTAGGTCAGAAGCAAGAGTTAAGCTTGGTATAATACCAAGCGCTCTAAATTAAAACAGAGAACAAATGATTAAAACATTTATATATAAATTATTAAATACAAACAAAGTAAACAACATGAAAGAAGGTAAAGTAAAGTTTTTCAATAATGCCAAAGGATTTGGTTTTATTACAGTAAAAGATTCAAACGAAGAAGTTTTTGTACACTCCACAAATCTTATTGATGATATAAGAGAAGATGACGACGTGACATTTGACGTTGAAAAAGGCGATAGAGGCTTAAGCGCAGTAAAAGTGCGTTTGGCTTAATCACCAAAAGTATCGAGTAAAACAAAGCCATCTGTAAAAGATGGCTTTGTTTATATGCCATAGAATAGGCTATCACATTAAAAATCTGTAAATTCAGAAGATTCTTTTAAACGAAAATCTCATGAAAAAACAAAACTTTATGTCTTGATGCTTCTAGTTATGCTTGGCTCGTTCTCAGTTGCCAATGCTTCAGATAAGTCAGTAAAACCAACGAAAACTGAAATTCCAGCCGAAATTGTACCCTTGCTAACCGGTTGGATGAAATTAAAGCCATGGATAAATCAGAATTAACACGATTAGAACGAAAAGCACTTCGAGTAGAAGTTCGTGAAATCAAATCGGCAGTAAGAGCTTCTGGAAATGTCATTTATATTTCATTAGGTGCCATCATTATCATTTTGCTTTTAATCATTATCCTTTAATCTCTTTTTAAAAAATTAATTTCAAACAGACCCTAAGTAACATTTCATGCTGCCCAGGGTTTTTTCTTTTTTGGTAAACTTTAAGAAAGCTATAGAGTTTTCACAAAATACATGTTCATACCGCTTTATATCAATATGTATCACAGATCAACACCAACTCCAAAATCGTATAAAGTGTAAGAATAACTCCAAAATAATGCAAAATAATGGATAAGTATTAGCTTTGTTTGCAAGAAAGTCCTAAAGAATTACTAAAGCTTCTGGGATATTTTAATAATAGAGAAATATAGCAATAAAATAAACCTATAAGTTAAATAGCCGTAATTTCTTTGAATATAATTGTTGACGATATAGAACACTAGCGTGTCACTATATCTACAATTATGCTAAATACGTAGGATTCGCCATTTTACTCATTTCATACATTTGTTCTATAATTTATATTATGTAAAATAGAATATATAGATATATAAAAACCACTCCCTATTTACAGAACTTGGTTTTTATATGATGGACTAGTTATTTAATGTGATTTATAACCACTCAGAAAAGAAATTCATCATCTCCTCTTTAAGGTCGTAATGCAATTTTATATATTGTCGCATATCATCTTTTAACGGTTTTTGTTCAAATACTAATCTTCCATCAATAGATTCATTTAAATCTACCACATGTAAATTATTCAACTTGTTTTTACAGCGATGCATTAATTTTGAAATCTCATTACGTTCTATTTCTATTCGGTTTTGAAATTGTTCTATTTGCAGCATGGCTCTTTTATCAAATTCTCTTGCTGCAATTTCTTCTAGTTTTTCTTCGAAGGTATCCATTTCATTAAAATGAAAACGGAGTTCTCTGCGCCATGTGTCTAAATTAAATTTTAAATCGCTTAAA
>Ga0098073_1000594_pt1 | contig 11906 bp, 7 predicted proteins | sample 31_taG_FD_75060 | JGI IMG/M metagenome (GOLD analysis project Ga0098073, IMG submission 75060) | Marine viral communities from the Gulf of Mexico - 31_GoM_OMZ_CsCl metaG | ecosystem: Environmental > Aquatic > Marine > Oceanic | place: Gulf of Mexico | collected 2015-07-12
AACCTTGCCGATCTCGTTCCTCAAAGAAGACAGAGGGACTTGGTTATTTACAAGGTTTGCTGCAATAGCTTCAGGTGATTGACCTTTACCAGTAATAAGGTCCATCAGGTTCATCAGACCCTGAAGGAACGTCTTGTTAGCAACGTTAGCTGTCATCAGGTAGCCAGCTTGTGCCAAGCGGTTCTCAGCCCATTGCTCACCCATAGGACCACTAACATCACCAACATCAGCCACGAAGGCAAGCAGTGAATTGAAGGGTTCTAAAGATTCATAGCTAACCCACTTGTTACCAATTTTGATGGATCGTGGTTGCCATCCATATTGTTCTTCCCAAGCCTTACGAAGCTTGAGGTCTGGCGGACCATTGCCAGTAAGGTTGCCGCCAAGCCACAGCGTAGAAGCCATAGTGATAACTCCAAAGCCAATAGCTTCACGACCTTTGAGAACAGCTCTAGCGTCAGCTAATTGGTCAGCAGTAGTAATACCGTAGCGGACAAGATCAGGATGACCAGCGGGTAGAGACTTGATAGCTCGAACCTCTTGAAGAGTCCGATTCAGACCAGGCGTGTACTTAGTCATCAACTGCAGAGCGTTGACACCAGTACGCATAAACAAACCAACAAAGGGTTTGATAGCAGGCATCATTTCAGTAGCTTGATTGACTCGTTCAGCCCACTGAGGCATCTCACCAGTCAACGCAGCTTCCTTCCATTTGAAGTTAGCGTAGTCATCAGAAAGCTGACCGTTTGCTTTCCACACCTTTTTGTTAAAGCGTTTCTCAGCCTCACGGATAGCCATCTTCATTTCACGATCACCAATTGCACCACCAGCTGAAAGAGTCCGATCATAGACTTCACGGAATGCTTCAGCCCGCTTGGTACCACGATAGATCAGTTGACCAAAGAAAGTATCGGTTGCTTGCAGAAGTCGTGGACCCATGTTGAGTAACGGGTTACGGTTCAAGCTACGCATCAAGCCATAGGTATTGAAGAAGATCTTGTCTCCGTCAGTACCATTCTGTGAATACCAACCTTTGATAGCATCGAATTCATCAACACCAATATTTCTGGTGTAGTCACGGACATTGCCACCACGCTCAAAGAACGTCTTGTAGTCAGCAACAGCTTTCTGCCAAGCTTCTCCAAGACCATCAATCATGCCACCAAGTTCAGACCACGCAGCCATACGAGTTCGACGATCACCACCGCCGACGTAAGTGCCGACAATCGTAGATGCAGGGCGCATAACCGAGTTCATGCCAGTACCAATGATTCCTCGAACAGGAGTCTTAGGACCAGACAGCATTGAGTTAATACCCATTGTCATCAACTCGTTGACCATCTTGTTTCGCTCTACCTTGTTATTGATAGGACCGCCATACAGCTTCTTAGCAAAGAAGTCAGCCATGTCATTCATGGTGAGCTTGCTACCGTTAGAAGCAGCAGAGAAATAACGGAACGCATCAAACAGTGCTCCCGTTTCATCCTTACGGATTACCTCAATCATTAGATCGAGCTGCTCTTCTGCTTTCTTAGCAGCTTGCTGTGCAAGTTCATCAGCAGCTTTCTTACCTACCAACTTCTCACCAGACTTCATAGACCGAAGCCTGTTAGAGATATAGGAGGTAGTACGCATACGATATTGCTGCACAGCTTTGAACTTATCGAATAGAGTGTCTGCCATACCACCAGGGATACGACTATCGACAACACCATCAAGGCTCAATGAACCACGAGCAACGTCTTTAATTTCTTTAGTAAGCTGAGAAAGAACAACGTCAGTCATCTGAAGCTGACCAGCAGTCAGACCACGGATACCTTGGAAGCCTTCCTTGGCGTTAGCCATGTAGAAATCAGCAGCGTCATCGTCAACTGAAAAGATGAAACGCATAAGGTCATCACTGGTAAAGTCAGAGATTCGACCTTGCGGACCTAGGAACTCAGCAAGTTCATTGGAGTAGTTGACAAGATCTTCAACGATCTCATCACTTGACTTGCCTTTATAGAGCTGAGTGAAATCCTCATTTTCAGTGAGCTGCTTTGCGAGAGTATCAATCTCACGCATAGTCAATGCTCCACCTGAAGCAGTAGCCATACGCTTCTGCTGAGATTCAGTCAGGACACCACGGGGTGTGCCACGACGACTGCCAAGCTGGGTACGGATCTCAATGGTATCCCTGACACTCTTCATGGTGTCGGGATCACCGCTAGACAAAGGCATGTTCTGGTACTCAGTCTTGTCTGCTGCGTAGTAAGCACCAGGACGAGGATTACCAGCGGCGAGGTCAAGCTCTAGCTGCTCAGCACCAATATCAAGGACCTGCTGTCCCTGCTTAGTACTGAAGCGGCTGTAGTCACGCATATCACCCCAATCAATATCCTTAGACTTAGCCATGTTTTCCATCAGACCATAACGGTCCAATTCCTCAAGCTGCTCCCAACGAACCTTGTCATTAGGGAGTGTCTTCAGGGCACGGTATTGATCCATGGTGAAGTCTTCAGGTAATGCACCTGATTTCTTCAGAGCCTTGAAGGTATCAGCTTCGTACTTGTTACGGGCAAGCCGTTCAACGCGATTGGTTTTACGTTGGTAGTCAGTGACTTCCTGTTGCTTGAGAGTTTTATCAACAGTAGAAAGGCTATCTGAGATCTCCTTCGTAGGCTGAGTAACCTTCGTATCAGGAACAGTCTTAAACTTACGGTAGAGACCTCCAGCACCCTCTAGAACAACGCCAAAGGCAGCACCAAGACCCATACCCTCAAACATGTTGAGACCAGCCCTCTGAGCGGGTGTGAGGTCCCGACCATCTTCTAGACCAAAGATATTCTCGGCAAGTACAGGGTTAGATTTGATGAAGTCTTCAGTGATGGCTTCGCTGGAGTTCATGCTGGTATCCCAGACATCAACCACAGCACCTTTCACAGCGTCCGCACCAAGGCGCTTAGCAAGGTTGGCTTTGCCAGCAAGGTTGGTAACTTTGCCAGCTTTATCAACGGTCTTACCAGCAAGCATCAGACCACGGATACCTTTGATACCCATGCCAATCTTGCCGACACCAATCATGCCGACACCAAAGTCAGTCACGTCACGGACGAGCTGACCCCAACGTGTTTTGGGCATGACCTGTCCTTGGAACTTCCAGTCAGAAGCAAATTCGTATTCTTCTGGCTCACCTTCTTGCTGAGCATAGAATTTAGGGTCAAGGTATTTACCAAGATCAACAGTGTTATTCCAAACATTCTGAACACCAGTCACAACAGCGCGACCAGCATCCTCAAGGTTTTCTTGGACACCGAAGTCTTCAGCTTCCTTGCGTTCCCAACCTGACTTAAGGGAACCGTCTTCATTACTATTTTCAGCTACCTCAGCAGCAACAGCATCACGCTCTGCTTGGCGTTCTTCTTGAACGTCTACACCAGGCTTAGTATAATCCTCGCGTATAGCGTTCATTACTTCTTCTCTAGTCTTAGCAGCTTCTGTAGGATCAACCATAATTATCCTCCATATCGCTGTTGACGAGCTGCTTCAAATTCAGGAGCAACTTCATAGGCTTGGAAGCCTGGGGTTTGATAACGTGGATCGTTTTGCATTTTTCGTACGATTTTGTCAATCTCGTTTCGGGGTAGATATTGGAGACCAATCCAACGTTGACCAAGACCAGTAACAATATCTACGCCAGCAGCACGGAAATCTTGAATAGATCTACGGAAATAAGCGATAGCTAGTAAGTCTTGGGTTTGTTCATTGAATGGAGAATCAAGGGTGACACCAGCAGGCATCCAACCACGTTCCAACATATCGCGGAATGCAAGTGGGATAAATTGGTATCTACCAGCAGCGTGGATCTCTCCTCGATTGCCCATGTCGATGATGTCTTTGAGCGAATAATCCATCAAAGGAATCTTGAAGTGCTCAAGTCCAGTAGTACTTCCATAAGCAGTATGACCACCATTAGAACCGCCAAGGTTCATGGAGTCGTAGCCGTTATGAACTTGGTCATTGGCTGATTCCTTAGAGGCAATCAGATTAAGAACAGGTCGATAGACCTCTAGACCAGTAACACCTCGTTGACGTTGCTGTTGGCTAGTCGACTGTTGAATGGTGATAGGGCTAGCATTACGACCAAGATATTGTTGAACTTCAGGAGAAATAAGTTCTTGTGCTGCTTCTGCTCTAGAAAGAGGCAGTGGTGCAAAACCATACTGTACTGCCTGAGCATTATAAAGAGTTTTCCAAGGCTTATTAACCTGTTGAGATAGGTTGATCAACCAAGAAGGTGGCTCACCAAATCGTTCAATAACCAGTAGGTCTTTGACGAGAGGAGAATCTGGCTCGCCTAGAGCTTTTTTATCAAAAAAGATGTTAGGGTTATCATTAAAAGACTGAACAACAGCCGATACTTCACTTTCATAAGATGTATTTAAAGAGCCAATATTTTTGAATTGAGCTGAACTACCAGTACCTTCAATAGAGTAGAAACCGTCGGTTACGCCTGGCTTAGTATCATCTTCGATCTGCTTGATATATTTATCAACCAGTTCCTGGGCGATGTCTTGAGGAGATCTATCTCTTTGATCAGCAATTCGACGTTGGAGTTCCTGCTCAAACTTAGGACCAACAACAAGCATTGCCTGGTCAGCCTTAACAGCATTGGCTTTACCGTCTAGAGCAAAACCTCCGATTACACCAGTCAGTTTATCTTTAATGATTGAGGTGTAATCTCTCATCTTGAAGTTGAGAGGTTTACCATCCTTGTCCATACCGTTATTACGTAGGACAATTTCCTTGGTATCAGAGTCAAGACCAGGGTACTTATTATTTAATTCATTGATATTTTTAATACTGGTGTCAAACAGAGCAGCCTGCCTGTTGATAAGTGCATCACCACCAACAGGAATGTTGGATAGAGCTGCCTTCATCTGTTCAGGCATAGGTGCATTGTTAGTTCTCTCCTTCCAATCTTGTGCAACAGCACGGATTTCAGTGAGAGAATAAGGTTTGCCAGGTTCACGACGACCATCCATTTCAAGGAAATCGTTTAAAGCCTGTTTTCGTACTGCAGCCCTTTCTCTGTCTACTCGATTGGATTCTTCGAGAGCTTGGTCACGAACAGTCTCTTCGATGATTTTAAACTGTCTAGCTGTTTCGTTGCTACTGCCGTTAAGGTAAAGCTCACCAAAGGTAGTCTTTTTACCATTAACAATGATCTCTTGATTTCTCAGTTTAAGTAAATCCTTTGCACTAAGGTTTCCATCTTCAGCAATCTTTAGGATGCGAGACATTAACTTGCGCCTAAAGGGTGCAGCCAAAGGACCACCTTCAGCATCAGCCATACGGCTCATGCGTTGGAAACCAAGATTATCAGTAGCTTGAAATATCTCAGAGTTCAGATCATTGATAAACGATTCTTGTTCGTCTGCCTCAGTTTTCTTTTGAAGCCTTGTAGAATAAGCAACCTGATTAGCGGAATCAACTTCCCGCATACCAGGGAACATATACTTCTCAGCAAATGTCAGGTCATAATTAGAGTAGCTCTTAAGGAAAGTAGCCTTCATCTGACCAATAATATTGGCACGTTCAGAACTAAGACCAGCCTCTTCAGCTTGCTCCAAAGAAAGTTCCCTATCACCAACCGTGAACTTCTGATTACGACGTTCAGGATTATTGGTATAGGCATACCAAGCTTCTTTGGTCTGCATTGCAAGCGCCTTTTGTGCGCCATACAGTGCCCAACCATTAAGACTACGAATCCTATTGATCTCTTCTGGACTCGCACCACGATTGATCAGACGTTCAACGGTGCGATTGTTTGCAGCACCTTCAGCTTCCAGATCAAGTTCTTTGTCCTGGAGTTCTGCAAGTTCTTCTGCAGTAACACCAGTCTGCATAACCAATGCAAGACCATAAGCTTGGCGGTCTTCTTTATGGCTTTCATAAAGTTCCTTACCAAGCTTCGCGGCACCCTTAGAGAATTCACCGAGTCGCTCGTAAGCACCCCGTTCCATCTCTTGCTTCTTCTTCAGCTTTTCAATCTTCGCGTTCTGACGTTGACGCAAAGCTTGTTTGTATTGCTGACGGAAGTCAGAGTCAAGTCTTTCGTTTTTATTGAGTTGTCGCTCAACAGCTTCTGCATTTGATTTCTTATCATCGAGAAACTGCTTCTGTTGTTCGATAGTCTGATCGTAAACACGCCGTAGATCTCGTACCTGTTTCTCGCCTTCCTGTTGGAGTCGGCGAGCATTATCAGGTACGGTGATAGCATTAAAGCCCGTGCTTCGAGCAGAACTTCTGAATTCTGCCATTGTTTAATTTAAATTAGAAAAATGGAACTGCTATGCTCGCAATCTGAAGACCCATATTGAGACCATCACCAACAGTATTCCAGACACTTGTCTTACCCAAGGCACCCTTAATCGGCTTAGGAGGTTTAATAGGCTCCATCGGCATAGGCAGAGTGGTGCGAGGCGTAGCAATCGGCATCGGAATCGCTGGAGGTGCTGTCGGTTTCTGTAGGATTCTTCCTTGTGCAGCCAGGTTTGCTGCGTACTCATCAAGTTTGATCTTCTGAGTATCAGCACGATATTGCAACTTGGCAGACTGGAAAGAAGTTTTGATCTTCCGACGATCCTGCTGAATCTCTTTCTTAGTGAAGCCAAAGTCAGCTTTCAGCTTAGCGGTATCAGCCAATGCATTGTCACGCATCTCTTGGAATGCAAGATCTAACTTATTCCCTTTGTACTTGTTGACGTAGAGATTACGCTTGAGAGTACGATTGATCTGATTACGATCAACTTTGTTGACACTACGATCAAGACGTTTCCCAGTGATCTGTGATTTAGCAGTACCTCTTGTCTCTTTCTTAGAAAGCATCTTGTCATCCTTAGCGAATACAAGACTATCTACAAGAGCAGCTTGGGTACGACCATATTCAGCCAATGCACTATTGACTTCACGTTCAGCACTCAGACCTTCACGACCAGCAGCTCTAGCTCTACCAGTTTCTTTCTCACGTTTGACAAGAGCCTCAATACGATCGACAAAGTTAGGAGCCTGAGCTTTGTTGTAAGTGTTGTCAGCTTTCTGTAGATCCCAACCTCGTTTATCTTTAATAAAACGAATGTCATTTCTAAGTTGATCGTCTCTCAAAGAATTCTTTTTAAGATCGTTCTTAGCTGTGTCTTTTAGATAACCACGTTCATCACGGAGGTTACTTTTATCAAGTACAAGATTCTTACGACCATATTGGATCTTACGCTTATTAGCTGCTACCCCAAAACCAAGATCAGACTTAGCGCGATCAAAAGCAATGTCAGAGTCTTCCAGTTGGAAGTTCTTTGAGATCAATGCTTCATCAAGCTTGCGGTCTTCAGCTTCTTGAGCCAAAGCACCAGCCATTGAGTTTAGCTCAACTTGATTATCGTAGTCTATAAGAGATTGCGTGTAAGCTTCCTTCTCTTTTCCGAATTGGAAGGCTTGCAGCTCACTATTATAGTCATATTGTTGCTCAGCTATCTTGTCACGATAGTCTGCCTGAGCATCCATATTAGCTTGCTGCAGATCACGACGCGCTACAGCTTCATCATACTTACGTTCGTTTTCGTAATTCTGATATTTAAAGTAAGCCTTGTCGTATTGATATTGTTTCTTTACCTGCTTATTGTTGTCCTTAATTTTGCGATTAGTTCCTCCAGACATCTTGTACCTCCTTTAGGTCGAAGTCTGGTGGGTCCATCCTGTGATACCAAGCTGTAAACACTCGAATGTCTTGGTCAAGTTCTTTCATTTTGTCAAAGCCTTGTGTAAGGTAAGCAACCAACGGAAGTAATTCATCAATATAAAGACGCCAGGTTCTAGCATGTAGCTTGTCAATAACCTCACCATTCTTTTCATACTCATTAGCTCTGAGCCAGGTATTCCAGATGGTGACATGTTGAGAGACAAGCTTATCGTAATGCTCCCTGAAGAATTTATTCATGTGCAGATTAACTAGTAGTTCTTGCACACAATTGAAATAAGTTTCGTGTTTAATTTCTTTATCATTATCTACTACATCATCTATAACACGAGCAGTGAAAAAGATAATGGCTAAATAATCAAAAGCATCTTTATTATTACCAGCAGCCTTTTTAATCATAGCTGTGGTCTTAGAATTAATTACTTCACGTTGGGCTGGAGTCGTCATGTACGGCGATAATATCTAGGTGAATACTGTCCTTCCCACATCATGCTCAGTAGAGACACAGGGTAGGGGGAGTCAGAAGAGATACGAACATCAAAGTTGTCATTACGTTGATGAATAGGTACGGTAAAGAACCTCTCATCATCAATAGGTGCAGAGTCAAGGAGATACCAGTTAGAGATATCAACCTCACCAACTTCTCTAAAGTCAGCAGCACCCCTTGGTCTTACTTCAAACGCCACAGCACCTGTCTTACCCATAGCAAATTTCATGCGAGAGATAGTAAGAGAAGCTGTGTAGTCGACATCAGCACCATTACGGTAGTAAGTCTTTGGAATCTCAACATCCATTGGATAGGTAAATCCAAAGAGCAGACCAGCGATACCTGACAAATCAGCATTAACTGTATATGTGGTATCAGATGTTTTGGTTAGATCCCAGAATGCACCGTTAGCTTGTCCACCAGAGTAAACTTCAATAGCTACAGGTTTCCATTCAGGGTTATTAGGGTCTACCGTAGTGGTTGTAATAGTAGATAGTTTTGTGTTATTATTGTAGGTAACACTTACAGGTTGTTGTAGGTAATCAAGTGTAGGGTTAGAGTAGATCTGTCCCTGGGGAGTCTGAACAATAGGTACTTGGTTATTAGGATTAATGTATGCAACGTTCATGTAGACCTTACCATTAGCTGATACGGCTACAAAGATAGCGTCTTGCTCCATAAAGCAACCAAGAACCTTACCTGAAAAGTCCCACTTAAACCAACTTCTAAGTTGATTCTGGTTATCTACTTTGTAGAATCTATAGAAGAATACACTAGATTTAGTGTTATCGTATAGAGCAAGGAACTGGTTTTGGTTACTACCAAAGGCTCTATTAATTCCAATAGGAATATAGGTAGTGACAGGTTTACCTACATCATTAAATACAGGGTTATTGTTGTCACCACGTGTGCTCATAGATAATACACGAGTGTAGTTATTAGCTTGTGTCGTAAAGAATACATCCTCATCAACCAAGATAGGGTCGATATCGGTGTACATCTCATACGTTGAGACACTCCTGATAGACGCTGTAGAGGGCGTTAAAACACCATTGGTACCAGCAGTCATAACAAACTGTTCTCGCGTGCTGAAGAGCAGCAAGCCTTGTGTCATGGGCTGTACAGCAAACAGGTACACGTCCTGCAAACTACTAGCAGTCAGATCAATAGGATCAGCATCAGTCGTGGTCAGTGAGCTATTTCTCCAGAAGTTATAGAAGTCCAGAGGTTGACTCAAGATCACGTTATCCATACTTGTAAACCCAAGACGATTCTTGTGGTAGAACAAGTTGGTAATTGTATAACCAACAAAAGAAGGTCTACGGCTATTACCTGTATTACCTGGAATACCTGATACACGTTCACCCCAAGTAGCAGGACCAAAAGTAAAGGTATCAGTAGCAGTACGTACTAGTTGATGAGGCATAGTGTCCCCATCGAGTTTGTACCTAACACCTGGGTACACAGTCTCTTGCCATGTCTGACCATCCCAGATCAAGACATAGTCATCCTGTGCTCCAGTAATACCACGGATAACATAGATATCACCTGCAGTAAGTTCAGAAGCTTCAGGTAATTCAGCAATAGTATTGACTTCGCCAGTGACAGTACCAGGAGACAGGTCCTCTGACATATCAGTGATAACAGTCTTGTTCAACAACAAGAAGTCATTCTGCTTCTGACGATAACGAAAGTCTTCTTTAGTACCATCTAGATAATCAACATCAGTGCCACCAGTAATCGTTGCTTCGACACCAGTAGTAATATTCTTTAAACGAAGAGACTTATTATACACCATTCCGATGTATATCTCCTCCTTATCATTATATCGAAAGATAAAATAGTAAGCATCATCTAGATCAGATGAACTACCTAGGTCTGTATTAAAAATAGTCCCAGGTCGCTTAGTCATACCAAAGGTCACATCAGGATATACATTACGTGCTTCCTTTACTGCCCCAGGAGCTTTATCTTTGTCAGCTTCTCTCGATACACCTAGTAGATAACTATCAATAGTTTGAGTTACAGCAGCCATCAGTACCTCCGCAGAGATTCTGCAGGTCGATAGGAAATATATCCAGTCTCTTCAGTAGGTACACCGAAGTATGAATAGTCACCTTGACGAGTCTCATACTCAAGAGCTTGTGCACGACAATAGTCTTCACGTTGTTGCAGCATCTTGAATTGATCTGTGTCACCAGTGATGCGTGAACTGCAGATCTTTGCAGCACGAGCAATGATAAAGTTTTGAATAGGGATAGGAAGTTCTTCCCAATCAAAATAAAAAATCTTATCTACAATAGGATCGTAGTCCCACTTATTAGTGTGGTTAGTTTTGTCATACAAAAATCTGTACTGACCTTCAACACGAATCACACTGTTGTGATGCATGTTCTGCACATTACGTACAAGGTCAACTTGCAATTCATTATCAGCCAACAAGATCATGTCGGTCGTTGCAGAAGCTGCAGACCTATTAGCTTTGATATTTCTTTCGATATTGAAAGTCCAACCTTCAGCTTGAACATCTCTAGAGGTTGACACCAATGTATTCCATGCAATCGAAACGTCCGGGTTTGATGTGTCTAGGGTAGATACAGGAGCCTGACCAATAGATTGGAGCAGCTCATTAACAGCCGCCAGTTGCTCTGTTGAAGGAGTAGCAGGCGGATTTCTCCATGAACTTGTCATTGATTATTGTTCTCAATAAGGATAAAAAAAAGGGGTCCGAAGACCCCCTTGTATCAAGTGCGATCAATAGCAGGGCTATCGCATTCGCTTTGGTGATAAGCAAAACGAAGGTTCTTCGTCTCACTGGTCACAGTAGAAGCAGCAACGGCAGAACCGTAACCACGTTGGGTTTTTGCAACCGACGTACGGATAGCAGTGCTACCACCAGAGACGCCAGAGGTTGCTCCAGAGACACCATTGTCTCCAGCAGCAGTTGTAGGATTAGCCATAATTATTGCAGGGGCAAGGGTTCAGGATCAGACTGAGTAGTAGCTGCAACATAGGTCCCGCCATAAGCGAGACCCACACTGCCACCACGTCCGTACTCAGCCTTGGTTTGAGGGTTGTAGGTTTCAGAAATAACGGAACCTACGCCAGTATCGATCTCAATAGAACCGATATTTCCAGGACGAATAGACATGGTTAATGCTCCTATCAGGAAGCTTGCAGCTCAATGGCGCAAGCAGGGTTGAGAGTACCGACACCCATAGCCAGGCGTCCGACAATCACGTCGCCTTGGTACATCGTCTTCACGTCAGAGCCAGTGGTCTGGACGCTAGGACCAATGCCTTCGACAACACCAGCGGCATCCTTCATGTAGATAAGACCACAGGAGTTGGTGAAGTCACCAGAGTAATCATTGTTCTCACCGTCAACACGGGCAACAGCGCCACCAGCGCCAGTGCCAGTAACCATGAACGGCAGGTTGTTAGAACGCTTGATAGAAATACCAGCGATCTCATACAGACCTTCACCGCTGTTCAGGTTGCCCTGAGTGTTACCGTAGTCGCGGTTGAGGATGTTGCTGTCGACCTGAGAAATCAGGGCGTAGTACTGTCGCGGAGACAGGACAGCGAAGCGACCTTCGCGGGGCACATTCTTCTCATCGAGAATACTTGCAGCCTCGAAGAAGGCGTCAACCAGAGACTGTGCGTTGTACTGATTACCAGCACC
>Ga0098073_1000596_pt1 | contig 11887 bp, 12 predicted proteins | sample 31_taG_FD_75060 | JGI IMG/M metagenome (GOLD analysis project Ga0098073, IMG submission 75060) | Marine viral communities from the Gulf of Mexico - 31_GoM_OMZ_CsCl metaG | ecosystem: Environmental > Aquatic > Marine > Oceanic | place: Gulf of Mexico | collected 2015-07-12
GCAGATGGCGCCGAGCCCACCTACGAACCGCGTACGCCTGAGCAGATCACCGAGATCGAGGAGTTGGTGAAGGCTGCCGTCGGCTTCAGTGCCGAGCGGGGCGATATCGTCCGCGTCAGCAATGTCGCATTCAACCGCGAAGTGGCCCCGAATGGCGGCACCGAGGCGGGTGGCGGCCTGTTCGATTTCACCAAGAACGACATGATGCGCGGCATCGAGCTGCTGGTGTTGCTGATCACCGGTGTGCTGCTGATCCTGTTTGTGCTGCGGCCGCTGCTGAAGGCCACGGCCGGTGGTGGCGGTGGGGGCGTGCCCGCGCTGGCGGGTGGCAACGGCGTCACCCCGGTGCAAACCACACCGGTGGGCGCTTCGGGTCAGGCCGCTGCGGGACAGCTGACCGGTCCGAGCGACATGGAGCAGCGGCTGGATATCGCCCGCATCGAGGGTCAGGTGAAGGCCTCCTCGGTCAAGAAGGTGTCCGAGTTCGTCGAGAAACATCCGGAAGAGTCGACCTCGATCCTCCGCAGCTGGGTGCATGAAGGCTGATGGCTGCGCGGATGATCACACGCAAGCCAGCGGTCGAGGACGCCCGCAAGCTGACCGGTCCTGAAAAGGCGGCCGTCATCCTGCTGTCGTTGGGCGAGGATCACACGCGCCTGTGGCAGGGGCTGGACGAGGACGAAATCAAGGAAATCTCCCAGGCTATGGCGGCGCTGGGCACCGTCAGTTCGCAGGTCGTCGAGGAGCTGCTGCTCGAGTTCGTCTCGGGCATGAGCGGCTCTGGCGCAGTCATGGGCAGTTTCGAGCAGACCCAGAAGCTTCTGGCCTCCTTCATGCCCGCGGAACGGGTCGAAGGCCTGATGGAGGAAATCCGCGGGCCGGCCGGTCGCACCATGTGGGACAAGCTGGGTAATGTGAACGAGGCCGTGCTCGCCAACTATCTGAAGAACGAATACCCCCAGACCGTCGCCGTGGTCCTGTCCAAGATCAAGCCGGACCATGCCTCTCGCGTGCTGACGGCCCTGCCCGAAGACTTCGCCATGGAGTGCGTCCAGCGCATGCTGCGCATGGAGCCGGTCCAGCGCGAAATCCTCGACAAGATCGAACAGACCCTGCGTACCGAATTCATGTCGAACCTGGCGCGCACGTCGAAGCGCGACAGCCACGAAATGATGGCGGACATCTTCAACAGCTTTGACCGTCAGACCGAGGCCCGTTTCATCGGGGCGCTGGAAGAGCGTAACCGCGAGGCGGCCGAACGCATCCGGGCCCTGATGTTTGTGTTCGAGGATCTGGCCAAGCTTGACCCCGGCGGCATCCAGACCCTGCTGCGCGCGGTCGAAAAGGACCAGCTGGCCCTGGCGCTGAAGGGGGCCTCGGAATCGCTGCGCGAACTGTTCTTCGGCAACATGTCCGAGCGGGCGTCCAAGATCATGCGCGAGGACATGGAGTCGATGGGGCCGGTCAGGCTCAAGGACGTCGACTCGGCCCAGATGGCCATGGTTCAGGTTGCCAAGGATCTCGCCGCCAAGGGCGAGATCATGCTGGTCGGGCAGGGCGGCGACGACGAGCTGATCTACTGACATGACCCACGCCTCCGCCCCCTCCCGTCCTTTCGCCTTCGATACCGAGTTCGACTCTTCGGGTGCGGTCGTGCGCTCTGCGAACTGGCAGCCCGTCAAGCGGGCCTATTCGCCGGCAGAGGTTGAAACCCTGGTCGCCCAGGCCCGCCACGAGGGGCACGCGCAGGCACTCGCGGAGGTCGACAGCCGCCGGTCGCAGGCGATTGCCGATCTGAGTGCGGCCCTGACCAACAGCCTGCCGCGTCTGACCGGCACGGTGGAGACCTATCGCGAACAGACGGCCGATCTGGCCATGGCCACCGGTCGGGCGCTGGCTTTCGCCGCCCTGGAGCGTTTGCCCCGTGCCGCATTGCAGGCCGCGCTTGAGGAACTGGGCCGCGAGATTGATGCGTCGCCCCGTCTGGTGATCGCTATGTCCAGTCTGGACGAGGCCGGCCGTGCCGAGATTGAAGCGCTGTGCGCCAATGTCGGCTATGCCGGAGCGGTCCGGTTTCGCGACGAACCGGGTCTGGCGCAGGCGGCCTTTGAGCTGGAATGGGCCGACGGCCGCGCCGCCTTTGACCCCGAAGAAACCTTCACTCGCCTTTCCGCTGCGGTCGCCCGCGCGCTGGCCGCTGACCAAACCCCCGATGCTGCCCAATCGTCCGAAGGGATGAACCCATGACTGCTGACAATCTGCCGCTCGAAGAGTTCGATCACGGCGTGATGCCCGTGTCGAACGAGGACGGACTGGACAAGTCCGCCAGCGACCTGGCCCCGGTGTTCGACGTGCCGGTCAATATCTCGGCCGTGCTGGGCAAGTCCCACATGTCAGTCGCGCAACTGTTGAAGCTGACCAGTGGCTCGGTGCTGGAGCTGGACCGCAAGGTCGGCGAGGCCATCGACATCTTCGTCAACAACCGGCTGGTCGCGCGCGGCGAGGTGGTCGTCGTCGAGGACCGCCTGGGCGTGACCATGACGGAAATCATCAAGACCGAGGATACGGGCGCCTGAAGTGGCGACCGGCAGTGAGATTTAGAGGAGAAGACCCATGCGGCTTCTGGTAGTTGGCAGACTGAGCGGGCAACTGGCCTCGGCCGTGAAAATGGCCATGGCCCACGGTGCCAAGGTGCACCATGTCGAGCGGGGCGATCAGGCCACCGAGCAGCTGCGACGCGGGCAGGGCGCGGACCTGTTGATGGTCGACTACCGCGTCGACATCGCGGCCCTGATCGCGGCCAATGAGGCCGAGCGCATCCATGTGCCGGTGGTCGCCTGCGGCGTCGATGCCGGGCCGGACGATGCCGCCGCCACCATCCGCGCCGGAGCCAAGGAGTTCATCCCCCTGCCGCCCGAGGCCGATCTGATCGCCGCGGTGCTGTCGGCGGTGGCCGACGATGACCGTCCGCTGATCTCGGCCGATCCCTCAATGAAGGCGGTGATCGGTCTGGCCGACCAGGTCGCACGGTCCGAGGCCTCGATCCTGATCACCGGCGAAAGCGGCGTCGGCAAGGAGGTCATGGCCCGCTACCTGCACCAGAATTCGCGCCGTGCGGACAAGCCGTTCATCAGCGTCAACTGCGCGGCCATCCCGGACAACCTGTTGGAGTCCGAACTGTTCGGCCACGAGAAGGGCGCCTTTACCGGCGCCGTGGCCCGCCGGGTCGGCAAGTTCGAGGAGGCCGACGGCGGCACCCTGCTGCTGGACGAGATCAGCGAGATGGATGTGCGGCTGCAGGCCAAGCTGCTGCGCGCCCTGCAGGAGCGCGTCATCGATCGCGTGGGTGGCACCACACCGGTCAAGGTCGACATCCGCATCATCGCCACTTCGAACCGTGACCTGGCGCGGTCCGTCTCGGAGGGTAGCTTCCGCGAAGACCTGCTGTACCGGCTGAACGTCGTCAATCTGCGGCTGCCGTCGCTGCGCGAGCGTCCCGGTGATATCCCCGCGTTGGCCGACTTCTTCGTGCGGAAATATGCGGCCGCCAATGGTGTGCCGGTCCGGCCGGTGTCGGCCGAGGCCCGCCGGGCCCTGACCGCGCATCGCTGGAATGGCAATGTTCGAGAGCTGGAAAACGCCATGCACCGCGCGGTGCTGCTGGCGCAGGGCCCCGAGATCGACGTCGACGCCATCCGCCTGCCGGACGGTCAACCGTTGACGGGGGCGACTTATGACGCCGGACCGGCCAGCCGTGCGGCCCAGACCGCCGATGCTGTCACCCGTGCCTATGTCGGCCAGACCGTGGCGCAGATGGAAAAGACCCTGATCCTCGACACCCTGGGCCATTGCCTCGGCAACCGCACCCATGCGGCCAACATTCTGGGCATCTCGATCCGCACCCTGCGCAACAAGCTGAACGAATACGCCGACGAAGGCACGCCCATCCCCGCCCCCCAGTCGGGCATTTCCGCCGCTGTCGGCTAGGGGGCGAGAGCGTGGATCGCAGAAGCGTTCTGACCAGCCTTGGCGCTCTGGCCGTGACGGGGTGTGACGTCACCCCGGCGTCCCCCGTTCCGGAGATTCGTCAGACCCCGGGCTCGTGGGAACTCGATCTCAGCGCCTTGGAAGCCTCCAAAGGAGGCCGCATCGGGCTGGAGGCGAGCGACTGGAACAGGGTCTCGTGGCGTGCCGAAGAACGCTTCAATTATTGCTCAACCTTCAAGACGTTCCTCGCGGCCGCTACGCTCGAACGCGTTCAGCGCGGTGAGGAACAGCTGGATCGGGCCCTCCCGGTTACCGCGGACGACATGGTATTCCATGCCCCGGTCACTCAGCCGGCAGTCGGCTCGACCCTAACGATCGAGCAGCTCTGCAAGGGAACGGTTGAGGTCAGCGACAATCCGGCCGCCAACATCCTTATCCGTGAGCTCGGCGGCATTGACGCCTTCCGCGCCTGGTACCGGTCGATCGGCGACCAGAGCACGACGGTCGATCGTCTTGAGCCGATGATGAACCGCAAGGACGGCGACAAGGATACGATCACCCCGGTCCAGGCTGTCACCAATCTGATCCGTGTATTTGGCTCCGATGCCATTGAGCCCCGACTCGGAGAGCCGATGCTGGCGCGCCTTCGTCGCTGGATGATCGACAGTCCGACCGGGGCGAACCGGATCAAGGGTGGCGTCCCGTCGGGTTGGACCGTCGCCCACAAGACGGGCACCGGCGGAACCGGACAGACGAATGATATCGGGGTCATTCAGCCGCCCTCCGGCGATCCGATCTATATCGCCGTCTATTATGAAGCACCGGCCGACCTGGCCGCTGACCAGCGCGACGCCGTGATTGCGGAGGCCACGCGCCTCACTCTGAAGCGACTCGGCCATGACTGACACCCCCGTCATGATGAAGGACGGCATGGCGCGGCCTTCGGGCAAGGACATGCTGGGCTGGATCGCGCGCGGCGAGGTCGGCATGGCGGTCGGCGTCATCGGCGTCATCCTGCTGCTGATCCTGCCGATCCCGTCCTTCCTGATGGACATGCTGCTGGCGATCTCGCTGATCTCCAGTGTGCTGATCCTGATGACGGCCCTGATGATGAAGAAGCCGCTGGACTTCGCCATCTTCCCGACGGTGCTGCTGGTCTCGACCCTGTTTCGTCTGGGCCTGAACCTGGCCTCGACCCGACTGGTGCTGACCAGCGGCCACGAGGGGGGTGACGCCGCCGGTCATGTGATCGAGGCGTTCGGCGCCCTGATGATGGGCGGCAGCTTCATCATCGGCATCATCGTCTTTGCCATCATTCTGGTGGTGAACTTCGTTGTCATCACCAAGGGTTCGACCCGCATCGCAGAGGTCTCGGCCCGGTTCACGCTCGACTCCATGCCCGGCAAGCAGATGGCCATCGACGCCGATCTGTCGTCGGGCTTGATCACCGAGGACCAGGCCAAGACCCGCCGCAAGGAACTGGAGCAGGAATCGACCTTCTTTGGCGCCATGGACGGTGCTTCGAAATTCGTGCGGGGTGACGCAGTCGCTGGTCTGATCATCGTCTTCATCAATGTGCTGGGCGGCATTCTGATCGGCACGCTGCAGCACGGTATGCCGATGGGCGAGGCGGCCACCGCCTATGTCCAGCTGACCATCGGTGACGGTCTGGTCACCCAGGTGCCGGCCATCATCATTTCGATCGCTGCGGGCTTTCTGGTGTCCAAGGCCGGGGTCGAAGGCTCGGCGGACAAGGCCCTGGTCAGCCAGCTGGCCACCAACCCCATCAGCCTGGGCATGGTGGCGGCGGCCTCGGCCCTGATCGGTCTGATCCCCGGCATGCCTCTGCTGCCGTTTTTCGCTCTCGCGGCAGGTTCGGGCTTCATGGCCTGGCGGCTGGGGCGTGCACGCCTGAAGCCGGCACCGGTGGAAACCGCAGAGTCCGCCAAGCCCCGCGAGGACGTCGAAGAGCCGATCTCGACCGCGCTCAACATCGATGAGGTCAAGATCGAGCTGGGCTATTCGCTGTTGGCTTTGATCAATGATCTGGAAGGCCGTCGCCTGACCGATCAGGTCCGCGCCCTGCGCCGGTCGCTGGCGCAGGAGTACGGCTTCGTCATGCCCTCGGTGCGTATCCTCGACAATATGCGCCTCGGCACCCAGGGCTATGCCATACGGATCAAGGAGATGGAGGCCGGCAAGGGCGAGGTGCGGCTGGGGCAGTTGCTGGCCATGGACCCGGCCGGGCGTCAGGTCGAGCTGCCCGGCGAGCACACCAAGGAACCGGCCTTCGGCCTGCCCGCGACCTGGGTCGACGAGAGCCTGCGCGAGGAGGCGACCTTCCGCGGCTATACGGTGGTGGACCCCTCGACCGTACTGACCACCCACCTGACGGAAATCCTGAAGGAGAATATGGCCGAGCTGCTGTCCTATGCAGAGGTGCAGAAGCTTCTGAACGGTCTGGAGGGGGAGGAGAAGAAGCTGGTGGAGGACCTGATCCCCGGCGCCGTGACCGTCACCACCTTGCAGCGGGTGCTGCAGACCCTGTTGAAGGAGAAGGTTTCGATCCGCGACCTCCCGGCGATCCTGGAGGGACTGGCAGAGGCTGCGCCGCACACCAGTTCAGTGACCATCCTGGTCGAGCATGTGCGGACACGTCTGGCGCGTCAGCTGTGCTGGCAACACAAGGCCGACGACGGCGCCCTGCCGATCGTCACCCTGTCACCCGAGTGGGATCAGGCGTTTGCCGAAAGTCTGGTTGGCCAGGGCGAGGACAAGCAGCTGGCCATGGCTCCGTCCCGGCTGCAGGACTTCATCCGGGCTGTGCGGGATGTCTTCGAGCGGGCCGCCATGTCGGGCGAGACCGCGGTGTTGCTGACCGGTCCGCAGGTCAGGCCCTATGTTCGCTCGATCATCGAACGCTTCCGCGGCCAGACGGTGGTGATGAGCCAGAACGAGATCCACCCCCGCGCCCGCCTGCGGACGCTGGGGCAGGTCTGACGCGAGATCAGTTGACCTCGGTCCAGCCCTCAGACGAGGCTTGACGGGCGGCTTCATTGGTCGGGCGGGCGACGAGACCGGACTGGGTGATCCAGACCTCATATTCCGCGCCATCGGCCATCGGCATATAGGCTCCGCCGCCATACAGCGTGTCGACCGCATCGACATAGCGGCGATATTTGCGCGCCATGTCCCAGGCATTGACCCGCCAGGGCAGGGCATCGGGCTGGTCCCCGCCGCTCAGGTCGTGGACGCTGCGGATGCCTTCGCGTTCCTGCTGGATCGACTGATAGCGACCCGACAGACGGTCCAGCCGGTACTGTGTGTCGAGACCCAGAACCGTGGCCCACGGCTTCCAGCGCAGGACCTGCGCTTCAATCCGCCATTCGTCGCCGTGCAGGGGATAGACTGCTGTGGTCGGGGTGTCGGCCTCATTGGCGGACGGCTGGATCACCGTCGTCTCGAAATATTGGGGGCCGAGCTGCTTGACCTGGATGGTGGCCACCGGTCGCTCATAGGTGAGACGCGCGTAGGTCTGGACGTTCATTCCGAGGAGCGCGGCAATCGCAGCCGCTGCAGCCAGACCCCCACCCCCGATGGCCCCCAGACCGCCGCTCAGGAATTTGCCCCGGAAAAAAGCAGCCAGACCGCTGAACAGAAAGATGACTCCCGCCAATCCAACGATTGCCGGAATAATCCACCACCACCAGACCATGTCGCCCCCTTACGCGCTGCGTATCTACCCTATGCTAACCGTAAATCGCGGGAGCGTCGAAGGTTTCACCCGAGACGCGACTGGACTTGGCCCGGCCGGCAGGTAAACGTGCGCGGCGATGAGCTGGGAAATCCGCGAGAATCTGACGGCATTCAGCCGCTTCCTGCGCACAGCCAGCCTGGGACGTTCCCTGCTCGGGCTGCTGTCGCTGGCACTGGTCCTGCTGCTGGTCGTCAATCTGGCGACCTTTTTCATGATCGGCCGCACGGCCGAGTTCAATGAATCCATTGATCGCAGCATGCGCGTCCAGGTGGCTGCGCGCGATGTGCTGACCCGCCTGGTCGACGCCGAGACCGGTCAGCGGGGTTATCTGTTGACGGGACGTCAGCAGTTTCTGGCGATCCACGACGAGGCGGTCCGCGAACTGCCTGTCTTGATGCAGGAACTGGACGATCTGACCGCCAGCGATGCTGAGGTGCGCGAGCGCGTCGATCGTTTGCGCGACCTGACCCGTGAGCGCATGAGCCTGATGGACACCAGCATAACCCTGGCCCGCAGCGGTCGGACCGGCGATGCCGTCCAGATCGTTCGCGACGGGCGAGGCAAGGAGCTGATGGATGCCATGCGGCTCGAGATAGAGGCCATCGACACGATCGAGAGCGAGCGGTTCGCGTCTCGCCGTCAACAGTCTGAATGGTCCGCGCGCGCGACCATCGGCGTCAACGCTATGGCCGGAATTCTGGTCCTGATGCTGGCGGGCATCGTGGCCTGGATCGTGCTGCGCTATCTGCGGGAGATGCAGGCGGCCCATTATGAGCTGGACCGGATCAACGCCAATCTGGAGAATGAGGTGCGCGACCGCACCGGCGACCTGATCCGCGCCAATGAGGAAGTCCAGCGGTTCGCCTATATCGTCAGCCATGACCTGCGCGCGCCGCTGGTCAATGTCATGGGCTACACCTCGGAACTGGAACAGGCCGGCAAGGTCATCGACCGTCAGATGTCCAGGGTTGAGGTTGAGGCTCCTGACCTGATGGAGAATGACGCGCTGGTTGCCGTCCGCGAGGATGTGCCCGAGGCCATCGGCTTCATCCGTGCCTCGACCGAGAAGATGGACCGGCTGATCAACGCCATTCTAAAGCTCTCGCGGGATGGGCGGCGCGTACTGAGTGCAGAGCCCGTCAACATGACGGCCATGATCCAGAAAATCGCCGATAGCGTGAACCATCAGACCGAAAGTGTGGGGGCCGAGATCGAGGTTGCGGAGCTACCGGGTCTGACGGGGGATCGCCTTTCACTGGAACAGGTGTTCGGCAATATGATCGACAATGCGGTCAAATACCTGGACCCGAAGCGGCCGGGACGAATCCGGGTCGAGGGGCAAGATCTGGCCGACGGCATGGTCGAGTACAGGATCATCGACAACGGTCGCGGCATTTCGGACCGGGACCACGAAAGAATCTTCGAGCTGTTCCGCCGCTCGGGCAAACAGGACCAGCCGGGAGAAGGTCTGGGACTGGCCTTTGTCAAGAACAGCATTCGCCGGATGGGTGGCGACATCGCCGTGGAGTCGAGATTGGGCGAAGGCTCGACATTCATCCTCAAATTTCCCAAACGCCTCTACGTCTCGGAAAACGGAACCCTGTCATGACCACACCCGTCAAAATCCTGATGATCGAGGATGATCACGGCCATGCGCGACTGATCGAGAAGAACATCCGTCGGGCCAATATCTCGAATGAGATCGAGCATTTCGCAGATGGCACGTCGGCGCTGGAACATCTGTTCAGCGAGGCGGTGCTGGCCAATGGTCCGCTGCTGATCCTGCTGGACCTGAACCTGCCGGATATGTCGGGCACCGACATTCTGGAGAAGATCAAGTCGGATGCCCGCTTGCGGCGCGCGCCTGTTGTGATCCTGACCACTACGGACGACAAGACGGAAATCCAGCGGTGCTATGATCTGGGCTGTAATGTCTACATCACCAAGCCGGTGGAGTATGAGTCCTTCTCGGAGGCCATACGGCAGTTGGGTCTGTTCCTTTCGGTTATCCAGGCCCCCGAAATCGATTGAGTGAGCGCTGTTTGGAACCGCTGACCACCCCCCTCAGGCTGCTCTACATCGACGACGACCGCGGCCTGTCGCGCTTGGTCGAGAAGGAGCTCGGCCGGCAGGGCTTTGCAGTGACCTGCGCGGCTGATGGGGAGGCTGGCCTGGAATGCCTGAGGAGTGGTCAGGTGTTCGACGTCTGTGCGCTGGACCACTATATGCCCGAGCGCGATGGGCTGGATGTGCTGCCCGACATTCTGGCTCTGCCGGACCCGCCGCCGGTGGTCTACGTCACCGGCGCCCAGGAAGGGCGGATCGCTGTAGCGGCGCTCAGGGCCGGAGCTGTGGACTACGTCATCAAGGACATCTCGGAAGACTTCACCTCGCTGCTGCGCTCGGCCATTGAAGACGCTCACATGCGTCGTCGGCTGAAGCGCGAGAACGAAAGCGCGCAGGATGAAATCCGCATGGCCCGCGACCGGGCCGAGGCCATGCTGCGTGAGGTCAATCACCGGGTCGGCAATTCCCTGCAACTGGTGTCCAGCTTCATCTCGCTGCAGATGCGCCAGCTCAAGGATGGCGATGCCCGGGATGCCCTGCGCGAGGCGCAGGCCCGGATTGAGGCGGTCGCCCACGTGCACCGCCGGCTCTACACTTCCGGCGACATGGCTCAGGTCGCTATGGATGAATATCTGAAGAGCTTGATCGAGGAACTCGGTGTATCGCTGGGTCGCGAGGACAATGCGCCCAATCTGACCCTGGACGCTGACCCCATGAACGTCGGCACGGATCAGGCGGTATCCCTTGGTGTGATCGTGACCGAACTGGTCACCAATGCGGTCAAGTACGCCTATGAGCCCGGCCAGGGCGGCGAGATCCGGATTCACCTCAAGGCGGACGGAGACGGTCGCGCCCTGCTGACGGTCGAGGACGACGGCCCCGGGCTGGGCGACCAGTCCGCGGGACCCAAGGGGACCGGTCTCGGCTCCAAGATCGTGGCCGCCATGGCGGGCGGTCTGCGCTCCAAGGTCAGCTTTGATGACGCCCACAAGGGGGTCCGTGCCCAGCTGGCCTTCGACCTCTAGGCCGGACCATGCTGCAGTTCGGAATCGCCAGACCTGACCATGTCTATGCGCCGCGGCCCACGGCGTTCGGGCTGCTTGTTCATGACGGACGGCTCGCCTGTGTGCGGATTGACCGGGGCGAGGACAGCTACCTCGACCTTCCGGGCGGCGCGCGTGATGGTGACGAGACCGAGAGGGAGGCCGTCGTGCGCGAGTTCCGCGAGGAGACGGGCCTGAGGGTGGCGGCTGACGTTTGCCTGACGCAAGCTGCCCAGTTCGTGGACAAGAGTGACGGGCGTACCGTCAACAACACGGGCGGCTTCTGGACGCTGCGTCTGCTGGCCCCGACCCCGTCCCGCAAAATCGAGGACGATCATGAACTGGTCTGGCTGGATCCGGTGGAGGCCCTGACGAGGCTACGTCACGAAGCTCATGCCTGGGCGGTGGCAGTGTGGCTAAGGTCTCGCACATCGACGTGATCCGGGGAACGACAACGGCCTGAACCTGTTGAATTGTCATCGGGCGAACGACGGGTTCGCCTTCCTCCCAGGAGACGACAATGAACAAGGATCAAGTTGAAGGCCGCGCCAAGGAAGCCATGGGCAACGTCAAGGACGCCGCTGGCGATGCAACCGACAACCGCAAACTCCAGGCCGAAGGCAAGGCCGACCAGGTCGAAGGCAAGGTCCAGAAGACCGTCGGCGACGTGAAGGAAGACATCAAGCACTGAGCCGGATCATTCCGCCGGATCGAGGGGGCCATCGTCGCAGGACGGTGGCCTCTTTCAGTTCTGGCCGGACAGGTTGATCCGCAGGCCGTCATCGCTGTCCCGCGGGTCGTCGCAAACCTCTTCCCAGACCACGCCGCCGTCTGGACGCGCACGCGGACGGGTGCTGCAGCGGGTCGGCTCGCGTAGTTGCGGCGTGGACGGGCCGCGAACCTCGCGCGGCTGGTCGCACTGGATGGCAAAGTTGGCGTCAGCCTGGGCACGGGCACACGCTTCCAGCGCAGTAGTTGGACGCAGGGCCTCCGGCAGGTTGTCGCCCAGCTCAGCCATCAGCTGCTGCCGGAC
>Ga0098073_1000597_pt1 | contig 11860 bp, 11 predicted proteins | sample 31_taG_FD_75060 | JGI IMG/M metagenome (GOLD analysis project Ga0098073, IMG submission 75060) | Marine viral communities from the Gulf of Mexico - 31_GoM_OMZ_CsCl metaG | ecosystem: Environmental > Aquatic > Marine > Oceanic | place: Gulf of Mexico | collected 2015-07-12
CCAAAATTTGCAACAAAGAAACATCCAGAACGTTTGTTGCAAATCATTTATTGGCTGGGCAAATTGGCAATAGACGAAACCATTAATAACAATAAAAGAACGGTTACGTTTAGTCCTGTTTTAAGAGAGCGTTTAGGACATCATATACATGGAGAAATTTGGGCAAATAACATTAAAGAAGAATTAAAGAAGCGAGATTTACTTGAACGACCAATCCATATCATAAGCGCCAACCTTCACAGTGTAATGAACACATTACATGCACCTAAAGCCCTAAAATCATTTTCTGCAAAAAAGGATATTTTTGAAGTTTATGAAGCGCTGAGCAATAATACTAATATGGCCTTAAGAGATAAAGTTACAAAAACAGCTACTCAAGAAGGTATGGTATTTATTCCTGATGCGTCAGGAACAAATATTGATGTTCAGATTTTTGATACGACCAAAATTGATTTTAAAAGCTCAGACTTAAAAATCACCAAAAAGGACAAAGATTCGGAAAATCCAGTTATTTTTGTCATGGACTATGCGTTTGGTGAGCAAGCATATGAAACTATTGATGAGTTTTTAAAGCCTTTTGGAAGTAAGGGTTCTAAAATACACTTAAATATTCAATCAATCTCTATTATGGGGAAAGCTGGCATTTTAGAAGGAGGCAAAGGTGATATTATGATACCTTCAGCACATATTTTTGAAGGTACAGCAGACAACTATCCTTTTGAGAATGAGTTGAAAAAAGAACAATTAGAAGGTCAAGGCGTTAAAATTTATGAAGGCTCGATGGTAACCGTTTTAGGAACCTCATTGCAGAATAAAGAAATATTGAAATTTTTCCATGATTCAACATGGAATGTGATAGGTCTTGAAATGGAAGGTGCGCATTATCAAAAAGCAATTCAGGCTGCTTCTAAGGTTAGAAACAGTATAAACAAGGATGTGAAGATTAGGTATGCTTATTATGCAAGTGATAACCCACTAGAAACAGGAAGCACATTAGCATCAGGAGGCTTAGGAACAAACGGAGTAAGACCAACGTATTTAATAACAAGAAAAATTTTAGAACAAATACTTAATTAAACTGTAGAAATGAGTAAAGAAATAAACACACCACAAAATAATTCTGACGAAGTAGATTTAGGCCAATTATTTAAACTTATAGGAAATATGTTTGACAGGTTCTTTAAGTTCCTAGGAAGTATATTTAACAAAATATTTTTAGCATTTGTATGGGGCGTTTTTTTCATTAAAAAGCATACTGTATTATTAGTAATAGCAGGAGTATTAGGTTTTGGTTTTGGTCTAATTAAAGAAAAATTTTCTGAACCAGTGTTTAAGTCTTCAATTCTCATTAAACAGAATTATAATACTGGAGAGGCCTTATATAATACAATTAATTATTATAACGGGCTTTTATCTCAAGATGATTATACAACTTTAGCTCAAGAACTATCAATTGATACATTACTTATTTCTTCAATAATTGGTTTTGAAGTGAAAGCATTAGTAACGGAAAATGAGCGATTAGTTCAGTACAACAATTACTTGAGTAGGCTTGATTCTACATTAGCCTCTACAGTTATGTATAAGGATTACATTGAAAATGTTGAAGATCATATTTATAACTCTCAAGAATTAACAATTAATTCAAGAACTAATAAGAATTTTAACATTGTATTTGAATCTATTGTTAATAGCTTAAATTCAAATGTCCATTTTAAACGAGAACAAACAAAAGACCTGATGGAGCTGGAGAATAGAAAATTGGCGATTCAAGAGGCATTGGCCGAATCAGATACATTACAAATTGTTTATAAAAAAGTATTAGAATCGACTCCGGAAACTCAGAATGGTTCTCAAACAAGCATAACCATTGAAGGGAATGACGAAAATAATACGACCAAAGAGTTTGATCTTTATAAAAGCGATATAGAACTAAGAAGAGAGTTAGTAACTATTGAAAGAGAGACACAAAATAAAGAATTTATTGTAGAAATTTTATCTAACACTCCTAGTAGAGGGTTTATAGACTCTTCAATAGAAGTTTTAAATAAAGCCTTTAGACCAACCATATTTTTCGCTACTTTATTTTTCTTTATTTTGTTTTCAATTTTACTGCTATTAAGATTTATCAAATTTTTAGAAAAATTTAAAAGCAAAGTTTAAATAATGACTATTTTAATTACTGGAGGAGCGGGTTTTATAGGCTCTAACTTTATACCATATTTTTTAAATAAACATCAAGACACTCAAGTTATAAATTTGGATAAGCTCACTTACGCAGGTGAGCTTTCTAATTTAGATGAAGTCTCAAGCAATAGGAATTACAACTTTGTAAAAGGAGATATTTACAATAGAAAACTCATTGAAGATTTATTTAAAACTTATAGGTTTAACGGAGTTATTCATTTTGCTGCTGAATCACATGTAGATAACTCTATTGAAAACCCTGGAGAGTTTATTAATACAAACATTGTTGGCACATTTAATTTGTTAGATGTCGCTAAAGCAAATTGGATGACACCATCAAATCAGCCTAAAAAAAATTGCATAAAAAACAGATTTTTACACATCTCTACAGATGAGGTTTATGGGAGTTTAGGTAATTCGGGCTTATTTACTGAAAAAACTCCTTATGCACCTAATAGTCCATACAGTGCCTCAAAAGCGTCATCAGATTTTCTAGTAAGAAGCTATTTTCATACCTATGGGATGAATGTTGTAACAACAAATTGCTCTAATAATTATGGACCAAAACAACATGATGAAAAATTAATTCCAACAATAATTAGAAAAGCATTATCTAATGAAAACATACCAATTTATGGAGATGGGAAAAATGTACGCGATTGGTTATTTGTAGATGACCATTGTAAGGGGATTGATTTGGTTTATCAATATGGAAAAGCAGGAGAAACATATAATATTGGCGGAAACAACGAGCACAATAATATATATATTGCAAATAAAATCTGTGAAATTTTAGATAAAATAAAACCTAAAAGGGTGTCTTACAAAAATCAAATTTCGTTTGTAAAAGATAGGCTTGGCCACGATTTTAGGTACGCAATTGATGCATCTAAAATTGAAAAAGAACTCGGGTGGAGCGCAGCAGAAAATTTTGAAACAGGTATAAAAAAAACCGTAAATTGGTATCTTAATAAATACAATTTTTAAATGAAAGGAATTATTCTAGCTGGAGGCTCAGGCACAAGATTATATCCACTTACAAAAGTTGTAAGCAAGCAATTGATGCCCATTTACGACAAACCTATGATTTATTATCCTTTAACCACTTTAATGTCTGCTGGAATAAGAGAAATATTAATAATTTCTACACCTAAAGATATCAACAAATTCAAAGAACTTTTAGGAGATGGAAAAGAATATGGTTGTGATTTCGAATATGCAATTCAAGACGAGCCAAAAGGTTTGGCCGAAGCATTTATTATTGGAGAACAGTTTATTGGACAAGAAAAAGTAGCACTAATTTTAGGAGACAATATTTTTTATGGTTCAGGGCTCGATCAAACTCTTAAAGCCACCAACAACCCTGAAGGAGGTGTAATTTTTGCTTATCATGTACAAGACCCTAAGCGCTATGGAGTTGTTGAGTTTGACAATAATAATAAAGTAATTTCAATTGAAGAAAAACCAACTCAACCTAAGTCAAATTATGCAGTTCCAGGTATTTACTTTTATGATAACACAGTAGTCGAAATTGCCAAAAACATAAAACCAAGCAAAAGAGGTGAGCTTGAAATTACTGATGTAAACAAAGCTTATCTAGATAAAGAAGCCTTAAATGTTCAAATTTTAGACAAAGGAACAGCTTGGCTAGACACAGGAACATTTAACTCTTTAATGCAGGCATCTCAGTTTGTTCAAGTTATTGAAGAAAGACAAGGTCAAAAGATTGGATGTATAGAGGAAGTAGCCTATAAAATGGGATTTATCAGCAAAGATCAACTTCTAGATTTAGCGAAACCACTAATTAAAAGCGGTTATGGCGAATACCTTCAGCAAATACAATAATATGGAAGCCAAAGAGACACACCTAAAAGGCTGTTATGTTATATCTCCGAAAGTATTTAATGATGAAAGAGGATATTTTTTTGAAAGTTTTAATAAGGTAAAATTCGAATCATTAACGGGAACATCAATTCATTTTGTTCAAGATAATCAATCCTTGTCTTCAAAAGGAGTATTGAGAGGATTGCATTTTCAAATTGGTGACTTTGAACAAGCAAAACTAGTGCGAGCTGTAAAAGGAAGTATACTAGATGTATGTGTGGACCTTAGAAAAAACTCCAAAACTTTTGGGCAATATTTTTCAATAGTTTTAGATGATAAGAAGCACAAACAATTATACATACCTCGAGGTTTTGCACATGGATTTCTTGCCTTAGAAAACAATACGATTATAAGTTATAAATGTGACAACTACTACAATAAAAATTCCGAGAGAGGAATTGCTTATAATGATAAAACTTTAAATATTGATTGGGATATTGATAATTCTAAGATAATTTTATCTGATAAGGACAAAGAATTACCAGATTTTGACACATATTTCAAATGAAGACAAAAATCTTAGTCACAGGAGCCAATGGACAATTAGCACAATGCATAAAAGATTTAGAACCTAATTTTCTAGATTCAATAATTAGCTATAAAAACTCATCGAACCTGGATATAACGAATTCAGACCAAGTCAATACTATTTTTAAGAAAAACAATTTTGATTGGTGTATTAATTGTGCCGCATACACAAATGTAGAAAAAGCAGAAACAGAAAAAGATAAGGCTTTTGATGTAAATCATTTAGGTGTAAAAAACATAGCCCTAGCATGCCGTGATAACAACACTAAGCTAATTCATATTTCAACAGACTTTGTTTTTGATGGTATGACTTCAAAAGCTTACACAGAAAATGATGAACCCAACCCTATCAATGTTTATGGCTTATCAAAACTAAAAGGGGAAAAGGAGGTACAAAGTTTTTTAAAAGAAAACTATATAATAAGAACTTCTTGGTTATATTCTGAATACAGGAATAATTTCTTAAAAACTATACTTAAACTCTCCGAAACAAAAAGTGAAATCAATGTGGTTTCAGACCAAATAGGAACTCCAACATACGCAAGAGATCTGGCTGATGCAATATTAAAAATAATAAAAACAGACACCTGTGAATACGGAATTTACAACTATAGTAATCAAGGAGAAATTAGTTGGTATGAATTTGCCACCGCAATTTTAAAAATTATCAATTCAAATATAACAGTTAAGCCTATTTTATCATCAAACTATCCTACACACGCCTTAAGACCCAAATTTAGCGTACTAGACAAAACGAAAATTAAAAACACATTCAATATTTCCATTCCATACTGGAAAGATAGCTTGGGAATAGCAATAAAAAGGTTAGATGGATAAGTATTTACAAATAGCAATTATGGCATCTTTAGAAGCAGGAAAAGCCATAATGGATGTATATAACACTGCATTTGAGGTTGAGATAAAAGACGATAAATCACCTTTAACCGAGGCAGACAAGCGTGCAAACATTATTATTAACTCACATTTGGAGAAAACAGAATTCCCACTAATTAGTGAAGAAAACAAACAAATTGATTACCAAATAAGGAATCAATGGTCAACTATTTGGGTTGTAGACCCAGTTGATGGCACCAAGGAATTTATAAAGCGTAACGGTGAGTTTACAGTAAACATAGCCTTAATATCCAATGGTGTTCCGCAACTTGGAGTTATTTATGCTCCTGCGACAAAGGTTTTATATTTTGCAGATGTAAATAAAAAACAAGCTTTCAAAGCAGAATTAAAAACACACAACGAATCTATTAATACTGTTTTGAAAAACGCAAATTCAATGCAACCAAAAAAAACAGATTCAAATTTAGTTCGTGTTGTCGGTAGTCGGTCTCATATGAACATTGATACTTTAGAGTTCATAAAATCTTTAGAAACTAAAGGAAAGAAAACCGAAATTGTCTCAAAAGGCAGCTCTTTAAAATTTTGTTTAATTGCCGAAGGTCATGCAGATGTTTACCCTAGATTTGCACCAACCATGGAATGGGATACAGCAGCTGGACAAGCAATTTGCGATGCTGTTGGCATAGAGGTCATTTCTAGAGAAACCAACCAGCCATTATTGTATAATAAAGAAAATCTTTTAAACCCTTGGTTTATTGTATCTAAAAAGTGAGAGATAATTCACATAAAAGACATTTGGCGAAGACCATTACATGGAGGTTTGTTGGCACAATAGATACCATGGTTTTATCTTGGATTATTTCAGGGAATCCGATATTCGGATTAAAAATTGGCGTCATTGAAATTGTTACAAAAATGACGCTTTATTATTTTCACGAACGAATTTGGTTCAATACAAAAATAACTAATGCAAATAAAAGACACCTCTATAAAACAGTGACCTGGAGGCTGGTTGGCACATTGGATACAATGACAATTGGCTATTTAGTTACTGGTAATGCAATAATTGGATTAAAAATTGGTTTTTTCGAAGTTGCTACTAAACTCATATTGTATTATCTTCATGAAAAAATTTGGTACAAATCAAATTTTGGTATTGAAGATAGAAAACATTAAGAAAAATGAAACCTCATATCTCGCTTCATGACTTTAGTATTTCAGTTAAAGACAGAAGAAAACTAAAAAATCACAATTCTTTTGTTTTATGGTTTACTGGCTTATCAGGGGCTGGAAAATCTACAATAGCAAATGAATTAGAGCAGGAATTATACAAGATAGGAATACATACCTACTGCTTAGATGGTGATAATGTTAGGAGTGGAATAAACAAAGACTTAACCTTTAAACCTAAAGATCGCAATGAAAATATAAGAAGGGTAGGAGAAATTGCAAAACTCTTAGTAGATTCCGGGATTGTTGTTTTAGCTACTTTTATCTCGCCATACAAATCAAATAGAGATGCAGTAAAAAATATTGTTGGTGAAGAAAATTATGTTGAAATTTTTGTAAACACGAGTCTAGAAGAATGCGAACGTAGAGATGTAAAAGGGTTATATAAAAAAGCGCGAACAGGTGAAATAATGGACATGACAGGAGTAACGGCGCCATTTGAACCACCAGAAAAGCCAAATATTGAGATAAATACCGAAGGCGAAACTGTTTCAGAATCCGTTAAGCGTATTTTAGAATATATTAGGCCTAAATTACAAAAGAATAATAATGAGTAAATACTATTTAAATTATCTTGATGAATTAGAAAGTGAATCTATCTTTATTCTTAGAGAAGTTTATGCTCAGTTTCAATACCCCGTGATATTATTTTCTGGAGGGAAAGATTCAATTTTAGTAACACATTTAGCTAAAAAAGCATTTTATCCTTGTAAGATTCCATTTCCATTGCTTCATATAGATACTGGCCACAATTTCCCAGAAACTATTCAGTTTAGAGATCAAATAGTAAATAAATTAGACGTGAACTTAATTGTTGGTTCTGTTCAAAAATCAATAGACCAAGGAAGAGTGTCAGAAGAAAAAGGCAGAAACGCTACACGTAACGCGCTTCAAATAACGACGTTGTTAGATACAATTGAAGAGCATGAAATAGATTGCGCAATTGGAGGAGGTCGTCGTGATGAAGAAAAAGCTAGAGCCAAAGAGCGTTTTTTTTCCCATCGAGATGAATTTGGACAATGGGACCCAAAAAACCAAAGACCAGAACTTTGGAATATTTTAAACGGGAAACATTTTTCAGGAGAACATTTTAGAGCTTTTCCGATAAGTAATTGGACAGAAACTGACGTTTGGAACTATATAGAGAGAGAGAACCTAGAAATACCTTCATTGTATTTTGCTCATGATAGAGAGGTTGTTTGGAGGCAAAATTCTTGGATTCCAAACTCTAAATTTTTAAATCTTCAAGAAAACGAAAAAATAGTTACGAAAAAGGTCCGTTTCAGAACCTTAGGAGATATAACTATTACAGGAGGCATTGAATCTAATGCAGATACACTTGAAAAAGTCACTTTAGAAGTTTCTGGAATGCGTCAAACTGAACGAGGCAATAGAAGCGATGATAAGCGCTCTGAATCTGCAATGGAAAACAGAAAACGAGAAGGCTATTTTTAATTTTTAGAGGATAAAATGTTAGACAACAACCAATTATTACGTTTTACAACTGCTGGGAGTGTAGATGATGGCAAAAGCACGCTTATAGGTCGATTGCTTTATGATTCAAAATCTTTATTCGAGGATCAACTAGAAGCAATTGAAAAAATAAATAAGAAGAAAGGACTTGATGGGGTTGATTTAGCCTTATTTACAGACGGACTTCGAGACGAACGCGAACAAGGTATTACAATTGATGTAGCTTATAGATATTTCACTACACCAAAACGAAAATTTATTATTGCTGACACACCAGGACACATTCAGTATACCAGAAACATGGTTACTGGTGCTTCAACTGCTAACGCCGCAATTATTCTTGTAGACGCACGACATGGTGTTGTAGAGCAAACCAAAAGACATGCATTCATTGCGTCATTATTACAAATATCTCATGTAATAGTATGTATTAATAAAATGGATTTAGTTGATTTTTCCGAAGAGTTTTACAATAGAATCATTAGTCAATTTGAGGATTTTGCATCGAAATTTATGGTTAAAGATTTAAGGTTTATACCAATAAGTGCCTTAAAAGGTGATAATGTTGTAAACAGATCTTCGCATATGAATTGGTATCAAGGAGCTCCTTTATTGCACACCCTTGAAACGCTCCATATAAGTAGCGATATTAATAAAGTAGATGCGCGATTCCCAATACAAACTATATTGAGACCTCAAAATGAATATCATCGGGACTACAGAGGTTATGCTGGCAGAGTGGCTAGTGGTGTTTTTAGATTAGGCGATGAGGTTACGGTATTGCCTTCTGGGTTTTCTTCGAAAATTAAATCGATTGATATGGCAGAAGGCAATATAAAGGAAGCTTTTGCTCCTATGTCTGTGAGTATAACCCTTGAAGACGATATAGATATTAGTCGAGGCGACATGATAGTGAGAACAAACAATAAGCCAAACATTTCTCAAGATGTTGAGGTCATGTTGTGCTGGCTGCATAATGATAAAGCCAAACCTAGATCAAAATATACCATTATGCATACTTCCAATGAGCAAAAGGCAATGGTGAAAGAAATAATTTACAAAATAAATATCAATACTTTAGAAAGAGATATTGATGATAAAGAATTGGGCATGAACGATATTTGTAAAGTTAAGTTACGTACCACAAAACCCTTAATGTTTGACTCCTACAGGGACAACAGGACGACAGGTAGTATTATTTTGGTTGATGACACTACAAATGAAACAGTAGCGGCTGGAATGATAATTTAAAGCTAAAGAACATCAAATCTTTTTGATAAAAAACAACAATATTACTTGTTTAGAGCTTGTGTTAACTTATTTTTGCGCAATTAAATGATAAAATGAGAATTTTATCAAAAAGACCAACTCAAATCGTAATGCAATGAAAAAGAATTTAATAATTTTTGGAACACGACCTGAAGCCATAAAAATGGCACCTCTTGTAAAAGCGTTTCAAAACTCCAATAATGATTTTGTTACCAAAGTTTGCATTACTGCTCAACACAGAGAAATGTTGGATCAAGTACTTACTTTTTTTGAAATCACGCCAGATTATGATTTGGATTTGATGAAACCAAATCAAAACTTATATACGCTTACTGCAGATATAATAACTGGGTTGAAACCGGTTTTAGATGAATTCAAACCAGATTTTGTGTATGTTCATGGCGATACTACAACAACAATGGCAGCGAGCATCGCAGCGTTTTATTATGGCTCTCAAGTATGTCATGTTGAAGCAGGACTAAGAACTTTTAATAAAAGATCTCCTTTCCCAGAGGAAATAAATAGAAGTATTGCTGGAAGGATATCTGACTATCATTTTGCACCCACTGAAACGTCAAAACTAAACCTAATTAATGAGAATATCTCAAGTAAAAATATTATTGTAACTGGGAATACAGTGATTGATGCATTAAATTATAGTGCTTTAAAAGTTACAAGTAACAGTTTTAAAGATCCAGAAATTGAAAATCTAAAATCAATTGTTGATTCAACGAAAAGAATAATATTAGTAACTGGTCATCGTAGAGAAAACCATGGAGACGGCTTCATTAACATTTGCAAAGCTCTAAAACAAATAGCCAAAGAATATCCAGATTTCAATATTATATATCCTGTACATTTAAATCCGAATGTTCAAAAACCAGTATATAAACTATTGGATAGTGTAACAAATATAAAATTAATAAATCCTCTTTCGTACCCAGCATTTGTTTGGTTAATGGAAAAAGCCTACCTGATAATAACAGATAGTGGAGGTGTTCAAGAAGAAGCGCCAAGTCTAGGAAAGCCTGTTATAGTAATGCGAGATACCACGGAAAGACCAGAAGCAGTTGATGCAGGAACAGTTCTGTTAGTGGGAACAGATACTGAAAAAATAATATCAGAAACCAAACGTTTAATTGAAAATAAACAATTTTATGATAGCATGAGCAAACTGCACAATCCTTATGGAGATGGAACTGCTTGCCAAAAAATAGTTAATTTTATAGCAAATTTGTAACAAATGGATAACAAACCAAGTGTTGTTATGATCGGCTTAGGCTACATTGGGCTTCCAACTGCAGCATTGATAGCAAAAAATAACACATATGTACATGGAGTAGATATTAACCCAGATGTTGTAGAAACAATTAATTCTGGGGAAATACATATAGTAGAACCAGAATTAGATACTGTAGTTGCAAATGCGGTAAAAAAAGGTTATTTAAAAGCAGCAACAACACCAGTTAAAGCAGACACTTATCTTATTGTGGTGCCTACGCCTTTTAAGGCAAAAAATGAACCAGATATTTCGTTTGTTGAATCTGCTACTAGAGCAATACTCCCTCTTTTAAAAGAAGAAGATTTATATATAATAGAATCTACATCACCTGTTGGTACAACAGAAAAAATGATGGAACTTATTTATTCAGAGAGGTCTGAGCTAAAAGGAAAGCTTAATATTGCTTACTGTCCAGAACGTGTGTTGCCTGGAAATGTTATGTATGAATTAGTGCATAACGATCGAGTAATAGGAGGTGTAGATGAAGCTTCTACCGAAAAAGCGGTTACATTTTATAGCCAGTTCATCAAGGGAAATTTACACAAAACAAATGCACGCACAGCTGAGATGTGCAAATTAGTCGAAAACTCTTCGAGAGATGTACAAATTGCGTTTGCTAATGAATTATCTTTAATATGCGATAAAGCAGATATAAACGTATGGGAACTTATAGAGCTGGCAAACAAACACCCAAGAGTTAGTATATTACAACCTGGATGTGGTGTAGGTGGCCATTGTATTGCTGTTGACCCATACTTTATCGTTTCAGATTATCCAATGGAATCGCAAATTATTGGTAAAGCTAGAGAGATCAATAATTATAAATCATTTTGGTGTGCCGAGAAAATACAAACAGCTAAACTTGAATTTGAACTTAAGTATGGGCGTAAACCAAGCATTGCCTTAATGGGGCTAGCTTTTAAACCGAATATTGATGACTTAAGGGAATCTCCAGCTAAATATATAGCTCAAAAAGTATTACAAAACGCCAATAACGAAGACTATTTTATTGTTGAACCCAATATAAACTCGCATAATGTTTTTAAGCTTACATATTATAAAACAGCGGTTGAGAAAGCCGATATTATTGCATTTTTAGTAGCGCACGATGAGTTTAAAGAATTAAAAATTTCTAGTGAGAAAATAGTATTA
>Ga0098073_1000599_pt1 | contig 11830 bp, 10 predicted proteins | sample 31_taG_FD_75060 | JGI IMG/M metagenome (GOLD analysis project Ga0098073, IMG submission 75060) | Marine viral communities from the Gulf of Mexico - 31_GoM_OMZ_CsCl metaG | ecosystem: Environmental > Aquatic > Marine > Oceanic | place: Gulf of Mexico | collected 2015-07-12
GACGGCGGCTACCAGAATGTCCACACGGCGGCACACCTCGGCCAGATCCCGCGTCCGCGAATGGGCAATCGTGACGGTGCAGCTTTCGGCCAGCAGCAGCTGCGCCATCGGCTTGCCGACGATGTTCGAGCGTCCAACGACCACGGCATCCAGCCCCGACAGATCGCCCAGCGTCGCCTTCAGCAGCTTGATGCACCCCAGTGGTGTGCACGGCACCAGACCCGGCTGTCCGGTCGCCAGCCGACCGGCGTTGATCACGTGAAAGCCGTCGACGTCCTTGTCCGGGTCGATGGCCGCCAGCACCGCCGTCTCGCGGATGTGGGCCGGCAGGGGCAGTTGCACCAGAATCCCGTGCACTGCCGGATCGGCATTCAGACGTGCCACCAGATCCAGCAATTCTTGCTCGGTCGTCTCGGCGCTGAGGGTGTGGGTGAACGAATTCAGCCCCGCCCGCGTCGCCGTCTCGCCCTTGCTCTTCACATAGATCCGGCTGGCCGCGTCTTCGCCCACCAGCACGGCGGCCAGCCCGGGCACGATCCCGGTGTCGGCCTTCAGCCGCTCCGCGGCCCTGGCCACCTGATCGACCAGCGCCGCGGCACGCGCCTTTCCGTCGATAATCCGGGCGGTCGGGGAAGGGGTGGCGGTCATGGCGGGTCCGTTCTGCCGATCCCTCGTCAGGAATCGTTGCGGTCAGGCGATTTACACAGGCCGGGGTTCGGCGTCTATGATCGGGCAAAGCTGTGAAGGGGATACCATGCGCCGATTCCACGGGACCAGATTGCTCGGCCTTGCCGGCGCCTCGGCGCTGGCCATGCTCGCTGCCGGCGGTGCCTCGGCCCAGGAGGCCGGAACCCTGACGCTGGGCGAGGGTCTGGACGCCGCCCTTGAGGAAAGCGATGCCCGGGACGATCTCGGCGCCCCCTACGACAGCTATTCGGTGGCGCTCACGGCCGGTCAGCGGTTCGAGGTCGAGATGCGCTCTGACGACTTTGACGCCTACCTCGAACTCTACGGCGCCGACATGGAAGAGCCGGTGGCCGTCGATGACGACGGTGCGGGCGACGGCACCGATGCCCGCCTGCGCTACACAGCCGATGCAGACGGCCTCTACACAGTGCGGGCCCGCGCCTTCTCTGAAGGGGCCTTCGGGGTCTACAATCTGATTGCCCGCGAGCGCCCGCCCGCTCCGCCCGCACCCGAGCCCGGCGCCATCGCACTCGGCCAGTCGGTTGAGGGCGTCATCGACGATGCAGATCCCGTTGATGATCAGGACGTGGCCTATGACGCGTATCGCTTTTCCGCCGATCAAGGCGAACGGATGGTCGTGCTCCTGACCTCCGACGCCTTCGACACCTATCTGCAGGTTGGTCGGATGACGGACGGCGGATTCGAGGAACTGGCCTTCAATGACGACGACGGCGAAACCCTCAACTCGCGGCTGGTGTTCGCGGCCCCCGCGCGCGGCGACTACATCATCCGGGCTCGCCCGCTTTCGGCCAGCGAGGGCGGGGCCTACACCCTTTCCCTCCAGCCCGCCCCGCCGCCGCCCCAAGCCAAACGGTTGAACCTTGGTGACAGTCTCACCGGCACGATCGATGCGGACGCGCCGGTCAATGACGAAGGCTACCGCGCGCATCTTTACCGGTTTGACGGACGCGAGGGCCAGCGCATCGACATCCGCCTCGAGGCCGAGGATTTTGACACCTATCTGGTGCTCTATCGCGATGACGGCACACCGCCGACCCGTCTGGACGACAATGACGACAGCGACGGCACCAACTCCCGCCTGACCCGCACGCTTGAGGGCTCCGGCCCTTACCTCATCGAGGTGCGTGGCTTCAGCCAGACGGTCGAGGGCGACTATACCCTCAGCCTCGCCGAAATCGCGCCCGAGCGCCCGCCCGAACCCATCGCCTTCGGCGCCACACAGGAAGGCGTGATCGACGATCAGGACCCGCTGGACGGTCAGGACCGCAACTATGACTCCTTCCGCTTCACCGGCGTCGGGGGCAACCGCGTCCAGATCATCGCCCGCTCCGGCGACTTTGACACCTTCCTGCGGATCAGTTCGGCCGAGGGCGAGTTCGAGGCCCTGGCCACCGACGATGACGGCCTCGGTGAAGGCACCGACTCGCGCCTGAACTTCACCATCCCTGAAGACGGCGACTATGTGATCCGTCTGTCCCCGCTCAGCCAGGACAATGAAGGCCTCTATTCCATCGAGTTGATCGATCGGGGGCCCGCGCCCACGCCGGGCAGTATGCTGATCGGGGCAACCGCGCGCGGCACCCTGGTCGAAGCCGATGCCGCCGCGGGCGACGGCAGCTACTTCGACGCCTATCGCATTCACGCCAAGGAAGGCGAAACCCTGGTCATCACCATGGTTTCCAATGCCTTCGATGCCTTTGTTATCGTGGGACGTGAAAAGGACGGCGACGGGATCGAGGTACTGGCCAGCGACGATGACGGGCTGTCAGACACCCACGCCCGTCTGGAATGGGAAGTGCCCGACGACGGCGTCTACATCATCCGCGCCGGCAGCTACGGCCAGTCTGAAACCGGCGCCTACGCCCTCAAGGTCGAACGCAAGCCCTGAGCAGGCGTCGGCCGCTACAGCCGTTGAAACGCCTTGCCGTTCGCATCGAACAGATAGGCCTTGTCCGACGGCACCTTCAACTCCAGCCGGTCGCCCGACTTCGGTCGCTCGGACCCGGCCAGCTGGGCGGTCATGCTGTCGTGGCCCTCGCCGATGTCGACATAGGCATAGGTGGCATTGCCGAGCGTCTCGACAAAGTCGGCCCGGCCGTGGATCGCCTCGCCCGGTCCGTCCAGCGACAGGTGTTCGGGCCGGATTCCCAGCGTCAGGGTGTCGCCCGGCTTCGCACCCTCTGCCCGGACCGCCGCCCGCAGCGTATCGCCGCCGGCGGTCTTCAGCACCGCCCCCTCGGGCCCCGCCTCGACCAGCGTCACGGAGATCATATTCATCTTCGGACTGCCGATGAACTCGGCGACAAAGCGGTTGCAGGGGTGCTCGTACAGATCCATGGGCGCGCCGACCTGTTCGATCACCCCGCCGTTCAGCACCACGATCCGGTCGGCCAGGGTCATGGCCTCGATCTGGTCGTGCGTCACATAGACCATGGTGGTCTTCAGCCGCTGGTGCAGGGCGGCGAACTCGTAGCGCATACGCACCCGCAGCGCCGCGTCCAGGTTCGACAGTGGCTCGTCGAACAGGAAGACCTCGGGCTCGCGCACAATGGCCCGGCCGATGGCCACCCGCTGGCGCTGGCCGCCCGACAGGGCCTTCGGCTTGCGGTCCAGATAGTCGGTGATGTTCAGGATGGCGGCCGCCGCATCGACGCGCCGCTCGATCTCGGCCTTGTCGTGCTTCGCCAGCTTCAGGCCAAAGGCCATGTTCTCGCGCACCGTCATGTGCGGATAGAGCGCATAGGACTGGAACACCATGGCGATGCCCCGGTCCGAGGGCGACAGATCGTTGACCACCCGGTCGCCGATCACGACCTCGCCCGCGCTGACCTCTTCGAGACCGGCGATGGTGCGCAGCAGGGTCGACTTGCCACAGCCCGACGGCCCGACGAACACCACGAACTCCCCATCGGCAATGTCGAGGTCGATGCCCTTCAGCACCTGCACGGCGCCAAAGTCCTTTCGCACGCCGTTAAGACGGACGCCTGCCATCGCGCTTCCTGCCCTTCGTTTTTCGTTGCAGTCAACGTAACCGGTTACAGGCCCCGATCAAGCGCGGTGTCACGCCATCACGACATTTGATCGGAGAGGGAAGGAATGGTGGATGCGACAGGGATTGAACCTGTGACCCCCTCGGTGTGAACGAGGTGCTCTCCCGCTGAGCTACGCATCCGACCGGTCAGGAGGCGGGGTGTTTAGCCCGGCGATCCGGCAAGGGCAAGGCCCTGTTCGGTCTCGGCCACACAGCGCGCCACCAGCCCCGGAAAGGCCTCGTAATGGTCCAGCACGGCCCACGGCGTCATCTCAGGAATCGCCATGTCGGCATAGCCGAAGCTGACCGCCACGAACGGCAGGCCCGCGGCGTGCGCGGCGCCCGCATCCAGACTGCTGTCCCCGACCATCAGGGCGCGATCCGCCCGGCCGCCACAGGCCGCAACGGCCTCAAGCAGATGGGCCGCGTTGGGCTTCCTCGCCGACACCCGGTCCGGCCCGTACACACAGGCGAACAGGCCGGTGATGCCCAGCGCATCGGTCAGGGCTACCGACAGGTCCGTCCGCTTGTTGGTCGTCACCGCCAGCGTATAGCCTTGGGCCTTCAACACGGTCAGCGCTTCGACACATCCGGGATAGGGCCGGGTCAGCTCGGCGATCCGCCCGACATAGAGGTCGAGGAACAGGGTGAACCGCACATCCAGAGCCTCGACCGAAAGCGGCGACCCCGCCGTCTCATATCCTCGCCGCAGCAGCGCCCGTGCCCCGTGACCGATCAGGTCGCGCCCCTGCGCCAGTGGCAGGGCCGGCAGGCCATCGGTCGCCAGCACGGCATTCAGCGTGCCGATCAGGTCCGGCGCGGAGTCGACCAGCGTCCCGTCAAGGTCGAACAGCAGCGTCCACCCGTTCGCTTTCAAGGACATAGGGCCTCCCTTTATCGCGCGTCATGCGTTATGCCCGCGGACGACTAGACGAGGGACGACCACGTGACCACCCAAAGCCAAACCGGGGCCGCGCGCGCCGCCGTGATCCTTGCCGCGGGGCAGGGCACTCGCATGAAGTCACGCCTGCCCAAGGTCCTGCACCCGGTCGGCGGACGCGCCATGCTGGATCACGCCATCGATGCCGCCCAGGCCTTGGGCTGCGAACGGATCGTCGTGGTCGTCGGCAATCACTCGCCCGAGGTTCGCGCCCACGTCGTCGCCCGGCTGGGTGAGGCGGCCATCGCGGTCCAGGACCCGCCCATGGGCACCGGCCACGCCGTCCTGTGCGCGCGAGAGGCCCTGAACGGCTTCGAGGGCCAGGTCGTCATCACCTATGGCGATGTGCCCCTGCTCAAGGCCCATGACATCGCCCCTGTGTTCGAAGCTGCCGACGCCCTGTCGGTGATCGGCTTTGAGGCCCGCGACCCCGGCGCTTACGGCCGTCTGGTGATTGAGGGCGGCGAACTGACCGCCATCACCGAGGCCAAGGAGGCCTCGGCCGAGGTCCTGGCCATCCGCACCTGCAACTCGGGCGTCATGTCGGCCCCGGCCCGCATCCTGTTCGACCTGCTCGACAAGGTCGGCAACAATAATGCCAAGGGCGAATACTATCTGACCGATGTGGTCCAGCTGGGGCGCGAGGCCGGCGTGCCCACCCGCGCCGTCATGGCATCAGAGGATGCCGTCATGGGCGTCAACGCCCAGTCCGAACTGGCCGAGGCCGAGGCCCTGTTCCAGAAGGTCCAGCGCGAGACCTTCCTCGCGCGCGGCGTGACCATGCCCGCGCCCGACACCGTTCATTTCGCCTGGGATACGGACATCGAGGCGGGCGCCGTGGTCGAGCCCTATGTCGTCTTCGGCCCGGGGGTGAAGGTCGCCTCGGGTGCCCGCATCCGCAGTTTCAGCCACATGGAAGGCGCCACGGTCGGCGAGGACGCCATTGTCGGCCCCTATGCCCGTCTGCGCCCCGGCGCGCGGCTGGACTGCGATGTCCACATCGGCAATTTCGTCGAGGTCAAGAACAGCCACATCGCCGAGGGCGCCAAGGCCAACCACCTGTCCTACCTCGGCGACGGCCATGTCGGCCCGCGCGCCAACATCGGCGCGGGCACCATCTTCTGCAACTATGATGGCGTGTTCAAACACAAGACCACAGTGGGCGAGGGGGCGTTCGTCGGCTCCAACAGCTCGCTGGTCGCCCCCGTCAACATCGGTGCCGGCGCCATGACCGCCTCCGGCTCGGTCATCACCGAAGACGTCCCCGACGGCGCCCTCGCCCTCGGCCGCTCTGCCCAGACCGTCAAGGAAGGCTGGGCCGACCGCTTCATGCAGATGATGAAGGCCAAGAAGGCGAGCCAGAAGAAGTGATGAGCGCAGACACCCAGAAACGCCTCGCCGGCGAGGCCGCCGCCCTTCGGGTCGAGGCGGGCATGAAGGTGGGCCTCGGCACCGGCTCGACCGCCGCCTGGTTCGTCAAGGCGCTGGCCGCCCGCAACCTGCCCGACCTCCGCTGCGTGCCGACGTCTGAGGCCACGGCCGATCTGGCGCGCGAGCTGGGCCTGCCGCTGTCGACACTGGAGGACACCCCCCACCTCGACATGACCGTGGACGGCGCGGACGAGGTCGGACCGGGCCTGGCCCTGATCAAGGGCGGCGGCGCGGCCCTGCTGCGCGAGAAGCTGGTGTGGGAGGCCTCGGACCGCTGCCTCGTCATCGCCGACGCGGCCAAGGTGGTGAAGACGCTCGGCGCCTTCCCCCTGCCGATCGAGGTCGTCGCCTTCGGGCACAAGACCACCGGCAACCGAATCGCCGATGTGCTGGCCGACCACGATATCGCCATGCCCGCCCGCGTCCGCACCGCCGAGCGCGGCCTGGTGCGTACCGACGGCGGCAATCTGATCTATGACGCCAGATGCGGCGCCATCACCGACCCCAGCCGCCTTGCCGACGACCTGAAACTGATCACCGGCGTCGTCGAACACGGCCTGTTCCTCGACCTCGCGGATGAGGCGATCATCGGCACCGATGACGGGGTTGAGGTGCTGGTGCCGTGAAGCTGCCCACGCTGAATGGCATCACCTTCGTCCCCCGTGACAAGGGTGGATTCACATTGGCCCTCGATCGGCCAACCCGCGCCGATTTCAAGGCGCTGCTCCACTGGCTGCCCGAGGGCTGGGAAGTCGACTTCCATGATCCCTATTTTCCGCAGCTCAGCGATCCAGGCGCCTATGTCCTGATCCAGAGACGGGGCGATCAGTTTCTCCACCGGCTCGGAAACCATGGCTGGCTGAACCGCTGGTCCCATCAAAGCCCTGAGCTGCTGGCCGCCTATCTTCAGCTTGTCGCAGACTATCCGGGCGAGCGAACGCCCTTCGACGGGCCGATGATGGTCAAGCCCGCCTACCGCTCCGCGTGGGACGATCAAGAGACGGCCTGATCTGTGAAGGGCGTGCCTTGCCCCTCCCACCCCTGATCCCTAAGTCCCTGACGCGACGGGGGCCACGCGCCCCCGCCCCATGCCTGCCTTCAGTTCGCCGGAGCGGATTTCAGACCATTCAGACGGTTCAGACGGTCTAATTTCATTGTCTGATTTCTGCACCGCCCCCGGTTTCAGACTATTCAGACCATTCAGACAGTCATTTTCATCGTCTGAGTTCAGGAGCCCCGAATGCCCACGACCTACGACTACGACCTCTTCGTCATCGGTGCGGGCTCGGGCGGGGTGCGGGCGGCGCGGCTGACGGCCCTGTCGGGCAAGAAGGTCGCCGTGGCCGAGGAGCACCGGGTCGGCGGCACCTGTGTCATCCGGGGCTGTGTGCCCAAGAAATTCATGGTCATGGCCTCAGAGGTCAGCCACGCGCTGGAAATCGCCGAGGGCTATGGCTGGAACATCGAGGGGGCGACCTTCGACTGGAAGCGCTTCCTTGAGGCCAAGGACGTCGAGATCGCCCGGCTGTCCGGCATCTATGTCGCCAATCTGGGCAAGGCGGGGGCCGAGCTGATCCACGGCCGGGCCCGGCTGAAGGATGCCCACACGGTCGAGGTGCTGAAGAAGGACGGCACGCTGGACCGCACCGTCACCGCCGAAACCATCCTGATCGCCACCGGCGGTCGCCCCTGGGTGCCCGAAGACCTGCCGGGCATCGAGCACGCCATCACCTCGGAAGAGGCCTTCCACCTGCCGGAACTGCCGAAGAGCATCCTGATCGCGGGCGGGGGCTATATCGCGGTTGAGTTCGCCGGCATCTTTGCCGGCCTTGGCGTCGAGACCACCCTGGTCTATCGCGGGCCCAACATCCTGCGCGGCTTTGACGATGACGTCCGCGCCCATCTGGCGGGCGAAATCGAGCGGCGCGGCATCAAGGTGGTGCTGGGCTGTCAGCATTCGTCGATCGAAAAGACCGCCGACGGCCTCGTCAGCCACCTCGAGAACGACATGAGCCTGACGACCGAGGCCGTCATGTTCGCCACCGGCCGCACGCCCTACGTCAAGGGTCTGGGGCTGGAGGAGGCCGGAGTCGAGCTGACCGAAGGCGGCGCCATCAAGGTCGACCAATACTCGCGCACCAGCGTCGACAACATCTGGGCCATCGGCGACGTCACGGACCGGATCAATCTGACCCCCGTCGCCATCCGCGAGGCCGTGGCCTTCCATGAGACCCGCTACAAGGACAATCCCTCGTCGTTCGACTATGAGGCCGTCGCTACCGGCGTCTTCAGCCAGCCGCCGGTCGGCGTGGTCGGCCTCAGCGAGGCCGAGGCCCGGCGTCATTGCGCGAAGGGGGTCGATGTCTATCTGACCCGCTTCCGGCCCATGAAGACCGTGTTCGTCGGCTCGGACGAGCGGGTGCTGATGAAGCTGGTGGTCGATGCCGACACCCAGCGCGTCGTGGGTGTCCACATCGTCGGCCCCGAGGCGCCCGAGATGATCCAGCTGGCCGCCATCGCCGTGAAGGCCGGCCTGACCAAGGCCCAGTGGGACGCGACCTGCGCCGTTCACCCGACCCTGGCCGAGGAACTGGTCACCCTGAAGGACAAACAATCGGTCGCCGCGACCGCCGCCGAATAGGGGCTCAGAAACCTTCCAGCCGGTCCCGGATCGGCTTCAGGCCCGCCAGCAGGGGCTCGATCTCCGCCGCATTCTTCTTCCACTTGTCGGGCGCGGGCGGGGTCAGGGTGTGGCGCGACTCCGGCAGCTTGCCGCCGGTCCGCTCTTCGAGCGCCGCGTCGAACTCGAGGTCGGCGAAGTCACAGATGCCGCGCATCACTGCCGCGGGATCGGCGACGAAGTCGGCATAGCGGACCACGTGGCGCCGATCGGCGGGCAGGGCGGACAGGTCGTCCATGATGGTCTGGTTGGTGGTCGCCCACTGATAGGCCGCGATCTCGGGCAGGGGCTTGCCCTTCAGGCCCTGCCAGCCCTGCGGCAGCAGCAGCGACCAGGGGCCTTCCCAGCCGGGCAGCTGCGGATAGGTGACCCAGCCGCCGGCCCGCCAGGCGTCGATGATGCTCGAGACATTCTCCTCCGGCTCGCGCCACAGGAAGACGAACCGGGCGTCCGGGAACAGGGCGTTGAAGAAGGGGATGCGCAGGGCGTTCTTGGGAGTCTTCTCCAGCAGGCGGACGCTGTCCTGGTTGGCAAAGGGCCGCTCGGCCCCGTCGCGCAACTTCTCGGCCAGCCGGGCCTTCATCGCCAGGCCGATCTGGTCGCTGTAGTGGTCGGCCGTCACCCGGTTGGAGTCGATGCCGGGGGCGCCGGGCCGCAGGGCCTTGAAGCCCTCGACCAGCCAGTGGGCCTCGCCGCCCACGGTGTGCAACTGGGGCGTCACCGCCAGGGTCTCGAACAGGGCCGTGCTGCCCGAGCGGGGCGCCGCCACGATGATCACCGGCCGGTCATAGTCCGGCGTCTGCATGACCGCCGCAGGGCGGGCCGGGGCCGGGCTCGCCGCTGCGGTAGCGGGGGCCTGCCCTGCCATGCCGGTGGCGACACCGCCGCCCATCGGTGCCACGCCGGGGTTGACGCCATAGGCGCCGATCCGCTGCCGGACAACCGCGGGCACCGGCATCATGTTGGAGCTGACCCTCAGGTCGTCGCCCAGCGCCGTGACCTGCTGCATCAGCATCTGCAGCCGCTTCTGGTAGTGCGGGATGCCCCGGTCGGTGTCGGCGAACAGCGACCACAGCTGGCGCCAGTCCTGCCGGAAGGCGTGGGTCAGTCTGGCGAACTGCTGCAGGTGCGCCCGGCCCTCATCGCCCTGGCGGACCGAGCCCGTTTCGGCCACCAGATCGCTGAGCAGCTCGTCGACCTCGGACGGCGGCATGACGCGGTAGATGTTGAACTGCTCGACCGCCAGCGGCGCGCGCTGCCCGGGCCGGAAGGGGATCGGCGTCTCGGGCAGGGACTGGGTGGCCGCGGCCTCCGCGAGGTCCCAGAAGCGGCCGTTGCCGGTCGTGTCCGCCACCAGGTGCACCCGCGAGATGTCCGAGCCGTTGTCGACCTTGTGGATCCGCCAGTTGTCGAAGATCCAGGCCTCTCCGGGCGCCATGTGGACCACCTCGCCGTCGCAGTGGAAGCGCACGTCCGGCGTCGTCACGATCGGCACATGCAGCCGCACCCGGTGGAACCAGTGATAGTTGATGTCCGTGTGCTCGGGCACCGAAGACCCCGGCCCCAGCCGCATCAGCCGCGAGCGGCTCCACACCACGCCGAAGTGGCTAAGCACCTGCTGGATGTAGGGCGAGGACTGCAGGTGCGGCGTCGGCGCCATGGCCCCGGCCACGTCGTCATTCTCTGTGCCGCCCACGGTGATCAGGCGCAGGGCGCTGTTGCCGGGGATGTTGTTCGGGTGCTTGGCCCAGGCGTCAGCCGGGAAGGCCTCGACCTCGCGCCGCAGCTGGTCCACGTCGAAGCGGAAGGGCAGCTTGATGAAGGGGCGGGACAGTTTCACGCGATCAGCCGGATACTCTGAACAGGAGGGGTGTCCGTGATAGACCCGCCCCCGGAGGCCGTCAAAGTCGCTCGATGCGATGGCGGCCGTGCAGCTGGCGCACGAAGGGGCGTCCCGGGTCCTCGCCGGCCAGTCGCGCCTTCACCTCACCGACGACGAAGCGGGTGATGGCGGGCAGGGGCAGGTCATCCAGATCGTCCAGCGGCACCCAGGCCACGCGCTCCAGCTCGTCGCCGTGGTCCGTGCGCGCGGGCAGGTCCAGCGCGTCCGCGTCGGCCAGGAAGAAGCGGGCGTCGTAACGCCGCGGCCGACCCGGCGGCGTGATGGCGCGGGCGATGTAGCTGAGGCCCGCCAGGTCCGCCTGATGGCCAGTCGACAGGAAGTCTCGCCACGGACCGGCCACGCTGCGACGGGCGGCGGGTCGCCCGACGATGACGCCGGTCTCCTCATGGGTCTCGCGCACAGCTGCCATGGCCAGCGCACGCGCCCGGCGCTCGGGCATCTCGCGCGACAGCATGGCAAGTTCGACTGCGGGCAGGTCGGCGGCGTAAGGGGCGGTGAAGTCGGCCCGTTCCACCCGTCCCCCCGGGAACACCCACTTCGACGCCATGAAGACGTGGCCCGGCGCCCGACGGCCCATCAGTGCCTCGACCTTGCCCCCTCGGCACCGGGTCAGGATCAGGGTCGCGGCGTCCCGCGGGCGGATCCGCGCCCCCACATCCGGCACGTCCGCCAGATCGGCGCGGGCATCGAAGGGCCGGGAAGTCTCGGGAGTCTCACGCACCATGGACCAGCGATGCCACGATCCGCCATCCCGGGAAAGACCGGGGTCTAGGTCTCTATCCGGCCGATCCGGATCAACGCGCCATTGGGGTCGCTGACCGAGAACTCGTAGCAGCCCCAGGGCTTCAGCGAGGGATCACCCGGCTCAATGATGCGGTCCCGCACCCGTTCGGCAACGGCGTCCACGTCCTCGACATAGAGATACAGCCCAAGCGCATTGTCCTCGATCCTGGCCGGCCATCCGGGCACGAGCCGTAGATGCAGGTGCCAGCCTCGCTCGTCGCTGAGGATGCGGTAGTCCCCGTGATCCGCTGTGACGGTCAGGCCCAGTCTCTCGTAGAAGTCGGTCGAGGCTGCCAGATCCCGGGCGGGGACGATGGCTGCGATCCGGTGCGTGTCGCTCATGGGGTATCTTCC
>Ga0098073_1000606_pt1 | contig 11716 bp, 19 predicted proteins | sample 31_taG_FD_75060 | JGI IMG/M metagenome (GOLD analysis project Ga0098073, IMG submission 75060) | Marine viral communities from the Gulf of Mexico - 31_GoM_OMZ_CsCl metaG | ecosystem: Environmental > Aquatic > Marine > Oceanic | place: Gulf of Mexico | collected 2015-07-12
CCGACAAATTCAACGGAATCAGAGGAAAAAGAATTTCGGAGCTAGCGGAATCCGAATTGTTTATTTACCGGGAGTTTAGCGGGAAAAAACAATATTGTTTGAGAATTGCAAGGGCAAAAGGCGAAGATTATTTAAAAAATTTTGCTAAATTGTGTGGCTACAAAAACGGCTTTTTACGTCACAACGAAGCGAATACGAATTTGAAATTTAATGATATTTTAATACGATGAAAATAACGAACGAAGACAACATGGAATTAATGGCGAGGTATACGGATAACTATTTCGACCTTGCGATTGTCGACCCGCCGTATGGATTAGATTTCGCGAAGTATAATAGGTTTTCAACCGCTTCAAATGGCGAAAAGTATATAAGTAATCAGTACAAAAAGGGCAATTGGGATGAAGGAATTCCAAACGAAGAATATTTTAACGAACTGTTCAGAGTTTCAAAAAACCAAATTGTTTGGGGTGGAAATTACTTTCCTTTTATTTGGAATTATGGCGGAAAGGGTTTTATTTATTGGCACAAAGGAAATCCCGTTCCAAATTTTGCCGATGGCGAATTAGCTTGGACTTCATTCGATAAAGTTGCGAAACAATTCGATTATAGATATTACGGAAATTTAGAGGGGAAAAGCTCAACCGGAGATAAAATCCATCCAACACAAAAACCCGTCAAGCTTTACGAATGGTTATTAATAAACTACGCGCAAAGAAAATGCAATCATAAACATTCAGAGCAAGAACGCGAACTTTGTTCGGATTGCCGAAATTCAGACGTTAAAATCCTCGACACTCACTTAGGTAGCGGCTCAATCGCAATCGCTTGTCACAACTTAGGTTTTGACTTAACCGCTTGCGAATTAGACAAAGACTATTTCGAAGCCGCAATGAAACGATTTAAACAACACTCGGCACAACAACGACTTTTTTAACATGACCGAAATCAGAATTACACAACTAGAAATAAGAAACGGTCAATTAATAATCAAAGAAGCGCGAAAGCTGAACAACGGACGAATCGGTCCGAAAGTGACTATCAACGAAAAGTTCGCAATCACTTTAAAACAAACAGACATTGAATTAAATTTGGAGGAAATAATATGACACACGAAAAGGTAATAAAAGAAGCTAGTAAACTAATCGAACAAGGAATAAACGTTATCCCAGTTCGTGACCGTGACGAAGTGACCGAAACAAAGACACTTCCGAAAAAGTCGCCGTTCTTCGGTTGGAAGAAATGGCAATCAAACAGAATCAAAGTTTCGCAATTCTATGAAATTTACGAAGCGTCCCGCACGTCATGGATTGCTATCGTTTTGGGGCAAATTTCACGCCGTACCGTTGCGATTGACATCGATAATAAGCATTGGGAAGGGGTTGAACACAAACTTTTCGCAGCGCTTCGCGAAATGTACCCGGAACTTTGGGACAAATTAAGAATTCATAAAACCCAGTCCGGCGGCTATCATATTTTATTCAGCCAGTCGGAGGAACAAGAATTGTTAAGATCCAAAAAATTAGCATACAAAGACGGGGAAAAAGAAGCCGGAATCGAATTGAAAGGGGAAGGCGGGATCATTGTTTGTCCACCGTCCGAAGGTTATTCAATCGTTAAAGACGTTGAAATTCCGATTTTGAATTCAAACGAAGTTGCCGTTCTTCTTGCAATTATTGAAGACATTAACGAAAAGAAGAAAGTTAAAAAAGAACGTGTTTCGAAAACACAACGCGAAGACCGTTATTACTCAACCAATCCGTTTGAAGACTTTAACAATTCGCAAGAAGGCGAAAAAGTTATTGAACAGTACGGCTGGAAATATGACGGTTCGAACTCGCAGTTCATCCACTACACGCGACCGGATAAAAAAGGCGGCGTTTCGGCTTCGTTTATTAAAGACAAACGTTCTTATCACATTTTTACATCTTCAGACGCAAGACTTGAACAGAATTGCAATTATTCGCCGTGTTCACTTGTTCAGACAATCAACGGTTGGACCGGTAAAGAACTTTACCGTTGGTTAGTTGAAAACGGCTTCGGTCGTGCCGACTCGGTGGCTGAAATTAAAAGAGCGCGCCAATTAGCGGAAAGAAAGAGTCCACCGATGCCGAATTTTTCCGAACAAGGAAAAGCAGCTTATCAGGAAGTAATTGAAAAAATGACTTCGGATATTCCTTTCGGGGAGTTTTGGAAGTTCAACAAGCAAGACGGAATCGTAATCAGTCGCGGCAAATTGGTAAATGTTGCCAACGAATTAGGGTTTCGAATCTTAGGGGAAAACGGCGAACTTTACAGAATTAAAGAAGGTAAATTCTTGCACAAACAAAGCGTTCGCGAGTTTCAAGATACTTTGGTCGATTACATTTTTTCGGAAGACGAAGACGTTTACACCGAAATTGTTGACGCGACAGAATCGTTCTTCCAAAAATCAACCGATTTCACAATCAACCGTTTGGAAATTGTTTCGAAAGATTTAATTCTTTCTGACGACAAATACAATTCGTTTAAACTTTACAAAAACGGCGTTGTTCATATCACGGCCGATTCAATCGACTTGGAAAGTTACGACGAATTCGATCAACTTATTTTTGCTGATAACATAAAGAACCGGGAATTTAAGATTTCGAAAAAACCTGAAATGTATTCGGATTTTTTGCAAAAGGCTTGCGGTCTGAACGATTACACAAAAAAAATTCTCGGTTACCTTTCGCACGAATGGAAAGACGAAACAACCGGTTATTTTGTTTTACTAACTGAAAAAGCGCTTGATCCAACGGACGGGGGAGGAAGCGGGAAGAACGTTTTTTGTAGTATGTTAAAAGAAATCACAACGTACGGAAACACAAACGGGGCGCAAATGTCGTTCGATGAAAAAGCGTTTCAGTCCTGGAACGGGGAAAAAGTTTTTACGATTTCAGACATTCCGAAAACATTCCCTTTTGAATTCCTGAAGGAAATTTCAACCGGTTCGTTCAAATTAAAGAAACTATTTAAGGACGTTATCGACATACCGGTCGAAGACGCGCCGAAAATAATTCTTCAAACAAACTATTCATACGAAGTAAAAGACGGAGGAATCAAAAGACGTTTAATTCCGCTTGAATTCTCGGACTTCTTCAGCAAAAACGGAGGAATTGACGGATATTACAACGCGCATTTTCCGAAAGGCTGGGGCGCAAAAGAATGGGCCGACTTTGATACGCTTCTTTGCGAATCGATTCAACTTTGGTTAAAAGGCGGATTGAAATTAAAAGCCACAGAATTAAGCGGCGACGGTTGGAAGAAACAATTCAAAATGGTTTACGGAACGGTAATTGTCGAATTAATCGCCGAACTTCTTCCGACTTGGATTGAAAAACACGAAGTCGGTTCAAAAGAGTTTTTGGAAAGCTTAACAAATTACTATAATGAAAACGACATTCAATTTAAATATAGACCTTCGAAAAATAAGATTCTGAAAGCGATTGAAGAATACTGCGAACACAACAAAATTCACTTTGAAAAATCAAAGGTCGTTTCAAGAGGTCACGGAATTAAAGAACGCGTCAATTTGTTCGGTAGTCCGAAAGAAAAAGACAACGAACCGGAAACATTACCATTTTAAAGAATCAGCCGCACAATTACGCGGCTTTTTTTTATCTTCGCCCAATGCGAAAAAACGAAGAAACACAATTCCAAATAAACTTATTCTATAAACTTTCAAGGCTGGAACTAGAACGTCCCGGCCTTTTTGTTTACGCGGTTGAATTCGGAGGGGAAGAACGAAAAGACTTCGGAAAGATTCGAGAATTGAAAGCGAAAGGAATGCGAAAAGGAATTTCAGATTTAACCGTTATTGGAAACGGTCGAATTGTATTCCTGGAACTTAAAACCGGAAAAGGAACGCAACAACCGGCGCAAAAGATATTCCAAAACAAAGTTGAACAAAACGGATTCGTTTATATGCTGGCCAGGTCAACCGAAGGGGTTGACGAAACGATTCAGCGCGTTTTGGCTGCGCTTGGGTACGAATAAAAAAAGACCGAATCAAAACGAAACGGTCTATTTGATAAGAGATTTATAAACGCAACGTTCTTTCCTCACGCAGTTGTGAAGGCTCGTTTATAAAGTTGTTAGTTGCAATGTATAATAGTATCACCAACATTATAAGTGTTTGAAATAGATGCGCCAAAAAAAGATGCGCAAGTGCTTTCTATAATTTCACCATCACCACATTGTAATAAAATACCGCCATTGTGAACATCAATCTGCATTTCCATTTCAGCAATCATAATAACGGGGCATTGCGCATTTGATAATCTTACGTCACTTGAGCAACTATTAAACAAAACAACTAACAATAAATAAAAAACAATTTTAAACTTCTTCATGATTTTAATTTTTTATTGCATTTACAGCAAACTTTTTTAATAGTGCCATCTTCTTGCAATGTTCTCCAATGTTGTTTGTGTTGGCAAGCTATAACGCCATTTTCGCGAAGTCTTGAAACGGTCAATCCTTTCCGGAGTTTTCCGATTTCTTCTTCAAGTTCAGAAACCCGGCTTTCAAGTATTATTTCTTTACTATTCATCACGAACCCAACAAACCCAATACTTTACGATAACGATCTTGCAGCCTTGTCAATGCAGCTTTCGAAACGGTCCAATCCTTATAACGCATATTCGAAACGGTCGAAAGACCTGATTCTTGGTAAAAGCGAACGTCTTCCAGTTGTTTACGAACTTTTCTTTGCATGAAGTCAATCGATCCGGCCAGTTCTTCAAGTAAATTAGTCGCGGCGATTCGCTCCGGGTTTTCAAATTGAATGATTCTGTCTTCTAGTTTTGCAACGCGTTTCGCGATGTCGTTTTTTATTGCTTCCATATCTATAAATTTAAATTGTATTCTCAACCGATTCAACCATAAATTCCAAACGTTCCAACGCTTCCGAATCGTTTTGAAGCGCTCGACGTAATTCTTTTCGGTGCGGGTAAACTTCGAAGCGGCTTACACTCATACCGGTTCGCAACTTTAATAATAATTCGCTGCGTTTCTGTTGTTTTAGTTCTTTGTAGTTCATTGTCAAATAGCGTCAATCGTTGTTTTATCAATCAATTTTATTGCCCTCTCAAGATCCCTGTATTTTTCCTCTCTTACTTTCAATGCCTCTTTATACTGGCTCCAATCACTATATGCAATTGCGTTTTTTAATACCCTTAATTCATCCAATAATATTTGTTTTGCGTATCTCATATTATGATATGTTTTTAATTAATAACTCATAAGCCCACATTGCAGGCTCTATAAAATTTTGTTGTTCTGCATTGGCTTTTATTTTTGCCATTAGTCCACCTCCCTCATACGAATGTCTTTTTTCTGCCTCTGCTTTTACTTGCCTTAAAAATTGTTCTTTGTCAAGTAATGACAATGCTTTTTCTTTTGGTTTCATAATCTTTCTTTCTTTTCAAAGTCTTTTGCTAATCCATCTTTATAGGTACTTAAAAACTTTGTAGCTTCATCCCATTTATCAACTGGAATAAATTGCTCAAAGCATTCTTTATAAGCGTCTATTTTCATAGACGCATATCTTTCCATAACATTAACGACTTCCTCCATTTCAAAAATATCTGCAATATGTAATGGCTCTTCATAAAAAGTTTCTAAAAATTTTTTTGCTGTCATAATCAATTATCTTTTTCAAGTTCTTCTAATTCTTTTCTAAGCGCATTAATTTTCTTTTGCTTGTCTCTTTTTTCCCTTGTTTCCTTGTACTCCTTTTTTAGATTCGATCGCTGCGATTCGTTTTTCTAATTCTTTGATGCTTATCTTTTCCATACCGCTAATCTACTAAACTATTTTTAATTGACAAGCGAAAAAGTTAATTATTTTTAATGAAATACCCGGAACATTGCGCATTGTTAAGAGGCGGTCCGGGTATATTGGTTAAATACAATTATTATAAAACAGAATTTAAAATCCTTTTTAATTCGCTTTTGTTTTTTACTTCGCCAATGAAAAGTGTTTTAGATTCTTCCTCGTCGAAAGGATATTTTATTTCAATAAGGTTATTAAATGGATAGTAATAAAGTTTATCATCTCCGCGAAAATAAATTTCTTTGTATTTTTTACGTTTTAAATATTTAAATCCTAAATCGTATAAGTCGAAATGATCCAGTTTTTTAACATAGATCGGTTCGGAAACATGATAAACCGTTTCTTTGTTTAATAATTTTTCGGGGTCGAAAAATCTTTCTAAATCTGAAAAAGTAAAATTAAAAGGGATAACCTCAACTTCAACTTCAGAATCGTTATAATCTTGTAAAATTACAAATTCAAATCCTTCGTAAAATTCTTCAATAGATGGTTTGTAATACTTATCAATACGACTAATTTCCGTTTGTGGCTGTCTAAAGGTTTTTAATTTTTCTTCAATTTGACGTTTTGTGTACTTTTTTAATTCTTCGCTTATAATTTCCATAAAAAAAAACCGCTTAATCCAGAGGTGAGAGACTCTTTCATAAACGGATTTGTATAAAATTTTTTAAATGCAGCTCTCACCCTACAAATCCAAAGTTAAAACTTTTTTTGAATTAGTTGTTTCAATATAGATAAATTCAATTAAACCGACTTGAACTTATAGTTTTTACTTATATCAAATTTGACTAAATTAAATGTTAAAAAGCTTGTTTATATCGATTATTTTTCGGGGTGTAACAAAAGTTTGCAAATTTTGTAACCAAATGGGCAAGTTTTGTTCCATTTTTGTAACTCCAAACTGTTTGATTTTCAGTGCTTTATCTTATCAGTTACAAAATAACATATTTTTTTCTATTAAATTAATATTTAAAAAAAGAATAATAGTAATAGAAATAAGGGTAAAAAACTTTTAGTGTTTTTGTTTTGAACTGTTTATGAAAACTAGACCACAATAGGGAAATATTTTGTAACCGAACGAGCGTTTCCATTCAAACCCTAATAAATACTAACGTTTCAATGAATTCAAGTTTTGTTACCGTTTTTGTTCCAGTTTTGGACCAACCGCCGCAAACCCCAATAAACACTAACATTTCGCGGTAACATTTTTTTATTTCGACCGAATCGCTTATATTCGCACCCGATGGACATTGAACACGACCGCGCTTTAAACGACTTTTTGCAATACGCAAAAGAACAACTTCCATTCGCAACGAAACATTCACGCGAACGGTTTATTTATCAAATGTGCATCGAGTGCAAAACGCTTAATTCGCAGCAACTCGAAAACGCAATGATTCAAAAACTGTACGGCCGTTGTAAATTTGCGCTTCGTGAAAAATCAATCGACTACATAAAAAATTTATACAAAATTGAACAAATTTGGTTCAAATTAGCTTATATTAGGTAACATTATGGCGCGACCTAGCAAAACACTTGAACAAACAACTTTCTGTAATTCTTGTAAAACTCAAAAAGAAATAACAGATTTTGCAAAGGATAATAGAGCTAAAACTGGATATCAGTCTAGGTGTAAAGATTGCGCAAAGCTTTATTATATTAAAAATAGAGACCATTACAGAAAATTAAAGCAAAAAGAATCTTACAAAAAAAAGGTTAAAGAATATCAAATAAAAAACAAAGATTTAATTAACGAATATAAACGCAAAAGATATTCATCAGAAGACGGTAAAGCAAAGGTAAAAGCATTAAATTCTGAAAGAAGAGCGTTGAAAAGAACAACGTCAGACGGAAGCGTCACTTCAAAATTTATAAAAGAATTAATGATTAAACAAAACTACAAATGCGCATTAAGTGGAGTATGTATAAAACACGATTACCATATCGATCATATCATTCCATTATCAAAAGGAGGTAAGCACACAAAATCAAATATTCAATTATTAAACCCATCTGTGAATATGTCTAAAAAAGATAGTATTTTATGAGACCTACAAAATACACAAAAGAACTTTGTCAGAAACTTATCGAATTAATGTACGAAGGAATGAGTATAGAAGAAGTATGTTATGAATTAAAGATTTGTAAACAAACATTTTATAATTGGTGTGATAAATACCCTGAGTTTTTAGACTCCAAAAAAAAAGGAGAAGATTTTTCAAAGGGGTGGTGGTTAAAGCAAGGTAGAGTAAACTTAGAGAATAAAGATTTTTCAGCAACGTTGTTTTACATGAACATGAAGAACCGCTTCGGTTGGGCTGACAAGCGAGAAGACAAGGTTCAACATTCGGGGTCAATCGAACAAAAAACAGTCGACCTAAACGCGCTCGAATCAAACGATTTGGAAAAGCTGCTTGAAATAAAAAAGAAGCTGGGAGAATGAAAAAACAATCGTTGATAATTTCAATAATCTTTGCAATGTGGATTCCGATCTTAATTAGTTACATTTATCCAAACGACGCGTTGACGTTCTTTACTCAATGGCTTTTCGTTTTGGCTTTTGTTAGCTTCGGAACTTACGCGATATTCAAATATATTGAATCAAAACTTTTCGTTCCGCTTCCTGGCCGTTATTGGATTAAAGGGGGCAACCATTACGCGGACGGTTTAATGTGGACTAAGATCCGAAACGTGAAGTTCTTCTTCTTCAAAAAGGAAATTAAATTTTGGTATCGTTTGAGCCCAGGAGCAATTCAGCCGGACAACTACCAAAAGAATAAGGTTTTCGGAATCACTTCGGTTTTGTATCGACGCAATTCAATTCGAATCGCTTTTGCAAGTCGGCCGAAGTTGAATGTTTTCGATTCGTACCAATACCGCTACGCGAACAAAACGAATTTCCAAATGATTGAAGACGTTAATCAAAAGGCAGAAACTTGGTATCATGCCAAATTAAAGGCGCACAAAACAATTTGGTTCGGTTTGTATCATTTTCCTTATCACGGAGGAAAAACGCCGTCGAATCAAACTTATAATATCGATATTCGATTCGATGAACCTTCTTAATATTCCAATAAAAGACATTGAAGCCGCTTTGGCTCGAAAGTCGTTTTGGAACTTTTGCAAAGCGATGAACCCGGAATTTTACAAAGATTCACGGCCACACCTGAAAACAATTTGCGACACGCTCGAAAACTTTTATTCTGACAAGCTGCTGAAGCCGGACGGAACGCCTTATTCGAAACTAATGATTAACATTCCGCCGCGTCACGGGAAGTCCTATACGCTGACCTTATTCGCTGCTTACATTTTAGGCGTTGACGTAACGAACCAAATCTTTACAGTTTGTTACAACGAAACATTATCCGGAAGGTTTTCGAAAGCGGTCCGAAACATGATCGACACGGTTTCTGTTGATTCTAGAATTTTAGTTTATCCCGATATTTTCCCGAATACGAAAATAAAAAAAGGCGATGCGTCTTTTCAACTTTGGGCGATTCAAGGCCAGCCGCTTTCGTATTTAGGGACGTCTTTAACTGGTACGATAACGGGAGTCGGTGCAAATATTGGAATCATTGACGATCCGGTCAAGAACTACAAAGAAGCGTTTAACGATAGGGCGCTAGATGACATAATCGAATTTTACAAAAACACGTATTTGTCACGGCTTGAAGAAGGATCGAAAAACATTGTCAATATGACACGTTGGGCGAAGCGGGATTTGTGCGGCTATCTACTGGACCAAGAACCGGAAGACTGGTACGTTTTAAAAATGGAAGTTTTCAACGGGGAAGAAATGCTTTGTCCGGAACTCATGAGTCGGGAAACCTACGAAGACAAACGCAAAATGATGGACGAAACAATTTTGCGGGCCAATTACCATCAAGAACCAATGGACTTGAAAAATTCGCTTTATTCCGAATTAAAAACTTACGACCATTTCCCAATGGATGACAAAGGGCGCGAACAACCTTCGTTAATTCGTTGCTATGTGGACACGGCAGACGAAGGAAAAGATTTTCTTTGCGCGATTTGGTTCAAGGAGTTCGACGGAAATATTTACATTATCGACACGCTTTACACACAGGACCCAATGGAGCGAACCGAACCTTTGTTGGCTGCTAAATTAATTCAGAATAAAACGGACCAATGTTACATTGAATCGAACAATGGCGGGCGCGGATTTGCAAGGGCGGTTCAGCAACTTTTATTAAAGAAACGACACAAAAGTTGTAAAATCGTTCCGTTCAGGCAAAGCGCAAATAAAATTGCAAGAATCAAAACACAAGCGCAGTGGTTGGCGCTTCATTGCTATTTTCCGACGGACTACAAAAACAAGTGGCAAAAATTTTATGTAGATTTAACCGGATTTAGTTTAGAATCAAAAAATAAAAACGACGACGCGCCCGACTGTTTAACCGGTTGCGCTGAATGGTCACGAAAACTTATTGGATAAAATGAATATTTTTCAAAGAATCGCAGCGAAAGCGCTTTCAAGATTAACGGGAGTTGAAACGGACAATCCACTTTATAGAGCGGCGACAAGTTCAAGACTTCAGGGTTTCAACCGTATTTTGGGAATGACGGACCAAAACGACGAATTAATTATCAAAGAAGGTTACGCGAAAAGTTCCGACGTTTATTCAATAATTAACAAAATCACAAGAGGTTTAAAGAAAATCGATTGGCAAGTTGAGGTTAAAACCGTCGACGGATGGGAAAAAACAGAGGGGACGCAATGGAACGAATTAATGGCAGCACCGAATAAATTGACAACGTGGCAAGGGTTAATCGAAGAATACGCGGTTTATTATTTACTGCTCGGCCATTCGTACATGTACAAATCGGAATCAATCGGACTTCCTGGAATTGCTGAACTTACAACAATGCCGGCGGATAAAATCGACATTGTAGCGGGCGACTATATGAACCCGATCAAAGGTTTCGAATTGGAAGAAATCACAAATTCGTTTATCCCTTACGAAAAAATGTTATTTCAAAAAATGGTTAATCCAGTTGGAACGTTTGAGGAAAGACTTTACGGAATGAGTCCAATACGTGCGGCTTGGTACGTTGTGCAAAGTGGAAATAATTCTTGGGAGGCGAACGGATCAATTTTAAAGAATCGCGGAGCTTCGGGAATAATAACGTCGACGGCTGATTATCCGCTAACAGACGAAGAAATTGAAGACATCGAGGAAGTTTGGAACAAAAGGAATTCAGGACCGAACAAATACGGAAAAATTGCTTTTGGAGGTAATAAAGTAAACTACCAACAAATCGGAATGAGTCCAAGCGATTTGAAATTAATTGAAATGTCTGTAATTCCACTTCGAACGCTTTGTTCTGTTTACGGCGTTGACGCTGAAGTTCTGAACGATACGGCTTCGAGTACTTATAACAACCGAAAAGAAGCGGAAAAAGCATTGTTCGAAGACGTTGTTCTTCCGTTGGCGGATACGATCAAAGACGGTTTGAATATGTGCGTGACTCCGGATTTGGTAGACGGGGACAAATTACGAATAACTTATTCGACGGCGAAAGTTCCAGCGCTACAAGCCGACAAGGAAAAACAATCGAGTGTTGCGGTTAATTTGGTCAACGGTGGGATTTGGACGCAAAACGAAGCCCGTCTTTATATGGGGAACGAACCGATGGAAGGCGAAGAATACGACCAATTGAAAAGAAATTCGGATAAAACCGATACAACCAACAACGAAAATATTTAACATTGAAATATGAATGTTGAATCAAAACTTTCAAAACATTATCCCGTTAAGTCGATTTCGTTTAAAATCGAAGACATTGACGAAGGGTCAAGACGTGTAAAAGGTTACGCGTCCGCTTTCGACGTTATGGA
>Ga0098073_1000607_pt1 | contig 11679 bp, 8 predicted proteins | sample 31_taG_FD_75060 | JGI IMG/M metagenome (GOLD analysis project Ga0098073, IMG submission 75060) | Marine viral communities from the Gulf of Mexico - 31_GoM_OMZ_CsCl metaG | ecosystem: Environmental > Aquatic > Marine > Oceanic | place: Gulf of Mexico | collected 2015-07-12
TTACTTAAAATTGATTTCTCCGTTTTTCAATACTCTAATTGGACAGGAAAAAAATACCAATATCGAATAAATGAAAACGGTGAATGGATTGATATTGAAAGTCCAGTTATTAGCATGTATCGACCAACGGGTGTTTTAAATTTCGAAGTACGTTATTTAAATGAAGATTTTAGTTGGAGCGTACCACAGAAGCTATGCAAGGTTAATGTAATTTTACCATTTTGGAAAAGCTGGTATTTCTTGTCTATCATTGTATTTTTCATTTTCTTGTCCCTTTTCTTGATGTATGAACGAAGACAACGCAAACTCCACGAACGGTTAATCTACGACAATCAATTGTTGAGTTTAGAACAACAAATGCAAAACGCTAGAATGAATCCTCATTTTATATTCAACGTCTTGAACTCAATTCATAGCTATGTGCTCAAGGAAGAAACAGCTAAAGCAGATGTTTACTTGATGAAATTCTCTAAGTTGATGCGTGAAATATTGTTTAGCACCAAAGAAGGTAAAATTGCAGTTCAACATGAAACGTCCATCCTAACAAAATACTTGGAATTGGAGCAATTGAGATTCAATCAATCGTTTGATTTTGAAGTAATCTTTCGTGAAGAGATGTTAGGTAGTATGATTCCGTCGATGATGATTCAGCCATTTGTAGAAAATGCTGTTTTGTATTCAATTCAGCTTGAAAATGAACCGAAAATGAAAATCACTGTTCATTTTGAACAATTGTCCATTTCTACATTAAAAGTATCGATTTCTAACTCTGGCATCCCAACTCCAGAAGCTCAAGCAAAAATAAAGAAGGTGAATACCAAGAATGCCATTGGAATTACAAGAAAAAGATTGGAGAATTACAATAAATTATTCAATTCATCCGATTATGGTATTGAGTTATTTGTAAATGATGAAAAATTGACGGTAATAGAATTGAAAATACCCATTGTAAAAAAGTAAGAAAATCATGTCCATTCGCATTTGTATTGTTGATGATGAGCAAGATGCTCAAAATGTATTGCTAAGCCTAATTGAAAAATCAACTCGTGAATTTGACGTGATAGGTGTGGTGGATAATTATGTCTCTGCAAAATCGTTGATTACATCAGCTCAACCAGATTTAGTATTGCTTGATATTAATCTAGGGGGAAAATCAGGATTGGATTTGGCGAAGGATTTGAATTTAGAAGGTACAGCAATTGTTTTCGTATCGGCGTATGATAATCATGTCCTTGAAGCTTTGCGACTAAAAGCATTCGATTATTTGTATAAGCCAGTTTTTTTAGACGATTTTGAAGAAATGATTGATCGCTACGTGCTGAATCAAACAGAATTGAAAAAATCAGTACAAGAAGAAGCTACAGTTGTTGTCAATAACAATGAAGGTCAGCATGTAATTGAATTAAATTCTGTTGAGTTTATTGAAGCAGCTGGTGCTTATTGTACCTTGAATCTCATTTCCAGTGAAAAAATTATGGTTTCCAAACCACTAAAGTCATTTGTGACAAAATTCAATGAGTCAACAGGGTTTTTACGCACACATAAATCTTTTTTGGTCAACTTGAATTGTGTGAGTAAATTACATTATGGTGAAAATCAAATCATTCTAAAATCAGGTAAAATTGTTCACATTTCTCGCAATCAGAAAAGCTATGTGAAGAAGGTATTGGATGTAAGTAGGAATGGATAATGGCTTGTTTTTCACTTTAAGTAATTCAAATTGACAGTTAAGTAATTTAAAAACAATGGATCGATTTGTTATGAATATCTTTGAAATAACAAATGTGTGTAGCATTTTATACATTATTTAAACGTATTATACCGCTACCATCAACTAAACGTTAGGTAAAAGCCACTAGAATGAATCAAGGGATTGACATTCCTTGATTTTTTTTGCATAAAAAAAGCTTGAATGGTGTATTCAAGCTTTTTTATTTTAGGTGGCATGTGTTACTCCATGACAAATGCTCTAATTTCTAATTTTTCTACTTTCGGAGAAGTGTTTGCTGTAACAGTTACTGTTTTAACTTGTTCGTTCACTTGTCCTGGTTTTGATTTAAACGTTACCGTTATTTTATCAGATTTGCCAGGTAAAATTGGCTCTGTTGGTTTCTCTGGTGTAGTACAACCACAACTTGCAGCCACATCTTCAATAATCAACGGTTTATCACCTGTGTTGGTTACGATAAACGTAGTTGTGTTTTCCGCTTCTTGTTTCACATTCCCGAAATCGTGATAGCGTTTGTCGAATGACATGGATGTCATCGTTTCTTTTTCACGTTTTAATTTGGCCTCTTCTTCTTTGCGTAGTTCTGCCAATTCTTTTTCTAACTCTTCTTCCGTTTGACTACCTGCTGCAATGGTTGAACGTACTTCATCGTTTCTGTGATCTTCAACCTGACTTCCTTCACTACATGAAGTGATTGCCGCTAATCCTGCGATAATAAAAAGTGTTTTGTTCATTGTGTTAATCATTTGCGTTTATTTTGCTAATCCCGCTTGGTTGTATTCTTCAGTTGTCAATGCCTTAATTGCTCTAAGCAACGATTCATTGTCGGCATTGTTGATTTCATAAAATTCAGAAATGCCAAATAAGTTTTGTGCCAACACTGCTTTCATTCTTAATTTCAATAATGGCTCACTTATTTTCATTTCCTCTTCTTTCAATTCTAACTCTTCGTTTTCTGATTTCGCGTAGCTAATATACTCATTCACGTAAGCATCATCCACTACAAAATTAGCTTTGAATGCATCAAAATTGGCAAATTTTTTCGTGATTTGAGTTCTGTTTTTATCTAAATAAGACAATGAAAATGAATTCAAAGAACCGCTTCTAAGTAATGAACGATACGAATCTGTCAATTGGCTCGTATCAACAGGAACAAAAATGTCTGGCATAATTCCACCTCCACCAAAAACTGTTCGACCTGTAATAAGCGTTTTGAATTTTAATGAATCTGGTAAATGAATGGAATCTGCGTGATAGAACTCACCATGTTCATAGCGCAACAATAAGTCTTTCTTATAAGCGTCAACATCATCATATGGTTTTTGAATGAAACGTCCAGTAGGTGTGTAATAACGTGCAATCGTTAAGCGAATTTGAGAACCGTCCGATAAATCAATCGGCTGTTGCACCAATCCTTTTCCATAGGTTCTGCGACCAACAACCAAACCTCTGTCCCAATCTTGAATTGCTCCAGAAACGATTTCACTTGCAGAAGCAGAATATTCGTCCGTCAATACAATCAAACGTCCTTTTTCAAATGCTTTTGTATCTCCAGCAGTCAAATCTGTTCTTGGTCGCGCTCTACCTTCAGAATAAACGACCAATTTGTTTCCTGTCAGGAATTCATCCGCCAATTTTTGCGCAGCTTGAAGTAATCCACCACCATTGCCTTGTAAATCAAGAACCAAGTCTTTCATTCCTTCTTTTTTCAATTGTTCAATGGCTGATTCAACTTCTTCTACTGTTGAACGAGAAAATGAATTGAGTTTAATGTATCCAATTCCTGGTTGCACAATGTATGCTGCGTCGACTGAGTGAACTGGAATCTTATCTCTAGTAATGGTGAAATCAATTCCTTTCGACGAGTTTTTACGAAGTATTTCCACTTGAACTTTCGTTCCTTTATCTCCCATCAACTTCTCGCGAACAGCACTGTTTTTCAATCCAACTCCTGCTACAATTTCATCCCCGATTTTAACTATTTTATCACCGGCTAGAATTCCTACTTTTTCTGATGGTCCACCGGGAATTGTTTGTACAACCATCAAGGTGTCTTTTAGAATTTGAAATCGAATTCCAATTCCAACGAAACTACCATTGATTGCTTGGTTCGCATCATCCACATCTTCTTTGCTGATATAAACGGAATGAGGATCTAATTTTTCAAGCATCGCAACAATTGCAGCATCTGTAAGTTGAGAATCATTGACATCGTCAACATACATTCTATTGATGTAAGTAAGGATTTCATCAAACTTGATGCTTGTACCTAATTTTGTTGGATCACTTTGAGCCTGAACTCCAAAACAAGCAAGTGTGATAAAAATGAGTATGATTATATTATTCATTGAATGGGAACTTAAATTAAAGAATCTTAAATATACATGATTTTCGGCTAGATTGAGCACAAATAGTGCCAAGCGGAATTAAAAAAATGTTAAAAGGTGAATTTGAGTTTGAACAATAGTATGTTGACCAAAAATGGAAATGGGAATTTTTCGTTGGTGTTTATTTCGTTAATTCGTAGCAATAAAGGAAGTGAAATATGTGGAAGAGTTTAATTGTTATCGCAATTGTGTGTGTTGGAGCATTTGAAGTTAGTGCTCAGGTTCCTGAATTTGATCAGCTTGAAATGTATTATGCGCAAGGACATTACAAGAAAGTATTGCGTAAAGCGAATAAGTATTTAGATAAACCAGAATACGATTACTCCTTGTTGCCAAGCTATTATCGAGCGTTGAGTATGATGCAATTGTACGGATTGGAAAACTGGCGATTGAATCACCCGAATGCGTTGCAAGATGCCCGCAATATGTATTTAGACATTCGTTCGTCACTGGATGGACAGAAAGTATTGGAAGCACACATGTATGAAGTTGCTACTGTTAAGGCAGATTTGATGACGATGCTAGGAGAGTTCAAACGCATGCAGTTGAATGCTGAATTTGAAGAACTTCAAGCTGTGATTGTTGAATTGTTTGATGCTGTTCCTACGATCGAAAAGGAGGGTCAAGTGAAACCAGTGGTTGAAAAAGTGACTGAATTTGAATTCAATCCTGAGGACAGAAATGAAATGGTTGTATTTGCGGAGCAACAATTGGGAGTTCCATATGTTTGGGCCGGAAATACACCTAGTGGTTTTGATTGTAGCGGATTTACAGGATATGTGATGAGTGCCTACAACAAGCAAATTCCTAGAAGAGCTGTTGATCAATACGAACAATCGACAAAATTGAAAAGAAAATCTGTTCAAAAAGGCGATTTAGTGTTCTTCGATAATGGTTCTGGAATTTCTCATGTCGGTATGATTGTATCTGAACAAGGAGCACCATTGGTTATGATTCACGCTAGTACTTCGAAAGGAATCATGGTGACAAATATTGAAGAGTCCGAATATTGGTCAAAACGATTGGCTGGATTTGGAACGTATTTGAAGTAAAGAACCTTGCTGAATGCTTGAATTCAACTTTTGTTCGTTCTCAATTGTAAAATTGTTTGAAGTATCAAACTACTCGAGCTAACAATCATTCCAATTTTAAGCGATGTAATTAGGAGGGAAGAACTAGAATTTCCTACAATGATAATTCCAAATAGAAGTGCGGTAAAAAGAATTGTAGCACGTGTAAAAATCTGTAAAATCGGATGTATTGCTGGTGAAATCTGAATCAATGTCCAAGTGATTAAACCAATGTGCAAGAGGAAAACGACATTCCAAGCATGCACATACAACTCAGAATTGAATACTGCTAATGCTGTCAACAGAAACGTCGGTAATGCTACAATGGTAAACCATTTTGATGATTTTTGAAAAGTACCAATCATGCAACTACATAATCCTAAAGTGAAGCTTGAAAACAGGGTGATTAGTATTGGTACGCTCGCCAATAAATTAAAATTTGTGGCAAATAACAACGTCAATAGGAGTAAGATTCCCAAAAACGAGATGATTGTAACGATTAGTGCCTTGTTTTTCACGTATGCAATGTACGATTTTTTTCAACGGAACAAATCAAATTCCACAATGCACGTGCTCCAACATTTGCATCCCAATCTCCTTCATCTGATGTGCCAACTTCGTTTAAATCAAATCCAACGATTTTCTTACCTGAGTTGGCTAATTCGTTAAAAAGGTAGTTGATTTCTTCCAATTTGAATCCACCAGGAACTGGAGTTCCAGTGTTTGGACATAATTCTGGCGACAAACCATCAATATCGAATGAGATGTATACATTTTCAGGCAATGATTCTAGAATGTTTCGTACCTGTGTTGCCCAAGTTGTTCCTTCGAATTGTTCTTTTTTCAAATCCCAATCAAAAAATGTTTGAATGCGACCATTGCTATTGGCAATAATTTCAACTTCAGATTGAGCAATATCACGAATTCCAACTTGTGTTAAGCGCACTAAGTTTTTGCAATTTTTCAATGCATTGAACATGATGCTTGCGTGCGATTGTTCAAAACCTTCATAGGCATCACGCAAATCTGCATGGGCATCAATTTGAAGAATCCCAAAAGGTTTACCTTGTTGATCAATTGCTTCAATCAATCCGAGTGGAGTAGAGTGCTCACCACCTAAAACACCAACAATTTTTCCTTGAGAATAAAACGAACTTGCTCTTTCAGCCAAATTCGTTTTTAGAGCATCTTGTGTTGAGTTAATCTCCTCTAAAAATGATTGATAAACAGGTTTGTCTTGAATGTTTCCACCTTCTTCTAAAAACGCAATGTAATCCAATGCTGTTGCGCATAATCGATCATTGATCGCTTTCCATTCGTCAGAAATTGGAGTCATGAACACCTTTGTTTCAAAGGCATTGTCCAAATTTGGATGGTAAAAATCAAGTTGTGTGGAAGCTTCTAAAATTGCTTGTGGACCATCACTTGTTCCTTTGCCATATGACGCTGTTGCATCCCAAGGAATTGGAATGATTACAATTGTAGCTTCAGTTTCAGTTACTGGAAATCCGAATAAATTACCGTTCGCGATTCCAACACCATTAGGATCAAATGACATAGAAGTGGGATTGTTAATTCAAATAAACAAAGATTCAATTAAATAGTTGAATACCTTTCTTATTTTTTAATGAGTTGCTTCACAAAATTTGGAGTTGCAAAACTTCCTTTATGAATTTCAGAATTGTAATATCTCAAACCATTTTTGTCGGCAAAAGCATCCATTTCAGTTTCGTTTGAAACACGTTTTGGATGTTTGTCGCCTTTGATTCCATATTGGAAACTCCACATTCCTGTAGGATAAGTTGGGACATAGAACAATGAAACTGGCGCATTGTCAGCACCAAAGATATCTTGTAAGGTATGATTCAATTCAGAGAATGCTTTTTCATTGAATTTCGGTGATTCACCTTGAGCAATCAAGATTCCATCTTTTTTCAATGCATTGTAACAATTTGTATAGAATTCAACTGAGAACAATCCTTCCGCTGGTCCAACAGGATCTGAACCATCAACAATGATGATATCATAAGATTCTGGTGCCGCAGTTTTGATGAAAGCAATTCCGTCGTCTACTTTTAAATCCAATTTTGGGTGATCAAAAGAAGCAGCAATTTCTGGTAAATGTTCTTTACAAGCAGTAATTACTTCTCCGTCAATCTCTACCATTGTTACTTTTTCAACTCCTTCGTGACGTAAAATTTCTCTTACCGTTCCTCCGTCACCACCTCCAATGACAAGTACATTTTTAGCGTTTCCGTGTGCAAACATTGCAGGGTGAGAAATCATTTCGTGGTAATGGAATTCATCATTGATTGTTGTCATTACCATGTCATCCAATGCCAACATTTTACCATATTTCGTTGACTCCAAAATACGTACTCTTTGGTAAGGAGATTGCACATCAAAGAAAACTTCGCCAGTGAAACGCAATGATAATGCTTGATCTTCGTCTTTATCTGTGAACCAAACGTTGCGTGTATAAAAATCTGGATTTCTCCATTCAGCTGCTTTTTCACGCATTGTTGTCATATCGAAATCGTTTCTCGTCAACAAGTTCACTGATCCACGTCTCATTTCGATTGCAGAATACGATTTTGATTTGAACGCTTCTTTTAAGTAATCAAAAGAAATCCAAGCATCCATTTCACCACATGTAAATAAATCTACTGCTGCGTATCCATATTCTGGCCATGTATGTATGGCTAAATGACTTTCTTGAATAACCACAACACCAGAAACTCCGTAAGGAGAAAAATGGTGAAATGTTGAGTTAATGACTGTTGCTTTGGCTTTTTGTGCTGCTGCTACCATGTCACGTTCAATTGCCGCTACATCATTCATAATGTGCGGATCACAGTTCATAAACTCGACAAGAATATGATTTCCTAGTGCTACGTTACTCATTTTTTCGTTTGATTTTTTTATAAAACTTGGAACAAAAATAGAGAAATCATTTTAAGATAATGTGAATTTGGGAAGGAGATTCAAATTTTCATTTTTTTGAAAACAAAAAAGGCAGAGTGAGTACTCCGCCTTAATCGTTTTATTTTTTGTTTAGATACTGAGTTCTTCTTCTTCATTGATCGGTTTTCTGAAAACGATTTGTCCGTCAAAAACATCCATGATGATAGCCTTGCTAGTATCAATATTTCCTGCCAATAGCGTTTTCGATAGCTCATTCAAAACTTGTTTTTGAATCACTCTTTTTACCGGACGAGCACCAAAAAAAGGATCGTATCCAGCTTCCGCAATAAAATCAAAGGCATCATTCGTTACGACTAATTGCAAATCTTTTTCTTTCAATCGTTTTTTCAGCTGAGCCAATTGAATTTCAACAATCTGACGGATGTTTCCTTTTGTCAGCGGAGTAAATAAAATGGTTTCATCGATTCGATTCAAGAATTCCGGACGAATGGTTGCTTTTAATAATCCTAGAACATCCATTTTCGCTTGTTCAGATGCTCTGAGGTATTCATTTTCTTTGATGTTATCAAATTTTTCATGGATGATTTCTGATCCTAAATTTGAAGTCATGATGATGATTGTGTTTTTAAAATTGACCAATCTTCCCTTGTTATCTGTTAAGCGACCTTCATCCAATACTTGTAACAAAACATTGAATACATCCGGATGTGCTTTTTCAATCTCATCCAACAAAAGAATAGAGTATGGACGTCGACGAACGGCTTCTGTTAATTGTCCACCTTCATCGTATCCAACATATCCTGGAGGCGCGCCCACCAATCGAGAAACTGAATGCTTTTCTTGATATTCACTCATATCGATTCGAGTCATAGCATTTTCATCGTTGAACAAGTATTCTGCCAATGATTTCGCTAATTCTGTTTTACCAACTCCCGTTGTTCCCAAGAAAATGAAGGAGCCAATTGGCTTACGAGCATCTTGTAATCCAGCGCGTGATCTTCGAACAGCATCTGATAATGCTTCAATGGCTTCTTCTTGACCGACAACGCGTTTTTTCAATTCATCTTCGAGCTTCAATAGTTTGGAAACTTCACTTTCCATCATTTTAGAAACTGGAATTCCCGTCCATTTGGCTACCACTTCGGCAATTGCTTCTGCGTCGACTTCATCTTTGATAAGATGTGAGTGTTGTTGAATCTCAGCCAATTTCGCTTTCGCATTCTCCAGTTGCGTTTCCGCTTCCTTGATTTTTCCATAGCGCAATTCGGCTACTTTTCCATAATCACCCGAACGTTCCGCCTGTTGTGCTTCAATTTCAAATTGCTCAATGTTTTCTTTGGCTTGTTGCATGGCATCCACAACGTCTTTTTCTGATTGCCATTTTGCTCTAAATGCATCACGTTGAGAATACAATTCAGATAAATCTTGTTCCAAGCTAGCAAGTTTTTTCGCGTCTTTCTCACGCTTAATTGCTTCTCGTTCAATTTCGAGCTGCATGATTTTACGTTCAATTTCATCCAATTCCTCTGGTTTTGAATTGATTTCCATACGTAATTTGGAAGCAGCTTCGTCAATCAAATCAATCGCTTTATCCGGTAAATGTCGCTCCGTAATGTAACGTTGTGATAATTCTACAGCGGAAATAATTGCAGCATCTTTGATCAAAACTTTGTGGTGATTCTCATATTTTTCTTTGATTCCACGCAAGATAGAAATAGCGTCTTCTGTAGTCGGCTCATCAACCAACACCGTTTGAAAACGTCTCACCAAAGCTTTGTCTTTTTCAAAATACTTTTGGTATTCATTCAAGGTTGTTGCACCAACAGCGCGCAATTCTCCTCTTGCCAAAGCTGGCTTTAAAATGTTTGCTGCATCCATTGCTCCGTCGCCACCTCCAGCACCAACAAGCGTGTGAATTTCATCAATGAACAAGATGATTTCTCCAGCTGCTTTGATGACTTCTTTGACCACTGATTTTAGCCGTTCCTCGAACTCACCTTTGTATTTTGCTCCAGCAATCAATGCTCCCATATCGAGCGAATAAACAATTTTCGATTTGAGGTTTTCTGGAACGTCACCATTGACAATTCGATGTGCAATTCCTTCCGCGATTGCAGTTTTACCAACACCAGGTTCACCAATCAAAATAGGGTTGTTCTTTGTTCTACGTGTTAATATTTGTAATACTCTTCGTATTTCATCATCACGACCAATTACTGGATCCAGTTTTCCTGATTTGGCTAAATCATTTAAATTCTTAGCGTATTTTTCCAAGGATTTGTAAGTTCCTTCTTGACTTTGTGAGTTGACGTTCTCTCCATTTCTCAAATCCATGATGGCCGTTTTTAAATTTGCTTTTGAGATTTTGTTGTCTTTCAATAGTTGTCCAATCGCATCTTTTGAATCAAGCAATGCATACAATAACAATTCGATGCTAACATATTCATCGCCAAAATTTTGCATTTCTTTCAGCGCATTGGTAAGAACCGTATTTGCATTTTGAGACAAGTATGGTTGACCGCCACTTACTTTAGAATAGCTCGTCAATTGTGCATCCAAGGCGGCAATAAGCGCTTGTTGATTCACGTTCAATTTTCCTAAAAGATAAGGCGTGACATCTTGATCGACATTGAATATTCCTTTCAATAAATGTCCAGTTTCTATTGCTTGGTTGCCATTGACTGCGGCTATATGTTGTGCCTGATTGAGCACTTCTTGTGATTTCTGTGTGAATTTATTAAAGTCCATTATAGTTGTATTTACAATTCACGCTTGCATCGTCAATTTATGAACCAAATCAAAAATGAAGTAAGTAATCGGTAAAAATGGCAGTTTTAATAGGGTTTAGCTGACGTTTTGGCTGGTAGACATGTATAATTGTGATGAAAATTCTTCTAATTTGACACTTTTTGATGAGAATTGATTCTTATTTTGGTTCCAACTAAACTCAAGAATATGAAAGCAATTTACTTTTTTACCGCATTGTTGTATTGTTCAATCACTTATAGTCAAGATGTAAGAACTTTTTATCAAACCTATTCAGATTTAAACTTCACAACTTCGATGTTTGAATACAACGATGAAGTTTATTTCGTATCGATTAAAGATTCGTCGAGTGCTTCCATCAAAATTGTATGTGGTAAATTAGATGAGAACTTGAATACTTCCAATTATCGATACCAATACATTCTCAGTCCTTCCAATGGAATACCTCAATTGTCTGGAACTGCAGTAAATGGCAACTTACTTCAGTTAGCAATTTTAACCTTTGTAAATAACACAAATACCCTAAGCTATATTACAATTGACCTCACTACTTTTTTGGTTTTAAGCAATGTGACAGAACCAACAATTTTAAATAAAAATTTTACCAGAAGCTTAGCAAAGGATGGACACTTAATTACATACGCAAGTGATAATTCGGGAGTAGTGTATCGCTATGATAATGACATCGTATCTTTTTCAAATGCAACGAGTGAAATTGTAGATACATTATCTCTTTTTGGAGGCTATAATTATAAGCAGAGTTGTTTTGAAATTGTTGCTGGAAATGAATTTGTAGTTGGAA
>Ga0098073_1000611_pt1 | contig 11593 bp, 9 predicted proteins | sample 31_taG_FD_75060 | JGI IMG/M metagenome (GOLD analysis project Ga0098073, IMG submission 75060) | Marine viral communities from the Gulf of Mexico - 31_GoM_OMZ_CsCl metaG | ecosystem: Environmental > Aquatic > Marine > Oceanic | place: Gulf of Mexico | collected 2015-07-12
AAACTTCCTCTCCTTCAACATAACTAAATCGTACATCTTGAAAAGTAATATCTCCTTTAATAGAGCTTAATTCTTTGGTCCCTTCGTCATTAATTCGGGCTTCAGTATCAAGTATACCAAAAACCCGGTTTGCCGCAACCATACCCATTTGCAGGGTGTTAAATTTATCGGCAATTTGTCGTAAAGGCGTGAACAACATCTGTGAAAACTGAATAAAAGCAGTAACCAAACCTATTGTAATCACATCATTCTCTACAGCACGCAACCCGCCATACCAAACCAGTAGACCTATTGTAATTGATGTTACCATTTCGGCGATTGGAAAGAAAATAGAGTTGTACCAAACAGTCTTGTTCCAGGCCCGCATGTGCTTCTGGTTGATGTCATTAAACTTTTCGCGCTCTATACGTTCTCTTGAAAAAATCTGTACGATTTTCATACCTGTAACGCGCTCCTGAACGAAAGAATTGAGATTAGCCACCTGAGTACGTACTTCTTCAAATGCTACTTTCATCTTACGCTGAAAAACCCGGGTAGCATAAAGGATAAATGGCAGAATCACAAAAACAATAAGAGACAGCTGCCAGCTTTTATAAAGCATAACCCCTGCAATTACGAGCATTTTAAGCAGATCGCTTATGATCATAAAAAGCCCCTGACTAAAAATACTGGAGATGGTTTCAATATCATTTACTGCACGTGTTACCAGTCGTCCCACAGCAGATTTATCATAGTACTGCTTTTTAAAATAAATCATATGATTAAAAAGCCTGGTACGAATATCGAGCACCACCTGTTGTCCCAGCCAGTTTGCAAAATAAATAAAGAATAGCTGAAATATAGACTCTCCCAAAAGAACCAGCAGGCTCAAACCTATGTAATACAGCAAAGTATCCATATCCTTGGGCTGCATACCAAGATCCATAGCATACTCGATATAAATGGGGCGCAAAACAGCAAAAACAGAAATTAGAACTGCCGAAAGCCCTACGAAATACATACGCCCTTTATAAGGACGCGCGTAACTCAATAGCTTTTTAAATAAGCCAAAATCAAAAGCATTGCCTTTACTATCTGCCATACGGGATAAAGATTTCTTCCGGGTAACGCACTGCGGTGAGGAATAAGCCGTGAGCAGGAGCAGACGCACCTGCCTCTGATCGCTCACCACCAGCTATAATTTCTTTTAAGTCATTAATGCTCTTTTTCTGGAGACCTACATCTAATAAGGTTCCCACTACAGCTCGCACCATATTACGTAAAAATCGATCTGCAGTAATTTTAAAAACCAATCGGTCTTCTTCGCGGCTCCAGAACGCTTCCCTAATGTCGCAAAGATAAGTTTTCACATCTGTATTTGACCGACTGAAACATTTAAAATCCTGCCTGCCCAAAAGCAGTTGTGCAGCCTCATTCATCAATTCTAGTTTGACTTCAGCTTCAAAAAAATAGGACTGATTTACCAAAAACGGATTTTTCTTCTGATGAATAAAATACGCATAACTGCGCTCCGTGGCATCAAAGCGCGCGTGAGCTTCTGCATTAACCGGAATTAATCGATTAACAGCAATAGCCTGAGGCAAAAATCGGTTCAATCTAAAACCAAGTTGATCTAAATCTTTCCGGGAATACTTTTCGTTAAAATCAAAATGTGCAAAAAGCTGAGTTGCGTGCACTCCCGCATCAGTCCTGCCGGCACCGGTAACCACGACGTCTGTTCTAAGCAACGTGCTTAAAGCTTTTTCAAGTTCTTCCTGTACCGTTATGCCATTGGGCTGACGTTGCCAGCCGTGATATAAAGTTCCATCGTAAGCTATGTCAATAAAATACCGCACGTTATGAATTTGTGATTGCTGCCGCAAAGATACATCTTTGCACAAGCTCTGCTAAGCCTATTAAAACCACTCATGAAAAAGATTTTACTATTAAGTGATACCCACAGTTATATAGACGACCGTATTTTAGCTTACGCTGAAAAAGCCGACGAGATTTGGCATGCAGGCGATATTGGTGACCTGCGCGTTACTGATGCTTTGAAAGAAATCAAACCCCTGAAAGCGGTATTTGGAAATATTGATGATCACGAGATTAGAAAAGAATTTCCTTTAAATAATCGTTTTACGTGCGAAGGTGTAGATGTACTCATCACACATATTGGCGGCTACCCGGGAAGGTATTCACCCGCAATACGCAGTGAACTTTATGCTAACCCTCCTAAACTTTTTATCTGCGGCCATTCACACATTTTAAAGGTAATGCCTGATCGTAAACTCGATTTACTGCATATGAATCCCGGCGCCGCAGGCAAACACGGTTTTCATAAAGTACGTACTATGCTTCGTTTCACCATAGATCAATCCAAAATTGACAATCTTGAGGTTATTGAGATGAAAAGGGATTAACCGGCTTAATAATACCTCGCTACTAGTTTTGATATCTTCAACTCGTATCACCTCATTAAATTAAATTTCCTCAGAGTATTTTACCCTTTGATAGAGCCCATAAAACAAAAGCCCTGCAAGTTGGCATACTTGCAGGGCTTCGCACTAATTAACTAAGATAGTAGGTCTATCGCAACCGGTCAACAGATTTTACAAGATCCTCATCCCGCTTAATTGCTTTGTTTGCCAAAGCGATAAAAACGATAGAAATGATGGGGATTAGCATCCCAATACCTTTCTCCGGGGCCGCCGCCCCTCCAGATAAGATTTGCGACTGGTAAACCAATACACCTAGTAAAATAAAGTTTAATATGATGTTCAATCTGCCTAAAACAAACTGAAGTTTTCTGTTTTTAAATAAAAAAATTGTTACAAATGACAACAATGCGCTTGCCAAAAATAATGCCAGTACTTCTAAACGTTCTACCGCGTAAACCGGCTCGCCATCAGTAGTACTGTACACGGGTATCAAAAATATAAGTCCCGCTGAGACTGCTGCTGCGAGAATTAAATAAATGCTTTGTATACGCTGTATCATCCTAAACTGTGCATTAAGGCTGACAAAAATAAAAACTTCTGACAGACTAGAACCAAATAAATAAAAAATATTGTTGTATTATTGCAGTACATTGTGTAACCGACTCTGGGTGGGTTACTTACTTGCCAAAAAATTTATCAGATCTTCTCTCAAATTTTTTGTTCGCATTCAAAACAATTCAATACAGAAATTCATACGTATACTTCATGTTTAATATTTCAGAATTAAAAGCTAAAAAGCTACCTGAACTTCAGGAAATTGCAAAAGGTCTTGAGATTCCTAAATTTAGGACTCTTAAAAAACTTGATCTTGTATATAAAATTCTTGACCAGCAAGCTGCAGACCCTAAAGCTGTAGCCGAAGTTATTGAAGATAAAGGTTCAGATTCTTCCAAATCAAACCCTAAACCTTCAGGCAAGAACCACAACGACAATTCCAAGAAGAACGCAGGCACCTCTAAAACCAAACCTGCACCTTCTAAAAGTTCAGCTGAAAATCAGGATTCTGCAAATCAATCAAAAAGCGTAGATTCTTCAAACGAAAAACAAAAACGCAATCCCCGATCAAACAAACCCGATCAGGACAATTTGAAGCAGGACAATTCCAGTAAAAAAGATTCAAACACTGCTAAAGGAAGACCTCGTAAGGACAATCCTAATTCAGGGAATTCAAATAACAAAAATTCTAAGGACTCGAGTTCAAATAATAATCGGAACAATAACAACCGGAATTCGAACTCAGGCAACAACAATAACAACCAGAATTCAAACAATAATAACAACAACAATAATCACGGCAACAACGGCAATAAAGATACACGCAACCGTTATCGTGAGCCTGATTATGAGTTTGACGGACTTATAGAGAGTGAAGGCGTTCTTGACATTATGCAGGATGGTTATGGTTTTCTGAGATCTTCAGACTACAACTACCTGTCTTCACCTGATGATATTTATGTATCTCAATCTCAAATACGTTTGTTTGGTCTGAAAACCGGTGATACTGTATTAGGTGTCATCAGACCTCCTAAAGAAGGAGAAAAATATTTTCCGCTAATTAAGGTTTCTAAAATAAATGGTCTAGATCCTAGTGTTGTGCGCGATCGTGTTTCTTTTGAACACCTGACGCCACTTTTTCCGAAGGAGAAATTCAATATTGCTGAACGTCAAAGCACCATATCAACCCGAATCATGGACCTTTTTTCACCAATAGGTAAAGGTCAGCGAGGTATGATCGTATCGCAGCCCAAGACAGGTAAGACCATGTTGCTTAAGGATGTTGCTAATGCTATTGCAGCAAACCATCCTGAGGTTTATCAAATGATACTTTTAATTGATGAGCGCCCTGAGGAGGTAACTGACATGCAGCGTAACGTAAAAGGTGAAGTAGTCGCTTCAACTTTTGATAAAGAAGCTCACGAGCACGTACGCGTAGCCAATATCGTTCTTGAGAAAGCAAAGCGACTGGTAGAATGTGGACACGACGTGGTTATTCTTTTAGACTCTATCACGCGTCTGGCGCGGGCTTATAATACCGTACAGCCTGCTTCCGGTAAGATTTTAAGTGGTGGTGTTGACGCAAATGCCTTACACAAGCCTAAGCGCTTTTTTGGTGCTGCGCGAAATATTGAAAATGGAGGTTCGCTTTCAATTATTGCAACGGCACTTACTGAGACCGGCTCTAAGATGGACGAGGTTATCTTTGAAGAATTTAAAGGAACTGGTAACATGGAGCTTCAGCTGGATCGTAAAATCGCAAACCGAAGAATTTTCCCTGCGATTGATCTCACCTCTTCAAGTACCCGCCGTGATGATTTACTACTTAGCGAAAACGCTATTCAACGTATGTGGGTAATGCGTAAATACCTTGCAGATATGAATCCTATTGAAGCAATGGAATTTATTAGTGACCGCATCAAACAAACAAAAAACAACGAAGAGTTTTTGATCTCGATGAATGGTTAGAATTCATTTCGTTTAAAATAAAAAAAGCGATATCAAATTGATATCGCTTTTTTTTATTTGATCACCCTACATAGGTTACGGGATCGCATAGTTTCAACAAAAAAACTCCCACGCAAATCGCGAGGGAGTTTTTAATCTTTTAAACAGTATATCTTAAAGCGCGTTAACGTGCTTAGCTAACTGAGACTTCAAATTAGCCGCTTTATTATCATGGATGATATTGTTTTTAGCTAATTTATCGATCATAGAAACCACAGAAGGAAACATCGTTTCTGCTTCTTTCTTATCAGCCTCACGCAACTTTTTCATTGCATTACGTGTAGTTCTGCTCTGGTAACGGTTTCTAAGACGCTTTGTCTCGCTGTTTCTAATTCTTTTTAAAGATGACTTATGATTTGCCATTATCTTGCTCTGTTTTAAATTGTAGCCCGTAGGGGAATCGAACCCCTCTTACCAGGATGAAAACCTGGCGTCCTAGCCGATAGACGAACGGGCCATTATATTTTTTCAATACTCTTGAGGTGCGTATTAAACCTTTGTAGTCCGTAGGGGAATCGAACCCCTGTTACCAGGATGAAAACCTGGCGTCCTAACCCCTAGACGAACGGACCTGCCTTTGTTTCAAATGCGGATGCAAAAATAAACATATTTTAATAAGCCGCAATAGCAAAACAAACTTTTTTCAAATTAATATGCTTTTGCAAATAGAACCCGCATTTTAGCTGGCTCGCCACTATAAACACAAGTACCAACTTCTTCTTTTACATGCAATGGAATGCAGCGAATCGTCGCTTTGGTTTCATTCTTTATTTTCTCTTCAGTTTCTGCTGTACCGTCCCAAAAAGCACTTACAAAACCGGTTTTATTTTCAAGTATATCCTTAAACTCATCATAGGTTTCCACTTCAGTGATGTGAGAATCTCTAAATTTCAAGGCCTTATCATAAAGAGTTGACTGCATCTCTACAAGTAAAAACTGAACCCGGTCTACAATTTCATCTTTAGACACCGTCTCTTTAGACAACGTATCCCGTCTTGCAAGTTCGACGGTGCGCTTTTCAAGATCCCGTGGACCTATCGCTATTCGAAGCGGAACACCCTTTAGTTCATATTCATTAAACTTCCAACCCGGCTTATGTGTATCACGGTCATCGTATTTTACCGAAACACCTAATAACTGAAGCTCACGCTGCAACTCTTTGGCTACTTGAGAAATTGCATCAAGCTGCTCCTCTCCCCTATAAATAGGAACGATTACAACCTGAATTGGAGCAAGCTTAGGAGGCAATACCAAACCGTTATCATCACTATGTGTCATAACCAAAGCCCCCATCAATCGGGTTGAAACCCCCCAACTGGTTGCCCAAACGTGTTCCTGAGTTCCTTCTTTAGATGCAAACTTTACATCAAAAGCTTTAGCAAAATTTTGACCTAAAAAGTGCGAAGTTCCCGCCTGAAGCGCTTTTCCGTCCTGCATTAAAGCTTCAATACAATAGGTTTCAAGAGCACCGGCAAAACGCTCACTCTCGGTCTTTGTGCCCCTCATAACAGGCATTGCCATAAATCGCTCTGCAAATTCGGCGTATACCCGCATCATTAATTGCGCTTCTTCTATTGCTTCTTTTTCTGTAGCATGAGCTGTATGCCCTTCCTGCCATAAAAATTCAGCTGTACGTAAAAACAAACGGGTACGCATTTCCCAACGCACAACATTTGCCCATTGGTTTATTTTTATAGGGAGATCGCGATAAGACTGAATCCATTTCCGATAGGTATCCCAAATTATCGTTTCTGAAGTTGGCCTAACAATCAACTCCTCCTCCAGTTTTGCCTCAGGGTCTACAATAATCCCTCCATCCTCATCATTCTTAAGGCGGTAATGAGTAACTACCGCACATTCTTTAGCAAAACCATCAACATGGCTGGCCTCTTTACTAAAATAGGATTTGGGAATAAATAAAGGAAAATAAGCATTCTCGTGACCGGTTGCCTTAAACATTCGGTCTAGTTCTGCCTGCATTTTTTCCCAAATTGCAAATCCATAAGGCTTAATGACCATACAGCCGCGCACACCACTGTTTTCAGCTAAATCTGCCTTAACAACCAACTCATTGTACCATTTCGAATAATCTTCCGCGCGTGAGGTTAAATTCTTTCCCATATATAGTAATTTGGCACAACTCTTGTGCTAGATAATGTAGTTTTTTCGGATTTGTGACATCTTTGTTAAATGCACAAAATTGACGGCAAAACTAACTAAATTTACATTGTACAACAATAAATAACGGATGATATGCGAGGCTTGAACATTACACAGACAGGAATTTTTAAAATTGCTTTGGGCATTTTAGCCTCAGCAAGCTTACTATCTTGCGGTACCTCACAATACGCTATGAATGACGGGATCTATGGATCATCGTCAAATACTGATTATAGCAGGGTGACTGAGCAGGACGTAACGACTAATTCAAACGGAAGTCGTTATGCTGACTTTTTTAATCAAGGCGCTGCCGAGATTGATAATGCTCAGGAGGAAGGCGTCATCTTTACCGATATTGATTCGTATTCTTCAACTGGCGATTATACCGAAGAAGACCTACTTCTAGAAAATGACCTCGCTTACAACGCTCAACCCGGCTGGGGAGATACTTATGATGATGTTGTTATTAATGTTTACAACCGTCCTTTTTGGGGTGCCGGTTGGGGCGCTTGGGGTGGCCCATTTTATGGAAACGCCGGTTGGGCCTGGGGAGGCTTTAACGGTTGGGGCTGGGGAGGCTACAACAACTGGGGTTGGGGATGGAATTATCCTTACAACGCCTGGGGATACGCATATAGCGGTTGGGGCAATCCTTACTGGGGTTACGGCTTTAATCGCTGGGGCAACCCATATTGGGGTTATGGCTTTAATACATTTTATGGCTATCCTTACCGAAACAATTGGTATAACAGCCGTTATAATAACAATAGAATTGCTTATTCCAATTCACGACGAGGCGGAAGATATGATTTAGGAAGAACCGCAGATTCAAGATCATATTCCAGAAACAGTAGAAACACCTACTCTTCAAATTCACGTAATTCGCGTAGATCATCTGATGTCAATTATGCTCGTACGAGTCGCACATACAGCCGCAACGGCGTAGGAGTTGACACAAGAACACGATCTCGTAGTGCTTCTGGCAACACTTCAAACTCAAGGGTTTCACGTTCCAGCAACGCAAACAGCAGATCAATCTATAGCAGCCCTACAAGACGCAGTAGTAATACCATAAGCCGAAGTTCAGGAAGTTCTAATTCCGTTAACAGAAGCTCTTCCTCAAGATCAAGTACTTACAGCAGAAGTAGCAGTCCAAGCCGAAGCAGTAGTACGATGTCAAGAAGCTCCTCTTCATCACGAAGTTCTGCACCTTCAAGAGCGAGTTCATCTGGTGGACGTAGTTCTTCTTCAGGAGGAGGTCGTAGCTCATCTTCAGGAGGTCGCAGGGGCGGTGGTCGTGGATAATTAATATTTTAGCATTAGTAGCATGAAAAAAGTTCTCATAATTTTTATGATAGGTATGGCTATGTCGCAACTCAATGCACAGACCATATCAGACGCAGTAAATTTCAGCACTGAAAACCTTACAGGTACAGCACGATACAGAGCCGCAGGAGGAGCGTTTGGTGCTCTGGGTGGTGATCTTTCTGCCCTTAATAATAATCCTGCCGGGTCGGCAGTTTTCAGTCAAAGTTTTGTATCCCTTAGTTTATCATCTGATGGTTATGACAACCAGACACACTATGGTGACGGCATTACCACAAACACAAGCAGCGATTTGGATTTCAACCAACTGGGTGGTGTTTTTGTAACAAACGGCACTGGTAACCTGCGAAAATTCAGTTTTGGTTTTAACTATGATCGCTCCAATGATTTTGACAATCAGTTTATAGCTTCAGGTATTAGCAACAATTCTATAAGTGAATACTTTCTGGGCTATGTGCAGGGAACGCCACTTGAGCTATTAGAACTTCAGAGCGGTGAAACTTTAGATGAGCTATATCAATTCTTGGGCGAAAACGAATCTTTTGGTACTCAGCAGGCTTTTTTAGGTTATCAGGGATATCTCATTGACCCAGAATCCTCTGATTTAGCCAACACTGCATACACCAATGCTCAAAATGGAAATGCTTTTGATCAGGAATACCAGTATACCAGCTTTGGCAACAACAGCAAATTTGTTATAAATGCGGCAGGGCAATTTGGAGAGCGCTTGTATCTGGGAGCCAACCTTAACATTCACACCTTTAATTTCACTCGAAACACCCTGCTTTTTGAAGACAACATTCAGGGGGCGAATGCCGTAAGCAGTCTTGATTTTGAGAATGATTACAGAGCTTTCGGTTCTGGTGTCTCTGCACAGGTTGGGGCGATTTACAAAGCTTCTCAAAGTTTACGTCTTGGCCTTAGCTTAGACAGTCCTACCTATTACACAATTAGCGAAGAGACCGAACAATACTTGCGTACTTCAGGTGAAAATGGAGAGGTTGTGATTAACCCCGATATCATTAACATTTACCAGGATTATGAATTTCAAACTCCGGCAAAAGCCACAGGAAGTATCGCATACGTTTTTGGTGCAGGAGGCTTTCTGAGTTTTGATTATTCCTACCAGGATTATAGTTCTATAAGATTTAGACCTGAATCTGATGCTTTTTTCACACAACTAAATTCAGATATCAGCAGCAGTCTTAAAAGTATCTCTACCTACAGACTGGGTGGTGAGTTTTTAGCCGGAAGCTGGAGTTTTAGAGGAGGCTACCGTTTTCAGGAGAGCCCATATGTAAATGAGGTTACCCTTGGGGATTTAACCGGTTATTCTGTTGGTCTAGGTTACACCATTGGTAATGCTCGTATAGACGTAGCTTATGATTGGGCAAAGCAAGAACAAAATCCGGCACTGTACGCAGGAGCATTTACAAACACTGCTTTTATTGACCACATCAATACCAGTCTTGTCGCTACGTTATCTTTCAAATTATAATTACAAAATTCAAAAACATCTTGAAAGCCTTAATACAGAATAGTATTAAGGCTTTTTTAATACCTCATATATCAAATGTAGCTTAGTCTTACCGGCTTTTAAATTGTTAATTATATTATCTTTGCAAGCCCTTAGTGCTACCAGCGACTAAATGCTCTATGAATATGAAAATTGACAACGAAGAATTGAACACACTTGACGAAATAGGTGATAATCATCACAGTACTTCTGCTCAGACCCCTTTACGCGAAGATGCTTTTAAGCTCACTGATGCTGAGAAGATTGAGCTGATTCGGGAGGATGTGAACCACATCATGCAGACTCTAGGTCTTGACCTTACTGACGACAGCCTAAAAGGAACTCCCAACCGGGTTGCAAAAATGTTTGTGAATGAAATTTTTGGCGGCCTTAGTCCGGCCCGAAAGCCTAAAGCTTCCACATTCAACAACAGCTATAAATATGGTGAGATGCTGGTAGAGAAAAACATTACCGTCTATTCTACTTGTGAACACCACCTGCTTCCTATTGTAGGTCGTGCACACGTGGCCTACATATCAAACGGAACCGTGGTAGGCCTTTCAAAAATGAATCGTATTGTTGATTACTACGCAAAACGACCTCAGGTTCAGGAGCGACTCACCATGCAAATCGTACAGGAGTTACAGGAAGCATTAGGTACCCAGGATGTAGCCTGCGTTATCGACGCAAAACACCTTTGTGTAAACAGTCGTGGCATTCGTGATATTGAAAGCAGCACGGTAACCAGCGAATTCGGCGGTAAATTCAAAGATGAAGGGGTAAGACGTGAATTTTTAGATTACATTAAGCTCGACACCCCATTCTAAACTTCAATTTTACAGCAAGACTGTATTTTAAACCACAGCTATGACGGCTCTGTACCAAAAACAAAACATCTCCTTATACAATTCCCTAAGCGGAAAAAAAGAAGCCTTTCAACCTTTATTGGAAGGAAATGTAGGAATGTATGTTTGCGGTCCTACGGTTTACAGCAATGTACATTTGGGCAACGTACGCACCTTTATGTCTTTTGACATGATTTTTAGGTACCTAAAGCATTTGGGCTACAAAGTGCGCTATGTACGTAACATAACCGATGCCGGCCATCTTACTGACGATGCTGACGAGGGTGAAGATAAAATTGCCAAAAAAGCCCGCTTAGAACAGATTGAACCGATGGAAGTGGTACAACAGTACACTATTGACTTCCACAACATACTTCAAAAATTTAATTGCCTACCCCCTAGCATTGAGCCCACTGCAACCGGTCATATCATTGAGCAAATTGAAATCATCAAAGAGATTCTTGACAACGGGTATGCTTATGTAAAAAATGGCTCGGTGTATTTTGATGTGATCAAGTTTAATGAGACACACGATTACGGCAAACTAAGCGGTCGTCAATTGGAGGATATGATCGCAAATACCCGTGAACTTACCGCGCAAAGCGAAAAGAAAAACGCTCAGGATTTTGCACTTTGGAAAAAAGCAGAACCCCAACACATTATGCGCTGGCCTTCACCCTGGGGTGATGGATTCCCCGGATGGCACCTAGAATGCACAGCGATGAGCACCAAATATTTAGGAGAGCAATTTGACATTCACGGCG
>Ga0098073_1000612_pt1 | contig 11576 bp, 11 predicted proteins | sample 31_taG_FD_75060 | JGI IMG/M metagenome (GOLD analysis project Ga0098073, IMG submission 75060) | Marine viral communities from the Gulf of Mexico - 31_GoM_OMZ_CsCl metaG | ecosystem: Environmental > Aquatic > Marine > Oceanic | place: Gulf of Mexico | collected 2015-07-12
AATCAAAGCTTGGGATCGTGTTAATGCTGCACATGATACTGGTGAAATCGTTAATGGTTTTGTTAAGTGTAGAACCAAAGGAGGTATGATTGTAGATGTTTTTGGAATTGAAGCATTCTTACCAGGTTCTCAAATTGATGTTAAACCAATTAGAGATTACGATCAGTATGTAAATAAAACTATGGAATTTAAGGTTGTGAAAATTAACCATGAATTCAAAAACGTAGTTGTATCTCATAAAGCGCTTATTGAAGCTGATATTGAAGTACAGAAAAAAGAAATCATTGGTCAACTAGAAAAAGGTCAAGTACTTGAAGGTACTGTTAAAAACATTACTTCTTATGGTGTGTTTATGGATCTTGGTGGTGTTGACGGATTAATTCATATTACAGACCTTTCTTGGTCTCGTATTAACCATCCAAGTGAAATTGTTGAGCTTGACGAAAAACTTAACGTTGTAATCCTTGATTTTGATGAAAACAAATCAAGAATTCAATTAGGTCTTAAGCAATTGAGCAAACATCCTTGGGATGCTTTAGGTGAAGAGGTAAAAGTCGGAGATAAAGTAAAAGGAAAAGTAGTAGTTATTGCTGATTATGGTGCATTTATTGAGGTTGTTGATGGTGTTGAAGGATTAATTCACGTATCAGAAATGTCTTGGTCTACACATTTACGTTCTGCACAAGATTTTGTTTCTGTTGGAGATGAAATTGAAGCTCAAATTTTAACATTGGATAGAGAAGATCGTAAAATGTCACTTGGTATTAAGCAATTAACTCCAGATCCATGGACAGATATTACTAAGAAATATCCTGTTGGCTCTAAGCATTCAGGAATTGTACGTAATTTCACGAACTTTGGTGTTTTTGTTGAGTTAGAAGAGGGTATTGACGGATTAATTTATATCTCAGATTTATCTTGGACTAAGAAAATTAAACACCCATCTGAGTTTTGTGCAGTTGGAGATACATTAGACGTGGTTGTTTTAGAATTGGATGTTGAAGGACGTAAATTAAGTTTAGGTCACAAACAAACAACAGATAACCCTTGGGATAAATACGAAACAGAATTTGCTTTAAACACAACTCATACTGGAACAATTGATGAGTTAGTTGATAAAGGAGCTACTGTAACGTTTAACGAAGATATCGTTGCATTTATTCCTGCACGTCACCTTGAAAAAGAAGATGGCAAGAAGCTTAAAAAAGGAGAAGAAGCTGAGTTTAAAATTATTGAATTCAATAAAGAATTTAAACGTGTAGTAGGTTCTCATACAGCTATCTTTAGAGAAGAAGAAGCGCAAAATGTAAAAGCAGCTGCTAAAAAAGCAGAAGCTGCAGCAGCAGAGGCAAAACCAACTTTAGGCGATGCTAATGATGCTTTACAAGCTCTTAAAGATAAAATGGACGGAAAGTAATATTCGTTCGTTTTAATAAATAAAAAGCCTTTCATTTTTGAGAGGCTTTTTTTATTGATAAATAAAACCATTGCAAACCCTATTTTTTTAGCTTAACTTTGTACACCAAATATGCTTGGATAGTTTATGAGTCAAAAAGTGTTACTTAATGCAAAAGAGGTAAACATCATTCTTCATCGATTGGCTTGTCAACTTATTGAAAATCACAACGACTTTTCCGATACTGTTTTAATTGGAATTCAACCTAGAGGAAAATTTCTAGCAAACCGTATTGCCAAAATGCTTCGTGAAGAGTACAAAATAAAAAATGTGCAATTAGGTCATCTTGATATCACTTTCTTTAGAGATGATTTTAGAAGGGGAGACAAACCGCTCGAAGCCAACACTACTGAAATAAACTTTGTTGTTGAAGATAAAAAAGTAGTATTCATTGATGATGTACTATATACAGGAAGAAGTATCAGGTCTGCATTAACAGCTATTCAGTCTTTCGGACGACCAAAAGGGATCGAGTTATTAACGTTAATTGATAGACGTTTTAGCAGACATTTGCCAATACAACCTGATTATAGAGGACGACAAGTAGATGCCATAAATAAAGAAAAAGTAAAAGTAAATTGGGCTGAATTTGATGGTGAAGATTCAGTATATTTAATTAATAATTAATTATGAGCGAATTAAGTGTCAATCACTTACTAGGAATAAAGTATCTTAACAAACAAGATATACAACTCATTTTTGAAACTGCTGACCACTTTAAGGAAGTCATTAATAGACCCATTAAAAAAGTACCTTCACTTAGAGACATAACCATTGCCAATTTATTTTTTGAAAATTCAACGCGTACAAAATTATCGTTTGAGTTAGCAGAAAAGCGACTTTCAGCAGATGTTATCAATTTTTCAGCATCGCAATCTTCAGTAAAAAAGGGAGAAACACTTATTGATACTGTAAATAATATCCTATCTATGAAAGTGGATATGGTGGTGATGAGACATCCAAATCCAGGAGCTGGAGTTTTCCTATCAAAACATGTTAATGCAAGTATCATTAATGCAGGAGATGGTGCTCATGAACATCCAACACAAGCGTTGCTAGATACGTATTCAATTAGAGAACGTCTAGGTTCAGTAAAAGGTAAAAAAGTAGTGATTGTTGGTGATATTCTGCACAGTCGAGTAGCATTGTCAAATATTTTCGCCTTACAATTACAAGGAGCAGAAGTTATGGTTTGTGGACCAAAAACCTTGATTCCAAAGTACATTGACAAACTAGGAGTAAAGGTTGAAACAAACTTACGTTCAGCATTAAACTGGTGTGATGTAGCCAATATGCTTCGGGTACAGAATGAGCGTATGGATATTAGTTTCTTTCCTTCAACTAGAGAATACACTCAACAATTTGGTGTAAATAAAGAACTATTGGATAGCCTTGATAAAGAAATAACCATCATGCATCCAGGTCCAATAAATCGTGGTGTAGAAATCACGAGTGATGTCGCAGATTCTAAGCAAGCCATCATTTTAGATCAAGTGCAAAATGGCGTAGCTATTAGGATGGCAGTAATTTATTTATTAGCTTCTAAAATAAAACAATAGACTATGATTTTTGATAAAAATGGTAATATCTCAATTATTACACAGGAAAAAGTATCGATTGTAGAACTTGTAAAAAAGTTAGATGTTATTTATTCTCGTTTTAAAAACGATAATATTATTATAAACCTCACGAGTTTAAAAACATTAACAACACAAGATGTTGTTGAATTTTTAAACATATCAAATCAGCATAGAAAAGCAAAACAATCGTTTGTAATAGTCACTGATAAAATAAAACTTGAAGATATTCCTGATGAACTTGTTATCGTTCCTACCATGCAAGAAGCATACGATATCATTGAAATGGAAGAAATTGAACGTGATTTAGGGTTTTGAAATATTATCTTGCTCAAGTAAATATTGCGAAAATGTTAGCACCAATGGACGATCCCATTATGGCAGATTTTGTCAATAATTTGGATAGAATTAATGCCATTGCTGATGATAGCGAAGGGTTTATTTGGCGATTACAAGGAGATGATGATAATGCAGTTGCAATTAATGCTTTTGATGACGATACTTTAGTCATTAACATGTCAGTTTGGACGAATATGAAAGCTCTATTTGATTTCACTTATAAATCTGACCATGTCAATATTTTTAAAAGGAGAAAGGAGTGGTTCGCAAAATTAACAGACATGCATATGGTGTTTTGGTTCGTGCCAGAAGGCCATGTACCAACACCTGAAGAAGCTAAAGAACGCATAAATTATGCTAATGCATACGGAACAACACCATATGCGTTTACGTTTAAAGATAATTTTACAGTATCAGATTATCTAAACTACAAACGTTTAGAATCATGAAATTAACCATTTTAGGCTGCTACAGCGCAACACCAAGAACCAATACAAATCCAACTTCTCAAGTTCTGGATATTAAAAATCACTTGTTTTTAATTGATTGTGGAGAAGGTACACAAGTAGAATTAAGACGCAATAAAATTAAGTTTTCTAGGATTAAGCACGTTTTTATTTCACATTTACATGGCGATCATTTTTTTGGTTTGGTTGGCTTAATTTCCACCTTTAGACTACTTACAAGAGAAACAGACTTGCATATTTATGGACCAAAAGGCTTGAAAGAAATAATTACGCTTCAAATGAAATTAGCAGACTCCTGGACTAATTACAAGCTTATTTTTCATGAGTTAACGTCCAAAGAATCGCAATGCATTTTTGAAGATGATAAAGTTGAGGTGCATACTATTCCTTTAAATCACAGAGTATATACTAATGGTTTTCTATTTAAAGAAAAGGACAATGAAAGAAAATTAAATGTTAGTGCGGCAAAAAAAGCGAAAATTGACATTGCTTATTATAGAAAACTAAAACAAGGTTTTGATGTTATAAATGAAGAAGGTGAGGTTATTAAAAACGAAACCGTAACTTCTAGTGGAAAAAAAGCATTGAGTTATGCTTTTTGTAGTGACACCAGGTATGACGAATCAATAGTGCCAATAATTAAAGATGTCGATGTTCTGTACCACGAATCTACTTTTTTAGAAAAGAATAAAAAATTAGCAGATCCGACAAAACACTCAACAGCAAAACAAGCAGCAACTATTGCAAAAAAGGCCAATGCTAAAACACTTATTTTAGGCCATTACTCTACACGCTACAACAGTTTAGAAGATTTTAAAAATGAAGCTAAAACGATCTTTGACCAGGTTGAACTAGCGGAAGATGGTAAAGTATTTGATTTTTAAATTAAGTCTTCATTTTTGTCGAATTCAGTGAAAAATAAAGCACTCCTATAAGAATCAAAGCACTAATAGTCATTAGTCTATAAGATTCCTTAACTTCGAGAAAATACATCACTATTGATGAAATTATTGAAACCGCTCCGATAATAATTAAACCATTGTGCATGTACATGGAAAGTCGTTTAATATCAATCTTCTTTTTATCTGCTTCGCTTAGTGTGTTATATCCAGCTATTAAATTTGGATTATATTTTACCAAGATGCCACAAATAATTAAAATGATGCCAGTAAGTGATTCCGCAAAAAGCATTTTATGTAAATTTGAATACTAAAGATATAATTCATTCTATTATTATAAAGCCATGAATAACGATTTAAGCGATTACAGAAAATCTTATGAAAAAGGAGCACTACTTAAAAGTAATGTTCCTGAAAATCCAATGGAGCTTTTCCAGAAGTGGTTTTATGAAGTTGATCATTCTGATGGAATAGATGAAGCAAATGCGATGACCATATCTACTATTGGTTTAGATGGCTATCCAAAAGGTAGAGTAGTGCTGTTGAAAAAATACACTTATGAGGGATTTATTTTCTATACCAATTATAATAGTGAAAAAGGGAAAGCAATTTTACAAAACCCAAATGTGTGCTTATCTTTTTTTTGGCATGCTGCCGAACGACAAATTATTATTAAAGGTAAAGCTGAAAAGATTGCCGAAAATTTAAGCGATGGATATTTCGAATCTAGACCAAGAGGAAGTCAACTAGGTGCTATTGTTTCAAATCAAAGTGATGTTGTTAAAGATAGGAGTGAACTTGAAGAAAAGTTGAAACAATTAGAGAAAGCCTATGAAGGTAGGGAGATTGAAAGACCAAATTATTGGGGAGGTTTTATTGTAAAACCAGTAGAAATTGAGTTTTGGCAAGGTAGAGCCAACCGATTACACGATAGAATCCGTTATAAGTTGGATTCAGAATATAATTGGATTATAGAGAGATTAGCTCCCTAAAGTAATTTCATTTAGCAAACATATATTTCATCGACAAAATGCATGTATAATTCGATAAAAAGCATAAAATATTTTAAAATCATGCATTTCATCGATAAAAAGACAGATATATTCGACGAAATGCATGTATTTCATCGATTTTAACATTTCTTTAACAGTTACTTCCAAGTAGGCGTTTAAATTTGAAGAACCAAATCTAAAAACCTACAAAATGAAATTACCTACTTCATTGCCTGCATTGGCATTATTAGCGTTGCTATCGCTTTCGTCATGTTCGACAGATGCGATAGAAGAGGATAAGATAGATGCAATTTCAAATAGTTATGTTCCCCAAACAAAAACTATTGAAGTTGAAATTTTAGAACTTATAAATACTCATAGAATAGGATTAGGATTAACGCCATTAAGCGATATGAGTGCGATTAAAGCGCAAGCTTTTGGTCATACAGATTACATGATAAAAAATGATGAGGTTTCTCATGCTAACTTTTATCAAAGAAAAACCAATTTAATTAATAATGCTGGAGCCATTTCGGTTGCTGAAAATGTTGCCTATGCATTTAGTAGTTCACAGTCTGTAGTTAATGCTTGGTTAAATAGTGAAGGACATAGACATGTGATAGAAGGTGATTTTACCAATTTTGACATTTCAGCAGAAAAAGATGAAGATGGAAGATGGTATTTTACCAATATATTTATAAAGAAATAGTACAGATTCCTCTGTAGTATAATAGTTGATTAATAGCAAAAAAAAGCCATATACGAAAGTATGTGGCTTTTTTAGTTGTTTTGAGGAACACTTAATTTTACAAAAAATAAAATAATAATTGGAACAACCCATAACCCAATAAGCGAAAACCAATCAGAGTTAATATTATTACTTTCTGAAAGTATTATTCCATTTCCTAATGGTCCATTTGAAAATATTGTGTTAACGGTAAAATTCCATCCTAAATGCAATCCAATTGGCATTGCTATAGATTTTGTTTTTGAAAATGAAAGAGCAAAGGCATAACCCATAAGCCCAGTTCCTATAAATACGACTATCATAGGAATTATACTTCCAAGTATCTCAAAAGTGAACCAATTATAAATACCGAAAGCTATTGACGAGATTATGATGCCTTTTAATTTACCAAGTTTCTGTATTAGAATATAAAGTAGAGCTCCACGAAAAATTAGCTCCTCTGTAATCACAGATTTTAAATCCCAGAATAACATTCTTAAAATTAGATTTAGTTCAATTTCTTTATTAAGTAACCATTTAGTTGATTTTAAGTTAATCTCTAAGAATTGAACAGAAAGACATAGTAAAGATGTCAGTAAAAAACCAATCCCTAATTGTTGTAGTCGTTTTCTATTTGGAACTATTCCTAGAACTAATAGCGATTTCCTTTCGGCTAAATAAAGTAATGCCCAAGAAATAAAAAGAATTATTAATATTCCAATCATTTTAGACTAAAATCATTAAATGCTTTTGCATTATCGAGTCAAATTAAGAGCACAAATGTATAAATTAAAAAAACCATTTGCAGTTGCAAATGGTTTTTTGGGTAATACGTGGTTATTAAAGGCGTAGAAGCTCAAATATATTAGGGAATAATTAGTTTTGTTGATCTTCTTCGCAATCTACTATTCTAAAGTGAGAACGTCTGTTCTTTTGGTGAGCAGCTTCTTTTTCTTCACGTGTAGACATAGCATCAATTTCTTCATCACTAATAAGCTTTCTGCGTTCGCCATAGCCAGTTGCGCTTACAATACGTTCTGCAGCAATTCCTCTAGAGATAATGTAATCTTTCGTTGAGTTAGCTCTTCGATCAGAAAGTTTATCGTTATATTTTAATGTACCTCTTCTATCCGTATGAGATTCAATTGTAATTTTCATATCTGGATAAGCTCTCATTACATCTACAATATTCTCTAAGTCATACTTTGAGTCTGTACGAATGTTCCACTTATCAAAATCAAAGAAAATAGGATTAATTACAATCTCACATGGCAAAGCCATAAGATTTTTTAAGAACAGATCTACATTGTGTTCTTCGTTGTTAACAGCTGTTGTTCTAAAGCTTTGTACATCACCTTCATAATCTTGTTTGCTTCCTCTAAGGCTATAATTCTTTTCGCATTCTACTTCAAAAATATATTCGCCATTTTCATTAGAGGTAACAGTATTCATAATTTTTCCAGATTCATTAATTAGTTCAACACTTGCACCAGGAATTGGTTCATTAGTATCTTTATCTCGAACCACACCTTTCACCAATTGCTTACACTCATAAGCAGAGAATGTGTAAATATCATCGTTTCCTTTACCTCCTGGGCGATTTGATGAGAAATATCCAGTTTCAGTATCAGAATCAATATAGATTGCAAAATCATCGTAACCACTATTAAAAGGAGCTCCTAAGTTTTCTGGTTTTGCATTTGAATCTTTTAAAATGTTAGATTTAAAAATATCAACCAACCCTAAATTTACATAACCATCTGATGAAAAGTAAAGTGTACTGTCTTTTGCAATAAATGGGAAGCCTTCACGACCAGCAGTGTTCACTGATGATCCTAAGTTCATAGGCTTACCATAAGCATTTCCATCTTCTAAAATATCAACAACATAAATATCTGTCTGTCCAAGACCTCCTTCTTTATCAGAAGTAAAATATAATTTTGTATTATCTGGACTTAAGGCTGGATGATAAACAGAATAGTTGTCATCGTTAAAAGGCAACTCTTCTATATCTTTCCAGTTATTGTTATCTAAGGTTGCTTTGTATATTTTTAAATGGGTAGTTCCTTTTTTATCAGAATCTAATTTATTTCTCTTGTTTAAGTTATCTCTCGAGAAATAGATAGTTTTTCCATCATTAGTAATTGCTACAGTAGCTTCATGATAAGCTGTGTTGATACCGTCAGCGTTTATAGGCATGACACTACCATGTTCCTTGACTCCATTAGTCTCTTTTACCGTCGTTTCGAAGATATCTAAGAAAGGTTGTTCATTCCAATTATAAACCTTGTTCCCAGTTCCTTCTGCACTTCTGGCAGAGGCAAAAAACATACGTCCATTGTATTCATAGCCGCCAAAATCAGAATATTCTGTGTTTAAGTCTAAGTTTACAACATCAATATATACTTTCTCCATTGATGATAGCTCATCATAAATACTTAGATCTTCAATCTCCGAATTGGTTCTGCTATCATCACTTTGATGCATTTTAAAGGTGTCTAACCATGCTTCAGCTTCCTGATAGTTTCCTAAACTACGTTGTGTTTGGATGTATTTATATACATACTCAGCGCTTACGTTATCAGCATCTTTATCTAATGCTTTTTTGTACCACATGGCAGCTTTCTCTGAATTACTGTTGTTATAATAACAATCTCCTAAACGAGTTAAAACGTGAACACTATCGTCTCCATTTTTTACTGCATCTTCATATAACTCGCTTGCCTTTATGTAAGCGAAGTTTTCAAAAAACTTATCTGCAACTTTAGTCTGGGCAAAACTAAATGTGCCAGAAAGTACTATTATGATTAAAAATAATTTTGTCTTCATTGTAGTTGTATTTTAGAAATATCTTGGAGATTTTACACGTTTACTTTTAAATACTTCGAACATTAATAATATTTCGTGAGTTCCACCAGCGTAAGGTCTTATATCTGAAATAGGATGCTCATAGGCATAACCAATTCTAAATTCTTTTGACACTTGAAAGTCAGCAATTGCACCTAAAGCACCTGTAGATTGATCAAAACGATAAGCAGCACCTAGCCAAAACTTCTCATTGAATAAAAAGTTACCAGTTATATCATAAGATAAAGGGGCACCATTGGTAGCTTTAACCATAAATGATGGCTTAAACTTAGTGTTTTCGCTTACATCAACTACAACACCACCTGTTAAGTAATAACTAATTCTTTCAAGAGCTTCATAATCATCAGAACCATGATAGTCTGTATTTAATATTCTTGGTGTTGATAAACCAACATACCATCTATTTGTATGTAAAAATGCACCAGCTCCAATATTTGGACTCCAGCGATTCTCTATACCATATATAGCAGGATCGTCTGGTTCAGCATCTCTTAACTCTTGATCTATACTATAAGAGGTAAAACCACCTTTTAGACCAAATGCTAGTTTGGTTTTTTCACCAACTTGAATTGTGTATGAAAAGTCTCCATAGATATATGTGAAATTTTCAAATCCTAATTCATCGTTAATAAAAGATAAACCTAAACCTACTTTTTCATTTCGCAACGGAGAATGAATAGAAAAGGTTTGTGTGGTTGGTCCTCCATCTAGCCCAATCCATTGACTTCTATGAAGTCCAACCAGACTGAGGGTTTCTCTACTACCTGCATATGCAGGGTTAATTGAGATTGTATTAAACATGTATTGCGTAAACTGAGGCATCTGTTGACTGAATGCAGCCGAGCTACAAATCAGAATTATTGCAATAATGTTAAACTTAATGAACTTTTTCATGATAGGTTAAATTTATTTGGTTCCTACGTAAATTGGCCCTGCAAAAGGATTCAATCCACTATCTATAATATTTACTATATAATAATATGTTCCAGTTGGTACTTTATCCGAACCACCGGCTGAGTTGCCATGAGCTGTTCCGTTCCAATTATTTTGATAATCTTTAGATTCATAAATCATTGCTCCCCAACGGTTAAATATTTGTACTTCAATTCTAAATCCACAACCATCTAAGCCTTTGATTTCAAAATAATCATTAATTCCATCTCCATTAGCTGTAACTGCCTTTGATATATCATCTTTTGAGAAATCATCAGCACATGGTAATACAATACAATCATCATTTAAGGTAATTGTCACTGTAGTTTCGCTAGGACAAGCACTTAGGTCATCAACGTAAGTAAATGTATATGTTCCAAGATCTAATTCAAAAGGATTGAATATGCTTCCATCAAGTATAGCATTACCAGAAGTAACAGTCCAAGTTCCTCCAGTATCATAAGAGCCATTTAATAGGGTGAATAAATCAAATTGAATATCATCACCATTACATAAATCAGTACTTAATCCTTCTACTTGAGACTCGATCGTTACAAATATGGTTTGAGTATATAGACCAACATTACCACATTCATCAGTTACTGTCCATGTTCTTATGATTTCATAAGGATCGTTAGACCCATCAGAAGTCGATGTTTCTTCAAATTCAACAGTCATATCTGATGAACACGCGTCCTCGAACTCTAATTCTGGAGCATTTGGTATGTCACCACAAGTAACCGAAATTTCAGTTTCAAAATCTGTAGTAGTTACAGGGGCAGTTGTATCTTGCACAGTTACAATTTGTGTATGAGTCATAGAGTTACCACAATCATCAGTAGCAGTCCATGATCTTGTTATTACATAATTACCAGGACAATCTCCATCCGTAGTTGTCTCAGTAAAAGTTACATCAGCAGTTCCACAGCTATCAGACGCTGTTAAAGTTACAGCATCAGTAACAGCATCACATTCTACAGTTTCATCACTAGGAAGTGATTCGTTAAATGTAGGAGCCGTTGTATCTTGAACTGTAATAGTTTGTGTATGTGAAACAGTATTTCCACAATCATCAGTTGCTGACCATGTTCTTACAATAATGTAGTTTGAAGGACAATCTCCATCAGTTATTTCTTCAGTAAACTGTACAGGAATTTTATTATTTTCTGTTTGACAACTATCAATAACTGTAAGTGTTACAGCATCAGCAACAGCATCACATTCTACAATTTCATCACCAGGAAGTGATTCATTGAATGTAGGAGCCGTTGTATCTTGTACAGTTACAGTTTGAGTATGAGATGTAGAGTTACCACAT
>Ga0098073_1000615_pt1 | contig 11552 bp, 10 predicted proteins | sample 31_taG_FD_75060 | JGI IMG/M metagenome (GOLD analysis project Ga0098073, IMG submission 75060) | Marine viral communities from the Gulf of Mexico - 31_GoM_OMZ_CsCl metaG | ecosystem: Environmental > Aquatic > Marine > Oceanic | place: Gulf of Mexico | collected 2015-07-12
AGTAGTTGTGAGTAGAATGATAAATGCAAATACAAATATTCCTGATATCAAAATCTATACCTCTCTGTTGATTCAAAGTGTAGGTGTGGTCCATTACTCCAGGTGCCTGTGTTACCACAGGTCCCAATCTGTTCTCCTGCTTCTACCCATCCTTTAGGTGGCATCACTGTGTCCATATGTGCATAGAATGTTGAGTGATATCCATGGGTAACGTACGCAAAATTACCCATCCTTGAGTTGCGTCCGGGAATAAGTTCTCCAGCGTGAGCTGCAACGATAGGAGAACCAGGAAGGCAAGCAATGTCAATGCCAGGGTGCTCCTCACTAATTTGTTGTATAACAGTACCAGACGCTGGAACCACATAATCATACACCATTTACAAAACGTCTCCACTCAATACATTGTTTAATATGATATGTCATTTGATGTATCTGCTTCAATATATCAGACAATGTATATAGAGTCTGTTTGTAATATTCAATTTTCATTTCTACTTTCATGATGTCATCGTCTACACCAATCCAGTTCTGGATGTCAGACTTCATCACCTTGTAGGGGAAGGGCTCAGAATCCTCTGGAACCTCTTTGCCAGAGTAGAACAACCACTTCTTATGTTGCATACGTTTAAGCTCCTGCTCTGCTTTCTTACACAGCAGAGAGAAGTGGTTGTGCATCGTGAGATACTTGTGATGCAGCTGTGGTATTCGTAGTGACGACTCATCGAGCATTACATCATCAATTTTACTATCCTTCTCCCAAGATGACTGGATAGTTTCAAGGTCCATTACAAGTTTACGCCAGCTTCGCTTCGTCTATAGGTTGGTTTCATGGCGATGTCAGTCGAGTGAGCTGCATCCCAGATGAAATAGTCGTAATAATTATAGCGCATAACCACCTCTGCTGTAAAGTAGTTTACGTCTTGTACACCAGAGTCAAAGTTCAGTGTGGTCAGTGAAATAGGGAACGCATCTTTGAATACAAACTCACTGACAGGCTTGTAGTTACTGGATAGAATGAACAGAGAGCAGTCAGATCTCCACTGGTTGTCCCAGTCACCTCTATATGATGCCCTTGGTAGTCCAGTATTAATACTCTTGACGTCACCACGTGAGAAGCCAAACTCTTTTGATGAGTATGGTGTTGTGATCTCTCTCATCCAGTCGTGTACCTGGTACCAGTTCTTCATGTTCTCATCAACCAAGAACTTGATGGTTAGGTCCTCATACAATAGCTCATCACCAGGGTGTGGGATCTTATTAAATCTAGTTCCTTGATCAGCAGAACCCATACTGATCGAAGGTACCGAAGCAGCCTGACAGAAAAATTCTACACCACGCAGCTTTGCGATGGTAAACTTGAAGCCAATGGGAGACAGAAAATTTCTGTTCTCAATCCCAAGCTGCATCTGCTCAGGAGGTTGAGAATTATTATACGACTGCTTAGACATATCTTTTTATTATTATTTATCTGGCACGTCCAACATTAGAGTGCGTTCAAGTTAGATAAAAAAAGACCCCTCGGTTGAGGGGTCTGGCGCACTTCGTTCGGTGAAGTATTTAGATCACATCAGATTCTCGATTCTGACGCGTCTGTAGTAGCGGTTGCTGTTGTCAACCAGTCTACCCAGGCCACGGTTGTAAGGACCACTGGGACCCTCAGCGAATGGGTTAGCGATGAGACCGTAGCGAGTCTTGAAGCCAATGTTAGGCTGGAAGGTCTGCGAGGTGACAGAGCGAACCATCTGCAGGGGAACGTAGGGGCAGTAGAACATACCGGCGTCATAGGCGCTGGAGCCCTTATAACCCATTACGTAATAGTGGCTGTTGCTGATGTTGGCAGAATAAGGATCGATGTAGACCTTCATCTTGCCGTTGATGGTACCAGCGAACAGGTTACCAGTGTCGTCAACGTTGAGGTTGGCGTTCAGAGCAGGGGTGTAGTCGAGTACACCAGCCATGGTCAGGGCGGAGGCAACGTCTGCGGAGCAGATGATCATGTTACCCTTGCCACGACGAGTCAGCTGGGCGATAGCGTTAGCGTCGCGCTCGATTTGGAACAGCAGACCCTTGAACTTCTCAACAGACCAACGACCGTTGGAGTCAACGTCGAGGTCGAATACGCCAGGGGTGGCTACGTTGTTCTGAGCACCGGGCAGAGCAACTCTGTATACGGTACGAACGATCTCACGGTTGATCTCGGAGAGGATCTCGGAGGACAGGATGTTAGCCAGCTCGGCTTCAGCATCCAGACCGTGTACAGCGCGAAGGTCCTGAGCCAGTTCCAGGGAGTACTGAGCTTTCAGGGCACGGCCACGAGCTTCAACAACAGCCTTCTCGATCGAGAAGCCCATCTGACGGAACTCGTTACCAGGCTCGCCAAGGCGCTCCATTTGAGCCTTCGACATACCCTGCATGTCACGGATACGGGGATTGTAACCGTCAGCGGGATAAGCGTTTGCACCTGTACCACCAGCTTCAGGATCAGTTGTGTAGCCAGTACCAGGAGTGGTATCAGAGTCGAGGAGACCAGGGTTGTTACCATAATCCTTGGTGATCAGGTCAGGGCTAGGCTTACCGTGAGTTGGGGACTCACCAGGTACGTAGGGGTGGTTGATGTAACGATCGCTATTAGGATCCTGAGAAGCAGCCTCTACATCATAGGGGGAATCCCAGCCGTTGCCGGAATCGGGGCCACCGTAAGCGGCGTCCTTCCCGTAGTAGTCGTACTTACCAGGTCTTACGGTAGGATCGTAAGCGCTGTTGGGTACATACTTGCCATAAGCGTCAAGCTCATAAGGCTTGTAGCCAAGGGGGTTAGCAGCGTCAAACCTATCGGCGCCAGCAGAGAATGTAGGATCTGCTTCGTCGAAGAATGCTTCGTTAGGACCGTCGGGACCGTCATACATCGCACGCATGGCGAAGATCATGCCGGTAGGACCAGTCATTGGCTGAACGCCGCAGATGTCATAGGCGATCAGGTTGGGCATGGAGCGTCTGATCAGGGAGATCAGAACGGGGTCGAAGCCAGCACGGGGGCCGACGTCAGCATTAAGGGTGCCATCGATGCCGCCGCCGACGGAACCGTTGGTGAGGCCCTGATAACCAGCAGCGTTAACGCTCATGGTTGGGGCTTCGGTCAGAAGACCGGAGGAGCTGCCTTCGACGACAGCTTGCTCTTGGAGGAATCTCTCTTGGTTCTCAAGAAGCTGAGCGGTTACAGCCTTTCTGTAAGGATCAGAGATCTCGGGAAGATCTTGATGATTCAGAATGGGTGCCCACTTTTCGGTAAGATGTTGTGACATTTTTTTAGGGGATACCTTTCTAATTTAAATTCATTTAATGGTTCTGGACAAGGCTCTCGCATAAGCTGCCATGGAGGAGCTCATGTCGTCATAGATACCAGGTGCAGGAGCCTCAGCGGACTCTTCAAGAAATTCACCACTGTAGGTTGCCTCTGTAGTAGGGGCGTCCTCTTTGGTGATGAAGCTCTCCTTCAGTACGTTGAGCTTCGTGCGATAATTTTCTTCACTTTCAAACTCTACGTTCTCAGCAAGACTAGCCAGGCGCTCTTTGCCAGCTTCAGTCAGATCCCAGGAGACGTCAGCGAGTACGCTGTCTCTCTGGTAGCTGGACATGCCGTTGGCGAGCTTGACGTTAGTCTCGATTTGCTCGTTGAGTTTGTTTTCCATATCATCAAGCTTCGCAACCATCGACTCGAAGATATCATACTTCTCGTCGGGGAGGGTTACGTAGTGGTCTTCAAACAAACCTCTAAGTCCCTGCATGAAGGACTCAGAAAGCTCGTTGCGGATACCATTTTCCACAACCAGCTTGTTCTCTTCCAGCCATTGCTGGGAGGTGTAGTTGAGGAAGCCCTCAACTTTCTCAGCGATCTGAGTGATCTCTTCCTCAAATCTGCTGGAGAACTCTTCCTCCAGTCTGGCTACTTCCAGCTGGAGCTTTTGGTTCAGAGCACTCTCAAAGATGACCTTAGCCTTCGACTTAAAGTCATCAGAGGCACCGTTGTCTGTAGCCAACTCGTCAAGTGCCTGACCAGCTTTCTCGTCTACTTCTACGTGCTCATATGCCTTGGACTGACCAACGGTACGTCTTTCGGTGCCGCCTGCCAAGGAACCTGTGTGCCCATCCCTAGGATCATATCCTTTACCAGGACCCATGTCAGCATAGTTGGCTTTGCCATCCAGCTTTTCAGGACCAGGGTTGGAACGACCAGACTTGGTGCCGTCGTGTTTTGCGTTACCAGGGATTACTTCGTCACCAATCTTGCCTTCGGGGCTAGAGGAAACGCTACCAGGAGCACCCTTAAAAGGATCCAGCTTGGCAGAGTCATTATCTGGCTGAGCGTTACGGGGGGTGTCTCCACCTACATCATTCTTGGATTGCCCAGGAACAAGCGACGTTGGAACCAACTCTTGCATTGGTTCTGCCGCAGAAGCCCTGTTATTGGCAGCAGTACGAGATTGAGCCATGTTTCTCTTTGTAATAATTTCAATTATTCTGAGTTATTTATAAAATACCTGTGGTTGTACTGAGATTTCTTACGGAAAACTCAACCCATCAACAGGTCATGAAATGTGTCGAGGATAGCCTCGTTAAGTCTGATCGAAGGAACTTCATTGAGAGTCTGTACTGCGGCATTGAGATCTCTCTCTTTCAGCAGTCCATTGTCCCATACCCATTCCTTTCCTTCCATAATACCTTGGACAAAGGCATCTGGAGCTGAGGGATCTGCAACAATGTCAGCAGCAGTAGCCAACATGAAGTCTTCACCAACATAGTTAACGCCATTGCGGTTAACCAAAGATCCCATGCCACGTGAAGACACACCCAGCGTAACCCCATCATTGAGGAGGGCTCCGGCAATTCTTCCCATGGGAGTTTCGAGGATCTTAGCTTTTCCAATGAAGTTACTACCCTCTTGTGTCAGTGATGTGATTTTGTGACTGACGCGGTCAAGATTGACCGTTGGTCCGTCGGGGTGACCCAGCTCCCCCATAGCACGGTTCTTAGAGACGTACTGTTCGTTATACCTTTTAACTTCCTTGGCAAGGATATTGCTTTCGTAAATACGACCGTTGCGGTTTTTAATATCCGCTTGGAGGAAGGGGCCAGTAATGTAAAAATGTTTCTTACCATTACTTTCCTCTGTGAGAACCTGGATCGATTCGATCTCTTCTCTAATCAGTTTCATCGTCGGTGACCTCGTCTGTGGTTTGTTCTACTTCCGGCTCACCAACAACTGGGGAGAAATATGCGGAAGCTACATCTTGTTTAATGTCATTGATGGCTTCATAGGAACGAGTTAGGAGCTCGCTATTTAGAACGTCAGAGGCTTCTGCGTTCTTACCCTGAACAATCAAATCAATAAGTTCTGCAACTCTGGACATAATGTGTGTATAGTTTTTTACTATTTAGGATTGTGGTAGTTACATAGGTGCAGTGCCTGCACCAGGACCAGCAGCACCACCAGCTACTGCTCCACCGCCTCCGGCCATAGGTGGTGCACCACCGGCTAGGTCTTGGTCATCAGTCATCGCTGGATCTTGTTCAGCCTGTTGTTGTAATTCTGCTGAGAGCTCTGGGTTCTGACCCGTGGTACCAGCCATCTGCCTTTGTCTCATCATTTGAGCGTTGGGGTCAGGAATAATACCAACGTTACGCTCATAAGAAATCTGCTGGTCGATCTCTTTGATCTCACCGTCAGTGTAGCCAAGCAGTCTGTTGCGTACCTGATAGACAGAGAAGTACTTACCAAGATATGGCTCAGCCATAGCAGCAATCTGCAGTCTGTTCTGCATCATCTCCATCTCTCTGAGCTCAGAGAAGTGGTTGTCATAGACAAAGTCAAACTGAATGTGCTCTCTCATAGAGTCATACTCTTTAGGAGATACTACACCCTTCAGTACCAGCTGTGTCTTAAGAAGATCAACAAAAAGGTAGGAGAATTTCTTTCTCATTCTACCCACAAACTTCGCAAACTTAACCTCATCTCTCATGATGTCATCGGACTTACCAATCTGGAAGCCACCGTCACCCTGCATACGTGAAGCAGGAACGTTAAGAGATTTGTAAAGTTTGTCCTGGAAGTACTTAAGGTCTTCCAGCTCACCCAAGTTCTGACCACCAGGCAGAGTAGATACCTCAGTACCACGACCACCCTCACGTCTTGGCAGCCAGTAGTCTTCCAGCATAGACATGAACTTTTTGTCGTCACGAATCTCACCAGTGCTCTGGTCATAAGTGATCTTCGTTCTGTAACGTGCCATCACGTCACGCAGATAGTTCTCAGCCTTAGCCTTGGGCAGGTTACCGACGTCAATATAGAACAAACGACGCTCAGGTGCTCTTGCCATACGGTAGATAACAATAGCGTCCTCCATCCAGCGCAGCTGGTTGAGTGACTTCTGTGCCTTGTTAAGGTAGGACAGCACTTGTCCATTGTTACCATCTACCAGGCCTGAGGTGATATAGGTCACCGAATCTCTGGCAATCTTAATGGTCTGGTTCTGCGAGTTGGTACCACCATAGTTGTTACCCATGTAGTTGATACCCTTCTTGTTATACATGAAGTATTCCAAGACACGAGCAGGGAACTGAGTAGTCGCTTGACCAAACACTTTAGGTTGGTCACCACTCAATGGCTTGTGCGGGTTACGCAGAATAGGATCGGGAAGTTGTGGTCTCTTGTACTCTCTTACCAGTTTAATCTTGAGAGCATCAATGTTACGAATATCAGTGATGCCACGCTCAGGATTGTTCAGGTCAATAACCTTATGATAATACAGACGTCCATCGATATACCACTTACGGAACATCTCATGGGCTTTGTTATTAAAGTCCAGGAGATGCAGAATATATGAAAACTCCTCTCTAATAATAGTTTTAATTCTTTCTGACACGTCCAGATTGGACAGATCAATTGCTACTGGTGTATCGTTGGTATCTGATACGATAGCTTCGTTTACAATATCCTCGATCGCACTATCAACTTCGGGGTGCATCGCCATACAGCGATACTTCTTAATCATTTCGGTGTCTCTCTGAGACCCGTCATCCATATTCATCCCGTAGCCAGTCAGGCCACCAGCAGCGACGGTTACACCGTCGTCCATATTTGGTGGAACTGGGGATATCTTTTTCTTCAGTTCGTCAGCGTCTGGCTCTCTATATGAGAAGCCGAACAGCCTACCTTCCCTCTGATTATTATACTGTGGAGAGCTATTCACTGTGTTATTCAGTCTGTTATACCTTATTTATCCCATAAAAAAGGGGGCCTGAGCCCCCTTGTACGTTGTTGAATATATCAGCTCGATACTGCGTTGAGATCTGCGCTCGAATTGATAGGTACCGCAGAGGTGAATGGATCACCTGCCTCAATCGCACTCCAGTATTGAACACAAAGGTTGACTTCGTACTCCTCAATGGTGTCCTGTGTCTCAAAGTCGAGACCAATTTCACCAACAGTCGAAGGCCATACACCTTCAAATCTGTAAGCACGGAGCTGGTTACCGTCGCGGTCAAGCTGTCTGACGATAGCTGTACCGAAGTAATCTACCAGTGTGTTAGAACCAAGAACAAAGTTATGGTTCTGGATGCGCTCGGCCCACTCTTCGAATGCCTTACGGATTCCGAAGGTGACGTCGTTGATTACCGTTACGCTCCAGTCATCATAGTTTCTGTCGCCAGAAACCTTGAGCTTACGCCCTCTGAAAGGAACGTCAATTACGCCGACGTTAGAGGCGGGAAGTGCAGCAGTTTTAATCAGGAAGGTACCCTCCTGAGTTGCTTGGGTGGGGTCAGGAACAACTGTGTCGGGGAAGGTCATTTCGACCTGGAACATAGTTGGGCGTACACCACCACCCTGAAGTACAGCCTTAAAATCCTCAATACTTTTTTGAAATGCCATTGGACTTACCTATATGTGATCAGAAGGAATTGCGTCTGTGGAGGCCAACCGCCTCGTCGAACGTCATACCTGTCTTAGTTGCGATGAAGTTCAGGGTGATGAAGTTGATGCTTCTAGCAGGCTTGATGTAGATGTCAGCAACGAACTCGTTACGATCAATAATCTCAGGAGTGTTGTTGGACTCGTCACAAACTACCAGGAAGTCATACATACCTCTCTTCGACTGAACGTTTCTGAGGAATGGGTTGACGTTGTTCTTGAACAGTGTTCTAGTAACTTCGTCGTTGAACTCGAAGAGAGTTTGGCGAGAAAGCTTAGCAATCTCTTTCTCTACTACCAGGAACAGACGTCTGACGTTGATACGATCAAAGGCAGAGCTGTAGCCCAGAGCAGTTTTGTCTCCGAAGAGAACAGTTCCTTCGCCAGGGAAGTCGACAACAGGGTTGACTCTGTGTGTATACAGGTCATCACGTTGCTTCTTGCTTGGGTTGAAGGGAAGCTTAACGGCGTTACGGATTTGACCTCTTGCAAAACCAGCAGGCGAGAACCAGGGCTCGGATCTAAAGGAAGAATAGACCAGCGTTCCGGCTGTGTCACCGTTCAGAGGTGTGTATCTGTACTTGTCGTTGAAGCGATCGTAGTGGTACTTATAACCACTATCGAATACAGCATAGGACGAGGAGGAAAGTTCCTTAGCCCAGGATACTACCAGGTCGGTAGTTCTGTCAGCGTCCAGCTGGTTGACAACCATATAACGTGGAGGAGACAGGAAAGTCATACAGTCTCTTCTGTCCTCAGCGATGGAGATAAGGAAGTTAGCCTTAGCTACAGCGTCGTCAAGGTTTTCACCGGCAGGGCCCTGCAGGACGTAGTCCAGATCGAAGATATTTTCACGATCGAACTTGTTGTAAGCATACTGCAGCTCACCAAGTGAAGCAGTCAGCTTGTCCTCACCACCACGCAGTACTCTCTGCGAAGGAATGATGTAAGCACAGTTGGCACCGTCAGCCATGTTGGCACCGACATCAGTCTTACCGTCATTCAACCCGCCTTGTGCACTGTCAAGAGGCTGGTTTGCGAACATATACAGAGAGAACTCATTGATTCTGTCTGCGTAGTAGTTCTTCTCACCTTCTTGAGTGATTGCGTTTTGAAGTTTAGAAACACCAACATATGCTTCAAGTACGTTACCCTTGGAGCCAGTCAGGTCGCCAGTGGCGTCATAGACCAGGATGTTGAGCTCGTCGTTTCTAGCTCCTCTATCCATTGCGTTGGGTGAGGTGCCGGGACGGCTTGCAAATCTATACCAGGGAAGACCTTGGAATGCGATCTGCTGAGTATACCAATCACCAATTGCCTGAACAGTGAAGGTGTTTTTATTATCAGTTACTGCGTCACCAACTTGTGGTGTGTAGGTGTTATACCACTTCTCAGTACGAGTGTTGTACTGATAGATGTCACCATTGCTGGCTGGACCACCGTATCTTACCTTTTGGTTATTGCGTGGGGACTTAGACCAACCAAAGCTTTCGCCTTCAACTCTGGTGTACTCCTCAGGAGTCCAGATCATGTTGACGATTCTCTCGTTAGTAACGCCACCAGGCAGTACCGACTCAGCATAGATGACTGGGCCTTCGCTTCCGTTATCATCAGACTCGATAGGCTGAGAGGACTGAGAAGTCAGCAGAGGAACAGCTACACTGTAAGGAGCATAGTACTCAAGTGTGCCTTGCTTCCATACATCAATAGCAACGGGAGCAATTGTGTCACTGGCGTTTTCCTTCAGGATATCATTGAGTTGAAATCTACCGAAGGTAACTAGGATCTGCATAACGCCATTCTCATAGCGCATGATGAAACCTTTACCATCCAGTGAACCGTCAGGCTCATATGCCTCAACATATACTGGGAACTCGGTGTCGTCGTCCTCAAGATCAGTGTGTTGCAGAGAACCACTAGCTGTTACTTTAACGTAATTACCAATGACAGTTCCACTATCGATACCTTGATCGAATTCAGCGTTGACTAATTCACCGTTTGCGTTCTTTTTGATACCGACAACACCAAGAACAGACTGATAGTCAGCACCAGCGTCAATAATAGAAACGCCGAGGCTGTTGCCCCAGGTACCGGGGTTACGTGCCAGGAACTTGGCAGGGCTATAGCCTTGCTGATACACATCCTCAAGGAAGTGATCGTAGTTCTTTACGTAAGGTGCGTTGATGTCTCCCTCAAGGAAGTCAGCAGCGTTTCTCATCGACTGCAGGTTGGGGGAGCTGAATCCCAGAGACTCAACAGCCTCATCACCTACAGCGTCGTCGCAACGGACGACATAGCATACGCCACCATATTCCAGGAAGTTAGAAACTGTCCACCAGTACTCATAGTTTTCCTCTGTAGGAAGACCAAATACCTTCTCAAGCTCAGCTTCAGTATTAATCTTTACGAACTCATCGACCGGTCCCTTAAGGAAAGGACCACAAAGGGCACCCACATTAGTAGTGATAGCATCACTAGTTCCCCTGGTAAGATCAATCTCGTTGACGATGATACCTGGAGAAGCGGTTTTAATAACCATTACTCTTTCTCCCGAATATAGGTAATATTCAAATTTATTTAGAAAAAGCTAGTGTTTAACAGGTGTTACGGCATTACTTAAAAGTTTTTAAGTAAATGGTAGTACCCTATCACATCCCTTTACCACCAGTCAGTATTTGGAGTATTCGATTCACCCCACTGCCAAGGTGAATAAGGCATACCATACTCATCCATCTTGTCTCTAAATTTGTCATACCTATCTGACTGCCACTCTGTCCTCCACAGCTCTCCACCATCTGTAAAGTAGTCGTCATCCGCACCACCAACGATGAAACCAAACGGTGACATGTCCTCCTCTAGTTGTGTCTTATCCTTCTCATACAACTCCTCCCTGACACTCTGATCAGTCATCTCCTTAAAGTAGTCTTGTGCTACTGCCCAGGCGTAAATAACCATACACATGACAAGGTCATCATGGCATCCATCTTCAGCAGAAAAGGAATCACGCTTCTCGACAAAGGTGGTAAGCTCATTGATGATAGTGAAGTCATTGAAAATAATCTTATCAGACTCCACCATTTGTTTGAGATTGCTGCAGCCAAGTTTCTTTGGAGCCTTCGCCATCTTAAGACCAAGCTGCGTCTTACCACCAGAGAACCCATGTCCTAAGACCTGGCCATTCCTACCACGCATTGATGTCATCAACAGGTTCTCATACTCCATATCATAGAAGATAATGGATGCCACCTGATCACCAATGTCATTAACCTCTGCAAGGATCCAAGCCCTATTGTATTTCTTTGCTACTTGAACAATAATGTCAGGGAACAACATAGGTTTGATTGTATTGCTACGATACTTTCCTACCAGTCTATGTGGATACTCTGTGATATCTACCAGGATAAAGGCAGAGTAGTCAAGCTTCATACCACGTGAGACGTCCACTGTCATCATATACTCGTGGCCTTCCTTAGGCTCTTCGTAAATATCAAGACCAGCAGATGACGTTAGTGGTTCATTATATGTCAATGCCTTAAGTTTAGAACCAGCGATAAGAGTACCAGCAGAACCAATAAAGTCACACTCA
>Ga0098073_1000616_pt1 | contig 11510 bp, 17 predicted proteins | sample 31_taG_FD_75060 | JGI IMG/M metagenome (GOLD analysis project Ga0098073, IMG submission 75060) | Marine viral communities from the Gulf of Mexico - 31_GoM_OMZ_CsCl metaG | ecosystem: Environmental > Aquatic > Marine > Oceanic | place: Gulf of Mexico | collected 2015-07-12
AAGCTTCGTCAGGCGTGATGGTGATAAGTTCATCGGTAAAGTTATAAAGTTGTCCAGGAATTTGACGCATATCTTTATCTGGTGAACAGACAATATGCCCTGGCTCATTAGTAGCGTAGATACCTATAGCATCATCTGCTTCTAATGTTTCCATAACTATAACTTGGTACTCTTCTTTAAGCTTATTAATTACTCTTTTATATCCGCAGGGTTTTTTTCTATTACGATGTCCTTTATACGATGGATCCAGTAGTTTACGAAAGTTGCTGGAATCAGAAAAGAACAAAATAGAATTATCAAACTCTCCAAGGTCATGGGCTATGTTGTAAAGTTCTCGTTCGGTATTACGGTAAGCGTCAGAAAATTTACTAGCAACAACAATAATGTCATCACCAAAGTCAATTTCAGTTTCTGCAGCTGCACAGCTTTTGTAAACAATGTAGTCTGCATCAATTAGTAGACTCATTTACCTTGACCTCGATAAGCTTTTTTGCCTTTCTTTGGTTTGCTGTGACGACCGTTACCTTGAGTGGATTTTTTAGAAGTGAAAGGGTCTTTACGTTTGAGACCCATCAAGGATTTGCTTCGCATGGTGGTTGGTGGATTTAGTGAGTTTCTGCCCAGTTTGAGCCTTGGGTGGCTTCAGCATCGATGCGGATTCGGAGATTGTAATATTCTCCAGCCGCTGTAGCTCCGTGTACCAAGGATGTACGTAAGTCGCTGACATGATCAGGGTGGCATTCAAATTGAAGTTCGTCGTGGACAAAAGCAAGCTGGTGGCTGTTTATACCACAAAGCCTGTTAGTTTCATCAACTAGGACCATCCACCGCTTAGCGATGACGCCTGCCGATGATTGTAGCAGCATGTTTAGAGCTTTGTGTGGACTGTTTACAGTGATCTTTCGACCATCTATAGATTTGACCCAACCCCTTTGAGCAGCTTCTTTAACTGCGTCAAGGAGCTTCCCAAGACCTGGGATAGCTTTGACGTAAGCATCCCGGATTTCTTTGCCCTTTGACTTAGCTCTTTGCAAAGTAAGATGTTCGTCAAATGATAACCCGATCTTTTGGTCGCCAGCTCCGTATAGGAAAGCGTACGTGACAGTTTTAACTTGTTTACGAGTGATTCCAATCGCATCAGCATTTACCTGGTGAATGTCATCTTCAAGTAAAAGTTTGGCATAACGTCCTTCATCATACCTTGCTAGGTAGTGAGCGAGCATCCTAAGTTCGATTCCAGATAAGTCAGCACCAACCATTGTAAGACCTTTTGAAGGAATGAACAGTTGTCGGAATCTTTCATCAGAAGGGACTTGGGCAAGGTTTGGTTTACGATGGGCGCAACGATGAGTAATGGTTGCAACACTACAGTGATGGTGAATGCGACCTTTCTTCTCTAGCTTCAACCAGGCATTTACACCCGCCGTAAGCATCCCAAGTGATTTCGTCAGGGTCAAGCATTTGGAGAACATCATCGAAATCTCTGTACCAATCTCGGTCAGGATCGTTTCGTCCACCATAGGCTTCCCAGTAGCCGTCATCTGGGTAGGTTTCCATTTGTAAAATTGAGTAAGGATCCATGCAATGTGATCGCGTGAAGTAGGGTTTAACTCTTTAATTCGTGTGAACTTACATCCTTCGACGTATCCAAGGGTACTGTTAGTTCTTTTAGGAGTTTTTTCCTCGCTTTTGACGAAAGGATGCCTGTCTCGTAATATTTTAGAAGTCTCTTCCAATTCTTTTTGGAGAGACGATGCAAGCTCCCATGCAAGAGCTTCATTAAATGCCCATCCATGTTCCTCTTGCTGTTGAAGTAGTTGAGCGACTTGGTGTTCTAAAATTACCCAGTCAGGTAACGGTGGAAGTGATGCCATAATTTGACAGTAACTTGAACATCTTGAACCATGTAGTCTTGCATCTCTTGTGACCAATCAGACCAGTCGGTAGTCTTACCAAACGAGCCTTTGTAGCACTTGAGACGGTAGCCATAAGCTTCAAGAGAGTGACGACCATATAGTTGAAGGGGCATTTGATCCCACTTCCTCTTTTGATCTACCTCAAGTATGTTAGCATGATAAAGGCGGCTAAGCAGCAAAGTGTCCACCACACCATAAGATCGGTCAAACCAAGGGTAAAACTTCCTGATAACAGGACAATCATAGCCAATAATGTTGTGACCAATAATGGTGTCCGCATCTTCCAGCATTTCAATGCCTTGAACGATTGGTGCCTCCGCTGGTTTGTCACCAACTCTGCTAAACGATTGATCGTTGAAGACATACGTCTTACCTTCATCAAGATCATGAATTGCCAAACAGTGGATTTGGGTAACATCATTGAGTAAACCGTTAGTTTCTAAATCAAAAACTAAATTCATACATCATTCCAATGACGAACAACCCCCGCACAAATAAAAATATTTGTAATTAAAACAAGACCATCAATTAGAATAAGCTTAGCGACCATTCCAGCGGTAGGTCTTGTCTTTGAATTGAGCTTTTTCAATTGCTTCAGATGTAGGAGGATTGGGTCGCTTCAAGTAGGCGTAAGGGTCGTTGTTTACATCAATGTAGAGAGGGTAACCATCAGGTGCCATACGGCGATAACTAACCTCACCAGTAGATAACTGTAAAACCTTGCTATAACCACTCAATATTGCTTGCTGATGTGGAGATTCAAAAGTCTGTGGTTGCGTCGAACTCTGGTTGGAATTGTGTTTCATTGAATTTACAGGTAGATAAGTCATAGCTTAGTTCACAGGCGACGCCAGTTTCCCCGCTATAGCGATTCTTGAGGACTCTAACAGTTGTATTAGACTGTTCGCCTCCACCTTGCTGATCTCGTTCGAGTGCGATAACTCCATCAGAAAGTTGTGCAATTGCAGCAGATCCTCGCAGTTGTCCCAGTGTAACGCGGGCGCCTTCTTCATGGTTTTTGTCCTGTTGTGTACGACGTAAGTGTGATACAAGGAACAGAGCTACACCAGTACGTTCAACAAGAGAACGCAAACGTGTCATTGTCTGGTCAATAATTCTGCGCTCATCACCGTCTAGACCACTAAGAAGGATGGAAAGGTGATCTAAAAATATAATCCTGCAGTCGAGTCCAGTAGCCAGGTATTCGATTCGGTTGTAAATGATGTCAGGATCAAAGCTCCCAAAACCATCAAAAAGAAAAAGGTTCCAGTCAGCAAGAGTCGCTTGATAAGCGTCACGGAGGGTAGATCGTTCATGTTCACCAAGATGAAAAGGTTTGCCTAAGGCAGAAGACATCAGACCGAGAGCAGTGCGTCGGTTCGATTCTTCAAGAGCAAGATAACCGACCCGTTCTCCTTTTTGTAAAAGTGAAGTTGCAAGCTCCCTGCAGAATGAGGACTTTCCAACACCAGAGCCTGCAGTGATCGTGACAAGCTCTCCATACCTGATTCCATGCAATAGTCGCTGTAGTCCGTCAAAGGGGTAGTCATGATCGTTTGGTGGATTTGGTGTGGTTACTGTTTCTAGAAGCGATTTGCCGTCGATGATCCCATCTGGACGGTAAAACTGTGCGTCCCGTATAGCGCGACGAATCGCTTCAGAGTCATTGGCAGACAAGGCGTCTGACGCATCTTTGTAGTCGCTGAGTAGGCAAGCGATCTTGACCTTGCCAGGTGGCAGGACCGAAGCCGCTGCCTGCGTCGCCTGACGCCCAGCATCGTCATTGTCGAAGAACAGGATAACCGTGTCATAGCCCTGTAGCCACTCCAAATTCTTTTGGATTGACTTCTTTGCTGATGCGGCACCTGAGGGTAACGAAACGACAGAGCACCAGTCCTTGTTTGGAATGCTTTGGTAGACAGACGCTGCATCAAGTTCGCCTTCAGTGATGATAACTTCTTTTCCTTTATTTTTGAAAAGATGTTGACCAAAGAAACGACCATCGGATTCGCCTTCATAAGTGAACAATTTGTCCTTTGTTTTTACTTTAGCACCAATGACACGTCGGTCAGGTGAAAAGTAATGGAATCTAAGCTTATCATTGTCCTTGTAAATTTTGTAAAACTCACAAGTTTGATCGCCTAGACCTCTTGAAGGTAGTCGAATTGCAGATCCTTTTAAGGTTGTGGACACAGTAGCGTGATGGTGAACAACGAGATCTTCTCCTGGAGCCCAGTGTTGACAAGCAAAACAAAATGTGTGCCCATCTGTATACAAGCTGTTTGCATCAGATGAGCCACAGTTGTTGCACGGAATGTGCCGCAGGAACTCACTCTCGGTTTGATCGATAATCATTGACAAATTCAACGTAAGCGTCCATGACCTCCTCAACGGTATCAATAATATCGTTGGGAGCGTAGTGATCATCAAGCGTCATGATCAAAGAGTTGATCAAAGTACGCATCAAGTCGTCGCCAGTTACTTTAGCCATTCGATTGGGATAGAGTGGAAAGCACACCACTTGATGTTGTTTTTTTCACACCAAGCAGCATACGTGGTCTTTGAGCGTTTGTCAATCTTATTGAAAGGAGCTTGAAACACCATCCGAATGTCAAGTTCTGGATGCTGCTTCTTTACAGCAATCATCTTACGACGATCTTCTGCTGTAAATTGCCCCTTTGCTTCAAGATAAACACCATTTGGGAGGAGAAAGTCCGGTGTATAATTGCATTGCAACTCATACGGAACTTTGGTTGACTCGTACTCAAATGTTACGCTCAGTTCTTTTAAAAGAGTAGCAACTTGCTTCTCAAGTCCTGAGCGAAACTTCATTAGAAATCGCTGTCCTCCTCAACATCATTATTAATGACCTCAACATTTGGGTCACCTACTTTGAAACCTTTGGTTTGACCAAACATAGCCGCTGCTTCAGACGCATCCAGGTCTCCACTATCGACACCAGCAGTGCCGCTAGCTTTGATGACCTGTACTGCCTGCAGCTTAAGAGACGTGCCATAGCTGTCATCAGGAAGAGTGTATGGACGCTGCCTGAATGCAACCTTGACCAAAGCTCCAGAGAACAAAGGCACTTCATCCACAATGGGAGTACCTTCGCTGTCTACGACCGGCACAGGCTGGTCAGGATTCCAACGGAACTTCAGCTGGTACTGACCCTCAGAGACCTCTTCCCAGGGCTCAGGCTTGCACACAGAACGACGTACGTTCTTTACCTTGGACTTGCACCATTCAAGCAGCTCAGGACGCTGTGATTCAAGCTGATCCACAACGCCTTGATCGACGATGCACATAAGACCACAATTACCAAACTTGCTTGGTTTGAAGACAGCTTGGTAACCCTCAAGGCGAACAGGGTTTTGGGTGATAATTGGTTTGTTCATTTAACAAAAGAAATAGGTGGATGCCAGAACGTTTTCGGGACGAAGGTCACCAATGATGGGTGGCTCTGTCTCGGCTCCGATCTGACTTGCAAAGTCTAGCAGAAAATCATGCTCTGCAAACAGGTGCATGTAGGTTTCCCTGACAATGCATGACAAGCCTGTCATGTCTGTAGCACGACACAGCACTGAGTCATGAATCAATGCAATTGGTGCATCAAACTTCATTGTAGACAAGTGAAGCAAACTTGCATCAAGACTGTGAATTAGATTGGGTGCTGTTGCATTCTTGTGATGCATCAAATCAACCTTGTCACTGTCCTCAGTTGCAATTGTAATCTTTACTCGACCCATCAACTGAAGTTTGACTGTTTCAGTAAGCTTCTTCATCAAACGCTGAGTGACAACAAATCCTGAAGGTGTGACCCATTGGATTTCTTCTTTACCAGCTTTGATAGCTCTGCCTACTTCTTTCTCAATCCATGACATCACTGCCATAGGACCAGGAACAACCTTATGCATAGCTTTCCTTACTGCATCAACAGTCGCTGTTAGATCTTCTTTAGAGATCTCGACACCTTTCTCTTTCAAAGCTTCACGAATGTAGCCTCTGTTTGAGAATGGTTTTGCATTGTAAGGTACAGTCATAACTGTTCGCTTGGTTACCTTTCTATCCATGTGAGGTTTAATACTCTCAGGAACATTAGGTTTTGCTACTTCAGCAATGACTTTGTATGCATCTTGAGGTTCATTTGAAGGTGTCACATTGACCAAGGTCGCAGTTGACTTGTCTTTAGCAAGACCTGCCAGGATCTGTAACCCTGAGCACGTGGCATCTGTTGCCACTGGTAGACTTGTAAACTGACGATCACAAGCAATGACACAATGGTAATACTCATCTACAGCTGCTAAGAATTGCCAAGGTTCATCAGCAGCTTCCCATTCAGGAAGACAACCAATTGGATCTAAAGCTATTCGAGTTAGCAAATTGTGATGGTGACTTGCCCATTCAAGTCTTTCTTTAATAGGAGATTTGTCTAGTCCATAAGTAGTTGCTACTTGAAAGGCTAGCCAATCTTCAGCTTCAGGAGACATGAATGACTCATTAGCAAATCTTAATAAAGATTTACCAAAGTCTGTGTCTTGTGGAGTTAAGAAAGCAGGAATAGGATAAGCTCTACCTCTGTAGTCAAATGACCACGGTATGTAGAACTCTTTCTCATCCCTAAATAAATCCACAGCTTGCATGGTCATACGAGTTCGACATGATCTCTTAAATGACCCAGCATTGGTGTTCATTACCTCTGCACATCTACGCCTGTAATCTTTACGACTATCAGAATTAGTCGCAATGTCTACAGGTTTAGGTGGCTTTGGTATTTCAACAACAGGAATGAATTTACCCACACTGATTCCTTTTTCAAGCAGATGGTCCGCTACTCCCACAATAAATGGGTTGAGTTTAAACGCTACCTTCTGGATCTTGTTCAGGAATTGGATGGGTATCTCCCCCTGTATACATGGGACACCGCGTCGGACCATATCATTGCCTCGCATTACCTCGTTTAAAAGGTAACCACCCTTCCTCTCATTGGTCCAGTCGTTAGGCTCAATGAGCATTGGGTAAGCAATGGGACTGAACAACTCAGCCTTGCTAATCACATCATCCTTGATCGCTGCAAATTCAGGTGTAGGTAGAATGACTTGCTTCTTCTTTGCACCTTCATATGACCAGTGAGTGACAAACCAACCGCTTGTTTCCATGATTGCATCAAGCAACCAACAACCAAGCTTGACACGTATAGGTCTAGACCATAAGTTCCAAGAAACTACATCGTCATTCCTATTCATCATCGTACGAACAATGACAAACTTTTGGTGCGTGCCTGTTGTGTTATGCCAATAGTTTTTCTTGATTGTCTCAAGTAAACCAGGATACTCACGTTCATAGTATTGCATTTGTGCTTCTTGCTCAAGAGCAGTGCCAATACTATCGGCTACATTGACAAGTAAATTAGAATCATCTGTTGATCCAAATACTTTATCAAATGTAAGCTTTAATGCAATAGCAGCAGAAATCCTTGTATCTATTGGTTCAAGATACTGATGGATCTCTTTAAATGCTGCACCACTCTTGCCTTCTTTGATTCGATTCTTTGTTGAATCTATCTGTTTGACAAGTTCAGGTAACAATGCATTAATACTAGCACACCCATAAACGGATGCACTAGCATAATCTTTCTTCTCAAGATCTTTGATGTTCTTGTGAAGTTTTTCTACACCAAGACGAATTGCCTCCCTCTCGAATTTAACTTGACGATCGATGTCACTCTTGGTTGCCATTAATTAATCTTCGTATCCGTGTGCCAAATAGTAAGCGTACTCTTCTTCTGTCATGGATTCGATTTCTTCAATCGAAAAATCCTTCCAGGTCACCTTGTCCGAAATCATAAGGAAGCCTCTTTTTTGAAAGATAGTAAATGCTGCTGTGATCAGCTACGGTGAATGCCGTGTCTGGTTGCACCAACAGCTGGTCAATCTTAGCAGATGCTGCGTGGTTTTTGCGATAGACATGCTCCTTGATCTTGCCATTCTTAGTGTTTTCTTCACGAATGATGCACACCACACTGCTGGGAAACTCCCAACCACCTACCTTCCATTGCATGACCTCCTCGTAGGTGTGTTCATGAAAGAACTCATCGGGGGCATCCTTGTATTCTTGCCAATTGTTGTCGAAGTACTTTTTTGCTGCCATGACTTGTGATGGTGAAACATATAAAAAACCCCTGACAATTGCCAGGAGTTTGTGTTAGTTAGTGGATTCGATTGTTGATAGGAATTGAGTGATAGATTGCAGGTTGTTTCTTCTTTGTTTTGTTATTCTCACGAATAACTTTAACAATTCGACCCTGTTGTTCAAGTCTAACTAGATGATGTTTTGTTCCCCAGTCATGGTATGAATTAAGGGTTAACTTATCTAGTTCAAAACATCTCAACCCAGGATGAGTTTGCACTGTTTGATGCACTACTCCGTCCAGATGACGCAGTGCTAAACGTGTTAGCAGTGATTGAATCCGGGCGCGAATTTGAAACGGTGTCATCTTGTTGGATGGTGGGAATGATTGAGTCTAGCAAGGACAGGAGCTTGTCACCCCTGAGCCCGCTATTCCTGAGAACTTTAACAGCTTCGGATGGTTTCATAATGGTTGATTAATGAACTGTTACAAACTTGGAGCCACTGCCATGAGCATGGACAAACACATTAGACCTAGCACCATTGCACAACTTGCAAGTTGAACACTGCGCTTGGCTACCATCCACAGTAGCTGGGCATTGTTTGGCATAGGTTGGTGTTGCATTACGTGCCACCACTGTGAACGTCTTCCAGCCTAAGGCTTGAGCTTGTTGCGTGTCTAGTAACCCATCCGTGGATGCTTGAAAGATTCCAATCTTGTCATGGGCAAATGGTTGACTCCATTGGTGCGTGTACCCTGTGTGAAACAATACCAAACGATTGTAGTCGTTGATGAGATCAACAGGCAGTAGACCAGGATCACCGTAAGCACCCCATCGGATACTAGCCTTGCGCAATAAAGAGGCAATCTCTTGCGGATTCTGTACTGTGTCATACCGTCCCCTCTTGTATGCTTTCCATACACTTAAGGGTGCTTGTCCAACGTTGACGTAGCAACTGCGCGATCCATCAGCCTGTTTACGGTGTGGACAGCTTCCACATATTGAATAGTCATCACCAGTCCGTAAAGCATGAACAGGATTGACATCTTCCCTGAGAATCCAAACCTGACACATCTTGCCGGTTTTTCGGTTCGACGTACGTAAAGTAAGGATGACAACGAGCGGTCGTCCATCAATAGGTGACGGTCCTTTGTGGATAACATAGCCTAGTGGTTTCATTGGAGGGTGAAGTGATGGTTTGATGCTGACTGAAGGTCTGTTAGGTTGACTCCTGTTGACTCCAGATAAGTTAGCATCCTGATGGCGTCACCTTTGAGAATGTTGCGGTGATTGTTGCGGAACTTAACCATTTTGTTTGCTAGTTCAATCCGCTTCTCGCTGCGTTGTTTACGCTCGAGTCGCTTAACCACAAGTCTAGCTTTTGCTAGATCTTGTTCAGTTTGCGGGATGGAAAATGACATAGATCGAAACAAAGTGATGGTGAAAGAGTAGCACTTGAAGGCTACAGAGAGGCACGAACGCCTCAGTGTAGTCATCAATGTCACTTGTTCCAAACGACTTGTCTACTGTAGCAGAGAAGGGGACGGATTGTGTCCCCATTTTGCGGAATGTTTCAGGCATCGCGGCGAGCGTAGAAATCAGGCAGGCAACCATCTAGCCTCCCGGTGTCGTGCAAGATTTCCGCGATACGTACCAGGGCATCTGGTGCTTCCTTGCCGTCAGCCTGCCAGGTGACAAGCTCAGCGGCGATTGAGTTAAGAACAGCGGCGTGCCTAAGGTGTAGATCGCGTTCCAGGGCAGTCTGCATGGGATTAAAAGCGGTGCAAGCTTGGGTGGCTTGCTTGTGTGTACTGTAGCAAATCGGCTCCCATTACCACTAAGAACAGGTTAAAAGTTGGTTAAGGTTAAGTTAAAGTCTGACAGATCACTTCTCAAATATGAACCGTGCACGCCTGCACACGCGCGTATATACCACATTTAGCTACATGCCGCCCCCCTATTTAACAAAAATTAACATACCGCCATGGGGGTAGATTGGTTGCCCGCCCCACCCCGGATAGACTTCAGAAATTTTTACCAAAATTTATAGCCACATAGCAGCACCTACTGACGGAAAATGCTCAAATATTAGATCTTTTACTTGATCTGCAATCAATTTATGCTCATATTGAGTACCATTAGCACACCTTAAATCACAATAATGCAACCAAGACCGCAATGTACCGTTCATATACAACCTAGAAGGCGTAGACAACGGCAAGACATCACGAGCACACTCTTTAGCTACACCAGCTTTTAGAAGCTCTTTATAAAGCAAGACAGAAAGTTGATAGACTGACTTAGTTTTGTATTCAAAATCAGAAACAGTTGCAGGATGCAGATCATCAATAGAGTTTTGACGATTAGTAGTATCTTGTCTTCTAAAATTAGGAATAACAGGATCGTTGTCTACTTCAGCATAACGTTGGCTAAACTCTTGAAAAGAAAAAGATCTATGACGAAGAATTTGAGCAGCAATACTGCGTGTAGTATTAATTTCTACACACATATTAACCATTTCAAAAGGACTCCAATGACGATGCTTGATCAGATACCTGATAAGTTTAGGAGCTGTTTCTTCATTAGATTGATTAGAGGGATTAGAAACTCTAGCCATATAAGAGATTAATTGTTCAGCATCAGGTGTAAGATGAACAAGGGATACGTTATGCATAGTAAAGGTGGTGGTGGTAATTTTTGGATGGATAGTACTTTAAAGTACCTTGTGGGATCATTAATCGGACTCATTACATGAGTGATCATTAATCTTCCACAAATGCTGTAAACAGTTACTTTACTTGTGTCTTATTGACCCTCGCCCTACGGGCTACGGATTAGCAATAAGAAAAAAGGGGAGGATAAACAATGAAAATTGTTTGTCTTCCCCCTTCAGGGTTCGGGTCCACCCTTCCCAGCCCCCTTATACATGGGACATCGCTAAATCCATTTAGCAACGGTATTTTTTCCAGAATTTTGTCTAGCTTTTTTACGTTGTTCAAGATCAAAACCAAAGACCATATGATTAGCTGCTTGTTGAGGATCATCAAGCCATGCTTGGTTCATATCATACCAATCTTCTTGTCTTGTTAATTTCATCTGTTCATAAGCTGAAATAGCAAGTGCATCTGTGTAATATTTAACACCTTGAGCAAGACAGTCTAATCTATCATCGTGTTTAATTGCACCTTTTTCACGACACATGCGACTCATTTGATAAAATAGCATGTATAGGAGTCGTTCTTCTGGAGCTGCATCAGGATTAGATTTAAAATCCCATTCAATAACACTACGATTAATAACAAGACGGTGTTGATTCATGACAGGTTCTAAAGCATCAATAATTCTGTCTTCTTTTCGTACGTTGGCACGCACCTCTTCAATATCAACGGATTGTTTAGTTTGTTGTAGGTGTTTACGAAAAAGTTCTGCAACAATACCATCACCAAAGTTAGTTTCAATAAGA
>Ga0098073_1000617_pt1 | contig 11504 bp, 9 predicted proteins | sample 31_taG_FD_75060 | JGI IMG/M metagenome (GOLD analysis project Ga0098073, IMG submission 75060) | Marine viral communities from the Gulf of Mexico - 31_GoM_OMZ_CsCl metaG | ecosystem: Environmental > Aquatic > Marine > Oceanic | place: Gulf of Mexico | collected 2015-07-12
AGTCGAGCGCGCCGGCGCCGGCGGACGCGGAAGACACCAGCGGGGAGGCGTCCATCGCTGACGCTCCCGATGACGCGGTGGAGCTCGAGGAAGACGGCGGCGCCGTCCAGACCCTGAGCTGGGCAGAGGCGCTGGAGCGGGTCCCGCCTGACATCCGCCGGTTGATGAGGCAGATGCAGGGGGACTACACCCGCAAGACGCAGCAGCTGGCGGAGCAGCGCCGGGACCTGCTGCGGGAGCGTGAAGCGCTGCTCAAGGGCTCACAGTCCATCAAGGCCCCGGAAGAGCTTCCGGAGTATGACCCCTTCAATGAGCAGTCCATCCAGGCGCGCATTGAAGCGGAGGTTGCGCGCCGGCTGCGGGATGTCCTGGACCCAATGGAGCAGGAATACAACGTCATGCGGGCTGAGGACAGCTACCGCAGCTTCCTGGCGGAGCACCCTGACCTGGAGACAGACCAGCCGTTGCGGGACGCTGTCCAGGAGCTGCTGGAGCAGAATGACCAGCTTGACCTGGAGACGGCCTATTGGGCGGCGCGGGGCCGGCGCGCTCGAGCGGAAGCAGCCCAGGAGCAGAACAGCCGCAGCGCGCGCAAGCGGGCGGAGCGCCAGGCGGCGATGCGCGGGACGGGCTCCAGCGTCCGCAGCTCGAGCACCGCCAGGCCGTCCCGTCAGGAGCTCCGCTCAATGTCCGCCGCTGACATCTACCGGCTGGCGGAGTCCATGCACAAGTCTTGACAGCGCCGGCGCCGTGATGTAGTTCCATGTTGCTGGGCACCCGTTCAGGCCCCGGCGCGCGGCACTCCATACGGAACACGCCAGAATCCAGCGTAAACCGTAAACCCTTCAGAAAAGGGAGTGCCCGTAATGCCCACGAACTCCATTCTGTCGACCACCCTGCAGCTGCTGCGGGACAAGTTGGTCGACAACTCCTATCTGGCCCATCCCCTCATCCGCGCGATTGAGGAGCACGGCAACCTCATCAAGGTCAGCGGCGGCGCGCGGGTTGAGCAGCCCGTCATCTTCGGTGACCACAGCACCATCACGGAGCTGTCCAACGGCTTCGAGCCCGTCAGCATGGCGGTCACGGACCCGTTCAACTCGGCCAAGTTCGAGTACGCCAACTTCACCCAGCCCATCGTCCTGAGCGCGGTGGAGAAGGCGGCGAACAAGGGCGACCTGGCGGTGGTCAACATCCTCGAGAGCAAGATGAAGAACGTCATGCTCTCCCTGAAGAAGGAAGTCTCGAAGCAGATCATCCGCGGAGACTCGAGCGTCCTGAGCTCCCTGGAGACGCTGAACGGCATGGGCACCGCTACCGTGCCGGTGAACACTACCGGCTGGTTCCAGCGCGCCGCCTTCGGCTCGCAGGCCACCAACACCGTCGGCGGTCTGAGCAAGAGCACCTTCGCTGCTCAGAACTGGCAGAACCAGGTCTTCAACAGCGCCGGCACCCTGGCGCTGTCTCACCTGGATGAGCTGATGATCAACGCTCAGATTTTCAACCCCAGCGGCGCGTTCCCGGACATCCTGCTGCTGTCCCCGGCCTGCTACAGCGCCTTCATGGGCCTGCAGCAGTCCGCTGTGCGCTACGTCAGCCGCGGTGACCAGAAGTCGCTGGACGCGGACATGGTTGGCGAGTGGCGCGGCGCGCGCATCTACATTGAGCCGCAGCTGGGCTACACCACCGCCGCCGGCGATGTCGTCAGCGGGTACGCCCTCAGCTCGGACCAGTTCCAGCTGTACGCGGACACGGATGGGTTCTTCCAGGTCTCCGAGATGCTGCCGGTCCCCGGCACCGCCACGGAGGCGGCGATGGTGTTCAACCGGATGCAGCTGGTGACTGGCCACCTCGCCTCTCACGGCGTCCTCTTCAACGCGGAGGCCTAATCATGGCTACCTCTACCCTCATCCAGTTCCTGGCGTCCGGTGAGGCCGGCGCCACCAGCAACCGCCGCCAGGTGGAGTCGTTCATCGCGGGCGGCAACATCGGCGCCGGCGACTGGGTCCAGTTCGACACCGGCGCCACCGGCGCGGACCGCGTGCTCAAGGTCATCCAGGGGACCGCGGCCTTTGCCACCGGCAACCCGCTCATCTGTGGCGTGGCCATCGCCGCCGCCACCACCGGCCAGCGGGTGGACGTCGTCGTCGCGGGCTACGCCGAGGGCGCCAACGTCGCCGCCGCCGTCAACGCCGCCGGCATCGCGCTGGTGGTGGACAACACCGCCGCCGGCCGTGCTGTCGCGATTGCTGCCGCTGATACTGCTCCCGCCTGCGGTGTGAGCCTTGAGGCTGCTGCCGCTGGGAACACCTGCGACGTGTGGGTCTTCAAGCAGTTCTGAGCTTGTCCCGGCGGCGTGGATGGGGGACTTCTCTCCCCCCCTGAAGCGCCGGCGGGGCCTTGCCTTGCCTTAGAGGAGGTTGCCGGTGAACCTATCGGACCTGATTGATTTCGCCGGTAACCTCTTAGATTACGACCCGGTCAATGACACGTACCGGGACCAGCTCGTCAGCCTGCTGAACGATAGCCAGGCGCGGCTGATGACAGACCGTCACTGGTCCTTTGCTCAGAAAGAGCGGGAGCTGAAGGTCTACACAGACCAGGAGCTCCAGGTCACGCTGACGAACGGCAGCGCGCTCGTCACGGGTACTGGTTTCCCGTTCAGTACAAGCGACGTGCTACCCGGCGCGGACACGGAGCTGGCGCGCTTCACTGTGACGTACACAGCCGGCGGCGTCACCACCACGGAAACCTTCCAGGTGCGCTACGTCGCCAGCGCCACCCAGCTGTACCTGGACCGCGCCTGGACCGGCCCCACCAACCCATACACGGCGCTGTTGCAGCGCCGGGAAGTCTACCTCCCCGCGGACGCCACCAACGTCATCAACGTGGGTGACCCCGCCCAGGGCATCCCGCGCAAGTCCCTGTTCTTGTCCAAGTGGGAACGGGATGATGTGGAGCTGGACCCGTCGCTCCTGGGCACTGTAGAGGCTTACCTACCAAGCTCGAGCTGGAGAGTCCCCGCGCCGGCGTCCCCTGGCGTGGTGACAACCGTAGCCGCTGCAGGACAGGGGACCCGGACCATCAACCTGTACATGGTCAATGTGATGGGTCCGCGGTCGCAGAACTTCAGCCTGTACCGCCCAGATGTCAGCGCCGGCTTTGAGTCATCGCTGTCCAAGGTCGCCAGCTACAGCCTGACACCCACCCAGACCCTGTGGTTGACCCCAGAGAGCCTGGACCGGGAGACAGGGCTGTACCGCCGCTTCTACTTCACGTGTCCAGAAGCCGGCATCCTGGCGCCGGTCCGCGTCCGCCACACGGACCCAGGTGTGGGGCCGGCGGTGGGGACGGACACCCTGCACCCCAACAACCTGCAGACCATCATCCCAGACTTCAGCCTGGCGACGTTGACCACGCAGGCCTTCCAGTCCCGCGCCATCCGCTACCGCTTCCACCAGTCCGCAGCGTATCGCGCGATTGAGTTCTACCCCCATCCGTCCGCTGACCAGGACATGACAGTGCGGACCGTGGTAGCGCCAGACCGGATGATGGAAGACCAAGACAGCCCGCTCATCCCCGCGGACTATGCCCAGGTCATCGCGTACGCGGCGCTGGAGCAGCTGACGCTGAAGGTGGACAATCCTGCATTATCGCAGGTCTATGAACGCAAGAAAAACATGCTCTTACGCGGCATGGAGGGGCGTTACCTGGGTGAAGTCCCGCGGCGGCTCATCAAGGGCAACCCCACCGCCGGCTGGCGGTTCGTCACCAACCCGTTCGGCAAGCTGACGTTCACGCCATGAAGCAGGACGTCTACGAAGTACCGCGCGCCGGCGGCGTTGAAACCAGGCTCCCCCAACAGCCTGAAAACGCTTCCCGTGCTGAGAACCTGCGGCATGACAAGAAGACCGGCGGGTGGTCAACGCGCCTCGGGTATGAGAAGTACTACCCCAACGTCACCACCTGGTCCCCGTTCAACAGCACCATCACCGGCGCCATTGACATGGGGCCGGTCTACTCGTTGCACGTCGCTCAAATGTTGGGCGGCGGAGCTCGTCAGCACACCCTCTTTGAGGCTGATGGGGCGCTGTACCTGCTGTATGAAGCCGCCGGCGTCCCCACCATCCTGCAGACCCTGGCGACCGGGCGACACGTCCCCACGCCCACAGAAGCCGCCAGCTGGTTCACAGACACCCCGTATGGCGTGGTGGTCACCAATGGGGTGGACCGCCCCGTCCTGGTCAACCCATGGCCGCTGGGTCAGCAGGGCGCTGGACAGTACGCCAGCTCCACCATCAGCAGCTGCATCCGGGACTTCGGCTTCACCTCGAGCCCGCCGCCGGTGGACCCCCACCGCAACGTGGCCTTCCAGGCGGCAAGCCCCATCACGGCTGACTACACCAGCGCCGCCGCCGGCGCGTCTACCACCATCACCTGCTTCAGCGATACCCGCGCCATCGCTGACGGGGGCCGCTGGGGGCTTGGTTTTGCAACCAACAGCGGCGCCGACTTTGCCAAAGAAGCGCTGTTTGGGTGGTCCTGCTCTTTCATCACCGACACCGGGTCGGAGGGGCCGCTATCGGCGCTGTCCACCACCACGTGGGAGCTCCCCGGCAACGCCGCCGGCTTCCGCCATGCTATCGCGCTGGACATCCCCACCGGCCCCCCGGGGACGGTCGCGCGGCGCATCTACCGCACTACCAACTTCAGCGATGACTACACGGCGCCGGGTGACACCACGCTGTACTTCATTGACGATGTCCGCAACAACGTTGAAGAGGTCTTCATTGACTGCGTCAGGACCGCGGCGCTGGGGGCTGCAGCCCCAACCGTCCCCACCGGTCCGCTGCCGGCGCCGGCGGCGCGCTTCAGCACTCTCTTCAAGGGGTGTCTCTTCCTGGATGGCGGCATCTCAGACCAGCGGACGCTCTACTACAGCGCGCCGGGGCTGATTGAGCAGTTTGACGCCGCCGCCTTTATCGAGCTGTCCAGTCAAGGCGGCGGCATCACCGCCCTGTATGGCAACTACACCAACCTGGTCATCTTCCGTGAAGAGTCCATTGACGTGGTCAGCGGGGACTACGCCGCCGGCTTCCAGGTGACCACGCTGACGAACTCCATCACCTGCCGCGCGCCGCACTCCATCAAGGCCATCCCCGGCCTGGGCGTGGTGTTCCTGGCGCTTGATGGAGTCTACGCCATCACCGGCGGGCTCGAGGGCGGCGCCATCAATGACCTGGTCAAGCTGACGCTGACGCAGGACGAGCTGGTGGAGCGCATTACCCTGGACTGTCATCCCAAGTCCGTGGCCTGCTACAGCGCTGAAGCGCGGGAGTATCACCTGTATGTCCCGTACGACGGCAACGACAGACCCAACAAAGGCCTGGTGCTCCACATTGACCGGATAGGTCAAGGCGACTTGTCTCCCTGGTCAACTCGGGACGGCTTCCCTATCGGCGCTGTAGCCACGCGATATGACGGCTCCATCATCTTTGGGCACAACACCGGCTGTCAGGACGGCGCCGGCGATGGGGTGAACCGAGGCCTCTTCGTCATCAGCGGCAAGCGCGCCATGGGCTACAGCTACGATGCCGGCAGTCAAAGCCTGGTGGTCAACGGACCGCCCACCAGCGTGTACCGGTCCGCGTGGTTTGACTTCGGGGACGCCCAAGTCAAGAAGCAGGTGTCCTACGTCACCCTCTGGGTGATGACGACGGGTGAGCCCACCATCACCTTGCGTCACTACAAGGACTTCAGCCTGCGGGTCACTGCAGAGCGCACTTACAAGGCGCAACCACCGGACCAGGCAGACCTGCCGGTCTTTGATACCGTGACGCTGAACGCCGGCGCCATCTATGAGGACCACCGCCTGGTCCCGCTGCGGTTCAGCGTAGCCCAGCAGTCCTGCAGCTGGTTCAGCTTCGAGTTCACCACTACTGATGACCTCATCTTCATTGGGTATGAGCTCGAGTACACGACGAAGGGCACACGCGTTGTCATGGGGAAGCGAGCGTGAAGAAGTGGACCCAGCGCGAGCTCCGCGCCGGCGGCGTGGTTGACCCCAGCGCCGTGAATGACGAGCTGCGTGCCCAGCAGTCCAGCATGACCACGCTGGACAGAGAGCAGCTGTCCGCGGATTGGGTCAACGAAACCCATCTGGCGGACTACGCCATCATCCGCGGGTACTTTGACGCGCGCTATCCATCCACCAACTATGGGGAGCAGACCATCCAGTCTGACGCCGCGGTGACCCCGTCCAACGGCTTCCTCTCCATCATCCCGCGCCTGGACCCGGGCAGCTGGTTCGACATCAACGAAACCAGCGGCGCCATCACCCTGTCAGGCTTCAAGGGCGGCAACCTCTTCGCTGAATGGTCCGGCAACGCGCTGGTCTTCCCGCCCTTTGCAGCCACCCAGAAGATTGAGTTCCCCCAAAACCCCAAATACCTGGGCTTGCGCATCCTGGTGAACAACAGCCTACTGGTTGAGCGCCGGGGACCCGCCTACCATGAGCACTTCCGCATCTTCGGCGCCGGCAACTTCCCGGCGGGTGACCTCGAGCTCCGCTTACAAGCCAAAGTCACCAGCGTGGGTCCAGATGACCCGCTGGTGATTCTCCCCGGCGGGACGCAACAGGTTCCCCAGGCGCACCTCTACAGCAACAAATACTGCGTCCTGGGAAGGTTCAGATGAGCCGTATCAACCGCCCACCAGTTCTGGACGGCGATGCCATTAGCGCGTCAGACCTGAACGATAGATATGCGGACTACACGCAGACGGACATCAACGAGTTCAACACGCGTGATGCCGCGGTTGACCTTCCGCAGTTTGAACGCGACAACAACCGCGGCTTCCTGGCGAAAGTTGGAACCAGCGTTCTAATTGGGAAGCAGGACTTCTACCACGCCGCGCCGGTGACCCTGAACGGCATGGGGACCGCCCCCAGCGCCGCCTATGTCATCGGGGACGGCGTATCGGATACCGTCCTGGGTCCGCTGGGGGCCGGCCTGGCGGTGGTTGATGACACCAACATCCTGCGGGTCTACTGGTCCCTGAACGTCCGCCCGCAGTTCACCGGGACCCCATGGACCACCTCTTCAACGCCGTCCGCGGAGTATCAGGTCCCCCACACCAGCGCCGGCAGTACTGGCGTAGCCACAAACGCCACTTGCTGGGCGCTCTATCTTCAATGGGATGTCACCAGCGCCGCGTTGACGAACTGGACTGAAGTCCCCTATCAAGGCGACTTCACCGCTAACCCCACCGGGACGATCCGCGGCAGTCTGCTGGAAAACACCGCCGCCACCAGCGTGGTCCCGGCCTGGACCACGCGACATGACGCGGTAGACCGGGAAGCGACGGGGGCGGAAGTCGCTAACCCTATCGGCTGGCGCGGCGTCAGCGGCCACTACTTCTATACAACGGCGATGGGCGCCAGCGTTACCGTGTACGGGCTCCGCCTGGTGGTCAAGGGACCCATGCACCCGTTCAACTTCAACGGGCGCAATTACCTGGTCCAACAGCCTGACATTGTGGACGGGGGCAACATCACGCTCCAGCATACTGTGGGGCGCCTGGGCTTCATCATCAACAAGGTGAAGTGATGGCCTACTCTCCCCCCAACACCTTCGCGCCGGCTACCACGCTCACCGCGGCGGACATCGAAGGCAACAATGAGGCGCTGCGGGTCTACCTGCATGGGGCCATCCCCGCCGCCGACTTCGAGGCGAAGAGCTGGATGCAGACCAGGCACATCCAGCCGCCGGTCTACAGTCCCTTCGAGGGGCTCCAGCATGGCGTCAGCGGCCACCAGGGCGGTCAATGGTCTGGCGGCACTACTGTCAGGCTGACCTTCCTGTCCAAGTACTTGACCGGCGGCGGCGTTGATCAGAATCGAGTCTGGCAACGCATCCCCAACACCAGCTTCAGCGTCCAGCTGCGGCACCCGGCCTTTTGCCTGTTCCACTATTGGTATGAAGTCGAGGTTGGGCCAGACCGGTCCGACAACGCAGGACAGGACCCCACCGCAGAACGCCAAATCTGGGTGGGTCCGTATGTGGGGCTAAACCCCATTCAGGATGCGCTGATGCCGCTGTCACTGCAGCAGGAAGCCGGTAACAACCTGGGGACGCTGCGCACTGACCCGGTAGGCGCGGCGCTCCCGTACACGGTAGCGTCAGGCTACGCCCAACGGGACGGCACCATGCTCATCGAAGGCACCGGCCCCAACGCTACGCTCCCCACCGGCGTGGGTGAGTTCACCATAGGCCTATGCGGTTACAGCACTGTGGACCGCGCCGCCATCGTCAACTGGTCTGTCTGTCTGGAGACTTTTTACATTTAGGAGCGCCGTATGGCCATCGGACCCGCCGCCGCCGGCTTCCTGGCGAGCACCGCCGGCAAATCATTGGCAGCTGGAAGCGCGCTTGGGGCGGCTTCTGGACTTGCTACGGGGATCGGCAACATCGCCGCGGCGCGCGCCATGCGGCTGACGGATGAAGAGCAGGCGGAACTTGCGGAGCTCGAGCGCCGGCGCGCGGCTGGTGAGTTGGGGCTGACGGAAGCGCAAGCGGCGCGGCTGGAGCAGCAGTACCTGATGCAGCAGGGCGGTGTCCGCCGCCAGCAGCAGGCCACGGCGCTGCAGCAAGCCGCCGCCGCCGGCCCCGTCAGCGGGCGGGACGTGTTCCTGCGGGAGCAGGCGCGCGGGGCTGGTGAAGCCCAGATGCTCCAGCAGCAGAACCTGATGCGCGCGCAAGCGGACGCCGCCGCCGCCGCTCAACAAGAGCAGCGGCTGCAGCAGCTGCGAGCCCAGGAGAAGGAAGTCAAGGCGGCGATGCGCAGCGCGGTCGCCGGGACGGTTGCCGGTGTCCTGGGGGCGCCGGTGGAGCAGCTGCAGACGTACGGGCTGCTGTCCGCTACCGGGAAGATCAGCCCGTACGCGGCGCTGTCAGAGGGTCAGATTCTGGCGACGGCGCTGGGTGACGAAGAAGATGAGCTTCTAAACATTGGGGGGCTGTGATGGCGCCGCGTTCCCAGCAGTATCTGTACAGCTACATGGCGGGGCTGGCGCTGCCGGCGCTGTACGAGCAGGTCAAGAGTGACTTCGCTGACCTCGAGCAACGCCGGGACTACCTGGATGGGCTCATCGCCCACGAACTGGCGACGGTTAACGAGCTGGAGCGCACTTTTGCCGCGGCGCCGGCGGACACTGTGGCGCTGCAGGCTTACATGGAGCGCCTTGACGCCGCTGGGGTCCAGGCAGACACCATCCTGGCGGCGCAAGCGGGCACCATCCCCGCCGGCGCCGCCAGAGAGTTCAAGGCGGCGCTGGTCAACCCACAGACGCGCCGCGGCATTGAACAGGCGCTTGAGCGGGGGGAAGGCCCCGGCGGCCAGCGGCTGACGCGCGCGCAATTTGACAGCTACATCAACCTGTATGAGCAGACCACGGCGGGGCTCCCCGGCGGGGACCAGGCCGCGGCCTTCCGCCGCGCGAATGAACTTCGCGGCATCCGGGAGGGGTACGCCAGCTCTGGCGCGGTCCCGTACGCCGGCACCGGGCTCCCGGCGGAGCTCCAGCGCGAAATGGGGGAGCTGGAGCAGGCGGCGCGCCTTTTCCGCCAGCAGGCCCCGGGCGGCATCCGGGGCGGGGACGCTGGCCAGCTCGAGGTCACCCGCCGGCGCAACGCCCCCGCGCCCGAAAACACCGGCTTCCGCACTGAGGACGATGCGTTCAACGCAGCGCTTGCGGCCTTGTCTGACGGCGCCATGACGGTTGAGGACTTCGACGGCAACCAGGCGGCGCTGGAGCTGGCGCAGCAGGTCTATGCGCGAGCTCGCGACCTGCAGGCCTATCAGAATGACCAGCGCGCCAACTTTGAGGACTCCATGTTGCGCGCGCGCCAGCGGCTGCAGCAGCTCGAGGCGCAAGCCCAGCAGCTGGCGGCGCCGGCGGGGATGTCGAGGGAGCAGGAACTGGCGCGGAAGCAGGCAGAGGCGCTGGGGTACGACTTCAGCAAGCCGTACGTCCGCCACCAGAAGAGCCGGTACTACTCCAACCTGGTGCGCGGGGATGAGCTGTACAACGCAGCGCTGGAAGCGTCCCGGCGCCTGGCGGCGGAAGACCCGGACCGCTACACCACCCCCCAGGGCATGGGCAGCGTGGTTCTACCCACCAACCGCGCCCAGACCCTGGCGCGGGACTACGTTGCCCAGCGATGGGCCGGCGGTGACCAGGGGCTGGACTTCCGCCAGCTGGAGCGGGAGATGGGCAAGGTGCTCAAGGATGAGCAGCTGCAGGATGCGCTCTCCTTTGCTTTTGCGTTCCACAAGGGCCTGCGTCAGAACGTCACCAACCCGACAGATGCAGAGCGCCAGATGGAAGCCCAGCGCGCCCAGAAGGCCGCTCAGGAGCGGCGCCGGCTGGCCTATGTCGAGGCGCAAGCGGCGGCAGATCGCGAGCGCTCCACCCTGGTCAAGATGGAGCAGCAGCAAGCCGCCGCGGCTACGGACAGCCGGGAAGCGGTGGACGCGCGCGCCAAAGCCACCCAGCAGGTCTACACCCGCTTGCGCGCCGCCGGCCTCGAGCCTGCCGCCATCGCCGGCGCCCTGGATACGGCCTTCTCAGACCTGACCATGCCGGGCCTGGATGACGACACCCGCCGGCAACGCCTGCGGGACGCCGGCTTCACGGACCGGGAGATTGACGTGTCGCTCCCTGAGATGTTTGCTCCCCAGCTGCGTCAGCGGGTCCGGGACGCCAGCCCCCAGGAGGCCAAGGAGCTGGCGATGGTCCCGGCGTTCCAGCGGTACGTCTACGCCGGCCCCGCAGCCCCTGGGGGGCTCGAGGGCGCGCCGGCGGTGGAGCCTGGCGCCTTCATGCTGGAGCAGGCGGAGCGGACCGCGGCCCCGTTTGTTGGGGAAGCCCAGGCGCGCTTTGAGGAGCGCGCGCCGCCGCTGACAGAGCAGCAACGGGCCACGCTGGCGGCGCTGGATGAGGACACGTTGAAGCTGCTGGCGCGCGGCGGCAGCTACCACGCCAGCAGGCTGCTCCAGGAGCGCGCCGCCGCCGCCCCGGTAGCCGCGCCAGCGCCCGCGCCAGCCCCCGCGCCGGCGGAAGCCTCGAAGGCGGCGCCCTCGAAGCCGGCAGCGCCCCGCCGCCCCGCTCGAGCGCCAGCGCCGGCCCCCGCGCCGGCCCCCGCTGCGGAAGAGCTTGAAGACCCCTTCCTGGCGCCCACGTCGTCAGCGCCGGCTGTTGGCTCTGCCGCCCAACCGCAGTTGGCTCCAGCGCCAACATCTGCAGCGCCATCCCAGGACCTGCAGTTGTACCTGCAGCTGGAGCGGGACCAGGACATCACCGGCATCAACAACCTGGTCAGCCGGTTGGGCGTCAGCGGGACCCGTCAGCTGATGGCGGAGCGGGACGCCTACCGGGGAGCGCGCTGACATGGCGGACCTGCTCCAGAACGCACTACGGGCGCAGCAGTACGCGGAAGCGCTGC
>Ga0098073_1000618_pt1 | contig 11504 bp, 9 predicted proteins | sample 31_taG_FD_75060 | JGI IMG/M metagenome (GOLD analysis project Ga0098073, IMG submission 75060) | Marine viral communities from the Gulf of Mexico - 31_GoM_OMZ_CsCl metaG | ecosystem: Environmental > Aquatic > Marine > Oceanic | place: Gulf of Mexico | collected 2015-07-12
AGGCGATGGAAGAACAATACTTGCCATTATTGAATGAATTGGTAGCTAAGTTGAATGCATTGAAAGTTAGCTGGAAAGAAATTCCAATGTTGGCCAAAACACATGGACAACCTGCTTCACCAACTCGTTTGGGAAAAGAAATACAAGTTTTTTCGGAGCGAATTGAACGTCAAATTGATTTATTGAAAACAATTCCTTATTCAGCGAAGTTCGGAGGAGCTACTGGAAACTTCAATGCTCATTTTGTTGCTTTTCCTGCTCACGATTGGGTAACATTTGCCAATAATTTTGTGCAAAATAGTTTAGGATTGAGTCGCTCTCAAACAACAACACAAATTGAACATTACGATAACTTGGCAGCATTGTTCGATGGGTTGAAACGCATAAATACAATTGTATTGGACTTAAATCGTGATATGTGGACCTACATCTCTATGGATTATTTCAAACAACAACTGAAAGAGGGAGAAGTTGGTTCATCTGCCATGCCACATAAGGTAAATCCAATCGATTTTGAAAATTCGGAAGGAAACATCGGAATTGCCAACGCTTTGTTTGAGCACCTTTCAGCTAAATTACCGGTATCGCGTTTGCAACGAGATTTGACGGACTCAACGGTGTTAAGAACAATTGGTATGCCTTTTGCACACACGTTCATAGCATTGAAATCGACTTTGGTTGGTTTGGATAAGTTATTATTGAATGAATCTGCATTTGAGAATGATTTAGAGAAAAATTGGGCGGTTGTAGCAGAAGCCATTCAGACAATTTTACGTCGTGAAGGATTCCCAAAACCTTACGAAGCCTTGAAAGGGTTGACACGAAAAAATGAAGCTGTAACAAAACAAACTGTTCACGCTTTCGTTGATACTTTACCAATCTCTGATGAGCTAAAAGAAGAGTTAAAACAAATCACTCCTCAAAATTATACAGGAGTTCAACTGGTAAAATGAAATTAAAATACATCCATATTCTTGTTTTGTTGCTGCTTTCAAGTTTGAAGGCAGTAGCGCAAGGTGATACCAATGACGTTTTAATTTGGGGAGAAACCGAAGCAAAATCTGGATACTTGGTTGAAATGTTGCCGTTTCATGGCAAAGATTTTTATTCTCTTCATTGGAAGGGAAATGCCATTTTAAGTGGATATTATTTGTGTCGACATGATGATTTGGGAGTAACTAAAACTGCCAAGGTTAGCAAGTCAGTGAATAATAGCATTGCAAATTTTGAAAATGTTGCTGTAATTGATGAACATCCAAGTGTTTTCTTGTCAGATAAAAAGGAGGGAAGGGATCAACTTTTTTTACAACAATATGGGTATGATTTAGAGTTGCGCAACGATGCTGTTTTATTGGTTGATTTTGCATTGGAGAAAGGTCAATCGAATGAAGGTTACCACATTATTCAATCTCAAAACAAAGAGTTTTTTGCCGTTTTCTGGTTGATTGCTGGGAAAAAGAAGGATAGTGATATTTACGGATATTCTGTTTTCAATAGTCAATTAGAGAAAATCAGCGATGGTGAATATGAATTGCCGTTTCAGTCGCAATATTCGAAGATATTAACTCATTTCTTGACCAACACAGGTGATTATTTTTTAACTGTAAAAGAATACAAAGAGCCAGATCAAAAGAAACTTTTTGGAAACACCTTGGAATACAAAGCAATGCACATTTACCAAGTCGTTCCGGATGGTTTGGAAGATTACATTGTACAATTACAAGGTCGACGCATTGAAACAATTTCTATTGATGCAGATGAAACCAACCAGTTTTTGATTACAGGAGTTTACGGTGAAGCAAATGTTGATGGTGTAAAGGGATTGTTTTATTTGAAATTGGATTATAAAAATCAACAAGTGACTGCTGAGAGTTACATAGAATTTCACAAGGATTTCATCGTGGAAGATTGGTCGCAAAAAGACATTGAACGTGCGGAAAGAAGAGAGGAAAGAGGCAAAGGAGCTCCAAGTTTGTACGACTATACGATTCGAAATGTTCATATATTACCAGATGGAAGTTTGGTAGGTTCATTGGAGCAAAATTATGTTTTGATGCGCACCTATTCAGATACGAGAGGTGTCATGACAACTACGTATACGTATTATTACAACGATATCATTGCATTCAAAATTGGCGCGAATGATCAATTTGAATGGATTCAGAAAATTCGAAAGAACCAGATTTCTACTAACGATGGCGGTCCATATAGTTCCTATGCCAGTTACATTGATGGGAATACCATGAAGTTTATATTCAATGACAGTCGTTCCAATTACGACGAACAAGGAAACTACATTGCTGAAAGCGAATTTTTGACGCGATTTACAAAACGAGATAATGTTGTAGCTAAAGCGGAAGTAAATTTGGTTGATGGTAGCTTCACGCGCAACTCAATGTTTACGCGAAAAGAAGTTGGAACTTTAGCCATTCCAAAGATGTTTGTTACAGATTATTCAAGTGGAGAAATGCTTCTGTATACTACATTCAGAAGCAAAGAAAGATACGGTTTATTGAAATTCAATAAATAGTTGACTACTTCAATTCATTGATTAATTCTGAAAGTTCTTCTTGCGTGTAGGAATGTTTTGAAATCCCTTTTTCTTTGAGAAGTTTATCAATTGCTGCGCTGTCTTTTTGATAATTTGTACAAGCATTGCACATCATTAAATGAAATTTCACAGACATTTTGCGAAACAATGAGGTTTTTTCAAACTTCATTCGTTCCAATTCCATTGTGGCTTCAATGCATTTCAACATATTAGTCATTTAATTTTTGTTCCAAACATTCTCTCAGTACCAATTTTGCGCGATGGAGGATGACCCACATATTTGACGGAGTTACATCAAAATTCTTACTGATAAACTCGGTCTTTTCTTCTTTCAAATATTTTGAAGTGAGAATGCCGCTCCATTTCATTGGCAATTTATCAATGCATTCTTGCAAAGCATTTTGACGTTCCTGGCGATCCATTTTGAGTTCAAAATCTGGAATTTTACCTTGTGGTTGCTTCGAGTCGATCCAATGCGAATTTTCTGACTCCCCTTTAAAGAAATGAGAAATAGGGTCAGTGAACCGAGTTTCTGCTTTTCTCCAATGATCAATTATTTTGCGATTTAGGATACTTGTTAACCAAGTTCTCAATGCACTTTCACCTTTGAAACCGTCTAAGTTTTGAATGGCTGAAACAAATGTATCCTGCACTAAATCCTTTGCCAATTCACGATCTGACAATTTGGTCATAGCAAATGCTAATAGATAGTCCGCATTGCCAGTAATCATTTTTGTAGTATCGAGGGATTCTTTCATTGTTTATTCACACCAATCATCAACAGGATTATTCCGTTGGAGCGTTTCTAGGTTTGATTTTTCGAACGATTGCTAAAAGTATCAGTAGGCTCGCAACAAATGCAAAAACTCTTCCAATACCATCTCCTTGTAGAGAATAGAACGTTGATGTAGTATTTAACTTAATTGTTTCGCGCAATGCTGTTTCTGTCCACCAAGTTGATTGTTGGAGCACATCACCTCGTTGATTGATAAAACAACTTGTACCCGTGTTTGCTGAACGTGCTACACATCTTCTGTTTTCAATGGCTCTTAAACGAGCAAAACTCATATGTTGCTTGTATCCAGGTGTATCGTCCCACCATCCGTCATTTGTGATAATGCATATAACTTCAGCCCCTTTTCTACATTGTTCGGCAACGAATTCACCATAAACGGATTCATAACAAATGACTGGAGCGAAAGTGAATTTTTGACCATTAAAATTGGTTGGTTCTTTTTCGATTCCTAACGTTCCTGTTCCTGTTCCACCAAGATTCAGTGATAATTCTTCCATTGCTGGAAACCAATTGGAGAAAGGAACAATTTCTGCTGCCAATACCAATTTTGATTTGTGCAAGAATTTTGATGGTTTGTCTTTTTGCATAAAGACTGAAGTATTGTAGTATTCGATGAATCCTTCTCCATCGTTGTAAGGATTTGGTTTGGTCGCCCTTGATCGCTTTCTATCAAAATAGCGCAATGTTGATGCGCCAATTAAAAGGTCTGCATGTTGCCAGCTATTGATGGCTGAGTCGAGCACTTCAAACGGAGGAATTTCTTCGTAAATGGCCTCGTTGAACGGAAACGGAATCGCTGTTTCTGGTGCCAAAACGAGCTGCGTTTTAGTGGTGATTTTCTCCTTAGCTAATTCCGTGATTTTATTCAATTGTTGAATGGGTTCCATTCCCCCAAACTTATCGTTGTAGGGATCAATATTTGGTTGTGTGACAATGATCTCGGTCGACCTGCCATTTTCTTCATAATTCGAATAGGTAATCAACGAAGCAACTAAAGGCACAACTACAATGAGTGAAGTGATGATGAAGAGTGGAGTTTGAATGTTCCATGATTCCCTTTTGATGTATTTATTCTCAATGATTCGAAACACGAACAAATTGACTAACAATATCCAAAATGTACCGCCTAATGCTCCAGTATAAGAGTACCACTGAACCCAAGCTGGATGAATGGAAAAAGTATTTCCAAATGTTAACCACGGCCAAGAAAGTTCCCAGTGATAATGAGCATATTCAAATCCAATCCATATTAAGAGAAAACCAATATATCCTTCCTTACGACCAATGTGTTTTTTACAAAAATGGAATAATTGAAAAGCAATTGCCATTAAAAATGAATTGAAAACAAAAGCCATTACAGCACCCACTTCATCGGCATTCCAAATCCACCATGTTGTTCCAAAGTTGTAGATAAAAAAAGTGAGATAAGCATGTGTGAAAACTTTTCGAGATCGGTAATGCGAGGTAGAAATGGAATGTTCAACAAGTAATAATGGTACCCAAGCAATAAATACAAGAGGAGTTAAACTTCCAGTAAATGGGAAAGAAATTACCATGAGTAAGCCGGAAAGGATACTCAATAAATAGCGTTGTTTTTTTGAAAGGTGCTTCACTTAACAAAAGTAACTTTTATGCTTGGAAATTCACTCTACTTCCAACTCTTTCTTTAAATTCTTTAAGCCTTCTTCTAAATCTGGCCCCATTTCATTGTCCATGTTATAAAAGAGTCCCATGATGTTAAATGGATATGGGGTAGTTCCTTTAATCCCCCAATTGACAGTTGCTCCGTTTTCGGCACGTTGGACATCGAAATATGCCGTACTGGTTGATTCAAATGGTTCTTTGAATCGAAGTGCTGTTTCAATGCGATTTGGATAATGTAATGAGGTGATTTCTTGTTCTCCTTTTCCCACATTTTCGTTCTGACTGCTCCAAGCTGAAATAAACCCTACTGTTCCATCTTGTCCCTTATACGATTGCTTCATAGCAGGATCCATTTGTTGCCAAACACTCCATTCGTTTTGATTCTTTAGATGTTTCAGATAATAAAAAACTTCTTCTTGTTGTTTGCCTTGGATGTTGATTGATCGTTCCACTTTGAAATCTTGATCTACAAATAAAGCAATGATTAATGCAAGTGCAATTATGCTAATTAGAACAAATAGCAATTTACTGAGTAGTTTCATGTAGTTTCATTTTGGTTAAAACAATATACTCTTTTATTTAGCTAAAGATTTGATATTTCGACGGTTTGCCATTTTTTGTAGACAAAAAAAAGGCCGAACTTTCCGTCCGACCTTTTTTATAGTGTTGTTTACCTTACTTGGTAATACTTTTTTTATTCAAAAACAACTGTCATTTCAACACGTCTGTTTTTCTGACGACCTTCTGGAGTATCGTTTGTAGCGATTGGCATTGTTTCACCGAAGTAAAGTGCATTCAATCGTTTCGCATCAACTCCTTGAGAAATTAAGAAGTTTTTCACTGCTTCAGCACGTTTCTTAGAAAGTACTAAGTTGTTTTGATCGTTACCTACATTATCTGTGTGACCAGAGATTTGTAGTTTCCAATCTGTTTTCTTAACAAGTACTTCTGCTAATTCTGTCAGTGATGGAATAGAAGCTTGCTTGATTACATCTTTACCAGTTTCAAACTCTAAGTTGTCGAATGCAGTTTTCAAGATTTCTTGTTCTGCTTGTTCAATTACTGGGCATCCTTCGTTTTCTACTGGACCTGGAGTGTTTGGACACTTATCGTCTTTGTCTAATACACCATCGTTGTCAGTATCTTGGTAAGGACAACCGTCGTTTTTGATCGGACCAGCTAAATAAGGACATTTATCATCTTTGTCTAAGATTCCGTCACCATCAGTATCTGGCCAAGGACATCCTTTGTTTTCTTTTGGACCAGGAACTGTTGGACAGTCATCCAAGAAGTCGAATAATCCATCTCCATCAGTATCTGGACAACCGTTGTTTTCAACAGGACCTGCAGCATCTGGACAAGCATCATCGCTGTCTTTGATTCCATCGCCGTCAGTATCAGGACAACCATTGAAAATGTGTAATCCTGCAACTTCAGGACAGTCATCTTTTGGATCTGGAATACTATCGTTATCTGTATCAGGACATCCTTTGAATACTCTTAAACCAGCAATTTCAGGACAATCATCATCTTTATCTGGAATGCTGTCACCATCAGTGTCAGGACAACCTTTGAATTCAGCCAATCCTGGAGTGTTAGGACAATCATCTTCAATATCTTGGATTCCGTCTCCATCTGTATCAGGACATCCTTTGAACGCCCAAACACCTGGTACATCCACACATGCATCTTTTTTGTTCGATACTAAATCGTTATCGTCATCTTGTGGGTGCATGTATAAAATTGGCAATCTCAAACCTGCATAAATTTCAGCACCATTAACTTTTCCAGTTGCGAAAAGAGTTTTGAAATCTGTTACTCCAATAGTAATTGGACCTAAACGTGATGCTAAACCAGCTTTGAATCCAGAGTATTTATTGAAAGATACAGGAACTCCTAAACCAAACCACGCATAGTCAAAACTTGGAGTCAATGAGAATTGATTTGCAACTCTCACACGGTGTGCTTTTTTATTGCTCTGTAAACTTACAATTCCAGTTGCGTTCACATAGAACCATTTCCAAATATGGTAATCTGCTTGAAGGCTGAAAGCCGTAGGAAGATTCATATAGTAAGATTGACCAGTTCCCTCGCTTGCAGTCCATTCTGGATTGTTCACTGTTAAACTGTCGATGATATTATTGAATCCTTCAATTGACTCAGCATCGTCAAAAACAGTTAAATCAAACGGATTGGTTGATTTGACAGAGAAGTCTCTACTGTTGTTTCCTTTCACAAACTTCATTCGACCAATGTCTAATACAGAAGCACCAACACGAAATTTGTATTTTTCTTGATCTCTTCTCCAAAGGTTGGTTTCACCATCCATGTCGTATTTGTATTCTTTCCAATTTGGTCTCCACTCGTATACAAATCCGATATCCGCACCAACACTGAAACGAGAAGCAGATTTAAATAGGTTTTCACCATTTGCCAAATCCTCTAAATTATCAGAATGACCATATGAAAAATCACCTGATAAGTTAAAAGAAGTGTCTTCGTTTTTCAAGTTATATGAAAAGTTATCTGTGTACATATAACCAGAAGATGTTCCAAGTAAACCCTTTAATTTCCCACCAATTTTCATGAAGTGTTCACCATCATCTTTTAACACTTGAGAATAGATAATTCCATATTCTTGCCATGTTAAGTGATTAATTGTCGCCAATTTTTCATTGAATGTTTGATTCCATAAAGTGGAATAATCCAATCCGTTTTCAGCAAGAATTGCCAACTTTGGATCAATATTGTCAATGTTTGTAATCGATCTCATTTTCGCTGCAAATCCAACTGCAATTTTTGGATTGATGTGAAAAGCAAAGTTCAATAAGTCAATTTGCGTATTCTGGTACGCACCAACCGTTTTTGTCGAGCTTTCATCGTAATTACGAATAACATAGCGATCAGCAAAAGTTGAATCAGGCTTTATCCAAGCAGTATCACTTCTAAATGATTTTACCCACCAAGCCGGCATGTCTTTCGTGTCAAAATATCCTGCATTTTGATACAGATTAAAATTAAAGCTTGCAAGGTTAATGTCTACTTTAAATCTTCCGTCAACAAAACTTGCTGGTTGAATGTCTGTTCCCATTACACCTGCATAATTACTAGAATGAACACCTAGGTAATTTTGCGAAAATGTAAAAGAGGAAAGAAAAAACGCCGCGGCAAGCGACAATTTTGTAGTTAATTTCATCTTGTAGTTTTTAGTTTTCTTTGTACTCAACAACCATCTTGTCAACAATTGTGAAGAGTGAAAATCCTTTCGAGTTGTTGTGTGTAAATCCAACTTTATGACTTCCTTCCCACGATTTTTGTTTCCATTTCTGACCGTTGGTAGCATACAAATATACATTATTCTCTAAACCATCAATCACTGAGAGCATTAAATTTCCATTCGCCAGTTCATGTAATTGAATATCGTCGATTTCATTAAAGCCAATTCTTATTGTTGACCATTCAATTCCTTTTGCATTGAATAATCGAACTGTATTTTTACTTTTTACGATAATCGTTGGGTTGTTGGATTGTTGATAAACTTGAACAATCTTCCCTTCCATAGTTGTTTCAACACTCGACTTCGTTCCCTTTTGATTGTAGGTTATAAGCTTGTTTTGATCCATTCCAACTAAATAGATTTCATTTGGAAGAACAGCAAAATGAGTTGTGTGTGGCGCATCAAATGTTCGAAGTGATTTTCCACTATTAAGATTAATCATATCGAATTGATTTCCAGCATAAACTCCCAAGAATGGTTGATTAGCACTTACCCAAACAATTGGCTTAAGTTCGATTGCCTTCAATTTAGAGTGAATTACTGTGATTTCTCCTCCTTTTGTATCAAATTGAATGAGTTTGCCGTTTTCAACCGGAACAATAAAATAACCAGAGCCTTTCCAGCGATAGAAGCTTGTAGCTTGATTGCAACTGTTTTCATTTAAACGAATTGGGAATCCATTCACTTCATTTCCATTTACGTCTAATAAATGGATTTCTTTTTCCGTGCTGATAAGCAATTGCTTTTTATCATTAGCAAACAAGTCAATTAGTTCAGGTTCACCAATGATTGTTGCATTTAAAGATTTGTTCCATTTTTTCGTTCCGTTTTCAAACAATTGGATGGAATTAGACTTTGTTGCAACGTAAACATTGTTCTCATGAGCCGAATAAAATCCTTCTATTGCTTCACCAACATCCAAAGAAATGGTTTTTTGTACAGATGATTCTGATGAGACAAGCACTGTTGAGTTTGAAATGGTGGAAGTCAACAAAGTGTTTTTATACACAGAACTTGATTGTTTGATTGTTCCATCGGCAATTCTGTAATTGACCTTTTTTGGCAACAATGAATAAATGGAATATACTTTATCTGGAGAATGTGCAATGGTGTTTCCAAGCTTATAATCGCTCACAATTTTCTCACATGTTGATTTATCGGATGAAAGAACAACATAGTCATCCATCAAATACATATAAAAACCGTTCACAGTGTTTAACAATCCAATTGTTGGGTGTGAATCGAAAAATGCGTTTTCATAGTTCTGCGGTTCTTCTTGGATGTTTTCATACATGACATTCAGTGGATTTTGCCCTTCTAAATAGTCTGTAATCAATGCTTCCTTTCCGTCTAGTTTAATTTTGACCAAACCATTTTTCACCCAATCATTGATAGGACTTTGCACAAAATTGGAATCATTGGTACGCAGATAGTCTATTTCATAGAACTCATAACTGGAAATTCGTGAAGAAATAATCGAACTAAATAATTTGGCATCGTCTATTTTTTTTCCAACTATTTGGTCTTTGGTTCTCAATTTATAATCAATCACTCCAGATTCTTTTAAATAGATATCTGTAACCGAGTAATTGGTGGTTGAAATCGAAATTGTTGAACCGTTACTGTTTTTATCGAATACAAATTCAGAATAAACTGGATTGAATGGTTCAAAATTTTGCTCACTTAGATAACAGTGGTTTTTGTAGTAATGCGCGGAGTAGTTTTTCCAGTTAAATCCGCTGGATGTCACTTCTGATAATTCAGTACTATTCTGAAATAACTTTTTGATCGATGCTTCTGTTAATATTTCTTTGGTTTCAATTAGAACATGGTTGCGTTTTGTGCTAACAATAATTGTAGATTGAACTTCATTGTTCAATTGTTCAATTAAACCGTAATTATTTTCGGTCGTTGGAATTAATTGGAGCAATGCTTCTTTATCAGCACTGTTGTTGATAATCAAAATTGCATCGTCATCAGGTCCAAATAAATAAGTTGGATTGAATTTATTTTCTTGACTCAACATTTCATAGCTTGAATAGGCAATCCATACCAAGCTGATGAGTCCAACGACAAATAATAAAGATCTTGCGAACATATACCAAAGTTAACTTCTTTCATGCTTGACAATTAAAATGAAAGCAATAGAAATCAACAGTGTAATGTTTAATCAAACAGACTTAATTGATCCGCTGGTAAAAGAGTGAAGCTTTTACGGTGGTAATTGCATTCACCGTTCTCCAAAATTGCCCTTCGATGTTCTTTTGTAGGATAACCTTTGTTCTTTTTCCAATTGTAGATTGGATGCTTCAAATGCAATTCTTCCATGATTTCATCTCGGTATGTTTTGGCCAATACCGATGCAGCAGCAATACTGAGGAATTTCCCATCTCCTTTTATGATACAGGTATGCGGAATTGTTGAATAGGCATTGAATCGATTGCCATCAATTAGCAAATGTTCGGGAACGAAATTTAGTTGATCCACTGCGCGATGCATTGCTAAAAAACTAGCGTTTAATATGTTGATTGTGTCTATTTCTTTTTCGTCAACTATACCCACTGCCCAAGCAATTGCTTCTTGTTCAATGATTGGACGTAATTTTTTTCGTTGAGATTCGCTTAGTTTCTTAGAATCATTGAGCAAATCATGTTTAAAGTCTTTCGGTAAAATTACTGCAGCAGCGACAACTGGTCCTGCTAAGCAACCTCTACCAGCTTCATCACAACCGGCTTCGACTAATTTATTATTTAAATAGGATTCGAGCATCATAGATATCCACTACAAAAATGGCAATTATTCGAGAATAATTGTAACTTGGTACAACTTTTGAATGGATAAAGACGTCTTACTATTAAAATTGAATAATATGAAAACGATTGTAACAGCATTGGCATTTTTTATTTCGTTGAGTTTTTCTTTCGCTCAGCAAACTGCAACGGTGAAGAGTGCAGACAATTTGACTTCAATTAAGAATTCTGGTTCAGGTGAAATTATTTTACCAGGAAATTTATCAGCAGAAGATGTTAAATCAAAAGCAAAATATTACACGAAATACTTTGTTGTAGATTATAATCAAGATACACATGTTGCATTGATTAAGATGGTTGAAAATGATGCACAATCACGTAATATCATCGTGAGATTTTTAGCGGCATGTGATGTGAAAGATGTTAATGTAGGAGGAAAGATTGTGAGCAGAGATAATCTGTTTGAAACTTACCTTAAATAGAAGG
>Ga0098073_1000619_pt1 | contig 11495 bp, 9 predicted proteins | sample 31_taG_FD_75060 | JGI IMG/M metagenome (GOLD analysis project Ga0098073, IMG submission 75060) | Marine viral communities from the Gulf of Mexico - 31_GoM_OMZ_CsCl metaG | ecosystem: Environmental > Aquatic > Marine > Oceanic | place: Gulf of Mexico | collected 2015-07-12
GATTTACTGGGATTTTTCAACCAAATATTAATAGGCTCAACCTCACTTTTATCCTTACAATTTTCAAGCAACTCAGACACTAGTTTTTTCTTTTTTGAATGCTCAACTTGAGGCGCAATATCAAAAAGAGGTTTCAATACAAATCTACGTTTATGCATTTCTGGATGCGGAACCGTTAATGATTTTGTGTTGATGACCTCATCCTCAAAGAAAATAATATCTAAATCGATAATTCTAGATTCGTATCCTTTTGATTTGTCTCGTGTTCTCCCTAATTCCTTCTCAATTTTAAGCAATACTTGCATGGCGGTTTTAGGTTTGAGGTGCGTTTCAACAATAAGACATGCATTAAAAAAAGCATCACCATCAAAACCCAAAGCTTCGGTTTTATAGACCCTTGAAATACTTAAAACATAACCCAATTTTTGATGAATTAAATCAACGGCATTTTGCAAGTTCTTAAACTTGTCACCTTTATTACTGCCTATTGAAATGTAGATGTTTTTAGGTTGATTCATACGAGTTCGCAAAATAACTAAAACAAAAATTAATAGGTTATATTTACCAAACGTATTTATTCACAATTTTTATGACGATAAAAGATAAGCTTTTGGCACAACGCATATACATGCTTCTTGGAGCATTATTTATCACATCTTTGGTGGTCTCAAACTTAATTTTTCAGAAGTTTTTTTATTGGTATCCTTTTAACCTTGAAATTTTTGGAGCCAGTTTGTTTGAAATCTCAGTTGGTATTTTACCCTATCCAATAACCTTTTTAATCACTGATTTAATTAGCGAGATTTATGGTAAAAAACGTGCCAATCAAGTTGTGGTTACAGGAATTTTTGCTTCTGTGTTTTCACTGCTCATTATTTTGGTAGCTGACACTGTTCCCGCAATAGAAAACTCACCTGTTAATGATGCCTTGTTTACCAAAGTGTTTGGTCAATCGGTTATAGCTGTGTTTGCAAGTATGACGGCTTATTTATTTGCTCAATTTATTGACATTCAAATTTATCATTTCTGGAAACGCCTCACAAAGGGCAAACACTTATGGCTCAGAAATAACTTTTCGACTTGGTTTTCCCAGTTTATTGATACGTTTTCCATTTTAACACTATTATGTTCTTTTGGAGTTTTACCCTGGGAAAGCTTCAAAGGCTTGTTAATCAGTGGTTTTTTATTTAAAGTGATGGTGGCTGCCTTAGATACACCTTTCCTGTATTTAGGAGTTTATTTATTCAGAAAACGCTTTAATTTAAAAGTGAACGAAGAAATTGAGCTCATTTAATACTTTGTTAAGACTTATTTCTCCATTTTAAACGTATATAGTGATGTAAACCAACTTGTATGAAGAAAGTATTTAATATAATAGGTATTATATTATTGATTTTTGTGTTGATTTTAGTTGCAATTCCTTTTGTGTTGGAATCCAAAATTGATGCTATTGTTCAAAACTATGCAGATAAAAATATTAATGCTAAGGTAGCATTTGATGATGTTAGCTTGAGCTTAATTAGCAGTTTTCCGAATGCTGAAGTAACTATTAGCAATCTAAACATTACCAACTACGATCCGTTTAAAGACGAAACCTTTACTACAGCAAAATCTATTGGTTTAAAAATGGCCATCAAAGAACTTTTTAAAAACCAAGATGACGATCCTATTGCCATTACAAGAGTGACTATTGATGAAGCTTTAATGACATTAAAAGAAAATAAAACTGGAGCAACCAATTGGGATATTTTTAAAACTGAAAAATCTAGTGAATCCGATGTTGAAAGTGGTTTTAAAATTAATATTGAAGATTACGAAATTACCAATAGTGCAGTCACCTATATTGACGAAAACTCAAATACAACAGTGCATGTAAGCGGTTTAAATCACTCAGGGAATGCATTATTTACTGCTGTCATTTCAGAATTGGATACTGAATCTGAAGCCAACGTGAGCTTAAGTGTTGACAATGCTTCTTATCTTGAAAACAACCACGTCACATTAGAGGCTTTAATTGATTTGAACTTAAAGGAAAACAGATATACGTTTAAAGAGAACAAAGGGTTTATCAATCAATTGCCTTTAGAATTTAATGGCTTTGTTGAGCTAAAAGAAGAAGGACAACTTATAGAAATTACGTTTAAAAACCCTGAATCGTCATTTAAAGATTTTTTAGCTGTTATGCCTGAGCGCTATGCTAAAAACTTAGACAATGTAGAAACTTCTGGCGACTTTAAAGTTGAGGGCATCATCAAAGGATTAATGTCTGAAACTACCATTCCTACCATTGATATAAAAATGGTGTCTGATAATGCGTCGTTTAAATATCCTAATCTTCCTAAGCGTGTTGAAAGCATCAGCATTAATGCCACAGTGAAAAATGACAATGGCAATCCTAATGATACATACATCAATTTAACCACCCTAAATTTTAAAATAGATCAAGATGTTTTTAAATCTTCAGCTATTTTGAAAAACTTGGGCAATAATACTCAAGTTGATGCTAATCTTGATGGAACACTAAACCTTGCTAACATCACTAAAGCCTATCCAATACAATTGGAAAAACAATTAAGTGGTATTTTAAAAGGAAAGGTTACCACGTCTTTTGATATGAATGCCATTGAAACCAATGCGTACAATCGGATAAAAAATACTGGCTCCATGAGTATTACTGACTTTATCTTTTCTTCGGAAGACATTGTCAATCCAATTCACATTTCAAAAGCAGATTTGACCTTTAATCCTGGAACAATTTCTTTAAATAATTTTGCTGCTAAAACTGGCGAAAGTGATATTAATGCAACAGGAACTATTAGAAATTTGATTGGGTTTTTAATGCAGAAAAATAAACTGCAAGGTGATTTCAAAGTCACTTCAAATGTATTTGCGGTTAAAGATTTCATGGTTGCTCAGGATAAAACTGCGAAAGAAAATAAAACAACATCAAACAAAGAATCACTCAAAATTCCAGAGTTTTTAGACTGCAATATCACAGCAGATGTGAACACCGTTATTTATGATAATTTAAATTTAAAGGAGGTTAAAGGTTCTTTGGCAATTAAGAATCAACAAGCCATATTAAATGGTTTAACTTCAAAACTATTTGATGGTTTACTTGCAATTACTGGTAATGTATCAACAGAACAAGCAACACCAACGTTTAATATCAACTTAGGAGTTGAAGGTTTTGATATAGCTAAATCTTTTAATGATTTGCACTTATTACAGAACATAGCTCCTATTGCAAATGCGTTGCAAGGAAAATTAAATTCTACCGTAAATCTAAAAGGAAATCTAACAGAATCGTTCACTCCAAATCTAGCTACTATATCAGGTGATACCTTTGCTCAAGTTTTAGTGAATTCAATAAATAAAGACAATTTAAAGCTCATTGGTAAATTAGAAGAAAACTTAAATTTTCTAGATTTAGAAAAACTAAATTTAAACGATTTAAAAACCAGATTAACCATTGAAAATGGTTTTGTAAACGTAAAACCATTTACTGTTAATTATAAAGACATAGCTATTGAAGTAGCAGGCTCACATGGTTTTGACAAATCGTTAAATTATGAAGCTGTTTTAAATGTACCTGCAAAATATTTGGGAAGTGAAGTTAACCAACTCATAGGTAGAATAAATGACAACGAGGTTAATAAAATTACCATTCCTGTAACTGCAAATATCTCTGGAACTTATGCGAACCCAAAAGTATCAACAGATTTAACGAGTGGTGTTTCTAGCTTAACAAAACAACTCATTGAAATTGAAAAACAGAAGTTGTTAAACACTGGAAAAGACAAATTAAAAACCTTAATTGATGGTGCTTTGAATAAAACGAAAAAGCCAGCAGATAGCACTAAAGTTGATACTCCAACAAAGAAAGATAGTACTGCTGTTAAAACAGACAGCTTAAAAACTATTGGCAAAGCAAAAGCAAAAGATATTTTAAATGGTTTATTAAATAACAGGAAAAAGAAAAAAGACACCACTAATTAATGGTTTTCGTTCTTTTTTTGTCAATTTTTACTCTGTTTTGACGTTTTTTTGAATAAAAACACTCATTTATTAGGATTTCTTAAATAAAACGTTAAGTTGTAAGAATGTATAACTTAAACTTTAATCTTAATATATGAGGCAATTAAAAATCACGAAACAAGTTACCAACAGAGAATCGAAGTCACTTGACAAATATCTTCAAGACATTAGCAAAATTGAATTAATTACCGCTGACGAAGAAGTAGAATTAGCACAAAGAATTCGTGCAGGAGATCAAGAAGCTTTAGACAAACTCACAACTGCTAACTTACGTTTTGTAGTTTCAGTCTCAAAACAATATCAAAATCAAGGTTTATCGTTGCCAGATTTAATAAACGAAGGAAATGCTGGTTTGGTTAAAGCAGCCAAACGCTTTGATGAAACTAGAGGGTTTAAATTTATTTCGTACGCTGTGTGGTGGATTAGGCAAGCCATTTTACAAGCACTAGCTGAACAATCTCGAATTGTAAGATTACCATTAAATAAAATTGGCTCAATCAATAAAATTAACAAAGCCTATTCTTTTTTAGAGCAAACACATGAAAGAGCTCCTAGCGCTGAAGAAATTGCGCACACCTTAGATGTTTCCGTAAGTAATGTGAGGCAATCCATGAAAATTTCTGGAAGACATGTTTCCATGGATATGCCATTAAGAGAAGGTGAATCTTCAACGCTTTATGATGTTGTAAAATCTGAGGAATCTCCGAGACCAGATGCCGATTTGATGAGAAACTCATTAATAATCGAAATTAATCGTGCTTTAGACACGCTATCTGAAAAAGAAGCCATAGTATTGCGTCATTATTACGGTATTAATCAAAAACACCCAATGAGTCTTCAAGAAATTGGCGATTCATTCGGACTTACCAGAGAACGAGTAAGACAGATTAAAGAAAAAGGAATTCGTAGGTTACGAAATACTTCAAAAAGTAAAGTACTCAAAACATATTTAGGATAAACCTAAATGATAAAATCTATTAAAAACCATTTATGTTAAAAATCATTATAAAAGAAGGCGAAAGTATTGAACGAGCTTTAAAACGCTACAAAAGAAAACACAGAAATATTAAAGTAATGCAAAATTTAAGAGAAGGACAATTTTTCACAAAGCCTTCTGTTAAAAGACGTCGTGAAATACAAAAAGCAGAATACATTCAGAACTTGAGAGATCAAGAAGAGAATTGATTTTTATAAAAAATAAAGTATATATCCCATTTGAAACTAGCTTTCAAGTGGGATTTTTAATTGATAGAAATGGCTACTACTAGCCCTTCATTTGCTCGTATATTAAAAACAGTTTCGTCTTCAAAAATGAGATACTGACCTTTTATACCAACCAATTTCCCTTCGTATTCATGAGCTTTCACTAAGTTTAAACTTGATGGTTTTTTTGGATATTGAAGTACAGGAAACTCCAAATTGGTTTCTGTATTGCTGGCTATGTAATAATCCATAGCTTCATCAGGAATATAGCTTTTAAGTCGTTCGCGCCAATCTACAAGATTTTCATCAACCACATCATTTTTTAGCATGCTTCGCCAATTGGTTTTGTCTGCCACATGGTCTTTTAATGCAACTTCCGTAATTCCAGCCAAGTAACGATTTGGTACCTCAACAATTTCAATGGCTTCATGAGCACCTTGGTCTATCCATCGTGTGGGTACTTGACTTTTTCTAGTGACACCAACTTTTACATTACTTGAATTTGCCAAGTACACAATATGTGGTTGCAATTGCACTTTTTTCTCATATTCTAAATCTCTATCTTCTTTATCTAAATGCGCAGTACTTAATTCTGGGCGCATAATCCAATCTGCAGCTTGAGGAATTTCAAAAAAACAGCTTCTACAAAAACCTTGTCTATAAATTGGATTATCTAATTTACAATTCAAACATTCATACTTTACAAAACTGATTTTTAGCGTTTTATTTAGCAATTGATTCATGTTTATAAAATCCGTTTCAAACACTAAATAATACTGAATTGGACTGCTGAATTCAGTTTCCATTTTTGTTAAGGTTCCTTGATACTGCATAAAAAGATTTTTCCTATTTTAGACATCGTAAAGATAACCAATATATGCCAATTCCTTTAGTCAATTCTGTTGCTTCGTGGTTTTTAAAAAAACGTTTTCATCAAATAGAATTGTTTTTAAAATATCCTAATGAGGTTCAGAATGAGTTGTTACTTCAGCTCATTGATATGGCTAAAGACACTCAAATTGGTAAACAATATGACTTTGCTTCCATAAATAATTACGACGATTTTGTGGAGCGTGTTCCAGTATCATGTTATGAAGATTATCAGGATCTTATTGAAAAATCGAGACAAGGCGAACACAATATCTTTTGGCCTACTCCTATAAAGTGGTTTGCAAAATCTAGCGGAACAACCAATGCTAAAAGCAAGTTTATTCCAGTGAGTGAAGAGTCGTTAGAAGATTGCCATTATGCAGCAAGTAAAGATTTGCTGTGCATGTATTTAAACAATAACGAAGGTTCACAATTGTTTACGGGAAAGAGTTTACGCCTTGGTGGAAGCAAAGAATTATATAGAGAAAACGGAACTGTTTTTGGGGATTTGTCTGCTATTCTGATTGACAATATGCCTTTTTGGGCAGAGTTTAGTAGTACACCTAGCAGTAAAGTTTCTCTGATGAGTGATTGGGAATATAAAATGCAAGCCATAGTTGATGAAACCATAAATGAAAATGTAACCAGTTTGGCTGGTGTACCATCGTGGATGTTGGTTTTACTCAATAATGTGTTGGAGACAACTGAAAAATCTTCCTTGTTTGATGTTTGGCCAAATTTAGAGGTTTATTTTCATGGTGGCGTGAGTTTCTTACCTTATGTAGATCAGTATAAGAGTATTCTCCCTAAAAAAGATTTTAGATATTATGAAATCTATAATGCTTCTGAAGGCTTTTTTGCCATACAGGACCAAAACAATTCAAGTGAATTATTATTGATGCTAGATTATGGTATTTTTTATGAGTTTATTGATATGTCCACCTATGGCTCACAAAACCCAAAAGTGATTCCATTATCAGGTGTTGAGTTAGATACTAATTATGCCGTTTTAATTACAACGAATGCTGGATTATGGCGTTATAAAATTGGTGATACAGTAAGATTTACCTCTTTAAATCCGTATCGTATAAAAGTATCTGGACGAACAAAGCATCATATTAATGTATTTGGCGAAGAACTTATTATTGAAAACGCTGAAGATGCACTTAAAAAAGTATGTAAAAAAACAGGTTCGGAAATAGTAGATTATACAGCTGCACCTATTTTTATGAAAGGCAAAGAAAAAGGAGCACACGAATGGCTGATAGAATTTAAAACACCTCCAAAAAACCTAGATTATTTTAATGAGTTGTTTGACAATGCTTTAAAATCTTTAAACTCTGATTACGAAGCAAAACGTTATAATAACATGACCTTAAACAAACCCAAAATTCAAATTGCTAGACCTCAACTGTTTTATGATTGGCTTAAGCAAAACAACAAATTGGGTGGCCAACACAAAGTGCCACGACTCTCCAATACTAGAGATTATATGGAGGAGTTGATGAATTTGAATTCTTAATTAAATCTTACCATTTACCGAAGAAACTGGAACCAACTTTTATTTAAACGAATTAAATTTTCGTTTTATCTAATAATCAAATCTTCTATCATAATAATGTTACTTTTACAACAGAAAACAAAGACATAAAAAAACTGATATAGCAAATATCAAGATTAATCCAAAATAAAAAACCACTCTAAACTAGAGTGGTTTCTTAATTTTATAGCAGTTCCTTTTAGGACACTGCTTTTAGTTTTTTGAGTCGTGTTCTTGTTAGTTTTGCTTCAGCATAAGACTTAGTAACATTCAATTTATCTTCATCTGTACTTGGCAAATTAAACATAGCATCTGTTAAGATTTCCTCGCATAACGAACGCAAGCCTCTTGCTCCTAACTTATACTCAATGGCTTTCTCTACGATAAAATCTAAAGCGCCATCAGTAATAGTTAATTCAATATCATCCATTGCAAACAACTTTACATACTGTTTCATAATGGCATTTTTAGGCTCTGTAAGAATCGCTCTAAGTGTATCTGCATCTAAAGGATTCATATAAGTTAACACAGGCAAACGACCAATAATCTCTGGAATCAAGCCGAAATCTTTTAGGTCTTTGGGTGTAATGTATTGCAAAATATTATCAACATCAATTGCATCTTCGTCCTGTGAGGCTTTATAGCCAATGGCTGTCATATTCAACCGTTTTGAGATATGACGCTCAATGCCATCAAAAGCTCCTCCAGCAATAAACAAAATGTTTTCAGTGTTGACCTCAATAAATTTTTGGTCTGGATGTTTACGTCCTCCTTTTGGTGGAACATTTACTGTTGTCCCTTCAAGCAGTTTTAGTAACGCTTGCTGAACGCCTTCACCAGAAACATCTCTAGTAATGGATGGATTGTCACTTTTACGAGCAATTTTATCTATTTCATCAATAAATACAATACCTCTTTCTGCTTTTTCTAAGTTATAATCTGCTGCTTGTAATAAACGTGTTAAAATACTTTCAACGTCTTCACCAACATACCCAGCTTCAGTTAATACGGTGGCATCAACAATAGCCAGAGGCACATTCAGCATTCTAGCAATGGTTTTTGCCATTAAGGTTTTTCCTGTTCCTGTTTGACCAACCATGATGATGTTACTTTTTTGAATCTCAATATCATCATCATTTGATGTTTGTAACAAACGCTTGTAGTGATTATAAACTGCCACAGACATCACACGTTTGGTGTGCTCCTGGCCAATAATATATTCGTCTAAGAAATTCTTGATTTGCAGAGGTTTTTTCAGCATTAATTCAGCTGAAAGTTCACTGCTATCAATTTGTTTAGATTCTTCAATAACAATACCATGTGCTTGCTCAATACAACGATCACAAATGTGTGCATCTAATCCAGCAATCAATAAATTGGTTTCAGGCTTTTTCCTACCACAAAACGAACATTCTAATTCTTCCTTCGCCATAAACTAGTTTTAATTACGCGATAGAATTTCATCTATCATTCCGTATTCAAGAGCTTTATCAGACTTCATCCAATAATCACGATCACTGTCTGCATAAACCTTGTCGTAATCTTGCCCTGAATGTTTACTTATAATTTTATATAACTCTTCTTTGAGTATTAATATTTCACGAGCAGTAATTTCAATATCACTTGCTTGTCCTTGTGCTCCTCCTAATGGTTGGTGAATCATGACACGTGAATGCGTTAATCCACTTCGCTTCCCTTTTGTTCCAGCACATAATAATACAGCTCCCATTGAAGCCGCCATTCCTGTACAAATAGTTGCTACATCTGGCTTTATAAGCTGCATCGTATCATAAATACCCAAACCTGCATAAACACTTCCTCCTGGAGAGTTGATGTAAATTTGAATATCCTTAGATGAGTCTGTACTCTCTAAGAATAATAACTGCGCTTGAATAATATTAGCAACCTGATCATTGATACCTGTTCCCATGAAAATGATTCTGTCCATCATTAATCTTGAGAACACATCAAAAATAGCGATGTTCATTTGACGCTCTTCAATAATATTTGGTGTCAAGTTGGTTGGGTACATACTACTTATGATTTTATTGTAGTAAGTACTGCTAATTCCTTGATCTTTTATTGCAAATTTTTCGAATTCTTTTCCGTAATCCATATTTGTTTTTTGATATAATGTTTAAAATAAAAAGGCGCTGAAAACTTACGATTTCAACGCCTAAATATAGTGATTTTTTAAACTATGAGCCGTAAACTTCTTTCACGAAATTATCATAAGATAATTCCTTAACCTTAAGGTTAGCATTTTCTTTGTAGAATGCCAATAGTTTCTGACTTGTTAATTGTTCCGATAAACGTTTTACTTCTTCTTGGTTTGATAATACTCTTGCAGCAATATCATCCAGTTCCTTTTCTGAAGGATTCATTTGACCAAATTGAGCCATTTGCCCTTTGATCATTTGCTTTGAAAAATCTTTCAACTCATCAAAATTAACTTGAAGATTATTCTCCGTAATTAATTTTCCTTCAATTAGCTGATAACGCATACTTTTTTCAGACTTTTCATATTCTTCTTTAGCTTGAGCTTCATCTAACATTTCTTCGCCAGCTGTTTGAATCCATTTTTGCAAGAAACTTGCAGGCAAATCAAACTTTGTATTCTCAACTAAATATTCAGTAACGTCATTTAATAATTTCTGATCAGATTGCTGAACAAATTGCTTTTCAGCATCTTCTTTTATTTTAGCTTTTAGTTCAGTCACCGAAGTTACATTCCCTTTTCCGAAAAGTTTATCAAAAAACTCTTGGTCTAAGTCGGCCAATTCACGTGCATTTACTTCAGTAATCTCAAATGTAACTTCAATATCTAGACCATGAGCATCATCATGAGGTACTTTTAAGTAATTCATTAAATCATGATCATCATCAAATAAGCCTTTAGTTTTTAATGTAATTACATCGCCCACTTTAGCGCCAATAAACTTTTTAGCTGTGGCTTTTCCTTTGAACTTATCTAAAGTGATTGTTGTAGAATTTTCAATGTTTTTGTCTTCATTTTTGAAAACTCCAGTGATTTCATCTCCTTCAGCAACTTCTTTTTTAGCCACAATTTTGCCATACTGCTTTTGAATATGTTTAACTTGATCGTTAATCATTTTATCGTCAGCAACAATGTTATAATGTGTAATTGGCTTTTTTGATTTAAGGCTAACCTCAAACTCAGGCGCTAAACCTAATTCAAATTCAAAAGAAAAATTATCAGCATTCCAATCAAGGTCATCTTGCGCTTTAGGTAAAGGATTGCCTAAAACATCTAGCTTTTCTTCAACTAAGTATTTCCCTAATGCATCCTGAAGTAATTTATTAACTTCATCAATTAATACTGCTTTTCCATACTGCTTTTTAACCATTCCCATTGGCACATGACCTTTTCTAAATCCAGGAATGTTAGCCGTTTTACGATAATCAGATAGAATTTTTTCTACTTTATCGCTATAATCATCTTTTGAGATATCTACTTTAACAACAGCGTTTAGCGTATCAATATTTTCTCTTGTAATATTCATTTTAATGTAATAAAAATTGGGCGCAAAAGTACAATATTTTTACCACTCAACAAAGTTTTAATTTTGAAGAATTACTATGAGGTCTTTTCTTCTTTTATTAGCGAATGGAAAACAGATTGAAGTATGGAAAGTAGGATACTAAAAAGAATAGCTGTCCATATACTTGACACACCAAAACCATCAATTAGTTTGTCTGCCAACAATATGATTAACGCATTAATAACCAACAAAAATAAGCCTAAGGTTAGAATGGTAATTGGCAATGTGAAAATAATTAATAATGGCTTTACTAAAACATTTAAAATGGCTAAAACTAAAGC
>Ga0098073_1000620_pt1 | contig 11493 bp, 21 predicted proteins | sample 31_taG_FD_75060 | JGI IMG/M metagenome (GOLD analysis project Ga0098073, IMG submission 75060) | Marine viral communities from the Gulf of Mexico - 31_GoM_OMZ_CsCl metaG | ecosystem: Environmental > Aquatic > Marine > Oceanic | place: Gulf of Mexico | collected 2015-07-12
CTTACTATTTAGTACGTAACTTTGATACGACTAATACTGCAGAAGCTCAAGCATTATGGGCAACAGCATTGAATGCAGCTTTAGCAGGACAGATTAGAAACACTTACGACGCAGTGTTTATTATGAGTCCAGATGATGGAGCACCTTCAGGTACTGGTGGTGTGGTCTTGTTCCCTCAAGCATTAAAGAATGAGATTTTAGATACGTTGGCATTGTGGATGAATACTACGCCAGACAATTAATTATTAGTAAGCTATTCTATTTTTATACGCATTAAAAGCATGTCTACAAATCCCAAAGAAGTATTTGAGGTAGCAGCTACCACTGGCTTAGGTGCTCGTGGCTTCACACCTAGAGTAATGGCTATTGTTTTGCAAGGTGTAAAGCAAACGATTGACGAACTTCGCAATGGTTCTGATACACCTACAGTTGATCCTACATTACCTGAAAAGGTAAAGAAAAATACTGATGCTATTTCAAAAAATGCAAGTGACATCAGTGAGTTATCTCTTAAACTTAAAGACTTACAAAGTCAGATTGATGCGCTCAAAAATATTAAAGTAACAAAGAGAAATGAATCTATCGCAAAAAGAAAAGGTATTGCTTAGTTTTCTAGGCATTGTATTTGTAGCCCAGATCCTCTTCTACGGAATTGGTCTGGGCTTTTGTATGCGCAATGGAGGATTAAAGGCGTGTCCTGATATTGGAAAGAGGGGAGAGATTATGTTTGCTGGAATGACTGCCACTGTATTAGCATTAATTACTAACATTGGAACTGGGAGGACTCCACCAAAATGAATCCGTCGAAACAATACAAAAAATTACAAGAGCTTAATGTAAAAGCTGAGCAATGTCTAACTAGAGAGGAAGCACAAAAGTTACTTCGCAAAGCAGACAAAGCTCATTGCAAACTTGCATTCGCTAACTGGTATGGAATCGGACACACTAGAAAATTGGACGAAGATTAAAGCTCACTTCGAGACATTACCAGAACATAAGCGCGACAATATGTTTTATCGTCGAGCAGTAGCTATTTGCTCTGCTCAGCCAGATCCTTTAGTTGATATAGACTTCCCGGTTTCCATTAGTGAGGGAAGCTAAGTCATCTAAGATATTAAGTTCTGATTGATGCCAGTCTTTTTGTGACTTAAGAGCTTCAAGAAAGGCACGATGGATGTCGTCCCCAGTGAGTCGTTTCTCACTGAGGATGTCATAAGGTTCTGTGCTTTCTGAAATGATCTCTTCAAACGACGTAACTAAACGTCGATACTGTTTGTAGTGTGCATCAAGATCATCCATTGAACCAGCATGGCTGGTGTCGTGCATGTTTTCTCTTGAGTCTTTAGCAACACCAGGCGTCTTTGGGTCTGCTACAACTTTCTGTGTGTAGAAATCAGACCCAATTGCTGACTGATATTTAGTCATGCAGGGTTGGAACAAATTCTTCTTTGGATATATTAACTCTTTTTTGTTGCAATTCAAGTTCTTGGAAATGTTTAATAGCTTCTTGCTTTGCAAACCAAGCATCACGACATGTGGGGCCAGCTTCTTTTAGGCAGAAGTCATTCCATAGTCCAGTGAACAGACCGTTGGTACGGCCTGAACATTGGTACATGTGCTCCATGAAATCAGCCTTCTGCTGTTCCTTCTTTGGATTCCAACCGTTCAGATAACTCGTGTCCATTTTGTTCTTTGATGCGCTCTAACTTGCGAGCGTAACGCTCAATCATTTTAGTCTCTCCATCATCAGAAAAGACATGCGTTCCGGTATGCGAACACTTAACTTCCAAATGTTTCCAGACTTCAAACCCGCAGTCTCTTGCTCGTTGGCAGAAAGCAAAGTCTTCTGTTAAATAGAAGTTACTGTTTCTGTAGTGACGGCCACGGGTAATGGGTGCAAACAAGTCAACAGACCACATGGATCTCTGTTCATCGTAGAAACCATCTGGCATTGCGAAAGCTAATTCATGAAGGTAATGCATCTTCATATGCTCTAGCACTTCACGTTTAATACACATCATGCCAGTGCCAACGTAATGTACTTCAGCTGCTGTATCAGTCTCTTGAAGATGATTTCTATCTGCGTTATATGCCAGTGGATATTGTTTAGTCGGAGCTTGCGCACCAATAATATCTTTATCTTCTATCAGTAATTTCAAAATATCAAACGGATCAAAGCCCATATCATTATCGATGAAGATGGCATGAGTCCAGTCCTCTAGCTCCAGGGCCATGCTCACCAGCTGCGAACGGCTGAGGCTGATGATGGTGGCACCTGGGTCAGTGATCCAATTCCATTGCAGTCCCTTCTCGCCCGCAAACATTGCCCACTCCAGCATCGACTCGAAAGTCTCAGTGGTGACAGTGTGTGCGTACTGAGGGAACAGGAATAGAATGTTAGGCAGTGAGTCCGATTCTGTAGCCTGAGAGCTGGTGGTCGGTGACTTTACCTTCATCGTAAGTAGTAACTTTCTTTACGTCAGTGTAAAGCCCTTTGACATCATCGTCACGCATTTCCCAGATTGCATTGATGACATCATCATGAACCAAGTCTGCAAACTCTTGTGGTGTCCGTCCACTGAAAGAGTCATAATCCATTTCAATCTCAACACTCAATTGGATCTCAATAACGGACACTTGAATAATATGAAAGTGCCTAAATTATAATTTAGATATGAGTTTTAAACAAGATGCTTAGACCTAACGCACAGCCAAGAGCATTGAGCTACGCAAAAAATAGAATGCAAAAGGGAAGAATCCCATCAATCAGTGCAATAGGTAATATGGATCCACTTGGTCTGTCAATGCAACAACCATTTGGTTCAATGGGCACACCATTTGGTGCAATGGGAATGCAAGCTTATGGCTTAACAGCACCTGGAATGATGCCGCCACCTATCCCTGGCGTCCCTGGGCAGATCCCCCCGTTTGATCGGACCCCTCGCTAGTCTTGCTAAGCAAATTATTTAAGGATGAGATCTTGTGGTTTTCGTATTGCCCGAGTCTTTCTTGAATGATATTGACGTAGTTGATAGCAGCATCAACAATACCTTCGGCGTCAATAGATGAAGCAACGTTTTCATTGGCGAGTAGACCAGCTGTAATTACTGTAGTCATCCACTCTTGCTTGTTGCCAAGCATTGTAGGTAAAGGGGTGCCACCTTTAGTAAACGAATCGAGGATGTAGTGATTTAACTCCTCAAAGTTTTTACTATTCATGTGACACCCACGGGTTTATTAATAGCTTACTGGAAATAATACCAGTAAGCATTAGAAGCGTTCTGGTGGTAACGCTTTGCATTGATTAGCTTAATCTTGCGTTCCTTTAAACGTTCAAGTTTGTGACCGTTGTAAGGAACATCTTGAGACTTCTCAATGTCGATCTCTGTTTCAATAGCTTCCTTTTGCAATTCAATATCAGAGACTGCATGCTTGTGGCATTGCATTCTGATTTTTGCATCTTGATCATCTTCTGGACAATCAAGATCTGCATAGAAGCTGCGTTGCAGAGAGGGGTGAAATTTATTCCAGATCTTCTTTGATGACACGACGGGTACGGATGGCATAGTTTGATTTGACGGTGACGCCGTGTGGTAGTTTTTGGCCTTGGCTGTGTAAGTCACGAATGACATCTAGGTTAGGGACTTTTGATTTAGTAATCTTCTCAGCCGACTCAATGACCGCCCCGTCAACAGTCTTGAGGATCGTAGTAGTGATTACTTCTTTGACGATAGCGCATTGGCGCTGTTCGTCAGCAGACCAATCATCTGGTGTGGATGAGATTTCAATCTGATCCTTGATAGGAGAGACTGTGAACTCAAAGTTTTTACCAGTCAAACGATTGGATGGAGCGTGCCCCTGACGCCGTAACTCTTTGATGAGTGACTTGATGGCTTCCACCTCGTTCTCATGCCGCTTGATAGCAGCCTTGAGCATGGCTTCTTCTTCCTTGCCAACATCCACCAGGCGTTGGTTCTTGACCATGGCATAGTGCAGGCCATCGATCTTTGAGGATCGTAGGCCAGCACATTCTTCTAGTTCAGCTAAGGCATCTTGCTTAGCTTGATCAGAAAGGAAGTTAACAGAAGAAGAGAGAGCGTGGTGGTGTTTGTAAAGCTCTAATGTGTTGAGTCGTTTGAGATTGACTTCAGTAAGACGTGGCATGGGTTTTGGTTTGTTGTGTGATGTAGTTAAGAACAGCTGCAGCCATACAGCCAACAGCAGCATAGAAGATTTGAGTTAGTGCTGTGCAGAAAAATTCAAACATTGATACAATAAAGTGACATGAAGTAACACTATGTTGACCTTTGAAACGTCCCCAGAGGAGGAGTTCTGGAAGGTCAAGATGAAGCGTTACATCCAAGATTGTAGCAGTTTGAGCGAGCTAAAAGAAATGGCCACGCTCCTGGTGGAGATCGCGGCCACTAGACAGACAGTGATCAAAGGTCTAGTGACTGATGCACTAGACCAAATGGATTCAAAGCTTGGTATCGGCTCCTAGGCTGTCTCGTCCTGAGACAGCTGAGACTTCAATGGCTCCTTCAACTGAGGTGTCAGTAGCTCGGGCCGCAGGAAGAATTTCGACTCCGTCTTTGAGCCCATACGCACCACCAAGCCGATTAACGTTTTGCGCGGAGTGCATGGCGATGAATCCTTCATAGTCAGTCATCAGTTTCCAGGTTGACTCACGATCCTCTGTGGGAATTGACATGGCGTCAATGGATGCAAGAGCTGCATCAGCATCAGAGAAGTCTGGTGCTTCACAGCATTCAACACCACAGATTTCGTTGCGCCGTTCACCAGCACGCTTCTTAGCAAAGGTTGGTTGCCAGACAGTGGTGCTAAAGAACTGCTCGTTCCAGACCTGGGGCACAGCTGCACCAGTGAACTTGTCCATGGTGTAACCCATCATCTCCTCAAAGTGCTTGAGGTTCTGAGAGATCTGGACAGCTGCCAGTCCTTTAGTGGTCAGGACAATGGGCAACTCATGAGCGCGAGTGCGATCTTTCTTAAGCACCATCACCAGATACAGGGTCCGGCTTTGGTACATGCGATCGTACTTGGGATCAGCATCAGCTTTGGCTTTGTCTGTATCCCAAAGTTCTTTGGTGGATGGATCGTTGAAAGATCCAATGATCTGGTTCAGGCCAGAGCCTTTACCAAACCGTTCTTGCACCATGAGAGGTGAGCGCCAGAGGATCTGAAGCTTGGGCTTAATCAACATGATTCCTTGATCAGGAGTCTTGTTGCTGCCGAACGTGTGCTCGTAGTCAAAGATGACTGAGCCTTTCTCGAAGTCAGAGAGTTTGGCTGTCCACTTACAGACATCAATGTCTTTGTTCTGAAGGAACAGACCGTGAGTGTCAGTTTGGTTTAGTGGTTGTAGTGTGGCCATGCTCTTGTAGCCAGAGACGAACTCAGGGCTTTTGAACACAGCAAAGTCAGCTGCTGAACGTTTGGTCATTGTGGGGGTCATACGACTTTAGTAGGCGTGGGTCCTAGGGCTTACATCGACAAGGACGAATGCCTAGGCTGGAAGTCTAGCCTTAGAACGGCACTTCGTCATCATCCTGTGCCGGAAGCCACAGGGATTTAGGCTCGCTGCCCTCAGGGATTTCAGCGCGTGGCTTGATCTCTTGTGTCACTTGCTGCTTTGGACCCATGGTGAAGTTGCGAAGCAAGATCTGAGACTTGGACTTGCGCTCACCAGACTCTTTGTCTTCCCAGCTTTCAGTGACCAGGCTGCCCTTGATCGTTAGGCCCAGGCCCTTGCGTGCTGCCATATCAACAAGGAGTTGAGCAGGCTTGTACCGATCATCTTGAGAATTGATCGCAACAAAGGGAATGACATCTGATTCTTTGGTGCCAGTTACCACACTGATGCTGCAGTTGGCAATCATCAGACCACCATCGGTCAGGCGGTAGTCACGTGGCTCACTGACATCAATGTCTTTCATCACCCGACCACTGAAGATGCAGTAGTTCGAGGGAGGGCATGGAGGTTGGCGGCGTTCAATGTTGCCACCCACTAACCACCACTCACGAGTCTTGTAGTCGTGACGGATGCGAGCATCCATCAATTGAATGATGTCACCCTGGCGCATGCCGGGATCTTCTTTGTAGGAGTGGTACTCAATCAGTGTATCCACTCGGCGCTTACCAATAGCTGGCAGCTTGAGAGGAACCTTACTGATCTTTCTGTTCATGTCTAGATACTCCTGGCGAGGATCATCTAGAACTTCAGCGACGAGGAATGCTGCGTGCATTTGCTGTTCGGTTGTTGTGTACCTGGGGCTTACGTGACTAGTGCGTCAATGCCCAGTTGGTGCCTGTCTTGATGTCACCCTCGATCAGGCATTTGAAATCATAGAACTCACCAGCCTTTACAAAAGACTTGAGCACTAATGGTTTAATAATCTCAACAAGCTCAGGCTTAACTGACAGCTGAATTTCGTCATGAATCATGGCATGTTGTTCCCAATCAATTCCATATTCAAGCTGGCTGTCGGCTGTTAACTCATGGAGGTTAACGACTACTTGTTTCATGATGATTGCCCCAGCTGACTGGAGCAATACATTCAATGCCTTGAATTCAGAGCGGCAATACAAAGGCCGCCGATCGAGACCAAAGAGATAGCCACGTTTTTCAAGATTGATTTTGAGCGTGTCTTTAAGTTTTTGGAGCGCTGGGACGCCTTCCATGAAGCCCATGATTGCTTTTCGCCCCAGCTGCTTAAGGTTGTCGGGATCTTTTTCCCTGGGGTCCACGATGGAACCTGCTTTGATAAAGCCAGCTCCATAGAGGACCGCATAGAGAAGTCGTTTGCTGATGTCACGTGTGTCAACTCCGAATCGTTGTTGGTTGTAAATGTGAATGTCTTGTGAATCGTCAGTAACTACCTGACCATAAACTCCATCATCCCAGAGGGCTAAGTAACCAGCCAAGCACCGTAGTTCCAGTGCCTTAGCATCAGCACCCAGTAAGACACGCCCAGGAGGAGGACCAAATAACGCACGGCATCGATCACCATAGGGTGAATAGACGGCAGGGATCTGCCCCATATTCGGATTTCGGTGGCTAGCACGACCAGTGATACAACCATTGGTAATAAGATCGCCGTGCATTTTGCGATCATCTTTAACCAGTCGTAGCCATGCATGGTCTCCATCTTTGATTTGTCCTAATCGTTTTTTAAGGAGTTGATACTCAGCAAGCAGCTTGGCTTCTGGGTATGGGAGTTCAGAAAGAACATCGTCATTCAAGATGGGATTACCTTTCTCTGTTGTGGCAGAGGGCACCCATCCATATTTGTCCTGCAACCTACGGACAGTTTGCTGTCTGGATGCAGGATTAAAATGTTCAATCGTTGTCTTAGTGTAAGGCACACCTTTAACAATGCCCTTCTTTTTGTTGGACATCTTAGGTGTAACAATCTCTTTGTGTTCAATAGGCGGAAAGGCGTTGGTGGTTAGGTCGTCTTCAACTATTTTCTTTCGAGCTTCAAGTTCATCCACAAGAGCAAAGCATTCATTAATATCAAATGGAAAGCCTGATCGAATCTGTTTGTTAATTGCTGTAGCAAAGTCATGTTCGAGCCTGAGAGCAGAGGGTTTGATGGAGTCGGTTGTGATGAGATGATAGAGGGCTGCTGTGACGTTGCAATCTTGTTTGCAGTACTCAAGCATTTCTTGTGAGTACTGAGAAAAGTCCGTGAAATTGTCCTTGAAATTACTAAGTCTGTATCCCCAAGCTTTAAGCGAGGCGGATCCTCTGAGCTTAGGCGGCACATTTTCGTAGTGACTTGAATCGACTTCCTGTAATTTTTCTTTGGGCCAGATGAGCCTGGTGCAGACGAGCGTGTCGATGACATGTGCTGTGGTCTCAAAGTTGAGAAGCTTTTTTAATACTGGTAAGTCATAGAAGATTATGTTGTGACCGATAAGACAAGTAGCACTAGCCAGCCTGCTAATAGCCCTGTCAATAGACTCAGGCCCGTAACCAATAGTTTCGTCTCGTACGACATCATGTATTGCCACACAGAATAACTCTGTGGCTTCATCGTACAATCCATTTGTTTCAATGTCGAAGATGAGATAGTTCTCATTTGAAGAAGCGGGCTTCAGGTTGAACCGTGAGGTTTTGTAGTGAAAGTTCTGCATCGTTATCCTTTATCCAATTAAGGATTTGAACGGCACCAGTTTTTGTAGGTGAACAGTAAGCTCTTGAGATTTCACTGTCACGAACAATCCGAATTAGTTCAAATTTACCAGAGTCTGGATTAGGTGTAATCGCATGCGGTACACCCTTTATAAAGGTGCTGATCAAGTAACTCAACGTCTGTGCATGAAGCTCCTTAAAGGTTACGCTAAAAAGTATTTAGTGCAACCCATCGGTGTCAACGAATGTGTTCGTATTCCAATCGTTTCATCACACCTTTAGCTTTCCAAATGGCAGCGTCGTTTATAAAAAATTTGGGATCACATCCAATTGCATCTGCTGCTTGTTCGATGAGATCAATTTCGTCTTGAGTGAGATCAATTGAGATTGTGTGATAGTCAATTTTCTTTACAATGACTGGTTGTTTTACAGGTGCAGATGACAGGAACTGGTTCTCTGGAAGCATGACAATTGATTGGTTTCGGTTAAAATAAAACAACGTTCACCCCAACTGTGGGGCGCAATTCATCCGGCCAGGGAACGGGGACCGGAGTATTAGCGGAGGACACCATGTCTAACCAGACACTCACCTATCGTGGCGTCAAGTACGAGCGCGTTGATCCTGCAACGAGTTGGCTTCTCAACAAGCGGCTGAAAGAACAGCGTGAAGAGTTTGAGAAGAAGCTTGACCGTGAGCGAATGAAAGGCCAAGTGGTTTAAGCCCAGGGCCAACCAAGCTCAACGTCTGCTTGCCATACATCTGGATCAATCGGACGTTGACTGACATACACATTGAAGAGGCGTTTCATTTCATCTAATGAGACGCCTTCTTCTTTTGCTTTAACAGCAACGTTTGTTTGTCCTTTGTAAATCATGTCGAGAGCTACCTCCAGTGACATGTTTCCAACTGCGACGAGTACATATGGAATAAATTGTATCTTGTTTTACTTTGTATCTACGTGACAACCAACGGTAGGTGTAGCCTTCGCCATTCAAATCTCGAATAGATACCACCTGAGCTTCAGTAAGTTTCGCGTGAACATTAGCTTCGCCGCGTTGAGTCTCTGATTTAAATGCCGTTGGATACGCTTCCGGTGTCTGGCGACAAGTGCTGCAATACCGATTGTGGTAGTGAGGATTAACATTTTTTGGAACGGTGCGATAGTTTCTGCCGCATAAACTGCAGCTGACTTTGATGGTGCGCTTGCATCTGTGGTTGGGTTTGGCATCCCAACGTTTGTGTGCTGCAGCTTTAGCAGCACCAGGCTTGGAGAATGTTTTAGTCATTAGACCAAAGAGCTTTAGCGATAATTGGGAATTCGTTAGTAAAGATTGCTTTGCACTGATCAGCAATAGCTTTGTGCTCAGCTTGTGTACCGTTACCAGTACGCAGATCGATGTAATGAATCCATGAGCGGAGTGTTCCGTTCATGAATAATTTGCTAGGTGCAGCCAGTGGCAATAAAAACCTGGCTGATTCCTTTGCCACTCCTTCGCTTAGCAGCTCCTGGTAAAGATGCTCAGCGTCTTCCAGATGACTAGAGACACGGCGGTAAAGGGAAGCAAGTCGCTCACCACCCAGCCGACTCTCAAGATCATTAGTGGAATTCTGTCTGTTCTTAAAGTCTTGCGACCGTAATTGAGGCGTACTAATACGTCCAATCTCGTTCGCATTAGCGTACCTTAATGAGAATTCCTGGAACGAGAAGCTTCTATGCCTCAGGATCTGTGGTGAGATTCCTCTGGTTGTTAGGATCTCGACGCACATGTTCGCCATCTCGAAGGGACTCCAGTGCTTGTTGGTAATCAAGAACCGAAGTAGTCGAGGACCAGTCTCCATATTCTTGGCGTTCTTGGGTGCAGACACCCTTGCCATCTCGATGATCTCCGCTTGAGCGTTTGGAGTTGACCACTTCAGGCTGACTTGTGATTCCATTCAGTTGAGATTGAATGAATCGATTGTAAGCACCTGGGCGTGGTTTGTAACTACGTCCGTACTCATACGTTTTATCTGTGATGTAATACCTGCGCTTGCCTCTAACGATGTAGGTGCGACCGCGTGTACCCACCAAGATTTCGTCATCGGGCTTGATGTTCTTTGGATGTACGCGAGGCATTAGTTCGACTCTTCAGGTGCAATGCGGGATGCCATGAACAATTCAGTTCGTTCAGAGCTGTCAAATTTTATTTCAAACCAAGGGAACCTTGCGCCTCTTGTGTTCTTTTTGTAAATGATTTCAGTAATGACACCATGCCGTTCACGGCAATGGCCACTGAATGGATTTGATTTGTGGATGACACGATCACCCACGGCATACTTGGGCTTAGCAAGGGGTCGTTCTTTCTTAGTCATGTTTTGAAATTGACAGGAGAAGTTTACAGTGACTGGTTGTGTATGGTTAAAATGTCAGGGGACGAAGAAGAACTACGTCAGTCCTGAGGGCTCAGCAGTTTTTGTAGTTTCCTGCTGGGATAATCAACCGAATCCTCTTGCAGGTTGATCGCTGTGAGAGGACACCCTCTTACGCATAATTCGCTTGGCTTCTTTCTGTTCTTTCTTTATAATTCTGTGGTATTGAATAAGAGATTTGTCTAATAATTTTTTATAGAATGCAAGCCATTCATTAGGTGATGTTTTGATACCAATCAAATGGCGTTCACTGTTTTCTATAAAAGCAATAGCGCTTTGATATAAACCTATGTGAGAACTTGCCTTAGCTTTGACTGAAGCAAACTGATTTAAAATTTGCGATTGTCTTTCATTAACTTGATTTAGTAAATACCAATCTAAATCTTCCCATGGCTCAGCAATAATCCCGTAGTCTTTGGTTCCATTGGCTCGTTTATAAGGTTTAACAACACCAACAAAATACATTCTTGTATATAGCTCTCGACCTGGAGTATTTTCAGCTCCTGGTTCTGTACACCAGAGATGATCGATGTGACAGACAGGTGTTTCATTTGCATAAGCTGTATCATTATCTCCAAGCTTGTACACATCTACTTTATTAAGTAGAAGATGAGCATAGTCTCCTCGCTTTCGATGTTCTGTCCATCTACCACCAACAAGAACTTGTTGGCCGTTGAGTGCCGCAAGCTGATGTCTCATGCTGTCATGACTGCTTCAACGACGCAGTAGTGAAAGGCTGGTAGTGTGCGGTTTAGTTTCTTGCGAGCACGATTCGCTTTAGCTTCTGCATCTGGTCCCCACCAGATCCATTGTGAATCCCAGTGGTCAGCTAGAGGGATGTGTTTGTTGTGGTGTTCGTGTTTGATGACAAGATAGTATTCAAGCATGATGATGTGTAGTTGTAGTTGAGTGGGAGTGGCGAGAC
>Ga0098073_1000622_pt1 | contig 11488 bp, 5 predicted proteins | sample 31_taG_FD_75060 | JGI IMG/M metagenome (GOLD analysis project Ga0098073, IMG submission 75060) | Marine viral communities from the Gulf of Mexico - 31_GoM_OMZ_CsCl metaG | ecosystem: Environmental > Aquatic > Marine > Oceanic | place: Gulf of Mexico | collected 2015-07-12
AGGCCGGTGGCGGCGAAATTGTCGGAGCAGAAAGCCAAGCGCAACGTCGCGACCCATCTCGGGCCGCGCAACACCTGATCAAGTATGTAGCTAAATGTCTAGGTGTATGGCGGAGACGAAGTCCGCCGCATTATCCATTTAAAGCATTGAAAAACATCAATATTTATTAGACTTTTATTAATCGCACCACATAAAATACCACGACATCTGCAAAAAAAGCATACCGAATTAATCATAGACAAGTTCAATTTGCTTCATCACCGCCGACATTAGACATACTTTTTTCCAGTTCGACAATCTGATCGCCAGTCACGATTACCACCAAGACGGCTTGATAAATATTCCAGATGAACGACTTTAATAGCATGACAAGGAAGCCTAGCCAGCCAAGTAGCAAGGCATTTAGAACGACTGAAAACCACCAAACATATGTTTCAGCCGATGGGAAACTCTGACCGATCAAGTCAGCAACTGCCGGAGCGAGTGGCAGGCCAAGTTTCAGGATGATGCTGACGCTGAGGAATGCAAGATAGTGAATAAATACCAGAAGGAAATTAAAGAAAATGAATTGTAACCTCGAAAGGTCCGTGCCCTTATGATCTAGCATTGCCAGACCTACAAAGACTTTGGGGCGCGTGATACTCGCGAAGATTGAAAACCCTGCGATCAGGAACCCTAGAATTGCTGTTGTAAGAGCAAACCCAATCTCGGCTATTTGACCAAGGAAGACTCTCAGTAAATTGAGAGGCAGCATTTCCAAACTGTAACGCCAATCGAAAATAGCCAGCAGACCGAAAAGTAGAGCAGCCAAAACGGCCACGCCCAAATTGAGCCACGTCGAACCTACTCTCCGCGCCTTCCAATACACCTCTCCGAGGCTTTTTTCTTGAGTGGCTCGTTTCTGCCAATTCATGTCAGAGTAGCTTTTTCAGTTTTCTTACCTTTTTCGGATTTGCGTCAATCTTAGGCGCGACGATTGATCCAGCAGTTCTTAACTGAGTGAACTTGTCTACAAGCCGCCTGACCAACGAAGACTTCACCAAAGGCACGTTTGCTATTTCTACGCTTAGCCTGAATTGTTCATTGTTGCCAGATAGCTCGTTTCCGCTAGTGTCCACACCAGCAACGCTGACGTCTTGGTTACCTGAACCAGTGGCCTCTGTCACTGCCTCGATTGCCGCGTCGATATCGAGACCTTCGGCGTTTGAAGCTCTGACATTCGTGTTTGTTGATCCCAAAGCATCCGAGAGCTCGCGAACCTGATCAAGAATTTCACCAGCATCGACGTCATCGTTCGGCTTTACGACACGAAAGTTGATCTTCCTCAGTTTTTCGAAGCGACGCATGAATGTCGTAATATCTGCCTTCCCTGTAAGCGGCACAATTTCAATGGTTGGCCGTGGGTGAGTTTCATAAAGAAACTTTTTAGTTTGTCGATCGTCGTCACTCCGAGTTTTTTTGTAGAGCTTGTCAACAAACTCTTTGTGCCGTTGCCGCAGAAAATTCTCCGCCGTTACCCGGAAGGCGTTAATGTCAGGCGCGTGTGGCGTTTCAGGGAAGTAGATCAGTCGATGGTTATTCAGGATAAGCACGAAGAACGCTGACGGAGCCGAAAGAAGAGATGCCTTGTCTTGCACCAAGCCATTGCTTTCGTCGAATATCTGCGTCCTTGTAAGTTCAGTCTGCTTTACGAACCGGCCAGCCAGCACCATGATTGGGTTTTTACTATCTTCGGACAGATCCATCAGTTCCACCTCGTAGAAGTGATAGTGCGTCTTCTTGCCGTAGCTGCGAACATAGGTGTCTTTAGTGAAGGCTGGAATAACGATGCGCTTGGCATAGTCGAGGAGAACCTTGTCGTCTCCGAAACGGCAGATGAAGTTGTTAAAGGTTGCGTTGTGTTGTCTCATTCAAAAATCCTTCAATCAATATCCAGCGCTGGCAGGCCATTCACAATCTTCATCGTCTCGAGACTCACTGTGATCACCCGCTGGAACAACTCCAAGGGATAGGCGGGGTTGCCTACTGTTTCGATGGCGTAGCGGTTGGCGTCGTTAACGATGCCGCTGGCTTTGTCGGTTTTCACGCATTGACGTTCTATCACCCAATCTATGGCGGGTTTGCCGTTGACGACGTAGTCGTAGGCCGCAAGAGGGATGCCTGTCATTGTGATGCGCGGGTTGTAGTGGACGGTGGTTTTGTCCTTATCCTTGCCCTTGCCGCCGTACTTCATCTTTTCGACGCGGTAGAAGGCTTCGGCGTCGGGGATGTCGGCCAAGCGCAAGTCGCCCTCTTTGATTACTACGGGATATGGATTAACGGTTTCGTAGTTCACATGCAGATCGCCAAGCTCCCTGCCCGCTTTTGAGAACGCCCAGAAATCGGCGGCGGTTTTGACGGCGGGGATGCGGGGGAGTTCTTTGGACAGATTATTCTTAAACCGCTCGCGGTAGTCGGGGGAATGCAGCAGGGCATAGATGTAATAGAACAGATCTTCCTTGCTAATCTGCTCGCCCGGATAGGCGACTTGGAAGTGCTTTAGCCCCGCATCGCTGATCCCGTCGCGTTCGGTGTAGCCCGTTTCGCCAGTAGCGAAGAGGCCATCATCGGCGTTGGCGGGTTCATAGAGTTTGAGAGGAAAATTTTGACCGTTATAGTGAGTCTTATACTCCGGCAACCGATCAATCATAAGCGATGAGAATAACTGATCCTCACCTGTACCTGTTATACATATCACTCGGTTAGGGCTTTTCCCATTTGGAAAAATGCTCGGAAGCTGAGCAGTTCGTTCATTCAATGATTTATCGAAGTAGGCCCATTGAGCACTAAATGGACGGTAGTGTGCTAGCCGCAAGCCACTCTCTAACATTTCTAGAGGCTTTAAAGCTTCTAGTCTTTGCTTAAGGTTATTACTCCATTTGATTTTTTTGGGATCATTCGAGATAAAATCTGAAAGCTTCGGGACGGAACCTGCCGATTTGTATCTTTCAAGTTCGGATGAGTAGAACTCAACCATTTTTCCAATATTTTCGCGAACAGCCTGCTTGGAGCTATTGAAGCACCAAAGATCACGGGTCGTCATCAATCCAAGCGAGTAGTTCCGGAAAATTTTCAATTCTTCCTCACCCCGTTTGTCACCTAGGACAGGATACTTTGAAAAACTTTTCTCCCCTTGATTCAACCAATCATTGTTTTCGTCAGGGAGGATCGCCCGCCAGCCGTCAACAGCCTCAATTCCCAGTATCGATTTGAATGACCTAACAGTGGCCAGTTTTTCTTTCTGATCCAAATAATCGCCAATGTCATGGAAGTGAATATTCCCGAACGATTTAGCATCAGGATTTCGTACTAGTACTGTGATTGCAATAGGCGTGCGTGTACCCTCGCCGAATACATTGCCACGCTCTCTTCTCCTCTGCTCACCTGCGGTGCGAGCGTTGCCACGCAAATGAAACACATAGATGCTAGAATACTCTTCAGCCAAACACTTTCGCAGCCCATCGGTTGCGTTCCCATCCAACCAACCAGCGTTTGAAACGTACGCGACGACGCCGGTATCAATTCCCGTGTCTTTAACCCGATCTGTCGCCCATCGTATTGCACGGATGTAGCTATCATAGAGTGCGTTTTTGAGGTTTGCTGATGACTTGGCGGCGTAAGAATCTCGAATAGCCAAATCTAGATTCGGATATTCAATATTTGCAGCGTTGTCATTTTCATTTTTCTGCCCAGCCGAATAAGGCGGGTTCCCGACAATCACCCGAATATCGCGCTCTTTCTGCGCCGTGCGTCGTTCCGAGTTATCCGGCAACAAGTCCGCGATCATGTCCTTATCTTGCTCGTAAAGCTGGAAGGTGTCCGTCAACACAATCCCATCAAAGGGCGCATAGGGCATATCCTCGCCACTCTCGCCCTTCGCTATCGCGTGTTCCTTGGCCGTGTCGTGATAGACCGCCTCGATATTGATTGCGGCGATGTAGTAGGCCAGCAAGACAATCTCGTTCGCGTGGATTTCGTTTTTGTATTTATGCTCAAGCTCTTCGGGTTTGATCAGCCCCGATTGCAGCAGGCGGGTGATGAACGTGCCCGTCCCTGTGAAGGGGTCAAGGATATGCACGCCCTTACTGCCCAGCGTCTGCCCGAACTCGGATTGCAGCACGTCGTTGACGGAATGGATGATGAAATCGACCACCTCGACGGGGGTATAAACGATCCCAAGCTTTTGCGTCATCGCCGGGAAGGCAGATCGGAAGAACTGGTCATACAGCCGCACAACAAGGGCTTGGCGGCCTGAGGCGGTCTTGATGCCCTCTGACTGCCTGCGGACACTGTCATAGAAGCCTTGGAGCGTTTCAGCCTCTTTGCCGATGTTGTGGTGGTGTAGCTGTCCTAGGACGATTTCCATCGCTTTGGACACGGGGTTGTTCGCGGTAAAGTGGTTATCGCGAAACAGCGTGTCGAAGACGGGTTTAGTGATCAGGTGCTGCGCGAGCATTTCGATGGCGTCTTGTTCGCTAATTTCGGGGTTCAGATCGTCGCGGATTTCATCAAGGAAGGCGGTGAAGGCTTCACGTTCAGCGCCGGGCTTGGCGATGATCGTGGTGATCCGTGTGATGTGGGTTTCGGCGATCTTGGCGATGTCTTTGGCCCATTTGTCCCAGTGCTCTCTCGTGCCGCATTTTTCGACGATCTTGGCACGCAGAGCTTGGGTAAGTTCATCGAAGACAAAACCTAGCTGTTGTTCTGGACCTTCTATGACGATCTCATCATCTGCACTGTCACCCGAACCGCCACCAATATCGCTGCGCTTGGATGCTTTGGTCTTGTTCACGTCGATGTCTTCAACAACGGCGGTGGTTGCCATCATTTCTTTGGTGACGCCGATAATCTGGATTTTGTCAGAGACATCTTCGCCGATGTCGATCTGGTTGATCTTGCCGTCCAGCCGTTCATCGTGGGACCGGAGTGCATTGAGGATTTGCCAAACCACTTGATAGCGTTCGTTGTCATTGAGCGCGTCTTCTGGGGCAGCCCCATGCGGGATAGCCACCGGCAGGATCACATAGCCCATTTCCTTGCCCGGTGCCTTGCGCATTACGCGGCCAATGGATTGCACCACGTCGATCTGGCTTTTGCGGGGATGCATGAAGATAATTGCATCCAAAGCCGGTACGTCGACGCCTTCGGACAGGCAGCGCGCGTTCGTCAAAATGCGACAGGTTTCGTCATCCGTTTCGACCTTGAGCCAATCTAGGCAGTCTTCGCGCTGTTTGGCGTTATAAGTACCGTCGACGTGGCGTGTTTCGACGCTTAAGGCGGGACCGCTGTTGTCGCCTATGTCGGGATTGTTGCGGTATTCATCGACAACTTCCGCAAACTCCCTCGTGACCAATTTCGAATTGTCGATACCCTTGCAGAAAGCCAAAGCACGCTTCATGGGCATGGGGTTTTCCGAGTCTTCACCGATCAGCTCATGTTTCGTCAGCGCTTTGTAGCAGCCGATGATCTTAGTCGCGTCGTCCAACTTCATTTCACTAGATTCAGCCAAGCGATTTTGGACGCCCGCGCTGATCAAGCCTTCGTCGACGGCCAACACGATAACTTTGTAATCTGACAGAAGATCGTTTTCGACAGCCCAAGAAAAGCCCCTGTAGAACAGAAGTTCACCAAACATGTCGGGGTCGTCCATAGACGCCAGCGCAACATTGTGCTGCGCGGCTTTGGACTTGGCATTCTCCCCGTATATCTTTGGAGTGGCTGTCATGTAGACGCGCTTCTTGCCCGCGACGTTGTCGTTAGAGTGGATTTTTACAAAGTTGCTCTCATCAGTGCCGATTGTTGCACCAGTGGTCCGATGTGCTTCGTCGCAGATGATCCAATCAAACTCTGGCAGACCATGAGTTTTCTGTGCGTCGGTCAGCACCTGGATAGATTGATATGTCGAGAACACCACGATCATCTTTTCGCGGTCGCTGTCAGCCACCTGTTGCGCAATTTTGCTAGCGTCGGTCGTAGCTGGAAAAGCAAGGTCATGGACCGTGAATTGGATCGCATCCCCGTCACTCTCACGCTTGCCCACTTTGACATCAGAACAGACCGAAAATGCGAGGAAGTCATCCGTACAGTCGTTTTTCCACTCACGCACTGTTTGGGACATCAAAGCCAACGAGGGCACCATATAAAGCACAAGTCTGCCTTTGCCGCCAAGTTCTTCAGCAATCTTGAGGCCAGTGAAGGTCTTACCCGTTCCGCAGGCCATCACCAATTTACCACGGTCAGCCTCAACTAAACCTGTTCTGACAGCCTCTAACGCTTCACGTTGATGATCACGAAGGATCTTTGGCTCAGTGAGTTTGACGGTGTTGTCGCGAAAATAGGCTGACCAGTCGATACGGCTTTTTTCGAGATCGGAAAGCGCTATCCGATGCCAATCCCTATCCAAATTATCCAGCATCGCCGTCAGGTTGGAGCTGAAGTCCTTCAGCGTGGTATCAACGATGACGAGGCTGACAAAATACTTGCTGGACGCCGCTGATACGAAGGAATCCATTTGCTTTTTGCTGATACTGCTATCAGCCGTGTAGAACTTGCACTGGATAGCGCAAAATCCTGCCCCATCAGCATGACGTGCGACAAGGTCGATGCCTGTATCGTTTGAAGGTAAGCCATGTTCGGACGCCCAGTCCTTAAACAACCAAACCTTATCGTAAGTTTGGCCTTGCAAGGTGTCATTCTCTAGAAAGACTTTGACCAGCTTCTCAAAATACTCGCCTTTTTCAAACTGTGACTGCGAGCGCAGACGCATCTGCTCCAATATGTTGGCCAACGAATTTTCCATGGAAACCCTTCCTAGTTGTAGGAGGATTCCCACCGCGGGGAACTGCTGTCAACGATGGATTCCTAGTTTGCGTAAGTGAAGGAGTTTGAGGGGCTCACATTAGGATCCAAGAAACGCACACACAGACTATCGAACTCAAATACGCATCGTAACTTCGTTGAATGCTCAGCAGCGCAAAGTGATCCAACGAACTGTAGCCGGAAAATTACAAGCAGGTTCAAGGTGCCTGAGGGCATCTCGTGATTCAAACTGACTGATGAAAATGCTGCCGTTTCTGCGAAGACTTACCTAGCCAGAGGCTTCCGTCCACAAAGGTCTACCCTATCGAGACAGAGGAAATCATAGTCAAAGGTGTGCATTTAGACTTGATTTAGATTTAGTAGGCAGTATTCTGAAAAGGTCTAGCCGCATAGGAGACACTTATGTCGATTGTTGGTTACCGCCGTGTCAGCACGGTAGAACAAAATTTCGATCGTCAGGACTTAGGAGCTGTTGATAAGCTCTTTGAAGAGAAGCTATCTGGCAAAAGTGCCAAAGACCGCCCAGCGCTCAACGCAATGCTGGAATGGGTGCGAGAAGATGACACTGTGATTGTATACAGCATCGATCGCTTGGCCAGAGACCTCCGCGATCTGCAATCGATAATACAGAAACTGAATGACAAAGGCGTCTCAATCACTTTCAAAACCGAAAGCCTGACGTTTTCAGCTAAATCTGACGATGCCTTTGCTACGCTCCAACTGCAAATGATGGGGGCTTTCGCTGAATTTGAGAGAAACATCATTCGTAAACGCCAGGCAGAAGGGATCGCGAAAGCAAAAGCTAAAGGACTTTACAAGGGACGCCCGAAGGTTGTCGATGACGCTAAGGTCAAAGAGTTGAGACAATCAGGCATGGGAGCGACCGCGATTGCCAAGCAGCTTGGGATCGGGAGGGCGACGGTCTACAAATCTTTAAGTTCGTAAGCTGAGCAGCCCCCAAAATTGCGCTTGCCTTGCTTCAAACATTTTCGACTGACATGAACAATCTGCTTCCGACCCATAGCTGCCGTTCAGGTTCTGGAGGTGCCGCGAGGCGGCACTCGGTAAGGGCGGCCGCCCAGATGACTAGGCCGACGTCCACCAAGACCATTTAACGGCCTACATTGTCGAAGATTGACTGGATGTTCGAGCGTGCTCTAACGGCTCAGCCGACCGGCGTTTCCACTCGATCCTCGACATAGGGGTCGCGGGCCTCACTCAGTTCCTCAATCGCCTTTCCGATAGTTTTGCCTCATAATCCATAATCGGCCCCCCCCAACTACATTTTCCATCCTACCTTAGGTAAAATTTTCATTCTGCCCCCCCCGCAGCGTTTTGCTCCCGCGCTCATAGTTGGGCTAACCGTGACGTCTACTGATCACGCGCAAAGCTCTGCGGTGTCACAGGCATGGTGTGTCTGTCTGGGTTCAGGGAGCACGTCGCACTTCATCCCGGCGACACTTCTTGTTCCAAGCACTATCGGTCATCTGGATGCTGAGAGCGGTTATGCTTTGCATGTCCGCAATATAAGGTTGACCTGATCAATGCTGCTCGCGGCGATACACTGCTTGAGTTCAGAGGAATGAACATTCCTCCCCGTCAAGCCAGCAACTTCTTGAACGCCTTAACCAGCATTTGTTCCCGCTTTTCGATAAACTCTCGGAAGTTAGCCAAGGAGAGATCTACATCAGGAATATAATGCTTGGCCAGGTAGTCCTTGCGTTCGGCCTTCGAGGGATACTTCTCTGTCAGCCACGCATCGAAAGCCTTGCCAGACTTCTCTTGATTTGGAACCCCTTCGAGAAACTGCAAATTTGCGAGGCTGTTAAAATTTTCGATGAAGAATTCAATGTCTGCATCACCAATCCCAACCTTAGATAAGCGCTTTTTTGTAAACATTTTTTTGGGGAAAATGTGATCTTGATGAAACTTATTGCGAAAATCCAAAGTTGGGTAAAGGAACGCCAAAACGGAATAGGTGTATGCCTCGCCATAGCTGTAGTAGAGCAGGTTCACGATTTCGTCTTCGTCAAATGCTAAGGATTTTGCGCTGCCTTTCAGTCGATTTGAAATCTCATCGAACGGAAAGCTCTGTCCGGCGCTGCTGATAACATCACGGATCGGACGAAGCACGTTATCGGGCTGACCACTGAACGTGCGCTTGAGGAGAACGATTGCCAGCCACTTAAAGATGGCCTTCCGGTCGGCCTCGTACTTCGATGCGATGGCGAAATTATTGGGAACACCAATCTTCTTCAAATAGTGGGCTATAGGGATCAAGGCATTGTTTGATGTCAGCGTATCCCGATGATAGCCAAGGTTAGCCACCAGGATGAACGCAGCGCGGATCGCTTTGGCGATTTCCTCCCACTGTTGCTCGATATCGAGCATGTTAGCCTTGTTGAAATTGTCCACCTTGAAGGCGATCTCTCGGAACCCGCCCAAAACGAGGCAGCATTTCAGCACGAAGTCTTTGTTGATATTGAAGCCGTCGCCTATGGCGTTCACCTCGTCAACGAATTCGGTGATCTCTTCACGTGCGTCCTTATCCTTCCACTGGGCTGTGGCGATGGACAGCAGCAGGTCGGAATAATTAAGCTGCGTCCCACCACTGTTTACTCGAATAAAAATGTTTAAAACTTTATCGAGGTTCTCTCCGCGCTCTAGGAAGAAGTTGATTGATCTGCTTTTGTGGATGACGTCATGCAGCTTGAAGAGAGCTTTATTAGCGAGCCGAAATTTGTCGTTTCCAAACTCCGCAACATTACTATTCAGCAAATAATCATTGACGTCGACAGGCTCGAGGATGTCGAGAATGTCGCCGACTTTGAACCAGAAATTGTTAGCGTCGCGAACCCCGGTTTCCTTTTTTGTCAGGAAACTGAACCTATACTCGATGTCGAGGTCTTCGGCGGGAGCGTGGAACAGGTTCAAGTACAGATGCCGCTTGGGAAAGGCGGCATCATTGTCCCAGCGCTTGCGCGGCATCTTGTAGGCATATGACCCTTTGAGCCCAATATAAAGGGAGGTCAGGCGCTGTTGGCCGTCGAGAATGGCGATAATGCCAGACTCGCCGCTTAGGTCTGCTTTTGGGTTATGGTAACTATCGCGCTCGTGGAATTCGCGTACGAACTCATAAAACTGAAATTTGTCGACGTTATTGCGTTCAACTTCCCAGAACAGAAATGAGCTGATTGGATAATCCCGCATTAGGGAATCAAAGAGTGTTTCGATCTGATCGACGCTCCAAACGAATTCGCGCTGGATTGCGGGAAGCATATATTTCTTGCGGTGAATGTTGTCGATGGCATCCTTAATCGTAATCGGTTCAACAAACGCCATCTCTGCCCCAGTTCTTCACTCAAGTTCAGGCCTCCCTCAACTTGACCTAATTCAGTGGCAAAGGCAATGTCTGGAAAGGCTAGTAAATACCGTCGACAGATGAGATTTCCGAGATGAGCATCTGCGCATTGCTGACCTTGGTGCTTGGTGCCGTATGGGGGAAGCTGAACCTGAGCCGCGAGTGGCTGCTTCCTTGTCTTTGACGGAATGGCCTTGCACGTGCAGCGACCTCATACTTTCCGCCCCGCCAAACGGAAGGGCAAGCACACTTGATCTCATCTACGGTCGCTAAGTGCCTCTAACATACTGTCGAAGAGCTTGGCTTTTTCACTGTCCGACAGATTTTTCGGGTCAATTGTTTTCTTACGCCCGATGCTTTCCAGGACCTCAAAACGCTTATCATCTGGCATCGTCCCGTAATGGCGTTCAGTGGTAAGCTCGCTATCGTGACCCATGTTGAGGGACCACGCTTTGCGCTCTTCGTGCGTAAGAGATCGGACATCACGTTCAGCACCGATTGTGTGCTTGGCCGCATGTGGTGTGTAGTTAGTCAAGCTATTTCGGCAGGCGATATTGAATGCGTCGGTCACGGCATGCGTTGTGGACATGACGGGAACCGGAGTCGCGTTGCGTCTCTTTAAACCGATACGATGTTTCAAATGTTTTAAATCCGGAAATATTGCGTCCTCTGCCGTAAAGCCCAACCATTGTAGTCTCCCCACCCAGTCCACGACCGCCGCTTCGAAGGCTGCAGGGATCCGGAACCAGATGATATTCAGGCTTTTACCTGCTTTTGTCCGGACGATGCTGGCATCCTGCAAGATCAACCGCCGCTCGATATCGACGTGTTTGACCAGAAGAGATGCCAAAGTATCTGCTCGCAATGCGCCAAGAAATGCCAGAGCAAAAATCGCACGAGCCCGCAGATCGACCAAAGACTTGGACGGCATAGCGTCCAAGAGCTCTTCGGCCTCGGAAAGGGTAGGGTAATCTTTCTGTTTAACGTGTGCGGCTTGCGCAAGGACGGCCTTTGACAGTTTGAGATACCCATCAAAATCCCTTGGCAAGCGTCTGTAGCCCTCCTGCCTTAACAACCAATCGAAGAATGCTTTGAGATGGGAGACGTAATGTTTGATCGTTGATGCGGACAAATTGTTAGGGGCTTGCGCTTTCGAAAGCCTTTTAAGCTCATCGCGCACAGCCGCAAAATCATCGGTGGTGAGCTTGGCAAAAGACTTGCCGTTCAAATTGCTCTCGAAGAAGCGGATCGCCGCAAGATGCTTATCGA
>Ga0098073_1000624_pt1 | contig 11465 bp, 24 predicted proteins | sample 31_taG_FD_75060 | JGI IMG/M metagenome (GOLD analysis project Ga0098073, IMG submission 75060) | Marine viral communities from the Gulf of Mexico - 31_GoM_OMZ_CsCl metaG | ecosystem: Environmental > Aquatic > Marine > Oceanic | place: Gulf of Mexico | collected 2015-07-12
AGGCTTAGAATTAAATTACTAGTAAAGCCTTATCCAATCCCATATATAACGAAGAAAACAAATGAAAATAGAAGCATGCGAAATCAGCCGTGTATCAATGCTGGATAAACCAGTAAAGATGCCTCTGTTTGGACCAAACGAAAGTACTGCGGTTATCGAGTCCATTGATATGGACGGCTTTCAGTTCAAGGGGCTAATCGTAAGCGAGCCTGATGACGACACAGTCACTATGGTTATCGACTTGAGGACGGGAATCTGCTACCACCTCCTTGCAGTTGAGCCATACATACCTGACGAGACCGCAGCCGTAGTGGCTGAAGAGAAGCAAACACTTGAACGTCAGTGGAAGCTGGAACCAGTTTCTAACGATTAGTGGTTGTGTTGATTGTATATATACGACCATGAAGACCACTATAAAGATTGCGCGTCCGGGGAATATCCGAGATGTTGAGGTGCTGAGCCAGATACCTAAGGACCTGTTGGAGCAGTTAGGTGAAATAGTCAGTAAGGATTACACAATGAAGACTGCACAGAGGACGATTACTTTTGAGAACGGTTTTATCCAATATCGTCCGTACCACTCAATCGTTATTGTCTCAATTGAAGATCAGACTTAAATCCTAAGACTGGCACTAACCACAATCTAATCAATTAGGCGTAAAAGATAAAGAAGCGCCGCTTAACAATACTTAATTAAACCAATGAAATATAGACCACTGCCAAGCCTAGAGCGACTGCAAGAACTGTTCGACTATGAGAAAGAGACTGGTAACCTGATAAGGAAAATCAGTCCAAGCAATAACGTTAAAGTCGGCGACATTGTCGGCTCTCTTAGAGCATATGGTTACATCTTTGTATGGGTTGACAATATCCAGTATCTAGCTCACAGATTAATCTGGAAATTGGTAACGGGCGATGATCCCGTTGATTTTACAATCGACCACAAAGATCGTAATCGTACCAATAACCGATTTAACAACCTCAGACTCGCAACGTGTAAAGATCAGAGCGGGAATTGCGGACAGCGGGGCTATTACTTCAATAAAAGAATGCAACTATGGGGCGCTGCTATAAAAATAAATGGAACCCAAACATATCTTGGTCACTTCGCTACAAAAGAACTCGCAAGACTTGCATATGAATCCGCCGCAGCAAATGTTTTTGGAGAGTTCACTGAGACAAAACTTGAAAACCCCTTTGGATTTACGAACCATCTCGTAAGACCCTGGCAGAGTTACTATCGGGGTGTCAACTGGGATAAAAAGCGTAATAAATACCAAGCTCGCATAACGATTGACGGCAAACAAAAATCCCTTGGTTATTTCACTGATCTTGAAGAAGCCCGTCTTGCGGTAAGTGCTGCTGAAAGAGCTAGGGACCAAACAAACGTTGAGTAATTTATTAATTGTATAAATAATGTTGTTAGACTTCTTGCAGAAGCAAGCAATATTGTGTATGCAAATTACCAACAACAGGAGGAATCCAACCTCTACGTTATATCGTGGGGGTCCTCCGATGTTGTCAAGATTGGTCGTACTTCGTGCATCTCCCAGCGATTCAATCACTTTCTAACGGCTAACCACGAAGACTTGAGAGTACATTGCATATGCCCAGAGTCGATTATGTCTGAAGCGGACTTGCATGCACGCCACGCCAGTAAACGCAAGACCTTGGAATGGTTTGAGTACAGCGACGACTTAAAGGCGACAGTTGAAATGCTCAATGTATCAAACGGCTTTAAGCCTTATACCATTCCTAGAACACCATCGCAGACTGGGTTGGTGGATGATTCGCCTGTGATCGAAGACTTGAAGACACAGATGTCCATCCCTCCAGTACGTCTGTCTCCCGCTGAAAAACGTGTAGCAGAGCTTGCGGCAGTGGGTGCAACTGTTACTGAGTCTGCTGCGGCACTGGATTTATCTGAGGCTGCAATTAAGACGCATCGACAATCGATTGCATCAAAAACCTTTGCTCCAAATCTTGCCTCGTCAATGGTCAAATTAATTGTGCATGGCATCCTGACCACGAAAGAGGTGACACAAGATTGACCAGTCATATTTAGTAGTAATTAATTGATAATACAGAAACATCTAAGCCTGCATCAATTAGGGCCGGCTAACGCCGGCTATAGGGGTGGGCACAATTACATAAATCAAAACTGTATGCCCTCAGTCACATTTAGTAGCAGTGAACATATCACTGCTTAGTTGACAGATGCTGCATCTGTAGTGCAAACTTAGTTCAACCGACGAAGCAGCTCGAAAGGCATCTGAGCTGTGGAGGAAAATCAAACCACCCAAATTTGCCGATTGTTTGGAGAGTGTCTGTCATTGGACACCAGCTGGTAAAAAAGTCCATTCCGACGAAATCAAGACTTTCGCACAGTCTTGGTGGAGGAGAAGAATTCCTGGTAGCCAATTGCGAATTGGGCTACAGAGAGGGTAATACCTACACAGGGACTAAACAAATAAATCTCCTGGAAGCTACAGATCCGTTTGAGTTATTAAACGGGGAGCGACACCCCTTCGATTGCCAGTCGTCGGGAGCAGACATACAGGATTTGGCGTTTGTCCCTTTATCTACTTATACCAATGTCCTTATCCAAGGATCAAAAAGCTGTTGCTCGCCTCAGGTATCTCACAGGTTGGCAAGCTGGCAAGATTGTGCGCCCGATTATCGTCACTGAAATTCAGCATCAGACGATTCGCCGTAGGCCCAGTGCTCAGGCCCCTGTTCGTCAGGAGGTTCTTTGAGTCATGTCTGTATTCACTATCGATCAAATTCTTGAAACAGATCGCTTCGTCATCGAAGAGATGTTCGAACTGCTTATGGAAGAACCTGAGCTATCGCATGAGTTGCAAGGGATTGTACGAAGTTCGTATGAGGATGCTCAAACGTTTTCTGACTGCAGTCCCGCTAAAACATTTAGTTGATCACGACTGTGGTCGTATACATCCCTCGTAAGTGTTATGCATTTAGTCCTTTCGAGGGATTACTTCCTTGCACTGCATTGCCAGTATTCATCTGTAACTAAACAGCCAGGCCGGCTAACGCCGGCTATTGGCCGGGTGTTCAATTAATTATTTTCATATGCCTAAAACCTCAGTCCTCGAAACCAACGCAACTTGCGTTGTCAAACGTCTAAACGAGATGACCCTCCAAGAGAGGTGTATCCGTGAATATATTTTGCAACTTGACATGCAATCCGATGATTCCAATGTTGATGCCGTCTTCTTTACTGACGGGGAAGAATTGATGCTGACACCTTACGTCTTCGAGGATGGAGGGTTTGTTCAGGCTAATTACTGTCCGCAGTTCTGGGATGTTGATGCAATCAATCGCGGACCAGCTGGTGTCTATGCAATTAATCAATTCGCTACTGATGAGTGGCCATCTGGAATCTTCGCGATCGATGCAGATGATGCTGATGTGCTGCTGTTCTATCCAAAGAATTGAATTGCCACTGAAAGGGCCGGCTAACGCCGGCTTTAGGTCAAGTGTCCCATCGCGTTTTTAATACAGCTATGACTACTACTACTAACACTGCTACAGCTTTAACTACTTACAACCTTCTAATTCCATTCGTTTCCACGGCTGGCCTATCAATTGAATTGCCCGTTGGTTTAACCGACGAACAAGTACTTGAGCAGATAAATCGGGAAGCAACACGCATTCTTGAATATGATCACGAAGCAATCCGCTGCGCTGTACTTGATTCAGTTGCGGAACGCAAACCCTGCATTGAAATCGAAAGCGACGACTGATCTAAATTCGCCAGTCCTTTACTACTGAGGGGCTGGCGTTATTTACATTCACTTAAAACACGATTAAGAACATGCAAACTATCACTTCTAACTATCCAACAGCTGAGCAAATCTACACCTCAATCCGAGAGTATATGTCCTTGCATGGCATCGGACCTTTTGACTGGGACGACTTCGTTTATGATTTCATTTCGAATTACGATGAGCAATTTCGTAATGACCCTGAATGGTTCATAGAAGATGACCACGATATGAAAGACCTTCTTCGCGAAGAAGTCTTAGAACTTCTTGGTATCGAATGAACTTCGCCAGTCCTAACTACTGATGGGGCTGGCGTACAACCTTGGCATCCATAAGAGTATGACCAAGTAATCCACACCTAAATACTACACACGAAACTAATCACATGACCTTCACTCCAGACAAAACTGTTCTTTCAGATCTAAAAGTAAACGAGATTGCCGACTATGTAAATTCAGCAAGCAGTTTCATTAGATCGCTAATGATATTTATAGAGACTGACTCTTATTGGTCAGATCGTTTGGAAAAAGATAACGTTGAAATGCTTGATGTTCTTTCTGGAGGACGCCAAGAGCTTTTGAAAAATATTATTAGAAGTTGGAATGAGACTGGTGGCAAGCCTGACGTGAACTCTGAGATGCTAAAGAGTTTCGGTATTGACACCAAAGACCACGAGCTGGGAATTGAAATCCAAATTGCTGGCTGGAAATACATTGAGTACGTCAAAGAAAGATGGTGCGAAGAAGTAGCTGATATGCCAATGCATTGCATTGACTACGACTTCACAGAAGATGCCATTGAATGGGCTTCTCAGTTCTACAGCAGCTTTGAAGAACTCAAGAACGAACTTGAAGCTTCTGTCTGATACCCACTTTTGAGGGATGCAATTACCCCAATCGAGGGATATAGATCATATGGTTTGCATAGACAATGACAAAAGTCAAACACAAAACATGGAAACTTTACTAAAAACAAAACCAAAAATCGATCTACCACCAGTAGACGGCACAACTGACCCAGTGCTTTTGGCTCGACATGTACGAAAACAGCGAGCACTTTGGAATAATGACTATCCGTTCAGATCCCGAGAGTACTTTCCTGAAGAAGAAATCTTTAAGCTATTTGATAGGCCTGTTCTTGAAGTAAAAAAAGATGAGGATCTAAAGCGGATTACAAAGCTCAATCCCAATCATCCGTTCAAGCGTCTTCGATGTTTTATTAATTACGGCGCTTGGTCCTTCAAAATCATTGAACAAACCGATGACATCATTACTTGGGACATAAGTGTTTGGAACGGAGCCACGTTTGCATTTCATCCTGATGAGTGTGCAAACCAAATCCTTGATCATCATTCTGAAGAAGTATTCAACAGATGGAGACGCATGGCTCGTGCACAGTACGACCAAGTTATCGGACCCATCATCAAAGCAGCGAAGGAATGTTTTCCATCGTTTGCTTGCGGCAGCGTTACTAGCTGCGATTCCAGTGAACGCTTAATGGAAGCAACACCCGAAGTCATCATCCAAAACCACATCGCCTATCTTATCTGGTAATCATGTCTATCAAAATTACATCACCTTCGAACCCTGAAATTACGTTTATCATTAACCTTGCTGAGGCTATTGATGAATACGAGTTAAAGCATGACAAATTAATCGATGCAGCTACGCTGAAGATGCTTTTGCCTGCATACACTAAAGCCTTTAAAAATAGGCGTCGAGTCAAAGATGTCCAATTAGATGAAGAAGTAACTGACTTGATTATTTCAAATTGGGAAGGTGCAGAAGCCCATCTAGACATCGTCAACATTGTTCATAATGTGATGGGTGATACGCAGCGAAGGCAAATGACTGCTGTAGAGAAGCTCAAGCTTCAAACTGGTCAGAATTGTACTAATCCTGTACCAGCTAAAGCTAAAGGATTTGGTTCTAAATAGTGGGCATATTTGTCCTTGCTAGTCACTACTGAATAGGCTGGCGTCCCACTTTTGAGGGATACAGTTCACTCTAATGGGTGAGGTCATCAGCTCTTCACCTACGCATACTGAAGAAGTCAAAGATTGAATCAAACCAATGACCTCAACACCTGAACTTCCTAACTTGATGCTAGAGCGGCTGGCTCAAGTCATGAATAAAGATCAGCCGTTGACCAATGAGCAAGTTAATGAGCTGCTCACAAACTCGTCTACACCCGAGACTGAATCGCAAAGTGAGATCGAGGACCTCAAACAGAAAATGCTTGAGATGCAGCAGCAAATTCAAGAGATCAGTGAAACTGTTAATTCGATAGGTGAAACAGTTGGCCGTCTGTTCTTTGTAGTTTCACGCACAAACCCTGACTTGTAGATCACTTTGTCCAAGAAGCTGTCCATCTAAATCAACAATCAACTGAAACCAATGAAGAACTACCACATCTACCTTTTCACTCTCACTGACTGCGCTCCTGCCAAGCGCGTGATGGATCATATCCGCACACTCACAGCAGCTGAGCAGGCAGAGATTGATTGTGTGCCGCTGAAGACTGCAACGGGTGAGCGCACAATGCTGGCTGAAGAACTATCAGTTGAAATGTCGCCTTACCTTGTGGTCACACATGATAACGTCTCTTGTGAAATTGGTATGGATGACGAAGAATACTGCGAACTAGAGGAAGAATCAGTAGAACGTTTCATCGGTGCTAACAGCATCATCGATCATTTACAGGCAACGTTAGATGCCTACACTTATGCTCATCCTGATTGAGCAAATAATTACCACCAAATACCAATGCTGAACCCACTATGGAATGAAGTTTGTACGTTCACCAAGACACGTAATGGAAAGCTTCGCGATACCTTTCGAATATTCGTAAACGAATTAGGATGGGTCAAGTGCCATCAAGACAAAACTGGCAAGGATTTCAATTTCAATTCACTCGATGAATTGCTAGCCAAGATCGAGGCTCTTAGGAAGATTCGATTCATCCAATCCACTGGCGAGATCCCGGTACGCGTTGTTAGTCGGCTTTTGTGACGTGCATTACTTAAAACTACTTTCAACTACTCACATACATTCACTTGCACAAAACCCATGCTCATCTACGAAGTAACCGTTTATAGCGGCCAGTTCAAAGAACGAATTGAAGTACGTGCCGTCAACCAAGACAATCTAAGACAGCGTATCAAAGGCATGGGCTACGACAGGCTCGGTGCTATCCATAAAACAAAACCTGCTTGATTGCTTACACCAGCCAATCTCCAAACCGATCTTCTTTTAGCTATGACAACTATCTACTCTTTGCCACTTAATCAAACAAACCTTGTTCAATACATGGTCGAAGTCACAACAGAGCAAGGTGAGGAATATGCATATTATGTTTTCCAAACCTCAGATGCAAGCGACCATCCTGGTGATGTCGCATCACAGTGGTGTAATGAGATGAACAAGAAGACGAGTCCGGCGATTGTGCTGAAAGCTACTTTGTAACTGAATATGGCATCTTTGACAATATTAATTGTCAGAGTTATGAAGATATTAATCAATACCTGCAGAGACTTGAAGGGCAAGGTGTATGCATTAAGGTGATCGTATTTACTTCGATGAGCTTAGTTATGGTCAATTAATCTCAGTTGATGATGGACTATTAGATGAGGACGAGTGGGTCAACGAAACAACACTTGATTTACAGAAGCATATAGAGTAACAATGACTAACAAAAAAGACCGGACCAGAAATGGCCTTCTTCAGTGGGACGACGAAAAACAAATAATCACAATAAAGCGTCGGCTATCACCATTGTTAGCTCACGGCCATTTTGTTAAACGTCTTCGAACTGAATACCCAGATTACCAAGTTATTGATGATCACCATGAATGAGAATAATTCCAGGGTATATTGTCAAAGACCTAGATCTTGGCTTAGTCAAAATTGGTCATAAGAAAGATGGTAATTCAAGGATGGAAACCCAAGAAAGCTTTCTTAAAAACAAATACCCGACTAACTTGAAATGTATTCGTCTTTCACAATGTTTAGCTCGATCTAAAGCTATCGAACTTGAGCAGCGTCTACACGCGATTTGCTCAACGCATCGTTGTCAGTATCCATCAGTAACACTTTCTGTTGAACACAATGGGAACACATACAGTGCAAAATGTAATGCTAATGGCTACACAGAATGGTTTGACCTGCCAGATGAAGTAGAAGCTTTGGTTTTAAGATTAATCGAGAATGCTTAATCTTTGTAGTTCGTAGATCATTCATTCTTTGTATAACTTCTTTAAAATAGTTATGTCAGACATATTTTTAAGTCGTGGATATCTTCGGACGTATTCGTCGTTTTGCAGGTGATCGCATTGAGCAAGCAGGTGATGCAATCAAGAATTTGATTGTTAGACCTAAGGCTCAGCCACAAATTGTTGCGCCTGCGGTAAGTAGCTATGCCGGACCTGGCGGTGATCCATCAGGCAGTGGACTAGGTCAAGCCAGGCAAACGGGCATTGATCCGCAAAGGCAAGCCTTGAGAGAAACGATAAGTGCCGCTGAAGGTACAGCCAATGCTGACGGCACTGCTAACTATTCGATGCGATACGGAGACAAAAAAGGCAGTGCAGGTACGTTGGATATTAAGCGTCCACATCCAATCACCGCACGGCCTTCACCATGGGGCGGAAGCTCCGGCAGCAACGCTAGCGGTGCCTACCAATTCCTTGATAACACTTGGTCTGAGATGAATGACGGCAAAAACGTCGTTATGTCTCCTGCAAACCAAGATGCTTCTGTCGATCGTCTTATTGATGAGCGTACAGACTTCAACCGTGATAAGCCTTTTGCTGACCAGGTGTCCACACTCAGTGGACAATGGGCAAGCTTTCCAACTGAAGAAGGAGTGAGCAGATATGACCAGCCAGTTAAGTCTGCAGACACATTATCAAACATCTATGACGAAAGATTAGATGCCAATTTGCAGAAAGAGCAAGATAGACTGAGAGAGTTGGGCCTACGATAACCCTTGACATTAACAATCAATTTACACATCAATGACAAACAAAATACCCAAAAAGTCAGATCCACTGACACCCTTAGAAATGCAGGAGGCTTCACAAGAGTTTCTGGAATTATTCAGTGTTGTCCGTGCAGTTATGCCTGCTGACCTACCAACTGAAGACCTTCTCAAAATCATGGAAGTAGTTTCAAAACTTGCTCACAAGAAGCGTGCCGAAAAGATCGAGAAAGAGACAGACAAGTTTGGCTTTAACAACAAAGTCAATTCTGAATCTTAAGTATCACCATACTTATCGCAGACTTCAATTCTCACACTTGATACAACTTTGCCATCGTCAAGCAAATTGCTCTTGATTTCCTTTTTAGGTTCTGCATTGACGCCATCAATTTCTTTGACAATTTGAAACCATTTCAATTGATCATCAACTGATCCTTCTGGAATACAAGCAACATACTTGTATCCAGAGGCTGTTTTGTCGCCATTCACATTTGTGTCAATAGTCCTGTACTCAACAACTTTTATGTCTGGCATGGTTTCAATCGTTATCAATTGACCTTCCCATCGTTTAACTTGTTCACCAGACCAGATTCTTTCGCAATCTTTGCGAGTGAGATATATTTCAGTAGTAACGCAATCCTCTAGTTTGCCAGCCCATTTCTTCAACCATATCTTGTTTTCAGAAATTGCATTCTCTTTGTCAAATACGTAAGAGCTGACCGAAGTCTCCTTGACTGTGCTGATTTCACCTACATCACTTTTGACTACGATGTCACTTGAACAACCAGCAATCAATGCTGTGACAGCAATTAGAGCGCTTAACTTCCTTGACATATGCAGATGCGAATTCAGCTAAGTATAGCCCAAACAGTTACCACTAGTGCAAAGCTGGTGCTACTTACTTCCATCAATTCAGTACTAATATAAATCCATGACCAAAGAAAAATTCACAATTAAAACCATCAAGCAAATCACACGCGACGAACTGATGAAATACACCATTCGTGAATCTAAATACGGATTATTCATCTCTTCAACTACTTGCGGCGTGGACATGGTCACGGCTCCTACTGAGGAGTCGTGCCGTCGAGTGACGGAAGGGATTCACATCCCAAGTTTGCTTGGTGAGTTTGACGGCGACAAAACTACTAGTGGTTCAGCCGTTGTAGGAGGCAAGCTTTAAAGAGTCGGTCAATCAGTAACTTTAAAATTACGCCAAATATATCTTTAATGCTTAAGTCATTATCAATAGCAGTCTTGGCTGCAATCAATTGTTCAATGCTTTCAGTTTTGCCTGCAGTTGCTGCTAACCAGCAAGTCACACTGAAAGAAGCACTCGCTACATTTGGTGAGCCAGTCGATGCTTCACCAGACAGTATTGAGCCTTTTAATGTTCCAAATATTGTTGACCCCAGTCAACGCGCACTACTCGAAACCATTTCATATGCCGAAGGTACTTGGAATCATCGCGAAGCAGCGATTGATTACAGCGTGTGTTTTACACAAAAACCTGGTACGGGTTCATTAAATACAGACGCTCCGCATCCAGATCAAGTCAGGCGCAGTCGCAGTGGATATGCGTCAGCAGCTTGTGGTGCGTATCAATTTATGCCCCGCACCTGGAAGGCGATGCACGGTTGGCATAACAAGCCGATGACACCTGCTAATCAAGATGGCGCAGCCTTAGAGCTAGCGCAGTCTGTTGGCTACAACCTCAACCAACCATTCGCTTCTCAAGCCTATCGGTTGGCTTCTACTTGGGCATCCATCCCCACATCCTCTGGCGGTAGTTACTACGGCCAACCCATCAAATCTCTACAGTCCCTAAATGCTTTCTATCAACAGCGACTGCATCATCACAAGCAACAAAACCATATTGCAAGAAACTATCAATCGATGTCTAGACCTGTATTTAATCCAGTAATTTAATGCCGTCTCATCAGTCACATTGTGCAGTAATTATCTGCGCTGAACTATTGAAACTACAGCCAATCACTGCTATGTTTAATAGTGCTAGACAAGATAGGCCGGCTAACGCCGGCTTTAACGACAAGTGTTCACCTATATCTTTCAAATGCAATCAGTATCTATTCCAATGCCTGTCTTAGAAAACCTTCTCGACAGGCTGAATGCAGCTATTGATGTTTGCGCCAACGCAGAATCTACTGACTATAGAGACCCCCTACAAGATCCTACAAGGACTTATCCAGGAGCTACTGGCTGGAGCAGAAGTGCAATGACCCAAGCGGTACATATGCTCTCAAGTTGCCGTGATGCTGAAGTGGTCTCCAGCGAGATGCGTTAATGCAATAAGAAAGGCCGGCTAACGCCGGCTTTAAAGAAGGTTGTTCAATAACACAATAAATGAATCTAAGTAGAGAAAAGCTCAACGAGGTTACACAAACCGCTGAAGATTTGGCGCGATATGTTTGCGACAGACATCAACTTTCTGGAGAATTATTCTGGACAGTAATGTCTTGTTTATCAGAAGCCAAAACCGCACAATTACAAGGAGTTATTAAATGAATAAACTAGAACAAAGACTTTCACAGTCACAAGCGACTGGTACTAGTGAAGTGAGTTATGCACTTGAACGGATTAAGAACGACATTCATGCACTCAGTCAAGAGTTAGAGGTGTCTGAAGTGTTAATTCTTACCTGCGTACGTCAATGGGCTGAAGATTTGCTAGTAACAGTAA